>JAAUYH010040653.1_pt1 | contig 61306 bp, 53 predicted proteins | sample 7278061 | NCBI WGS metagenome assembly JAAUYH01 (sample SAMN14350203, study PRJNA611818) | marine sediment metagenome | isolation source: surface marine sediment (0.6m) | place: French Polynesia: Moorea | collected 2018-08 | reverse complement strand
CTGATGTCGCCGGGCGTGTCGCTGCCGTCAAGAATGTCGGACACCCGTACGTTGCCGGGCGCCGCGTGGATGGCGTCGCTGGGCCCAAGGTTGCCGATGGTCAGGGTGTAGCTGGTGGTTTCGCCCGCGATGTTGGAAATGCGGTTGTCGGTCTTGGTGATGAACACGTCAGACTCGGCCGCCAGCGCGGTCACCACCGTGGCGCTTTCCGATTCGGCGTTGCCGTCCATGCTGGACTCCACCGGATCCTCGAAACCGTCCGGAACCGCCACCGTGGCCGTGTTGGTCAGGTTGCCGGTGGTGGCCGACGACTTGGCGGTGCCGGAAATAAAGAAGGTCAGCACCCCGGCCGGAGCGATATCCACGGAAACACCGGAGAGGTTGCCGCTGCCGCCGGCGGGGCAGCGTGAGCCTTCACCCAGTCGGAAGGCCGCCACGGCATTGTCATCCAGGCCCACGGCGTAGACGTTTCGCGAGTCCCCGCTGACCGCCACATCATAGGTCTGGTCCAGGCCTTCCACGCCCTCCTGGTTGTCGATGCGGGCCTCGATGAAGGTCAGTTCGCCGAACGTGGAACTGCTGGATTCGGAATTGACCGAAAACACGTTGAGTGCCTGGTCCGTCTCCGCCACCACGTAAGCCCGCTTGCCGTCCGGGCTGATGGAAATGGCGCGCGCACCGCCCAGTGTGTCAACCCCGTCGAGTCCGTCGATATACACCGCCCTGAACTGCAGGCTGCCGAAGTCCGGGTCGGTTTCGTCGTCGTTGCGGGAGAACACGCTGACCGACGAGGTGTTGGCGGCAGCGGTATACACGTGCTTGCCGCTGGGGCTGACTTCCAGGTCCAGCGGTCGCTCTCCCACGCCGCTGCCGTAGACTTCCTGGAAGCTCAGCATGCCGCTGACCCGGTCCCGGGCAAACACTACCAGACTGTTGTCCACGGCTGACGTCACCATCACGTGGCCCGGTTCCGCCCCGGAATCCGGCGCCACCACCACGGCGGAGGCCCCTTCCAGGCCGGAGACTCCGGCATCGGAGTTGGAGATTTTTTCGACAAAGCTCAGCCTGCCGTCGCCGCCGATGGCGAAGACCCCTACTGCTGCCTCGAACCGCGCCGCGACGTAGAGGAATTTGCCGTCCGGATCCACCGCCAGCGCCGCCGCGCCGGAGAGCCCGTCAAAACCGCCGAATCCATCGAACACCGCCTCCACGAAACTCAGCGTGCCGGTCATGGAATCGCGCTGGAACAGGGCAACGGCGTTGTCGCCTTCGCTGGCGGCATACAGGTAGGTTCCGGTGGGATCAAAGGTCAGGTCGGCTACGCCGTTGAGCCCTTCAACGCCGCCGGTGCCGCCGGTATAGGATTCAATGAACCGCAGATTCTGCCCGCGGGTATCCACGGTGATCCCGGCCGCCGCGTTGCGGCTGAATGCCGCTACCGAACCATTGCCATCCACCGATGCCGCGTAGACGTGATCGCCGTCAGGGCTCACCACCACGGCCGCGGGACCGATCATGCCGGTGACCACGGGTTGCCCGATCTCCCCGGCCTGACCGTCTTTCTCGAATTCGATGAAGGTCAGGATCGGATCCGGCGCGCGCCGGTCGTAGACGCTGATTGCGTTGTCCGCCTGGGAAGAGACCAGCAGGTGGCGGGCGTCCGGACTGAAAACGAGAAACGTCGGGTCGGCAATGAGGTTATTGCCGCCGGCGCCGTCCACCAGCTGGCTGCCGTCCTGGGGCAGCAGGTCGCCGGTGACGGCATTGATTCGCAGGTAGTTCACACGGTCGCTGGTCAGCGCGCCGGCCGCCAGGTGCTCACCATCGGGTGAAATATCCAGGGAGGTGACGTTGTCCAGTGCGTCAGCACCCAGGCCCGCCGTCACGGCGGTGATATCGCTGGGGTTGGTCAACGTGCCGTCAGCCTGCAGGGAGTACCGGGTGATCAGGTTGGCCGCGGGCCGGGCAACGTAAACGAAATTGCCGTTGGGGGTAATTCGCAGACCCGAGCCCGAGACACCATCGTAGTAGTCCAGGTGGGTCAGCGCACCAAAGTCCACAGCGCCGCTGTCGGTCTGCCGTGAAAGCACACGCACCGTGTTCTCGGACTCGGTGTTGACCGCGGATACCAGCACGAATTCACCCGAGGGGCTCAACCGCACCGCTGACGCCAGGCTGACGGCGCCGCCGGTGGCGGCCGCGTGGGGATACGCCGTGGGCATGGACAGGTTGCCGTTGCCGGTATCACGGGTCAGCCAGACCACCGCGCTGGAGGCCGTGGCATAGACGTGCTCGCCGTCGTCGGATATGACCAGGTCCACCGCACCGGCCAGGCTGGGATCGCTGATGGAGCCGGCGAAGGTCAAGCGGCCGTAATCCGCGCTGGCCGTAAGGGTATCGCGCTGGAACCAGGCAATGGCGCCGGAGTTGACGGCCGTCACGTAGACGTAGCGGCCATCGGGGCTGACAGCCACGTTCAATGGCAGATCCATGTCCGCCACAGCCGGTCCAAAATCGCCGCCGTCGTCAACGCCATTGACTTCAACTTCCAGGAAACTGATCTCACCGAAGTCGAAACTCGGAATGGTGACCCGGCTGAATACCAGCAGCGAATCGGTGGCCTGGGACGCCACGTAGACGTGCTCGCCGCTGGGGCTGTAAGCAAATCCGCCGGGCTGCTGCATGTCCGCTGCCCGGGTTTCCGCTTCCACCAGGGTCAGGTCACCGGGGACCGGCGTCACCGCGGAGCATTCCCAGGTGACATTGACCACCTGGGACGGCAACACGTCGGTGACCGAGGCAGCCGGCGCGAAATCAGGCCCGTTGTTGACGATCTGCACCGTGTAGGTCAGATCAGTACCGGCGACCACGTCCATGGCCGGCCCCTGCTGGGAAATCTCCAGGTCCGAGGCGCCGGTGAGCACCACCCGCTCGGTCGCCGTGTTGTTGGACCCGATGTTGTCGGTGACCCCCGCGGGCGCCGCCACGCTGGCGCTGTTGGTGACCGATCCGCTGGTGACCAGTGTCTCCACGGAAATCATGAACACCGCGGAAGCCCCGGGCTCCAGTGAGACCGGGACACCATTCAGGGCGCCGGTTCCGGACGCCGGGCAGATACTGAGGGCCGTCCCCCCGTCGGTGGCACAGCTCCAGACAACGGTGGATGGATCGAAGAAGGCCCCGTCCACCGGGTCCGACTCGTCGAACAGGTCGGTGACCAGGGCGCCACCGGCGAAGCTGGGTCCGCCGTTGCTGACCCGCACCTCGTAGGCAATGGTGAATGGTCCGGTTCCTGTGGTGCCGGTCGAGATCTTGGTGATGGACAGGTCAGCTTCCTGGTTTACGCCGACACCGGTCAGGGTGTTGATGTTGGTGTTGTCGCTGGTGTCCTGTTCAAAGCTGCCGGGCGCCACGCTGGCGGTGACGCTGTTGGCCAGGGTGCCGGAAGACCTGGGATCCAGGTCGCCGCTCACGGTGATGATCACGGAGCTCAGCGGCGCCAGGTCCATGGGCACGCCGGTCAAAGCCGTAGTCAGGGGCGAAGTGGGATTGGGCGTGGTGCCGCAGTTGGCGCTGTTGGAATTGCAGCAGGCACCGTCAAAGGCCTCACACTGCCAGCTCACGTCGCCGCTGAATCCGGCGCTGGGCAGGCTCATGCCGTCGAAGGTGGGATAAACGTCGCTGACCAGCACCCCGGTGGCGTTGACCGCAGCGTTGTTGGCGATGCGGAACGAGTAGGTGTATTGGCTTCCGGAGACTCCCGGGTCCGGAGCGGTTTCCTGAGTCACCACCAGCTCGGCTGCGGTGGGTGCCGCCGTAATGGCGGCAAAGTCATCTTCGCTTTCAACGCCGTTGCCGGGGGTGGAGTCAGCGTCCGGCGCCCCTGCTGAGGTGACTTCCGCCGTGTGGCGGTAATCGCTGCCCGCGATGACCTCGGCGACCAGGGTCATGGCGGTTGACTGGCCCGAATTCAGACCCCCGCTGACCGTCCACACGATGACCGGGTCGCCGCTGTCGTTGATGCTGCCGCTGGCCGGGGTGGAGGACACATAGTTGTAGCCATTGGGCACCGTGTAGGTGACCACGATGGGACCGGGTTCATCGGACAGGGGCCCGTTGTTCAGCGCCAGGGTGAAAGTCGGGCTTTCGCCGATATCAGGCAACGGATCCGATACGCTCAGGTTCAGGCTGAGGTCCGCGACCTCCACCGGGTTGTAGGTGAAGCTGTCGTCATCGTCTTCAGTCGTGCTGCCGTTTTCGGCCACCGAGTCGCTGTCCGGGGCGATGCCACCGGCGGGGTTGGGATCGACAATCTCGGCGGACACCACGTAACTGCCGGTGGGATCGATGGTGGCCGTGATGGTCAGGCTGTCCGACCCGGTGGCGCCCAGGGTCCCCACGTTCCAGAACAGGTCGCCACCGCACTCCGAGGCACTGGTGGACGCGGCACCGGAATCGGTCACGGTCAGCCCGGTCGGGATATCGATGCAGACCGCTACCTGGGGCGCATTGCGATTGCCGTTGTTGCTGACATTGACGTCGATGGTCTCGGTGCCGCCCACTACCGGCGTGAGGGTGTCCGGTACCAGGCTGAGACTGAGGTCGGCAAAATTGGTGATGGCCGCGGTGGCGCTGTCGTTGCCGGTATTGATCAGGCCCGTGTCCGAGTCGGTAATGGCTGCGGTGACCTGGAACTCGGTGGTGTCCGCGCCGCCGTTGCCGGCGGTCAAAACGGCTTCGGTCCGGAAATTCGCGGTGGAGCCGTTGGCGATGTCCTGATTGTCGAAGCTGATACCCGCTGAACCGGCCGCGCAGTTGGACACGCTGAAACCGGACGGTACGGTGATGTCGATATCAACGTTGTCCGCGTCGTCCGGGCCCAGGTTCTGCACCGAGGTGGTGAAAACCACGCAGTCCCCGACCTCGGGGCTGGTGTCGTCGGGGCTGATGGAGACCACCAGGTCCGCCGCGGTGGGGGTCACCGTCAGGGTTGCCTCATCGTCTTCCCCCAGGCCGTAGGCGTTGGTGGGAATGGAATCGAAATCCGGGGTAGTGCTGTCGCTGACCGCCGCCGTGACCTGGTAGCTGGCCGGCGAGGCCAGCGCCCTCAGCACGACGAGGCAGTTGTCCTCCAGCACCGACGAACTCACGGTGCCAAAATCCACCAGCAGGGTGCCGTCGGTGCCCGTATTGTCGGCCACGGAGCATTCGTTACCGCTGTCGCTCCGGAAGCTGTAGCCGCTGGGGACGTTGACCGTGACGTTAACCGAGCCCGCACTGCGGGTCACGTCGTTGCCGGTGCTGCGGGCGTTGTTGACGCCAACCCGGAACGTGACGTCGTCACCGACGGTCACTCCGCCGCTGCCAACCCGGGTGAGGCTGAGGCTGAGATCAGCGGTGTCGAAATTTGCGAACCCGGAGCTGTCGTTGACCGTGACATTGTTGGCACCGCTGAGGGTGCCGGTGGCCTCGAGGGGGCCGCTGCCCACGATGGTCACGGGAACGGTCAGGGTGTAGGTGCCGTCCATGCCGGCATCCAGGTCGATGTTGTCCCAGGTCAGCGTTGTGGAGCCCGAGGAATTGCCGATAAGCGCTCCCACGCCCGGATTCGTGGTTGCCCCCCCGGTAAATCCCAGGCCGCCGCTCAATGTCAGCGTCATGTCCACTGACCGGTCCGACGCACCGGACGAGTCGGTCATATCGAATTCAGCGATGATGTTGGGTGTATTACCCAGGTCATCTGCGGTGTTCGGATCAAATGTCACCGTGAAGCTGTCGATCTGCTGGGACCATGCGGTACCCAGCGACAACAGCGTCGCCATGGTCAGCGACTTCAGGATCACTTGGCCTGCTTTCCTTAAACGGCCCGTGGAAACCACGACCCCCCTCACCTGGCCCGCATGGCGGGCGCGCACACAACGGCTTGAGCCGCTGCCGACTTCACTCACGGAAATCTCCCCGAATTGTCACGAGTTTTTGATGCCCTTCCCCTGGGAATCCACTCTAAAAAATAGGCCCTGGTTGCTTCCAGCCAGGGCCTGTAATCCCACTTTTTGCCACTATAGCACCTTCTCTGGAAATAGTTTTCACCGGAAATATTTGTTTACATATCTTGAATATTCGAGGTTGCTGCCACATGTCTGAAATGCCCACAAGACGGCCTCCGCTGGTGAAAAACCTGGTAACCGACAACGTGAAAATTCTCCTTGCCATCCTTCTGCTGGCGCTGGCCGCAAGCGGGCAGACTCAGGCGGAAGCCCTGAAGGTGGAGTGGAAAGACCTGGTGCCCGAGGGCGAGCCCGTGGCCACCCAGAGCATGGATCCCATGGCAACCCTGCTGGGCGAGTCAGCCAGCCAGGACTTGTCCGGCAGCCTGGTGACGGACTTCAACGGCAAGACCATTCGCCTGCCCGGTTTTCTGGTTCCGGTTGCCTCGGACGAGGTTGGACTGCTGTCAGAGTTTTTCCTGGTGCCCTACTTCGGCGCCTGCATACACGTTCCGCCGCCGCCGCCCAACCAGATCGTTTACGTCAAGCTGGACAAGCCCTTCGACCTCAAAAATCTGTGGACCCCGTTCTGGGTGGAGGGTGAAATGTCCACGCAAGCCTTCACCAGCGTCATGGGAACCGCGGGATACACCATTACCGCGAACCTCATTGAAGAATATCAGTGGTAACCATGTGGCTGGACGGCGGCCATTCGGTCAGGCCCCGGAAATGGCTCAGGTGTCAGGAGCGATCTGACTCCCGCTCGGGCTTATCGGGCTTTTCCATAGAGTAGGCGTCGGCCACGTAAGCCGGCCCCTTCATCACCATCACCAGGACGCAGCCGATAGCAACCGTGAACAGCGCCGTCCACACGGTGATGACTGTCGCAATAGCCGTGATATCCACCGTGGTGATGTGCTTGGCAATTTCCGCCGAGGTACCGGCCGGGGGCCACAGTCTCGTCCCCATAGCCACGAAAAAGGGAATCAGCGTGCCTCCCAGGGTCAGCATGGGCAGCTTTCTGAAAATGACGCGCTCCAGGCCGGGGGGCGTCTTGCGGTTATGCAGTTTGTTGAACCAGCTCATGCAGATAGACAGGCAGATGTTTACGACGCGGTCAAGCTAACTTGAGACGTGTGACCATAACATGAATGTCCCGGCCCCGACCCGTGACTCCGATTTTTCTCGACCCCTACCGCGGATTCTGTCAGCATCGCCTCCGGCCATTACGAGATCACCCCGCATGAGATCACTTTCTGCCGCCTGCCTGATGATTGCCCTGTGGCTGTTGGATGCCAGTATGAACGAGACCACGGCTGAGACCTCGAACAACCCCGATTCGCTGACCGTTGCCCGTCTGGTAGGCAGCCCCTCTCTGGACGGAGTCTCACTCAGCGGTGTCAAGCTGTCACCGGACGGTCAGCGCATCACCTTTCTCAAAGGCAAAGAGGGCAATTTTCGCCAGCAGGATCTGTGGGAGTTCAACGTGGCGGACAGGACCACCCGCCTGCTGGTGGATTCCGATGTGTTGCTCGGTGGCCGGCAGGAGCAGCTGTCCGAGGAAGAGAAAGCCCGCCGGGAACGCCAGCGAATCCGCGGAACCGGCATCATCGAGTACTACTGGAATGACTCTGGATCCGCCCTGTTGTTTCCCCTCAATGGTGACCTTTACTACCTGCCCATCGGCGGCGACCCCACGCGCCTGACCCAGTCCGAGGCATTCGAGACCGACGTCAAGGTCAGCCCCAAAGGCACCTACGTGTCGTTCATCCGCGAGCGCGAGCTGTACGTGGTGGAGATTGCCACCGGCAGGGAGACCCGCCTGACTCGGGGCGCCAGCGACACCATCGCCAACGGCGTGGCCGAATTCATCGCCCAGGAAGAACTGGATCGCGATACCGGTTACTGGTGGGCGCCGGACGAATCCGCCATCGCCTTCACCCGCACCGACGAATCCCCGGTGGGCATCCTGAACCGCTATGAATTGAATGCGGACGGCTCGGTCACCACCCGTCAGCAGCGCTACCCGGCAGCCGGTACGGACAACGTGCTGATCCAGCTGGGCGTGGTGCGGGTGTCGGACGGCCAGACCCACTGGGTGGACCTGGGAGATGATGCCGACATTTACCTGGCCCGGGTGAACTGGCTGACCGACTCCAGCGGCTTGATAGTGCAGCGGCTGCCCAGGGATCAGCAGTCCCTGGACCTGCTGCGGGTGGATGCCGACGGCGGCAACCCCGCCCTGCTGGTGCGGGAGCAGACCGAGGTCTGGATCAACCTCCACCACAACCTCAAGACCCTGCAGTCTACCTCCGACTTCCTGTGGACCAGTGAACGCAGCGGCTTCAGCCACATCTACCGGGTCAGCGCAGACGGCAACAGCGTGACCCCGCTGACCTCGGGCGAATGGGTGGTCAGCGAGATCAGCCACGTGGACGAGGAGCGCGGCTGGGTTTACTTCACCGGCTTTCGCGACAGCACCCTGGAAAAACACCTGTACCGGGTTCGCCTGAAACCCGACCCGTCATCGGTTGAGAAAATCAGCCGGGAAGCCGGCTGGCACGAAGTGGAAATGGGCGGCAGCGGAGAGGTCTTCCTGGATCGCTTCAGCGCGCCCCGGATTCCACCACAGCTGTCGGTGAGGAATGCAGATACCGGTGAACTGATCGACTACGTGGTGGAAAACCCCCTGAACCGGTCCCACCCCTACTTCGCATACCTGGGCGGACACGCGCCGTCGGAATTCGGGCAGCTGGAAGCAGCGGACGGGGAAACGCCTCTGGACTACCAGCTTATCCTGCCGCCAGAGATGGAACCGGGCCGCCGCTACCCGGCCATCCTGGCCCCCTACGGTGGGCCCCATGGCCACCGGGTGCGGCGGGACTGGTCCATGGACTTCAACCAGGTGCTGGCGCGCAACGGGTTTGTCGTGCTGGTGGTGGACAACCGCGGGTCATACAACCGGGGTGTTGCCTTCGAAGCACCCATCAAGAACGCCATGGGCGGAGTCGAGGTGGACGACCAGGTGGCGGCCGGCCGGTTCCTGCAGGAACTTCCCTACGTTGATCCCGAGCGCATCGGCTTTCACGGCTGGTCCTATGGCGGCTATATGGCCCTGCTGATGCTGTTCAAAGCCCCGGAACTGATCAAGGTGGGCATATCCGGGGCGCCGGTGACGGATTGGCGCCTGTACGACACCGGCTACACCGAGCGCTACCTCGGCATGCCGGACGCGCCGGGTGAGGTGTATGACAAGAGCTCCGTGTTCCGCTACGTGGACGGGCTGCAGGGCAAACTGCTGCTGATTCACGGCATGGCCGACGACAACGTGTTTTTCGACAACTCGGTCAAGCTGATGGGACTGCTCCAGGCCAAAGGGGCCGAATTCGACCTGATGACCTATCCGGGCCAGAAACACGGCTTCCGCACCGAGCCCATCCGCCGGCACCTGTATGAGTTGATGCTGGGCTATTTCCAGGAACACCTGTAGCCAGGCTGGTTTCATGTCCATTAAGGCGGAAACCTCGTTTTCCCTGAAGGATCAACTGTTCAACGCCGACCGCGTCAACGAATTCGGATCGGCGGTGGCCGATGCCTGTCCCGGCTTTGACCGGGAGTCCTACAGCACCGAGGTCCTGGGGAAGTTTCCCGAACTGGAGCTGAAACAGCGGATTGACTGGATGGTGACAGTGCTGGGCAGGTACCTGCCGGCCGAATTCCCGGAGGCCCTGGCGGTCCTCGGCCGGGCTCTGCCGCCACCGCTGGACCCCACTCTCACCGACGACGACTTCGGCACCTTCGTTTGGGTGGTGCCCGGTGAATACGTGGCCCGGCACGGCTGCAACGCCCGTTATCTCAAGCGGTCGCTGAAATTCCTCGGCCAGGCCACCCAGCGGTTTTCGTCGGAATCCGCCATCCGGCCCTTCCTGCGCGGGTTTCCGGATCAGACCATGGCCTGCGTGCGCCGCTGGACCGGCCACCGCAACTACCACGTACGGCGGCTGGCTTCCGAGGGTATCCGGCCGCTGCTGCCCTGGGCCATACGTGCCGAGATTCCGGCCGCCGACATCATCGAAGTGCTGGACCAGCTTTACGCGGACAGCACCCGCTACGTGGTTCGGTCCGTGGCCAACAATATCAACGATATTTCCAAGTCCGAGCCGGCGTTGGTCATCAACACCCTGGGGCGCTGGCACAAGGAAGGCCGACAGGATCAGCGGGAAATGCAGTGGCTGACCCGCCACGCCCTGCGCACCCTGCTCAAGCAGAACGACCCGGCTGCCTACGAATTCCTGGGTTATCCCAGCAAGCCGGCGTTTCGCCTGTCGGGGATTGACTGTTCCCCGGCCGTGTCCGTGGGTCAGCACCTGGACTGGCGCTGCACCCTGCAGTCGAAGGCCAGGCAGCACCTGAAGATCAACCTGCGGATCCATTTCCTCAAGGCCAACGGCAGCCATTCCACCAAGGTATTCAGCGTCACTGACGGGCAGTTTGATGCCGGCCAGCGGCTTCAGATCAGCAAGAAGCTGCCCATGCGGCCCATGACAACCCGGACCCTGTATCCCGGAAAACACTACGCGGAGCTGGTGGTCAACGGTCGGGCGCGGGGCCGCAGGGCATTCCAGCTGACGGCCTGAATACCCGCTCAGAGATCCCGGTAGAAGGTCAGGCCGTTGCCGTCCGCGTCATAAAAGGCAAATTCCCGGGTTCCCCAGGCCGTGTCCCTGAGCGCCGTCCCCGGATGGAACACATCCTGGGCCCGGTATTCCTCAAACAGCCGGTCCACTTCCGGCACCACTAATCGCAGCATGGGCCGCTCCACCGCCGACCACTCTGCCGGGTCGTGCCACTGCAGGTGGATCTCGACCGCGTCCCGACGCACCCCGGCGTAACGCGGAGGCTCCGCGTCCTGGAATGCCATTTGAAAGCCGAGACGATCCACATAAAAATTCACCGCCGCGACCACGTCCCGGGAAGGCAGCACCGGCTGCACCGCATCGAGGACAGCCCTCATTGGGGGTTCGGCTGGGTGGGCCTGGGCTCGTACAGGCGAAGCGGCGGCTCACCGTTGACCCAATCCGGCGGGTCCTCGACCTTGTGCAGGGACACGCTCAGAGGACCCATGCCGGCTCGAACGGGCCGGACCGACTGGTAGTCCTCGGAAAACCAGAATCCACGGGCCGCCGCAGCGCAGGGAAAGTGGGCGCCGATAAACATGCGGTCTTCCGGCCACTCCCCCTCCAGCAGCTCGAAGGGGCGTCGCAGGATGTAGTAGCCCTGCTGCTCCGGATAGGTGTTGATGGACTGGAGCCCGGCCACGTAAGGATCCAGCAGCTCCGGTTTTTCTATGGTTCCGAATACCAGCATCATGACCGGCTCGTCGCAGGCGGCTGCCCCCGTAGCTTCAACGGCCGGCGCCACGTCCGCCGCTTCATCCGGGCCGTCGGCATCCTGGACCAGGAAGAAGCCGATCAGGCCGGCCACAAAACCGGCGGCAAAATAAGCAAGATATTTCATCAAAGGCGTCCTCGCAGTGCGGCCAACAGCATTGCCGCTGCCTGCCGCGGGGTCAACCGCGCGGCGTCGCGCAACGGGCGGCCGCCACCACTGCCTGGCCCAGGGCAATGCCGCCGTCGTTGGCGGGGAAGGCGACTGGTGCCAGGACTTCAAGACGGGAGCCGCGGATCCGGCTGGAGACGGCCTCCAGCAGGAAACGGTTTTGAAAGACCCCCCCGGACAGCACCACCGCCGTCAACCGGCTCTGCCCGCACAGCTCAACCGCCAGGTCCGCAACCCCATCGGCCAGGCCACGGTGAAATCGAGCGGCAATCACCGGTCGGGAAACGCCATCGGCCAGGTCGCCCAGAAAAGCGGACCACAATGGCGCCCAGGTCAGCGTCACCATTCCCTGCCGGGACAGCGCGACAGGATAGCCCCGATCCGCCGGGTCCCGCGCCGCACTGGCCAGGGCCTCCAGTTCCACCGCCGCCTGCCCCTCGTGGGCCACAGAACTGGGACAGACGCCGAGCAGTGCCGCGGCCGCGTCAAACAACCGGCCGCAGGAGGACGCCACCGGGCTGTTGAGTTTGCGCTCCACCATCCGGGCCAGGTTGCCCAGGGGCATGGACTGCAGGAACCTGATGCAGTCCAGTTCGCCGAAACGCTCGGTAACCGCGTCCCATCCCAGGGCCGCGTCCAGGTGGGCCCAGGCGTTGCGCCAGGGTTCCAGGATGGCCCGGGTACCGCCGGGCATGGCCACCGGCAGAAACCGCCCCAGACGCTGGAATCCCCTGTAGTCGGCACGCAGGAACTCACCTCCCCAGATGGTCTGGTCTTCGCCGTAACCCAGTCCGTCCAGGGCAATGCCCAGCACCGGGCCCCGATCCAGGGCCCAGCCGTGCTCGGCCATGCACCCGGCGATATGGGCGTGATGGTGCTGCACCTCTACCAGGCCGTCCGCGACGGCCTGCTGCTGGCCGATCTTGGTGGGAATGTATTCCGGGTGCCGGTCTACCGCCACACTGCGGGCCTCCAACTCGAACAGTTCCCGGTACAGGTCGATATTGCGCAGGAAATCCCGCGTCGACTCTCCCTGCTCCATGTCGCCAATATGCTGGGACACCACCGCCTTTCCCTGCTTGACCAGACAGAAGGTGTTCTTCAGTTCCGCGCCCATGGCCAGGATACCGTCGGCCTGCTCCAGACCACCGGGCAACGGCACCGCCTGGGGCGCGTATCCCCGGGCCCGGCGCAGGAAACGCAGCTGACCGTCGGCAAAGCGCAGCACGGAGTCATCCAGGCGATTGACGATGTCGCGATCGTGCATCAGGAAGAAATCGGCGATGTCCGCCAGGCCCGCCCGGGCCTCATCGTTGTCAATCACCTGGGGCTCGTCGCTGCGGTTGCCGGAAGTCAACACAATGGGCGCGGACACGGACGCCATCAGCAGGTGATGCAGCGGCGTGTACGGCAGCATGAAGCCCAGGGTGTTCTGGCCCGGCGCGATGCCCCGGGCCAGTTCATCCGCGCCGGCCTTCCGTGCCATCACCACGATGGGTCCCGAGCGATCCTGCAGGGCCGCCCGCTCCGCATCGTTGATGGAAACGTAGCGTTCCACCATGTCCAGGTCCCGCCCCATCATGGCCAGCGCTTTCTGGTACCGGTGCTTGCGCTGGCGCAGCCGGTCCACCGCCGCGTCGCTGGAGGCGTCGCAGGCCAGGTGGAATCCACCGATGCCCTTGACCGCGACAATGTGGCCCTGGCCGATCAGGCGGGCAGCCTGCAGAACCCAGTCACCATCCTCCGGCCTTTTGAGCCGATCCCCGTCGGCGCTTTCCAGCCAGACCCGGGGGCCGCATACCGGGCAGGCGTTGGGCTGTGCATGGAACCGCCGGTCTGCCGGGTCCTCATATTCCGACTGGCAGTCCCCGCACATGACAAACTCCGCCATGCTGGTGGTCGCCCGGTCGTAGGGAATGGACCTGATGATGGACAGCCGTGGGCCGCAGTGGGTGCAGTTGGTAAACGGATAGCGGAACCGCCGGTTGCCGGGGTCCCGGATATCGTCGACGCAGGCCGCACAGGTCGCCGCGTCGGCCGCCACCTCGGTGCGCACCGCGCCGGCCGCGCTGGCGACGATCTGGAAATCCGCTGGCGCTGATCCCGGCCGGTCCACGGGCCGCCGCTCCAGGTCACGAATCGTGGCCAGAGGTGGTGGCTCATCACGTATCCGGCGGCAGAATTCGTCGATAGCGCCGGGCTCGCCCCAGGCGTGGATCAGCACTCCCTCGGCGTCGTTGAGCACTTCTCCCACGATGCCGCAATCACCCGCCAGGCGCCAGACCGTGGGGCGGAATCCTACGCCCTGGACCACCCCGGTCACCCTGATCCGCTCGGCGCGCATTCAGTGCACCGTGCACACCATGCAGGGGTCGAATGAGCGGACGATGTGCTGCACCGTCACCGGCTCTTCCTCGCCCACCCGGACCGGCGCCCCGACCAGAGCCTGCTCCAGGGCGCCCGGGACCTGCCGCTGATCCCGCGGCGAAAAATTCCAGGTAGTGGGAGAAATGATCTGATAGTTGTCGATCCGCCCGTCCCGGATTTTGAGCCAGTGGCCCAGACTGCCCCGGGCGGCCTCGATCATGCCGCAGCCGCTGCAATCCCCGGGCAGCTCGGCCTGGGTGCAGAAGGCGTCTCCGGGCCGGATCGCCCTGACCCAGCCCTCCATGGCCATCACCACCCGGGCGATCTCCAGCAGGCGCGCCACCACCCGGTTACGCACGTTGCCGCCGCTTTCCCTCACCAGGGACAATGCCAGGGGATGGCCGTCGATCACCTGGCGGGCCAGGGCGCCAACCTCGACCACTTCCCCATCCAGCCGCGGCGCCTTGCACCAGGTATAGGCACCCTCCGCATCGGCGTCGGGCCGGGTGATGCCGTCGTAGGGGTGCAGCGGCTGACCGCGTGAGGCCATCCAGCTGTGGCTCAGGTCCTCAGCAATTGTCCGGGCATCCACGGCATGGCTTTCATCAGCGGACCAGACGCCGGCCTTGAACAGGGGTTGTTCAAGGTCAGGGTAAACGCCGTAACTCATGAACCGGTCCGGCCCCCGGCCCAGTGCATCGAGACCCAGTTCCCGGGCCAATCGCAAAAACCGGCGAAAGTCGCCCCTTTCCGGGGGCTGTTGCTCGAACCACCTTTGCAGTGAATCCGCAGAATCCAGTGCGGCGATGTTCTCCAGGGTGTCACCGAACAGCACCTCTTCCAGGAACCGGCGGAACCCGAACAGGATGGACACCATGCGGGACTTTTCGCCCACCTCAATGGAGCGGGTGATGCCGCCGGGCTGAATCGCCAGGCTGTGAGGCCACTTGCCGGCCAGCAGGCCCATCAGGTGCATGAACTCGGCCCGGGGGGGAAGTACCTGGGAGGCGGAGGTGCCCGACACCGCTTTGAATCGGGCCGCGGCATCTTCGAACCAGGGTTCAGAGGAGTAAATGTCTCGGGCAAAGTCCGGCATGAAAAACAGGTAAAAGTGGGTCAGGTGGTCAGCCACATTCTCGGTGGCCATGACCAGGTTGGTGGCCAGCCGGCCATTGGGCGGCATGGCCAGGCCCTGAGCATCGGCCAGGGCCGCAGCCGCCGCGGCTGACTGGGCCACGGAACAGATGCCGCAGATGCGTGGTGTGTAAACCAGGGCGTCCCGGGGATTCTTGCCGCTGAGGATCTGTTCGAACCCGCGATACAGCGGTGACACCACCCGGGCGTCAGCCACCTGTCCGGACTGGATGTCCAGGTGAACCTCCAGATCGCCTTCCACCCGGTTGAAAGGACCAACGATGCGCCGGCTCATGTATCCCCGGGCTCCCGACTCCTTGGCGCCACCTTGATGTGGTCCGACACGGCATTTTCCCGCAGCCGTTTGGGGGTCGCCGCCTTGGACAGGGACGCCAGCGCCACGAACCAGGCCTTGGGCATGTCGGTGGGCAGCCCCACCGGGATGCCGGCGATCTTGGGAGTCTGGTGAAAGGCGTGTCCCGGCTCCTCGAACCCCGGTGCGGTGCAGTTGATGCAGGCGAATCCGCCGCGCAGGCAGGAGCCCTCGCCGTTCCATAGCCGCGTGTTGCAGTCACCGTGGGCCTGGGTGCCCAGGCAGCCCATGTGTTCCATCATGCAGCCCAGGTCGGAGGGTTTCTCAGCGCTGGCCTTGAACTCGTAGAACTCGTTGCGCGGGCAACCGTGATGGACCAGGTGATCGGCGTAGCTGCGGGGCCGACCCAGGTCATCCAGCTGGTCCTCGGTCAGCTCACCGGATGCTGACTGCATCAGAGACTCGGTCACCCAGTTGGGGTGCACCGGACAACCCGCGATGTTGATGACCGGAGCGCCCGACCTGCCGCTGAAGTCGGCCCCCAGCAGGCCGCCCCGGCGGTCGCCGTCAAACTGCAGGCCCCGGGCTTCGCTGGGATTGGAACCGGCCGCCGTGATGCCGCCGTAAGCCGCGCAGCTGCCCACGGCAAAGACCTGTCCCGCCACGGCGGCCAGGTCCTCGATCCACCGCATCATGGGCTGGTCGGAGCCGGCCATCATGTGAAACCGGCCGCTGCCGTCGGGCCCGGTTACGGCGGACCCTTCCACGCACAGGATGTCCAGCTTCTGGTCGCCGCTTTTCAGCCGCTCCAGCAACGCCCGGAACTCCTGGCCGCTGGCTTCGCTCAGGCTGGGGTGCCACAGCAGGCGAATGCCAGCCGCCTCCAGGCTGGTGAGGAGATCCGGCGATTCGGCGCCCAGCAGCGACAGGCTGCAGCCACCGCAGCCGCCGGACTGCAGCCACAGCAGGTTCAACAGACCATTGGCCGACGGGATTTCAGCCACGATCCATGTACTCCACCGGCAGCACCAGGCTGAATTCGGCGCCGCCGTCGGGGTGATTGCGGGCGGTCAGGTCGCCACCGTGATCCGTTGCCAGGCGATAACAGATGGACAGGCCAAGACCGGTCCCTTTACCCACCGGCTTGGTGGTGAAAAACGGATCAAACAGGCGCGTGAAGTGCTGCTCCGGAATGCCGGGCCCGTGATCGCGCACGGTGACCCGGACCCGTTCAGAACCCTGGTCACAGGCGATATCGATCTGCAGCTTCTGCTGACCCTCCATCACGTCCACGGCGTTCTGCACCAGGTTGATCAGGATCTGGTGCACATGGCCCTGGCGCCCGCTGATCATCACGGACTCGGGCATGTCAAATGCGACTTCCGGCTTGACCCGGCAGGCCTTCAGCACCCAGCGCACCCCTTTGCGCACGGACTCCGCCAGGTCGAAGCGGCAGACCGCCTCGGTCTGCTGGGTGGAATAACGACGCAGGTCCTGGACGATGTCCCGAACCCGCTCGGCACCCTCCAACGTACCTTCGATCAGGGAATCCATATCCGCCATGATGCGATCGATTTTTTCGATCTCGCGCAACCTGGCCAGCTCTTCCGGCGGCAGCTGATCATCCACGGCCCCAAGGAACCGGTTGATGCGCTCGCCATACTGCTGCAGGGCCCGCATGTTGCCAAACACGAAACTGATGGGGTTATTCAGTTCATGGGCGACACCCGCCACCAGACGTCCCAGGGACGCCATTTTTTCTGACTGCACCAGCTGGGCCTGGGCTTCCTTGAGCTCCTGGTGGGTACGATGGAGATCGTCGTACGCCAGGCGAAGTTCACCAATGGGACGGCCCAGCAGCACGGTCCCCACCCGTCGGTTGTCAGCGTCATAGCGGTTGGAGCAGTTCATGGCCAGGGGCACGGTGCCGCCGTCCCGGGTTTTCAGTCCCACCTCGCAGTCGATCAGTGACTCGCATTCCTGGGGGCCCAGGAACGATTCAACTTTATCCGCGAATTCGTCGGCGAACAGGCTGGCCAGCGGCCGCCCCAGCAGCTGCCCGGCCGGCCGGCCGGTGGTCACCTCGAGCGCCCGGTTGACCTGCTGGATACGCCCGCGAAGATCGCTCACCACCAGTACGTCGGTCATGGAGGTCAATACGCTGCGGATGAAGCGCTGGGCTTCCTCCAGCTCAGCGTTCTTCTGCTCTTCCTTGATCTGGGTTTCCACCAGGTCGGAGTACACCGATTCCATCTTCTGGATCACCTCGATCCAGGTATTTTCCGGGACGGACTGGAGGGTCACCTCCTGGTCCCGGGAAAGGTTGGATTCCGCTCCGCTCATGATGCGCCTCAGGCCGTGGCCTCCCGGGCGTCACCGGTGTCCAGCTGCTCGATTCGCTCCAGCCCGTAGCGCTCCAGCTTGCTGCGCAGCCCGACCCGGGACAGTCCCAGCTCCTTCGCGGCACGGCTCTTGTTCCAGCGGTTGCGGATCAGGGTTTCTCGGAGAATGCTGGCTTCTACCGATTCAATGCGTGTCTTCAAAGGCCCCTGGGCACCGGCGATGGCATCGAGCATGGACTCCGATTCCTGGGGGGCGGCGCGCAGCACACGCGGAGAAATCAGGTCGGCCCCCAGGGTGCCGCCGTCGACCAGGATCAGCATGTGCTGGATTTCGTTCTGCAGCTCCCGCACGTTGCCGGGCCAGTGATACTGCTGCAGGCAGACCAGCGCCTCATCGGTGAAGTCCGTGGCCGGTTTACCCAGGGCGTGGGTGGCCTGGTGCAGCAGCGCCCGGGCCAGTACCGGAATGTCCCCCAGCCGGTCGCGCAGCGGCGGCATGCAGATGGTGACGCCGGCCAGCCGGTAGTAAAGGTCCTCGCGGAAGCGGCCTTCCCTGACGTCAGCCTCCAGGTCCCGGTTGGTGGCCGCGATGACGCGAACGTCTACCTTGCGGGTGCGGCCGCTGCCCAGAGGCCGGATCTCGCCCTCCTGCAGCACTCTGAGCAGTTTGACCTGGAAGGCCGGGGAGACCTCGCCGATTTCGTCCAGGAAAACGGTTCCGCCTGCGGCCCGTTCGAACAACCCGGTGCGGTCCTCGGTGGCCCCGGTGAAGGCGCCCCGCTTGTAGCCAAACAGCTCGCTTTCCAGCAGCTCGTCCGGCAGCGCGGCGCAGTTTTCCACCACGAACGGATTCTCCCAGCGCAGGCTGTTGTAGTGGAGCGCCCTGGCGGCCAGCTCCTTGCCGGTCCCGGATTCTCCCGTGAGCAGCACGGAGACGTCGAAGGGTGAGACCTGCCGGAGGCTGGCGCAGACCTCGTTCAAGCAGCTGTCTTCGGCGCGCACGATACCGTCGTCTTCGCTGTAGTGGCTGCGCAGCCGCTCGCGCTTGTCGGTGACGTCCTCTTCCAGCTTCCGGGGCGACAGTTTCAGCTCCACCGACAGCAGCTCGTTCTGGCGATTCAGCTGAAACAGGTGAGCCGCGTTGCGCAGAGTCAGGATCAGCTGCTCCGGGTTCCACGGCTTGGTGATGTACTGGTAGATTCCCGCGTCGTTGACCGCGTCGATAATGTCCTCGCTGTCGGTGTAGCCGGAAATGATCATGCGGATCACATCGGGCCATTGCTCCCGGACCTGCTTGAGGAATTCCACCCCGGTGATGTCCGGCATGCGCTGATCGCACAGGATGATCTGCACCCATTCCTTCTCCAACAACTGCTCCGCCTCAGCGGCGCTGCTGGCGGTCAGAATTTCGAAGTCGTCCTGCAGGATCCGCTGCATGGACTCCAGGCTGCGAACCTCGTCATCGAGGATCAGTACGGTGGGTAATGTGCTCATGAGACATTCCTCAGTGCCGTCTCGCTGTCCGACCGCCGGTGACGGGCAATGGTCAGCGGCGTACGTGATTTGGGCACCTTGTAGACAAAGTTATAGCGGGCGACGTGGTAACTGGGATCGAACCCGTAAAAATTCAGTTTCATGCGGGCCAGCTCCTCGTCCCGATAGGCGCTGAGCGGCTTTTCTGCTTCGTCCCGTCTCCGCCGACGGGCTTTCTCCTGCAGGCGCTCGGCAAAGTCCGGCGCATCCGCCAGGGCGCCGGCCTGCTCGACAATGGTCCGTTCAAACTGTCGGGCGTCCTGGTCAAACCATTCGTCCACCAGCCCCCGGGACTGGCCTTCCCGGACTCCCATGGGCAACCGGGCCCGGGCAATCCGGTCTGCCTGTTCCTGACCGGCGCAGCGAGGCAGCAGGTAGGTCCAGTACTCGGATCCGTACAGGTTGCCCATGTCCTTGTAGTGGGGATTGAGGATGACCCCCTGCCTGGCGATAACCCGGTCGGCCGCCCGGGCAAGGAACACCCCCCCGGCACCGGCATTGCCACGCAGGGCCGAAACAGTCAGGTGGGACGTAGTCTGGATGATCTCCCGGGCCAGGTCATCGATGGCGTTAATGTTGCGCCAGGATTCGTCAGCCGCGCTGGACGCCGCCTCGATAACGTTCAGATGCATGCCGTTGGACCAGAAATCCGGCCCACCCATCAGCACGATCACCCGGGTGTCGCGCCCTCGGGCGGCGAGGAAAGCGCGACGCAGGCTTTCACACTGGCGTGTGCTCATGGCGCCGTTGTAGAACGGAAAATGCAGGTAACCGACCTGGTCCTTTTCTTCATAGCGAATGACCCCGCAGCCGAATTCGGCCGAGGTGGACACCTGGGGAAGTTCGCCTGCCGGGCCCGCCAGCACCTGGGTGGCGGGCAGCTTGAAGGGATGAACCGAGCCCTTGTCTTTCAGGTGCCCGATCCAAACAGCGCCATCGACCGTGGCGCGGCACACCGCACCGCCGCTGCGGGCCAGCAGCAGGCCAGGCTCTCCGGACCATCCCGGCGCCGGGCTGGCGTCGTACAGAAACACTTCACGGCCCGCGATCTCGTCGCGCAGACCCGGGAAGCCGTCAGCGCTGCGAATTTTTTTCAACACCATGGCGGTGTCGTCCCGCTGCCAGTCGATAGCGCGGTCCTGCTGAGTCACCAGCGGGCGCTTGATCCCGCGCGCCCGCGCCGGATCCAGCGGAGTCGGCCGGAAACTGCCCGACTGGATTTTCTCGATGGCCTCCACCACCGCTGACGCTGCGGCGTCGGTCACCTCGTTGCGGTAAAGGCTGGCCTTGGAGGCATCACGCATGTCAAATTCATGTGTGGCCCAGATATCACCGCCATCCATCTCGGCATTGGCCTGCAGCACGGTCACCCCCCAGCGGCGCTCGCCGTTGAGTATGGCCCAGTCCAGGGCCGACGGGCCGCGGTCCCCCACGATGCCGGGGTGCACAACCAGGCAGGTGTAGCGGCTCCAGACCGCCTCCGGGATGGCGCGTTTGAGAAACGGCGCCACCACCAGGTCGGGCTGGAACAGCTCGACCGCTTCCAGGGTCACCCCGTCGTTGACGTCAAACTCCACGGACAGCTCATGACCCAGCTCGCCCAGCAGCACGAACAGCCGCTGGCTGAGGCTGTTGAAGGAGTGGCATAGCAGCAGGATCCGCATGACTCTCTCAACAGATCCTGGGCAGCTGTTCGCCGGTGAGCCAGTCCAGCATGCGGCTGCCGCCAAAGCTGGTGTCCATCTGCACAAAGCCGTGCTCATCCGCCACCACCTCGCCGATCATGGCAGCGTCCTGGCCCCTGGGATGGGCCTGCATCACAGCGAGCAGGAGCTCGGCGTCAGCCGGATCGCAGATGCAAACCAGCTTGCCTTCGTTGGCCACGTACAGCGGATCCAGCCCAAGCAGTTCACAGGCCGCGGTCACCGCCGGCTTCACCGGGATGGCGTCTTCGCGTAGCCGCATGCCCACGCCGGACTGGCCGGCCAGCTCATTGAGGGTTGTGGCCAGGCCACCCCGGGTCGGGTCCCGCAGGCAGCGGATGCCGGGACAGGCGGCGATCATATCGTCCACCAGGCCGTTCAGTGCGGCGGAATCCGATTGCAGGGTGGTTTCAAATTCCAGGTTCTCACGGCTGGACATGATGGTGACCCCGTGGTCACCCAGGCTGCCGCTGACCAGCACCGCGTCACCCGGCCGGGCGCGATCACCGGAGACCTCCACCCCGGGAGGTACCACACCCACGCCGGTGGTGGTAATGAAGATGCCGTCGCCTTTGCCTCGCTCCACCACCTTGGTGTCCCCGGTCACGACAGACACCCCGGCCGCGCTGGCGGCTTTGGCCATGCTGACGACAATGCGCTGCAGATCGGCCAGGGGAAAACCCTCTTCCAGGATGAACCCGGCCGACAGGTAGAGAGGCCGGGCGCCCGACATGGCCACATCGTTGACGGTGCCGTGCACGGCCAGTGATCCGATGTCGCCGCCCGGGAAAAACAGCGGCGAAATTACATGACCATCCGTGCTCATCACCATGCGTCCTTCGGATACCTGGAAGCAGGCCTGGTCGTTGCCCTGCCGCAGCAGTTCATTGTCCAGGTGATGGACAAACAACTCCTCGATCAACTGGGCCATGGCGCGCCCGCCGCTCCCGTGGGTCATGTCCACCGCGCCCCGCTTCAGGTCCAGCCTGATCGGAAACCGTTTGGGAGCCGGCCTGGCAACTGCGCTCATGCGACGGCCTCCTCGCTGTCTTCAAGTCCAGCTTCCGGTGCCGGCTGGCGAAACCGGCCGTAACTCCAGTAAGCCGCGCAGGCGCCTTCCGAGGACACCATACAGGAGCCCATGGGGTTATCCGGCGTGCACACCACCCCGAACAGCTTGCAGTCCGTCGGCCGGGCCGCGCCGCGCAGGATGCGGGGGCATTCACAGCCCTTGACGTCGGACGCGCTGATGGCTGGAACGTCAAACCGCTGCTCCGCGTCCAGGTGGGCATACTCCCGCTTGATCTGCAGGGCGCTGTAAGGCACCAGCCCCAGGCCGCGCCATTCAAACGCCCGGCGCAGCTCAAATACCTCGGCCACCAGGGCCTGGGCCTTGAGGTTTCCGTCCCGGGTGACCACCCGGGTGTACTCGTTTTCTACTTCGTGACGTCCCTCGTTGAGCTGGCGAATCAGCATCAGGGCCGACTGCATCACGTCCAGGGGTTCAAAGCCGGCAATGACCACTGGCCGCTGGAACTCCTCAGCAAAAAACTCATAGGGCCGGCTGCCGATGATGGAACTGACGTGGGACGGCCCGAAAAAGCCGTCGATGCGCACCGATCCGATGTCCCGCACCTCCGGCGATTCCAGGATGTTCTGGATAGCCGCCGGGGTGAGCACGTGGTTGCAGAACACGCTGAAGTTTTTCAGGTCCTCAGCGTGAGCCTGTTTGATGGCCACGGCGGTGGGTGGCGTGGTGGTCTCGAATCCGATGGCGAAAAACACCACTTCCCGATCCGGGTTGTCGCGGGCGACTTTGAGGGCGTCCTGAGTGGAGTACACCATTCGGACGTCCGCACCCGAAGCCTTGATCTTGAGCAGGCTCTTGCGACCGCTGGCAGGCACCCGCAGCAGGTCGCCGTAGATGCACAGAATCACGTCGTGATCCAGGGCCATGGCAATGGCGTTGTCGATGCGGCCGACAGGCAGCACACACACCGGGCAGCCCGGCCCGTGCACGAAACTGACGTTGTCGGGCATCAGGTCCTGGATGCCGTAGCGGAAGATGGCGTGGGTGTGTCCGCCGCAGAATTCCATCAGCTTGTAATCACGATCGGTGTCGGCCGCCTGAAGAATGGCCGCGGCCAGGTTCCGTGCCAGGTCCTGCTGGCGGAACTCCTCGATGTACTTCATGGCTGTTCGTCCCCGGTCAACCCAGCCTCGGCGAACAGCGCGAGGGTTCGCTCAGCTTCCTCCTGGCTGACCTTGTTGAGCGCGTAACCCACATGGATCAGCACAAACTCGCCCGGCATCACGTCCTCCACCAGGGCCAGCGAGATCTCTTTCTTCACTTCGCCCAGGGATACGATGGCCGTATCCGAAGCTTCATTCACGCTGACCACTTCAGCTGGAATGGCAAGGCACATGTCTGGTTTCCTTTTGCTCTGGTTTCCTTGATTCAGTTGCCAATGGACGCCAGCTGGCGTGCCGCCTTGATCCACTGGTACCAGCCGTCCATGCCTTCGCCGCTGGTGGACGACAGCTGCAACACCTTGATGCCTGGATTGACCCGGCGCGCGTATTCGATGCACTGGGCCACGTCGAAGTCCAGGTAAGGCAGCAGGTCCGTCTTGGTCAGTACCATCAGGTCTGATGCGTGGAACATGTCGGGGTACTTGAGGGGTTTGTCTTCACCCTCGGTGACCGAAAGGATCACCACCTTGTGAGCTTCTCCCAGGTCGAAGGCCGCCGGGCATACCAGGTTGCCGACGTTTTCGATGAACACCACGCTGTTGTCATCCGGGCCCAGCGTGTCCAGGGCGTGGCCCACCATGTGCCCGTCCAGGTGACAGCCCTTGCCGGTATTGATCTGGATCGCCTTGACCCCGGTTTCGCGAATGCGCTGGGCATCGTTGGCGGTCTGCTGATCTCCCTCGATGACCGACATGGCCAGGTCGCCGGAAAGGTCCGCAATGGTCCGCGTGAGCAGCGTGGTCTTGCCGGCACCCGGGCTGGACACCAGGTTCAGGGCCAGTATGCCCGCCCGGGTGAACCGGGTACGGTTGGCCGCCGCGTACTCGTTGTTCTTGCTCAGGATGTCCTGTTCGATCTGCACCATGCGCGCCTGGCTCATACCCGGGGCATGAGCATGGGCCGGCCCCTGGCCGTAGTCATGATGGTGATCGTGATGATGATGAGCATGGTCGTGGGCATGAGCATGCTCGTGACCATGCCCCTGTTCGTGCTTGTGGGTATGGCTGTGACCTTCCACCACGGTTTCGCCTTCACCGCAACCGCATACCGTACACATCATTCCACCTCCAGTTCCTTGACTCTCATTTCCTCTCCGCTCACCACCTGCAGTTGGTAGCTGCCGCAGGTGGGACAGGGATCAAACCGGTTCTCCACCGGCACCGTCTTGCCGCAGGGCATGCACCAGGCCTGCCCCGGCACGTCAATAATCTCCAGCCCGGCGTGGTCCGCCAGGGTGCCCCGGGTGACCGCGTCAAAATTGAAGCGCATGGCATCGGGCTCCACGCCGGACAGACCACCGATTTCCAGCCAGACCCGTTTGACCCGTTGGAAACCCTGCTCACGGGCACTGTTCTGCAGGATCTGCAGCACGCCTTCGCACAGGGACAGCTCATGCATCAGTGCACCTCCAGCCGATAATCCACGCAGGGATCGATGGCGGTTACCAGCAGGTCGGCCTGCTGCCTGACGTCATCATCGGTTTCACCCGCCAGGGTCCGCAAAGCACCGGACACCACGCCATCAGGGTGAAAATTCCACTCGGTGGGCGCCACGATCTGGTAACGGCGCACCTTCTCCCCATCCAGCTCAACCCGGTGAATCAGTCGCCCCCGGGCCGCTTCCACCTGGCTGATGCCGCAACCGTCGCCGCAGGAACTGCGGATTCCGCCGGGCCAATCTGCTTCCGCCGCGAATCCCCCCACCAGGGCGCGCAGCACTTCCGGCGTGCGGGCCAGTTCCTGCAGCTGGGCGGCAAGCCGGGTCAGCAGGCCAGCGCCGTACTCAGCCAGCAGTGACTGCATCAACGGGGTGTGCCGTTGCCGCGCCAGGGGCGTGGTTTCACAGGCGCCCTGCTGCCAGCGGGGCTGTTCCACGAAACGGTCTCCGCGTTCGGAGCGCAGCTTCTGGTTGAGGTCCCGCCAGTCCAGATCCGGCAGAAAGCACGTCTCCGCCGCACCCGCCCTTTCCCAGCCGTTTTCGCTGACGCTTCGCAGCAGCCGTGCTGCCACCGTTGGGGTCTGCTGCCACCACCGTTGCAGGCGCTCCAAGTCATCGAGCCCGGACCATGCGCCGGGATGACGACGGAACACCAATTCATCCAGCATTTCGCACAATTCGTCGATGACCCGATCCGGCTGGCCGGATCTTCCCCAGCCCCCTTCGTTCAAGGTCTGCTTCGCCGGACCCATGAGCGCATGTACTCTCCGGGCATATTCCGGCCGGGCGGGTTCTCCCAGGAACTCCGGCCAATCCACGACCACCCGCCAAAGATGTTCCCGGGCCGTCTCCAACTGCACCAGAAACTCACGACCTGCTTCCACCGCCGGCTCTGGATCGGTTCCGCGGGCCTGCTCCACCGCTCGCCAGCCGGCCACTTCCTGGGCCGTTGCACAGACTGCGAACAGTCTTGGCATCAGCGCCAGGGCCTGCTGGAAGGGCTGTTCCTTGAATACGCGGCACGCGTGGACCGGGCGGGTGGACGACAGGTCCACGCGGTTACCTGCGCCCGCGCCGCGGGTGATGGTGATATCCAGGCAGCCCGCGGCACTCATGACTGCGCCGCCCCTCCGGAGAAAACGCCCCGCAGCAGGTCACGCCGGCTCATCTGGCCGCTCCGCGGGGCCGGATGCTCCGGTTCCGCCTCCGCCTGCATCAGCCCGTTCATGACCGCTTCCGCCGTAGCCACCGCAGCGTCCTGGTCTTCAAACTCAAACACCGGCGAAAACAGCGAGCACATCTGGTAAGCACCGATGCCCTCTTCCTCGCCGGCAATGAACTCGAATGTCCCGGACGGCAGCTCGTGCTGCACCTTGGAGCCCGGTTCCAGGGGACCAGGCTCATCCTGCAGCAGCATGAGGTTCATAAACCAGGGTGTCACCAGCACGCCGAGACAGCCGTCCTGCCACCGCTGGAATCCCACGGCCTCGACCCGCAGCTTTGAGTTGAGGATAGGAATGTCGGCAAACCGCTCCTGCTGGATGCTGGAGAACACGCCTTCCAGGTTGGCTGCCACCTTGTCGGGTGCCCGGGCAGACATGGTCAGTCCGTCAGCACCATGAAGTCGTGTTTGGCGCCATCACACTCAGGACAGCTCCAGTGATCGGGCAATTGCGAGAACGGGGTCCCTGGCGCCACCTGCCAGACTTCGTCACCCGCCGCCGGATCGTAGACGTGCCAGCAGATCTTGCACTCCAGCCGGGTGTCATCGTCGAGCTTGGTCGGGTCGCCCCCGTATGAGCCCGGGATGAAGTTTGTGGTCACTGGTACACCTCCAGGATTTCCGCCAGGCGTTCGGCACTGTCGTCAATGTCTTCCTGGGCAGCACAGGCCACTTCCGGCACCCGTGAAATCTCGATGGTGTTCAGAATCAGCGTGTCCTGGGAATTGAAGTACTGCACCCACCAGACATTCCGGGTGGCGGTGGCCGTGATGCGGCAGTTGCCGTATCCGCGGGACAGGATAACCACGGGGCCGTCACCGAGCTTGTCAGTCAGAAACTGCAGATCTTCCTCAGTGTGAGGCAGCAGGGACAGGTTGATGACGTGGGCCGCATCACCAGCATCTCGCTCCCCCAGCTTGTCGTTGATCTCGGTCAGCAGCGGCGCCGAGTTGCCCGGCGGCACGTCTTCCAGGCGGAAGGAAACCTTGTCCGCCGCGCCATCGAACACACCAGCGGAAACCAGGCTGGGAATGTCCGCCACTTCGATGACATCCCGGGCCACCTGCTCGCGGCCGTCGGGGCCGGCCTCCAGGTACTGTACTCGCCAGACTCCTGCCAGTACGGATTCCTGGATGCGTGCCGTGGTCAACCCTTCGTAGCGGATGCTGACCTCGCCATGACCGAACACCTGGTTGACCAGGTCCAGATTGGCCTCGTCCAGGTCGTCCAGCTCCAGAATCTGCACCGGCGCGCCGACGCGGTACGCTGTCAGCTCGCGCTGGAGTTTCCCCAGGGTCGCCAGTGCCGGCTCAAGGCCTTCGATCTCCTCGGGTTCCGGCACAACCGGCATGGCGTAGGTCCAGACTTCCTTAGGCAGGTCCGGGTAATCCAGTTCAGCGCCATCTTCCTCGCCCGGTTGGGATCCCGGCTGAACAACAATGGGTACATCAATCTTCTTCATGGGTGAGTTCCTCGGCGCCGGGTCAACCGGCGGAACTGGCCAGGCCAGCGCCGGTCGCGGTTATCCGGGGTGGTTCGGACGGTTCCGAGGCGAGAATGGCCTCGATCTCCTGCAGGTAAACACTCCAATCCTGCACCTTCGAAACAGCCCCCAGGTACTGACCGTGGCGCAGAAACACCAGGGTGGGCCAGGTTCTGAAGCGGTAGCGTTTGTGCAGCTTGTGCTGCTCATCGTGGGCCACCACGGCAACGGTAAACCGGCCTGGGAAAGCCTTGGCCAGCTCCGGCAGGATCACGGCCACGTCAGCGGTTTCCGGCAGGGGTTTGGCCAGATCGGTAAAAAACAGTACGACGTCTTCATGTTGCTGAAGAAAATCATCCAGGTTGTCCTGGCCGACCACGGGGTATCCGTGTAGGTCGAGCATGGACTGAACTGCGGGTGAAAACACATGGTCCTCCTGTGGTGTCAGTGCTTTGCCGTGGGCATGCTGGGCGGGGGTTCGGGCTCCCGGTCGATGAGGTCCGCAAACAGGTGATCGATGGACGTCTCACCCTGCATCACCAGGTTGACCGCTTTTACCGCGTCGGTGATTTTCTCGGCGTCCTCGGCACTGAGAATTTCCCGGGCGGTATCCAAAAAAGTCAGCAGCCAGGTGCCGACGGGCTGGTCTCCAACCAGCATGGTGTTGATCTCGCGCCGCTCACCCATGCCCTCGCACAGGGCATATCCGTCGCCCGGCTCCACCACCTGCATGGGGATTCCGATACACATCAATACTTGCCTCGATGATCAACATCCACGCTGACGGCGTCCTGTCCCACCGACTGCGGGCGGTAGCCGACGGTGCGGCCTTCCTGGGTCAACACCCGCTCATCGCCGACCCTGCAGGCCTTGCTGGCTTCGGGGCGGCTGGCCTCGTATTGACTGATGCCGACTTCGCCGCCGGCCAGTGACTGGCTTTCGGGCAGGGGCTCCAACCTGGGGCTTGCGTGAATGCCGAGGATCTCCAGCCAGTCCAGAGCGGCCTTCAGCACCGGCTCGATGCAGGCCTTGGTCTTCTCCCGCAGGCTGCCGCCAAAGTCCTCAATGTCTTCCGGCTGAACGCCCACCAGCAGAACGTGCTTCGGGTAGCGGCCCAGCATCTCCGCCATGGCCAGAACTTCCTGGAAGCCGGTCTGGTGCAGGCTGACTTTTTTGGCGCCCAGGTACTTGGGTACCGAGTCCCCCTCGATCACCTTGACCGTGCCTGGCTCCAGCCCGTAGTCGATGGCGTCGAGGATAACGAGGACTTCGGCGGCCTCGATGTGCTGCACCAGGTAGATGCCCTGGGTGCCGCCGTCCATCAAGGTGACGTTTTCGGGGAATTCGTACAGCCGGTGCAGGGCTTCCACCGCCCGCACACCAAATCCTTCATCTGCCCACAATATATTGCCGATTCCGATGATCAGCGTGGACGGCGCGTTTTCCATAATGTGTTCCCAGCCCCTCCGCCAAGGATCGCCCGATACGAACGAGATGATTCAGCGCTGAACCAGGGTATGTCCCGTCCAGCTCCAGGCACGTGGAAAGAATACGAGCAATCTCGGTGAGATTTGCATAGTTACTTTCCACTAGTGCGAGGGGAGTGCTCGCCATGGTGGAAAGCGACTTTCCGGTGTGGGAGTGGAATCAGAGGCTGGGCGCGATTGCTGGGGAACGCTTGCTACGCAAGCTGGGGAACGACCGCTTCGCGGTCTGGGGAACGCACGCTGCGCGTGCTGGGAAACGCTCGCTTTGCTCGCTAGGTTTTTTTTCCCAGGGCGCGATAGCGCCCGTTCCCCAGGCTGTGCCAGCAGCCGTTTCCCAGCGCGAAGCGCGTTCCCCAGCTTGCGTAGCAAGCGTTCCCCATACCAAAAAAACCGAGGCCCAAGGACCCCGGCTTCCTGCCTTAGCTCAACAACCAATCAATGGTGATCATCGACCTCCCGGTGGTCTTTGAACATGCGCCAGCCGCTGATCATGGTGCTGATCAGGCTTTGCCGGGACATGATGTCTTCACGCACCGCCACGTAGATATGAATGATGGCGAAGCAGACCAGGTACCACAGTCCCAGGTGATGCCAGGTGTGCACGTCCTGGCTCTGGCCAAACAGCGGGATGACCCAGGAACTGAACAGGTCATACTGCCAGGTCCCCATGCCGGTCCCCTCGCCGTACAGCGCCAGCCCTGTGACCATCATGAACACCATGCCCCACAACAGCATGAAGTGCATGACCAGGGTGGCCAGGGGGTTGTGGCCGGTGTACTTGCGCGGTTCCTTGGCGATAAAGGCGTACCACTTGATCTCGTGCCAGACGCCACCCCACCAGGCCTTGTTGGTGAAGGGTGGTGCGAACAGCTCGCTGGAATGCCGGTTGCCGACAAAGGCCCAGTAGATCCGGAAAACAAATCCGATGATGAAGATATAAGCCGCGGCAAAGTGGGCAAACCGTATATACCCCATCAGGAAATGGTCACTGGCTTCTCCGGGCAGGCTGGGCAGCGGGCTGGCGATAAACCAGCCGGTGATCGCAAGGACCAGGAAACACAGCACGTTGACCCAGTGCCAGATCCTCATCGGGGCTTCGTAGACATAAACCGCCGATTGATTGTGGGGCGAGGTGGTGATGGTTTCGGTATTCATGGTGCGTTCCTCCTGTCCCCGTCAGGCACCCAGCAGCATCAGGGCGCCCGCGGCGGCGGTGGCATAACCTGCCACCGAGCGCGCTGACTCGCGCAGTGCGATGCCGACCTGGTGAGACGCCGCGATGACCGCCACGCTGACCGTGAACAGGCCCAGCGCGAACAGCAGCGGCTCAGCCTGGCTCGCCACGTCTGTCATGTGGGCCTGGCCATGGAACAGGCCCATGGCGCCGAACGCGGCGGATGCCAGCAGTTCCTTCCGGCGCTGGCGCGCCAGCATCAGGCCGGCCAGCAGCACCGAAGCGGCCACGAAGGTTTCCGTGGCGGGCAGGGACACCCCAGCCACCGCAAGCCCACTTCCGGCCAGCAGGGTGCCGAGAAAGACTCCCGCCGGGCGCAGGCTGCCGCCACCGCGACAGGCCCACAGTCCCAGCACCAGCAGCACCAGCAGGTGGTCTGCCCCGGTCAGCGGGTGCAGCAGTCCGGCGTCGAGACTGCTGGTCCATTCGCCTCCGTGATGGCCGCTGTGCGCCGCCGCCGAGGCTGAAGCCAGCAGGCCTGCCAGCAGACCCGTCGTTTTCATGAGTTTGGTGTTCATGCTGCAGATCTCCTTTAAAGGCCAATGGGGCTGGTGGTGACGTTGGCCAGTTCTTCGCCGTCTTCCGACATGACGTGGGTGGAGCAGGCCAGGCAGGGATCGAAGCTGTGCAGGCTGCGCAGGATCTCCACCGGTTCGTTGGGTCGTTCCACTTTGGTGTTCATCAGAGCAGCCTCGAAGGCGCCGATGTTGCCGTCGGCATCACGCGGTGAACCGTTCCAGGTGGTGGGCACCACGCACTGGTAATTGTCGATCTTGGTGTCTTTGATCTTGACCCAGTGCGCGAGTGCGCCGCGGGGCGCCTCGGTGAAACCGACACCCTTGCTTTCAGCCGGCCAGTCCTTGGGATCCCACTTGTCACCGCTGTGGGTGGCCGAGTCCCCGTTCTTGATGTTGGTCATCAGCTTGTCGAAAAAGTACAGCTGCTTGTCGGCGCACCAGGCGGCTTCCAGGCCTCGCGCAGCGGTGCGGCCCAGGGTCGAGAACAGCGCGTCAACGGGTACGTCCAGGGTCTTGAGCACGAAGTTGATCTGCTCGGTGATCTCCTTATCGCCCTTGGCATAGCCAATGACGTAGCGGGCCAGCGGACCCACCTCCATGGCGTGGCCGCGCCAGCGCGGCGCCTTGATCCAGGAATACTTCGCGTCCTCGTCCAGTTCCTCGATGTGATGCCGGTCACCCTTGGCGGTGCTGATGTCGAACTTCGGCTCGGTCACGCCATCCCAGGGGTGCAGACCATCCGCACCATCCGGGTAGTCGTACCAGGAATGGGGCACGTATTCGCGGATTTGCTCCGGATCACGCAGGTCCACGTCGTGAACTTTGCTGAGGTCACCGTTGATGATGGCCCCGCTGGGCATCATCAGGTTCTCCGGCGAATAGTCGTTGGCACGGTCTGGAATATCCCCGTAAGCCATGACGCTCTGACCGGAGATACCGCCACCGTACAGCCAGCCCTTGTAGAACTGGGCAATGGCCAGCAGGTCCGGGATGTACACATTGTCAATGAAGGTCTTGGAGTCCTTCAGAATCTGGTGCACCTGGTTCAGACTTGCCATGTTCAGGCCGCCAACGCCACCCACGCCATCCACGTTGATGGGCGAAGGCGTGCCACCCACGGTCCAGTTGGGGTGGGTATCCTTGCCGCCGAAGATGGTGCGGGTCTTCATGATCTCTTTCTGAAAATCCAGCGCTTCCAGGTAGTGGGTCACCGCCATCAGGTCGGCTTCGGGCGGCAGCAGGTAGGCCGGGTTGGTCCAGTAGCCGTTCTTGAACGGACCCAGCTGGCCCGATTCAACAAACTTCTTCAGGCGATTCTGGATATCGCGGAAATAGCCCGGCGAAGAATTCGGATGACTCGGCGACACCTGCTGCTGCAGGGCCGAGGTGGCCTTGGGATCCGCTTTCAGCGCGTTGACCGGATTCACCCAGTCCAGCGCGTGCAGGTGGTAGAAATGCACCAGGTGGTCATGCACCTGCAGCGACAGCTGCATGATATTGCGGATGCAGTTGGCGTTTTCCGGGATGGAGATTCCCAGAGAATCTTCCACCGCACGGACCGACGTCAAGGCATGGGTTCCTGTGCAAACACCGCAGATGCGCTGGGTGAAGGCCCAGGCGTCCCGAGGGTCGCGGCCCTTCAGAATGACTTCCAGACCGCGCCACATGGTGCCGCTGGAGACGGCGTTGGTGATCATGTTGTTTTCGTCGATGTTCACCTCGGCCCGCATGTGGCCCTCGATCCGGGTCACCGGGTCCACCACGACACGCTGCCCGGCGTTGTCCAGGGTAAATCCGTTGGGAGTGGTCTTGATGGTCATTCCTGGTCTCCTTTCTGGCGCACGCGCTTGATTACCGAGGCGGCGGCGTGGACGGCCGTGGCCGCGCCCACCACGGCGGCGGCGGTGCCGCCCACCTTGTCGGCGTTGGACTCAACACCAAAGGCATCGATACTGGTCAGACGGTCGTAAAAGGCGCCCTTGTCCCAGAAACCGTCTTCAGAACAACCGATACAGGGGTGGCCCGCCTGGATCGGGAAGGACAGTCCGCCGTTCCAGCGGACCGTTGAACAGGCGTTGTAGGTGGTTGGTCCCTTGCAGCCCATCTTGTACAGGCAGTAGCCCTTGCGGGCAGACTCATCGTCGAAAGCCTCGACGAACTGGCCGGCATCGAAATGCGGCCGCCGGTAACACTTGTCGTGAATACGCTGGCTGTAAAACATCAGCGGCCGACCCTGGCGGTCCAGAGAGGGCAGCTTGCCGAAGGTCAGGATGTAGGTGACCACACCGGTCATGACCTCGGCGATGGGCGGGCAGCCCGGCACCTTGATAATGGGCGCGTTACCCAGTTCAGGCACCTTGTGGATGGGCGTGGCCCGGGTCGGATTGGGTTTGGCCGCCTGGACGCATCCCCAGGAAGCGCAGGAACCCCAGGAGATGATGGCCATGGCGTCCTTGGCGGCGTAGCGCAGCTGCTCGGTATAGGGCTTGCCGCCGATGATGCATGACATGCCGCCGGTCTTGTCCTCGTCCAGCCCGGGATTCCCCTCGCAGGCCAGGATGTAGTTGCCTTTGTGCTTCTCGACGATTTCCTCGACGATGGCTTCCGCCTCGTGACCCGCCGAGGCCATGATGGTGTCGTCGTAGTCCAGGGAGATCATGGACAGGATCACGTCCTTGACCAGGGGGTGGGCGGAGCGGATGAACGACTCGGAACAGCAGGTGCACTCAAGGCCGTGCAGCCACAGCACCGGGATGCGCGGCTTCGTTTCCATGGCGTGGGCGATCTTCGGCGCCAGGGCGGGACCCAGCCCCATGGCCGACGCTGTCAGGCTGCAGTACTTCAAGAAGCTGCGGCGAGTAATGCCCTGGCGGCGCATCACGTCGTAAAAGGTTTCGATCATTTCCCTGGTCCTCCGGTCACGTTGGTTGATGCGGTTATCACTGTTGTTCGCATCGATGTGACGCGTGAAGCAATTACCGTACCAAGTCGTTAAGGTCATTTAATTCAATGCGTTAGCGGCCAATTGCGGGAATCAGGCAGCGTTGGGGTGGAAAGCTGGACCGTCCAGGGACCGCGCAGGTGGAAAGTGACTTACCAGTGAATCGGCGGTGAAACCTGCTGCTACCATTGGGTTTTCCTCGGGGAGACAGCGTGAAACCGGATGACCCCATGCCAGCGGGCACCACCCGGGCAGTGGTCTGGGACCTGGACGGCACCCTGATCGACTCACTGCCGGACCTGCACCAGGTATTGACCCGGTTGCTGGCCGAGCAGGGTCACCCGGCGGTCGACCAGAATCGGGTCAGAAACATGATCGGTGACGGCGCAGCCCGATTTATCGAGCGTGGCTTTGCAGCGGTCGGGCAGCGTCTGGACCCGCAGCGGGTAGCGGAACTGATGCCCCGCTTCCTGGAGATCTACGCCGCCATGCCCACCGACGAAAGCCACCTCTACCCTGGGGCACGGGACACTCTGGAGCAGTTGCACGGTTCGGGGATTCGACAGGCCGTATGCACCAACAAGCCCAAGCCCGTTACCGATCAGGTGCTGGCGGAACTGGGGCTGGACGGGATTTTTGGCAGCGTGGTCGGTGGCGGGTCCACGGCCAGCCGGAAACCGGATTCGGCGCCGCTGCGGCTGGCCCTGGCGGAGCTGGGCGTGGCCGCGGCAGACGCGGTCATGATTGGAGATTCTGAGGTAGACCTGGAAACGGCCCGGGCTGCCGGGCTAACCGCCGGGCTGGTGACTTTCGGTTACGCCCGCCGCCCAGTGGGCGAGCTGGATGCTGATTTCCTGGTCGAGCGTCTGGGCGACGTGCCGGGCCTGCTGGAAACCTTTATCCCGGCAGGCCAGACCAATCCGGATTGAAGCTGATCCCTAGTCGGTGCTCGGGCTCATACCCAGCTCCTGGTGGCAGGCGGCGCAGGTGGCCAGCAGCTGGCCGTAGGAATAAACCCGGCCTTCACCGTCCTTCTTGCGGGTGGCGCTGGCCGCGATGCCGTGCACCAGGCGTTCCATCCGGGCAACGTTGCGGTTGGCGTTTGGATGGATTTCGTGGGGCTTCAACGCCGTTTCCACCAGCTGGTTGGCACCTTTTTTCCAGATCTTGCGGGACGGCGCGATCAGCCCTTCCCACATGCGGTCCGCGGCCCACATATGGCGCTGCATGTGTGCCGCCGCTCCATCGTCGAAGGAGGGCTTGGCTTGCTTTTCAAACTGGTCTTCGACCCCGTACTCCACGTGACAATTGGCGCAGGAGTTGCCCAGTTCAGCGGTCGCCTCCGCGGCCTTTTCCAGGCTGGTGGCGTCCAGCGCCTTTTGCGCGGCGGCCCGCATGGCATCGTCGAAGGGCTGCCAGTTGCCCTCGAGCCCCGGCGGCGCCGGCCGCTCCACCAGCTGCCGGGCTGGCGCCTTGGTGGCTTCCAGATTGCCGGCGATGACCGCTTTCTGAATTGCGGTAACCAGCCCATAGTGCTCGTGCATATGGACCACCAGTTGCTTGTCCGCAGCCGAGGCAGCAACCACGAATACGGAAATCCCCAGCAACAGGGGCAGGCGGATTTTGCTGTTCATGGCTGAGATTGTGGTGGGACGGTGCCGGCACGTGAATACGGTGTTTCACGTAAGGGGGGCTCCGTGACTCCGTGACTCCGTGACTCCGTGACTAGGTGCAGAGTACCGTGATTAGGTAATTCCGTTCGCTGCGCTCACTCCGTGACTGGGTGATTGGGCAATACGGTCCAGCGGTCAGTGTCGGATCAGATCGAGGCTGGCGCGCTCGGTTTCGCGAAAATCCAGGAACAGACATTCAGGGCGCCACCGGAACGATTCCACTGCTCACAGTTCTACGCCCGCGTTTGCACTCACGCCAGTCCTAAAGAACCAGTCAGATTGGCCGATACGATCAGGGATCGTAGTACGACAAGGGAATGGAACTCTCATGAGCCGTAACCGTTTAGCACGTCTTAAGCCCATTGATTCATTGAGCGATCACCATCGCAATCAGTTGCTGGCAAAAGTGACCAACGAGGTTTTGCCCTACCGGGTCGAACTGGACGCGGGCAAGGAAAAAGACTGGTTTGTGTATCTGCTGGACGGTGAAATCCGGGTTCAAACCGCTGACGGCGATGGAGAAAAATTTGACGCCACCTCCAGGCGGGCGTTTCAGCCGATATTTGCTGACGCCACACGCCCGGCGAAGGCCGTTTTTCAGACTGAGTGCCGGATTGCCAGGGTCGACAGGCGTCTGTTTCACCAGATCTGCGAAGAAAAGAGTGAAGAAGACGGTTACGACGTAAACGCGGCTGAAGCGGCGGAGATGCAGGCCGATGTCCTGAAAAAGCTTTTCGAGGACTATCAAAAAGGTACGATTCCCGTGCCCAGCATTCCTGAGGCGGCCATGCGGGTTCGACAACTGATTGACGATCCCGATGCCTCGATCATGGAACTCGCCCGGTACGTGGAACAGGACCCTGCCATGGCGGGAAAGGTGGTGGCGGCCTCAAACAGCGCCTTGTCGGGGGGGCAAACCACCATCGGATCGGTCAAAGACGCCTTGGTCAGGTTGGGGATGAAGCCGGCCGGCGACCTTATCACCTGGCTGTCAATGAAGGGCCTGTTCGATTTCCCGAGCGCCAATCTCAGGAAAACCGCAAAAGAAATCTGGCGCTACAGCGTCCTGGTCGGGGCATCAGCTCGGGTGCTTGCAGATGAATACGGTGCGGGGATCGACGGTGACAAGGCATTTCTTGCCGGTTTACTCCACAACATTGGTGCCGTGGCACTGCTTGCCTATTTTGACGAGTTCGAACCCTCCAGCCGTGAATTCATGACTGGTGGCAGCCTGCACGAAATCTGCGCGATGGTGTCGACGATGGTGGCACAGAGCTGGGACCTGGATGGAGATTTTGTAACCACCGCCGAATCTACCGCCCAGTGGGGCGCCGAGGGTTGCGACAACGCCTATGCCGCGGTGGTCAACCTTGCCAGGCAACAGGTCCATGCCATCCACGATCCTGGATTGAGCGTACCGGCCGTAGAAGAGCTTGCAGGTTTTGAGCTGCTCAAGCCTGCCCTGGATGACGGCATTGCGCCGGTACTCAAGGACAACGATTACATCGAATCCACATTGGCCGCTTTGGCTTGACCCCCCGCTGTAGCGTCGGCCAACGTCTGTAGACACTTACCGCGTCGGCGGATTAATTTCCGCGGTAACTTTTCCCAATTGTTGGTTCATTCCGTTCTCAGGCATCGCGTAGAAAGCAATTTCCGCGGCCATGAGAGACCCCACCTAGTCACGGTCTCCTTCCTCAAACCAACAACTCCCAGGCCCCATGATCGGTAGGTGAAACTCCCAATTGCGTTCCCTCCGCTCCAGCCTCAAGTGAATCATGTCAAGTCTGTTTTGGGAGGCTGTTATGAAGAAGTTTGCCATCTTGCTCACGCTGTTCATCGTGGCCGTGGCTTTCGCTGCACCAGTGGCTGCGGGAAATGCCGAAAGGCCATTCAAGGGCAGCTTTTCCGGAGTCGTTCTAGGATTCGATCCCGTGATCGGCGATCGATGCCCCAACACACCGCCAGGGAAATTTCCGGTATTTGTGGCCTCATTTGAGGGCTGGGGTACAGCAACACATCTCGGCAATTCCTATATCTTTGGCGAACATTGCTCTTACGGCACCGTGGATGCGGGAGGCCCGGACGGGACCTATGGTCAAGGAATTCTGATCCTTATTGCTGCAAATGGTGACGTGCTGGAGGGTACTTACGACGATGGCATGGGACTTTCAGGCCCGCCGGTTATCGGCTTTATCGATCGATTCACGTTCGTAGACGGGGGAACCGGCCGCTTCACGTTCGCTTCGGGCGGAGGGCTGGAATCCGGCTTCGTCGATGTCACCGATTTTTCGTTCTCTATAAAAATGAAGGGCGTCATCAACTACTCCAGGCGCTGACACTACATCATTTAAACGAAAAGCGGTCATAGATTTCTATGGCCGCTTTTCGTGATGGTGTCAGGTCTCGAACCCGCCGATGAACAGCACATCATCCTGGTTGACCACATCGACAGTAACCGGGCCCAGCCCTGAGTAGTTTGGATCGCTGCTCTCTGTGCTCAATTCGATGGAGTACGGGACGTCACCGTCAAACACATCATCATTCTGGCCAAGCACCGTGATCTGTTGCGGCGCGTCCCAGGCATCCGTTGTGAACAGGAGTTGATCCACGTCCGGTATCCCCTCATCCGGATTGGTGGACACAATAGACATGGTGACGGGGAACAAAGGTTCGGAATCCAGCACCACCTCAAACTGTGCGTTTACGCCCCACTCGGACGTGACGAGACCGGCAGACGACAAAGCCGTCAAACCGGCAGTGTCGTTATCGACGACTGTAATCTCAACGTCCGGCGGATCGACGTCAGCGAAGGCTGCGTCGCCTGACTGCACAACAAGCAATTGAACGGCAATGACTGAATCTTCCTCGTCAATGTCGTCATCCAGGCCGGTGACCGTGACCGTCTTGACGTCGTCCCACTGCGCCACGGTAAAGGTCAGCTCAGTTGTATCGACGGTGGCGGATCCTGGATCGGTGGAGACCACAGGGATAGTGACGCTCATCGAAGGCTGAAATGGCAATGCGACGCTGAAGCTGGCCTGCCCGCCATTCTCGCTGATCGACAGTCCATCAAGTGGGTCGATGGCAAGAAAATGCTCAAACGCGCCGATGTCGCAAGAGGAGTCTCGGCTGACATCACGTTGATCGACCACTACCGACTCCCCGTCTGCAAACAGGGGATTGGTGCCCATGCTCACAAAGCGGCAATCCGCCGCCGGGATTTTGTCGATAGCAAGGCTTCCCAAGCGCACCGGCCGATAACCTGGTGACCCCGTCAGCGGGCCCACGCCCGGATCGGAAGGGAGCGCCGCCGTGCCGACATAGTCGTCATTTGCGTTGGGCAATCCCGGCGGAAAGGCGTCGATACAACCCGTGTTGACCCCGACCAGGTTGTGTCCTTCGCTGGTGATGACGCCGGAGCAATCGGAGCCGGTCCCCGCGGGGCCCTGATTGTCCGCGATAATCGAACCTCTAACGACCGAGCCTGGTCCGTTGGATAACACGCCCCCACCGTCACGATTGGCAAAATTGCCGATTATCGTATTGCTGGACAGATTGAAGCTTCCGTAAGCGCCGCCGCCATCTCCGTTGGCGCTGTTGTCCAGGATCGATGAATTCCCGATGTTGGCGACATCGGCATGGATTCCGCCACCGTCAGTGTCGGCGTGATTGCCGATTATCGTGCTCGCCAAAATAGTCAGCCGGGCGCCGGCGTACCCGTTTCCGAAGTTGCTTCGATAGACGCCGCCGCCATACGAAAATGCTGACCCCTCGGCGGAATTGAACGCAATCAGCGACTTGCTGATGTTGACGATGCCGGTGTCGGTCGCCAGGTACAGCGCACCGCCGCGACTCTCGGCCGTGTTGCTGACAAACTGGGATGTGGCGATAGAGACCGAGTCGATCCCTATGATCGAACTGCCGAAGCTTGATACCGCTCCCCCGCTGCCGTCAGTGCTGTTTAACCGAAGGATACTGTCGTGGATCTCCAGTGTTCCCGCCTGGTTATGTACCGCCCCTCCGTGAACGGTACTGAATGGTTCGCCAAGCGCGTGGCTGTTTTCGACGACGGTATCACGGATTCCGACAAATCCGCGGTCATTGTAAATGGCACCGCCCCTGGCGCCCGTTCCGCTCACCTGGCCATTGCGCAGGGTCAGGTTTTCCAATGAAAGTGACGCGGTCGGTAGCAGGACATGAAACAGTCGATCCCTGTCGCCACCGTCCAGTATGGTCGCCTCGGTGCCTTGTCCGGAGAGGATGACCCTGGCCTGGACATCCAGGTCGCCCGAGAGATTCTGGTCCTCGCCGGCGCTGCCAGTCAGCGTGTAGATCATTGGCGGCAGCACTATCCGGTAGATTATCGGGCTGCCGGTCCCGGTTTCAGAATCCACGCTGCAGCCAAGGCCCGCGGTCACGCCAGCGTTTGCGATGTCTATGGCCTCGCGTAACGTGCAGCCGCCATCGGGATTGTCGTCGTCAATCGAGGACACCGAGACCGTGCGTTCAGTCTCAGCCAATACCGGCACGGTCACCAGCCCAACAGAAATCCACGCCGCAATTGCGGCGGTCAGCACCCTACACCCTCGTATTCTCATGTATTGTGTCCACGGTTTGTTCTGTTCAATGTCGCCAGATCGGGCACTGATGCGCCGACTCTCCAGCTAACCCACTGTACCGACGTTGCCCGCTGTCTGACCCCCCAAACCTTCGGGTCTTTCCTAGTCACGGAGTCACGGAGCTACCGATAAAACCACTGATCCCGATCACCACGCCGGGGCGCGTAGCGGAACTCGTCAAAGGCTGCGGCATTGTCGCTTTCGACGCCGTTGGACGACGCGTACAGGCCCAGGTACAAGCCGGTGTAGTTGAATCCCTCCAGTTCGGAGGGCGACAGGAAGGTGCCGTCCACGTCGCTGGCCAGGGGTGTCCAGCTCTGACCGTTGGTGGAGTAGTCAAAGCCGAAGCGCAGGTAATCGCCTTTGATCCGCAGGTGAATCCTGCCGGGTTCCACCGCCTGCTCACCCAGGATTGCCTTTTCGCCGTTGTGCCATCGGTACAGGGTCAGCTGGTGTTGGTCGCCGGCGCCGGAAAGGGTCAGCAGCATGACGCCACGATCGTTCTGCATCAGGGTCATGCCTGCTTCTTCTGACGGTGAGCCCGGCGTGAAGTCCATGACGGTGCTGGCCTGGAATCGGAAGTGACGCTGGCGAACACCGGCAAATGTGTACTGGGCCCGTTCCCCGATGGATCCCGGCTGCAGCGCCAGCTGCAGAAACCCCGGCTTTTCTGACAGGCTGTGAAACGGCTCCTTGCGGGTCCGGCGGAAATTCCACTCCAGGTCCAGTTCGGACCCGTCAAAGGTGTCGACAAACCCGGCCGGGGGAGCCTGGACGGTTTCCGGGAACGGGGCTGGAAACTGCAGCTCCACCCGCCCGGTCTCCGGACTGAACACCGGCCAGGTATAGCGTGGGTCTTTCCAGGGTTCCGGCTCGGTTTCCCATGTCACCGGCAACAGGAACGTCTCACGGCCCAGGATGCCGTAACGTCCATCCACCAGCCGCCAGCCCAGGGCCACGGCGTACCAGCGGCCATCCTTGAGTTCCACCAGGTCCGCATGACCCACGCCGGAGATGGGAAAGTCGTTGCTCAGGTGGCGATGGGTCAGCACCGGGTTGCGCGGGCTGCTTTGGTAGGGTCCGGTGATATCGCGACTGATCGCCACCGCCACGGAATGGTTGAAGCTGGTGCCTCCCTCGGCGATCAGCAGGTAGTAATACCCGTCCTTTTTGTAGATATGGGGCCCCTCGGCCCACAGGCCGCCACAGCATCCCCGCCACAGGAAATGGCGCTCGCCGACCAGCTTCATCTGCTCGATGTCGACCTCCTGCAGCCAGATTTCACCCTGGCCGACAAAGTCGGGATCCGGTGGCGCGCGATTTCCCACGTACCAGACCCGGCCATCGTCGAACAGGAGCGACGGATCGATGCCCGGCGCCCCTTCCAGCACGTGGGCCCGGGACCAGGGTCCGCGCGGGTCGGTTGCGGTAACGATGAAGTTGATGGGCTGGCCGTTCTTGACGTTGGTGGTGATGATGTAGAACACCCCGTCGTGGTAGCGAATGGTGGAGGCGTGTACGCCGCCCCCCGAGGCGATGGTGTCCAGGTCCACCTGCTCCGGGTCGTGCAGGGCGTAGCCGATCAGCTGCCAGTTGACCAGGTCCCGGCTGTGGTAAATCGGGATGCCGGGAAACACCTCGAAGGTGGAATTGACCAGGTAAAAGTCATCGTCTACCCGAATGATGGACGGATCCGGCGCAAATCCGGATATGACAGGGTTGGAGAAGGTGCCAGGCAGCGACTCGGCCGTGGCGAACAATGAAAATCCCAGCAGCGCCGCCAGCCACGCGCCGGGTGCAATCACCCGGGCCATCATTGGGCGGCCATGGATGAATCAGCGAACAATTCGATGAGCCCGCACTTGCGGCAGCGATAGGCGCCGATGGGAATGCCGCGTTCCTTCTTTACCCTGGTGGTGGTCCAGAAGGACTTCTCGGGGTGCCCCTCGTGCCAGTTCAGCAGCAGGTAGGCGGCCTGGGAAAAGTCGGGAATGTAGCCGCGCACCATGGTTCCGGTGCAGCGGCGGCAATCAATCTGTCTGTGTTTCATGAATCCATTCTGGGTCAGCGCTATCGGGCTGTCCAGCCGGCCTGAAACGAGCGTAAAATACCGAAATCAACCAATTCCCGGAGAAGAACCTTGCGCGTTTCAATCAAGGCCCTGATCACTACCTTCACCCTGATCGTCAGCGGCACCTGCTGGGCCGGCGAGGTCGTTCGCCTGTCCGAGCCCGTGGCGGAAACCGATACCCACGAGATCTTCGGATCCCCCCTGCCCGAGTCCGACCAGATTTTGCAGCTTGCCGAGCTGATCGGCCACAGCGACCGCTACCTGGGCCAGGAAGTCATGGTCAGCACGCAGATCACCAAGGTCTGTCAGAAAAAGGGCTGTTTCTTCATCGCCCAGGATGGCGACGCCATGGCCCGCATCACCTTCAAGGATTACGGCTTTTTTGTGCCCACCGATTCGGCCGGCAAATCGGTCATGCTGGCGGGCGTGTTCTCCCGTCAGGAACTGAGCGCGGAAAAGGCGCAGCACCTGGCCGAGGACATGGGTGAAACGCCCCAGGAACCGCTCACCGCGGGATTTGAGTACGCCATCGAGGCGACTTCGGTCAGCATTCCCAAGAGCTGAGGGACCTGGCTGCCGCCCTTCGCAGCGGCTTGACAAGTATTTTCCTAGGCTTGGCCCATGCAACTCAGCCAGGTCGTCAACGTATCTGAGCAGGTGGCCGCCACCCGCAGCCGCCTGCGCAAGAGAAACCATCTTGCGGAGTGCCTGCGACTGACGCCGCCGGCGCTGCGCGGCCTGCTGGTGAATTACCTCACCGGTCACCTGCCCCAGGGCCGCATCGGCCTGGGCCCGGCCATGCTGCGTCAGGCCGCCAGCGGTGATGCTGCCGTCGAGCCGTCACTGGCACTGGATGAAGTTGATGACGTTTTTTCCCGGCTGGCGGCAATCCATGGCGCGGGGTCCCAGGCCGCCCGGCGGGACGAACTGGGCCGGCTGTTCTCCCGGGCAACCGAACCGGAGCGCCAGTTCCTGCTGCGGCTGATCCTGGGGGAGCTGCGCCAGGGTGCCCTGGAGGGGGTTCTGGTGGAGGCGGTTGCAGACGCGGCGGAGATCCCGGCAGATGAAGTGCGGCGCGCAGTGATGCTGGCCGGTGACCCGGCCCCGGTGGCCGCGGCGGCCCTGGCCGACGGCCGCGCCGGCCTGGGCCAGTTCCGCCTGGAAACCCTGTCGCCGGTGAAACCCATGCTGGCTCAGCCAGCCGAAGACATGGCCAGCGCCATGAGTGCCCTGGGCGAAGCGGCGCTGGATTACAAGGTGGACGGGGCCCGGGTCCAGATTCACCGGGTCGAGGAGCGGGTGAAGATATTCTCCCGCCGGCTGAACGAAGTGACCGACAGCCTGCCCGAGGTAGTCGAGGCAGTGCTGGCCCTGCCGGCCCGGTCCCTGATCCTGGACGGCGAGGTCATGGCACTGCGGGAAGACGGCAGACCCCTTCCCTTCCAGCTCACCATGCGCCGCTTCGGCCGCAAGGCCCAGGTGGAAGAGATGCGCCAGAAGCTCCCCCTCAGCCTGTTCCTGTTCGACTGCCTGCACTGGGACGGCAGCGACCTGATCGACCGGCCCGCGCTGGAGCGATTCGAGGTCCTCGCCGAAGGCGCACCCGAAACCATGCGCGTCCCGCGGATCGTCACCGCCGACCCGGCCGCCGCCAGTGCCTTCCTGACCCAGGCCCTGGAGCAGGGCCATGAGGGCATCATGGCCAAGGCCCTGGCCAGCCCGTACATGGCGGGCAACCGCGGCGCCGAATGGCTGAAAATCAAGCAGACCCATACCCTGGACCTGGTCATCCTGGCCGCCGAGTGGGGCAGCGGCCGGCGCAAGGGCTGGCTGTCGAACCTGCACCTGGGCGCCAGGAACCCGGCCGACGGCAGCTTTGTCATGCTGGGCAAAACGTTCAAAGGGCTGACCGACAAGCTGCTGCGCTGGCAGACGGAGCAGCTGCTGGCCCGGGAAATCGGCCGCGAGGGACACGTGGTCCACGTGCGCCCGGAACTGGTGGCGGAAATCGCCATCAACGATATCCAGGCCAGCCCCCAGTATCCGGCCGGGCTCGCCCTGCGGTTTGCCCGGGTGAAACGCTACCGCAGGGACAAGGGCCCCGAAGAGGCTGATACCATCGACACGGTGAGACAGATCCACCTGAACCAGCTCGCCTGAACGCCGTGTTCCTGCCACCCACCCAGCAATGGTTCGATGAGAACTTTGACCAGCCCACCGCCGTGCAGCAACGCGGCTGGGAGGCCATCCAGCGGGGCGAGCACTGCCTGCTGGTGGCGCCCACCGGCAGCGGCAAGACCCTGGCGGCATTCCTTGCCGGCATCAACGAACTCGGCGGCCGAACCGAAGCCAACCCGCCCGGCGTCCGGGTGCTCTACGTCTCGCCGCTGAAAGCGCTGGTCTACGACATCGAGCGCAACCTGCGCTCGCCGCTGGTGGGCATCAGGCGGGTGGCCGAGCGCATTGACAGCCCGTTTCGCTCCCCAAGCCTGGCGGTCCGCACGGGCGACACCCCCCAGCGGGAACGCCAGCGACAGCTCAAAGAGCCGGGCGAAATCCTGGTGACCACCCCGGAATCCCTGTATCTGATCCTGGGCAGCCGGGTGAGCGCCACCCTGGCCACAGTGGAAACCATCATCATCGACGAGATCCACGCCCTGGCACCCGGCAAACGCGGCACCCACCTGGCGCTGTCGCTGGAACGCGTCACCGACCTGGTGCAGGCCGCCGGCGGCCAGGACCCCCAGCGGGTCGGCCTGTCCGCCACGGTGCGACCCCTGGACCGGGTCGCCAGCTTTCTGGGCGGCCAGCGGGCGGTGAAACTGGTGGACTGTTCCGCGCCGCCGTCCATCGAGGTCCAGGTCAGCGTGCCGGTGCCCGATATGCAGAATCCGCCCCAGACACAGCGGCCAGCCCCGGAAAAACCCGCGGGGGGCTCTATTCTGGGGGAGCTGTATTCCCGGGAAGTGGGCACACCCCAGGCGGAGCGCGGCATCTGGCCGTCCATCTATCCCCAGCTGCTGAACGAAATCCAGACCAACCGGGCCACTATTGTGTTCGTCAACAGCCGCGGGCTGTGCGAGCGGCTGGCCAATAAGCTGAATGAACTGGCCGAGGAAGAGCTGGTGCGGGCCCATCACGGCAGCATCTCCCACGACAAGCGGGCGGAAATCGAGGAGGGCCTCAAAGCCGGCGAAATCAAGGGAATCGTCGCCACCAGCTCGCTGGAGCTGGGCATCGACATGGGCGCCGTGGACCGGGTGCTGCTGGTGGAATCTCCGGGGTCGGTTGCCCGGGGCCTGCAGCGGGTGGGCCGTGCCGGCCACGGTGTGGGTGAGGTCAGCCAGGGCAAGATCTTTCCCAAGTTTCGGGGTGACCTGCTGGAATGCGCGGTGGTGTCTGCGCGGATGCTGCAGGCGGAACTGGAATCCATCGAGGTGCCCAGCAATGCCCTGGACGTGCTGTCCCAGCAGATCGTCGCCATGTGCTGCAGCACCCCCATGAGCGTGGACCAGATCGAAACCACGGTCCGCCGGGCCTGGCCCTACCGGGAGCTGTCGCGCCAGGCCCTGGAGGGTGTGCTGGACATGCTCTCCGGCCGCTACCCCTCGTCGGATTTCGCGGACCTGAAGCCGCTGCTGTCCTGGGATCGCAGCCAGGACATCCTGTCACCCCGGCGGGGCGCGGACCTGGCTGCCAGGATGAACGCCGGCACCATACCCGACCGCGGCGCCTACGGCGTCCACCTGGGTGAAGAAGGCCCACGCGTGGGTGAGCTGGATGAAGAGATGGTGTTCGAGACCCGCCCAGGCGACAACATCATGCTGGGAGCCAGCACCTGGCGCGTGGAGAGCATTACCCGGGACCGGGTCATCGTGGCCCCGGCCCCCGGCGAACCCGGGCGCCTGCCGTTCTGGCGCGGCGACGGGCCCGGCCGCCCCATCGAGCTGGGCCGGGCCATCGGCGCATTCCTGCGGCGGCTGGAAAAACGCAGCGAGGAGCGCGCCCGCGAGTGGCTGGAAAAGAACTCACCGCTGGACGAGTTTGCCGCCCGCAACCTGGCGGCCTACCTGGCCGAGCAGAAGAGCCACACCGGGGCCCTGCCCACGGACCGCAACATCGTCATCGAACGTTTCCGCGACGAACTGGGCGACTGGCGGGTGTGCATTCTTACCCCGTTCGGCGCCCGCATCCACGCGCCCTGGGCCATGGCGCTGCAGCGGTTGCTTGGCAACACCAGCGGCTTCGAGATGCAGGTCATGTACACCGACGACGGCATCGTGCTGCGCCTGGCTGACGTGGAGGAGCTGCCGGCCCTGGAGGCGCTGATCCCCGATCCCGAGGAGGTCGAAGAGCTGCTCACCGACCAGCTCGCGGGCACCTCGTTGTTCGCCGGCCTGTTCCGGGAAAACGCGGTGCGCTCGCTGCTGCTGCGGCGCCGGCGGCCCGGCCAGCGCTCGCCGCTGTGGGCCCAGCGGCTCAAAGCACAGAACCTCCTGGCTACGGTCCAACAGTACCCCAGCTTCCCCATGGTGATCGAAACCTACCGCCAGGCTTTGGCGGACGTGTTCGACCTGGAAGGCTTCAAGGGTGTACTGCGGGACATACGCAGCCGTGCCATCACGGTGGACGACGTGGAGACCCGCTCGGCGTCGCCGTTTGCCCGTTCCCTGGTGTTCGCCTACGTGGCCGCTTATCTGTACGAACAGGACGCACCCCTGGCCGAGCGCAAAGCCCAGGCCCTGACCCTTGACCGGGCGCTGCTGGGTGAGCTGCTGGGCCAGGCCGAGCTGCGGGACCTGATTGACATCGAGGTCCTGGAAGACATCGAGGCGGAGCTGCAGCACCTGGCCGAGGACCGCCGGGCCCGGGATGCCGACGAGCTGCACGATGTCCTGCGCCGGCTGGGCGACCTGAGCGCGGACGAGATGGGCGAGCGCAGCACTTCGGATCCGGCAGCCTGGCTGGAGACGCTGGTTACCCAGCGGCGCGCGGTCCAGATTCGCCTGGGCGGTGAACCGCGCTGGATCGCCGCCGAGGACGCCGGGCTTTACCGGGACGCACTGGGCGTGGCCATACCACCCGGGGTGCCGGACGCCTTCCTGTCGCCGGTGGCCGATCCCATGCCCCAGCTGCTCAGACGCTTTGCCCGCCATCACGGTCCGTTCCTCAGCCGCCAGCCAGCCGAACGATTCCAGCTGCGGCTGGCACAGGTTGAACCGGTACTGCAGAACCTGGAACACCAGGGTGTCCTGGTCCGGGGCGAGATCCGTCCAGGCGGCGCTGAACTGGACTGGTGCGATGCCGAGGTCCTGCGCCGGATCAAGCGTCGCAACCTGGCGCGGCTGCGGGACGAGGTGGCGGCGGTGGACGGCGCTGCCCTGGCGCTGTTCCTGCCCGGCTGGCAGGGTCTGCAGCACGATCGCGCCGGGCCCGAACGGCTGGAAGAAGTCATTGGCCAGTTGCAGGACCTGGCCCTGCCATGGTCCCTGTGGAGCACCGTGGTGCTGCCCCGGCGGGTGCCGGGGTTCCGGCTGGATATGCTGGACATGCTGGCTGCGTCGGGCATCGTGGTCTGGGTCGGCCGCGGCGCCAGCGGCGCCCGCGACGGGCGCCTGGCCATCTACCTGCGGTCCCAGGTCAATGCCCTGGTCACCCTTGCCGACGATTACGAAGCCCCGGAGCCGCTGCACCAGGCAGTCCTGGACCACCTGCAGCTGCGCGGGGCCTCGTTCCTGTTTGAGCTGACCGATGCCGTTGCCGAAAGCGGCCTGCAGGCCAGCGGCAAGGAGCTGCGGGCCGCCCTGTGGGACCTGGTCTGGGCAGGGCAGATCACCAACGATACCTTCGCACCGCTAAGGGATCTGACGCGGACCCGGCCCCGCCGCCGCAAGCCGGGGCGGGGTGCCGGTGAAACCATGGCGGGCGGGCGCTGGTCCCTGGTCAGCAGCCTGCTGCAACAGGACACGCCAGACACCGTTCGCGCCGTGGCCCGGGCGCGGCTGCTGCTGGAGCGCTACGGCGTGGTCAGCCGCCAATGTGCCAGTGCCGAGGAGATTCCCGGCGGTTTCAGCGCCCTGTACCGGGTACTCAAGGAAATGGAGGAGCAGGGCCGGGTCCGGCGCGGCCACTTTGTCGAGGGCCTTGCGGGTGCCCAGTTTGCATCACCTGGCGCGGTGGACCGACTGCGGGCCGGACGCCCTGATGTGGAGGAGCGCGACCGGCCGGTCACCCTGGAAGACGTGGTGATCCTGGCGGCCATGGACCCGGCCAACCCTTATGGCGCCCTGCTGCCCTGGCCGGAATGCGGCAATCCGGACCAGCCCCGCCCCCGGCGGGTCACCGGTGCCTGGGTGCTGCTGGCCCGGGGCCGCCCCATCCTCTACGTGGCCAGTCGCGGCCGCAGGCTGCAGACCTTTCCCGCCAGCATCCGGGACGAAGAAGGCTCCCTGGACGCCGCCCTGCAGGCCCTGCGGCATCTGCCCCGTGGCGCCACCCGGGGATTGCTGGTGATCGAAAAAGTCGACGGCATAGCAGCCGTCGATTCGCCCCTGGTGGACCAGTTCAAACAGGCGGGCTACTCACCGGACTACCGGGGACTGATCGATCTGCAGGCGCCGGGTACGGGACCCCATGCCTGAGGGAGACACCATCCACAAGATTGCGGCGTTCCTGAAGCCCAGGCTGGAAACCAGGCAGGTGACCGGCCTGCGCATATCCGGGAATGCGGGCCGCCATTGCGTTGGCAGCCGGATCACCGAGGTTGCCGCCCGGGGCAAACACCTGTTCATCCAGCTGGACAATCGGCTGGCGCTGCGCTCCCACCTCGGCATGCACGGGTCCTGGCACTGGTATCCCCAGGGTGAGCCATGGCGCAAACCACGCGCCCGGGCGTCCCTGGTGCTGGATACCGACGACGGCTGCAGCTACGTCTGTTTCAATGCCAGGGAAGTCGAGCTGGTAGCGGCGCCCAGCGTTCGCGAGCGCGTGCTCGACAGCCGCCTGGGCCCGGACCTCACCGCGGGTGATATCGACCCCGCACAGATCGCCATCCGGGCCCGTCAAATGCTGGAGCCGGACACCCCGGTGGCCGACGTGCTGCTGGATCAGCGGGTGGCCAGCGGCATCGGCAACGTCTACAAGTCCGAATTGCTGTTCATTTGCCGGCACCTGCCGGAAACCGGGCTTGGACAGCTGGCCGATTCAGACCTGGAACGGCTGTACTGCAAGGCATCCGAGCTGCTCGGCAGCAACCTGGGCGGCGGCAAGCGGGTCACCCGCTTCGAGTCCGACGGCGCCGGCCGGCTGTGGGTATACCGCCGGGCGGGACTGCCCTGCATGCGCTGTGATGACAAGATCAGCTATACCCGCATGGGTCGCCACCATCGCAGCACCTACTGGTGTCCGAGCTGTCAGCTTTGATGGACCGGAGCATCACCGCAGGCCGCGATGGATCCAGGCCGTCCGCACCAGGCACCCGGACACCGGAAACGTCCAGTCGCCGTATCCGCCGTTGTAACCCGCCAGGCCCTGATTGACCTCATTCAGCGCCAATTTCATCGGCAGGGCCGCCAGAAATGCCCTGGCCGTCGTGTCCTCCACGCAACTGCCGTTGGCCCAGTCATAGCGGCCCGCGGGGCCACAGCGCAGCCATTGCCGGCCTGTGGCTAGATCAACGACCGTCGTGCCAAGGTCGAAATAGCGGCTATCAGGCTTGTCCCCGGGTCCCAGCTTGCCGCAGGGCGCGAATGCCAGGATGCCGCTCTTGCCGAATTCGCCCGCTTCAAATCCACTGGCAAACACATCGTCGACGAAGTCGGCGATGGTCACCGTCGCTTCGATCTGGGCGGCCAGCTCGTAGGTGCTTGCGGAAAGAACGGTGAAGGTCACCGATTCGTCGCCTTCCTCCAACTGGTCAAATACGGCTTGAACGCCGATGTCCAGAACCTGCTCGCCCGCAGTAATTTCCCATCGGTAGCGTCCGTTGCTGGCCAAAACCCAGGTGGGGTCGAAGCTGCAGTCCGTGCCGTTGATGCAATCCGCAGTGCCGCTGATTCCCAGGGCGACCACCAGCGCTTCGTCGGTTAGACCGCCGCTGCGGATCAGCCGGTACAGGCCGGTGTCTGACCCATCTTCGCTGGCGGTGCCGTCCACGGCCGTGAGGCTGACCACGGGCGGATCATCGGCCACCACCACGGTATCCATGGGTTGTGGCCCTCGGTCATACGCGCCGCTTTCCAGGATGTTCAAGGTAACGGTCTCATCACCCTCGGCCTGGTTGTCCGGTATCGGAACAATGCGAATATCCAGGGACTGCTGCCCGGCCGGAATGGTCCAGCGGTACCGACCCTGGCTGGCCGACTCCCACTCCGGGTCGAAGATACAGTCCAGCTGGCTCAGGCAATCCGCCGTTCCGGAGACCTCCAGAGCCACCGTCAGGTCCGATGAGACCTGGTCGGTGTCCCGGGACAGCCGCAGAGTGCCCGGGATGGGTCCCAGTTCGCTGGCCGTGGGCTCGGTGGCCACCAGGTTTACCAGCACCTGGGCACTTGTGATTAACGGCGTCGCCAGCAGGACTGCGGTCGCCAGGAAACCAATGTGTCGGATCATGATTTTTCTCCTGTGGGCTGTGTTCGACTACAAGAATGCCGGCGCCGTGTCCGGGAGTCCTGACGAAACCCGGAAGGATTTCGGAAGAAAACGAAAACCTATTTGAAACAGCGCTTTAGGATCCCACCGGTCCTTGGATGCGGGTACGGCCACATCCCGTCCATATTCAGGTAGGATGAAGCCCGGTTTGAGAGGGAGGTTCAATGAGACAGCCAAGTCTGGATGATTTCCGGTCGGCCGGTCTGAGCAGGGTTTACCTGTTTCTGGTTGCACCCCTGATCCTTGCTATGCCGGGGTTTGCCGCGGAACTTCAAAAAGGCGCCCCGCTGCCGGGCGCGTACGGGCTGTTGCTGCAATACGATCCCGATGCCAGCGACCGGGACACTGGAGGTTTGATCGGAACGGCGCCGCTGAACCCCGACATCGTCCAGGCCAACACTTCGTTTTCATCCCTGTTCCAGTGAGTCTCCAGCCTGCCCCTCCAATGTGGATTGCACCGTGGAAGGCATCTCGGGTGTCCGGCTCGAGGTCACCACGGGGACGCCGCAGTTCGACATCTTCATGAATGGCTTTGAGTGAATTCACTTTGCCCGTTTCGCACAGCGGGATTCTGACAGTTATCCTGGTTACCGCTCTTGCGACCGGCTGCGCCAGCTCGGAAATGGCGCGGGATACGAGCGGGATTACCGTGTACGACAACCGCCCGGGCTGTCAGCATACCTCGCTGGGGCCGGTCACCGGCCGCGACGGCAGCCTGCCGAAGCAGGATGCCGGCAACTTCGTACAAAATGCCTATGGCAAGCCCGGTAGCGACGAGCTGGCCCTGCAGCGGCTGAAGATCGCTGCCCTGGAAAAGGGCGCTGACGGGGTTGTGATCACCCGGCGGGACGAGACCAATGCGCCAGCCTCGAGGTCCGGCCGGGGCGCCCAGCGACGGGCTGGAAGCCTGATTGTCTACAAGGGAATCGCCATCAGCGGCTGCAGCAAGCGTTGACCGGAACGGAACCGTTCAGCAGCCGACGGGGAAGGGAGAAACCAGCGTGAAGGTATCCAACGGCTACCGGAACTATGTACTGCTGCTGCTGATGGTGGTGTACATCTTCAACTTCATAGAGTATTGAACCCTATTCGTAACTCAGGCTGGTGGCTTTGCCCCAGAACACCCGGTAGCTGAAGATGGTGTAGCCGATGATAGCCGGCAGGGTGAACAGCGTTCCGAACAGTATGATCAGCAGGGATTCCGGCGCACTGGCGGCATCCCATGCGGTGATGCGGTCCACCACCAGGTACGGAAACAGGCTGTAGCCAAGCCCGGCAAAGGACACCACGAAAATCCCCACCGCGCACGCAAACGGCACCCACTCCCGGTCGCCGCTCCGGAGATTGAGCCGGGCGAGGCTGCGGTGGCAGGCGAAAAACAGCAGCCCGGTCAGCAGGGGCACCGGCGCCAGCATCAGCATGGCCGTGCCGCTGAACCAGCGCTCGAAGATACGTTCGCTTACCAGCGGTGTGGCCAGGGACACCGCAGCCACGCCCAGTAGCGTCAGCAGCAGCGCCCAGCGCGACCAGATGATGGATTTGCGTTGCAGCGCTCCCTCGGTCTTCATGATCAGCCATGACCCGCCGAGCAGCGCGTAGCCCGCGAGCAGGCACAGTGCGATAAAACCGGCAAACAGGTGCTCCCGAAATCCATTCTCGAATCCCGTGATGTACAGGCCCAGCATGTAGCCCTGGGCCAGCGAGGCGGACACCGAACCCACCCAGAAAATCCGGTTCCAGAGTGGCTTGCGGGAAGCTCTGACTTTGACCCTGAAATCAAACGCCACACCTCGCAGGATCAGGCCACACAGCATCAGCGCCACCGGCAGGTAGAGTGAAGTCAGGATGACTCCGTGGGCCGTGGGAAAGGCGACCAGCAGGATCCCGACGCCCAGCACCAGCCAGGTTTCGTTGGCATCCCAAAACGGGCCGATGGACGCAATCATGGTGTCCTTTTCCGCGTCGTCGGCGCCGGCAATCAGTGCACCCACGCCCAGGTCGAACCCGTCCATGACTACGTAGACCAGCATGGACAGTGCCATCAGAAAGGCAAACACCAGAGGCAGCCAGTAGGCCATGCCGGTCAGTTCCACGCCGCTCATCCCGAGGCTTCCGCCGGTTTGAAGGGGTTGTCCAGTCGCGCCCGCTCCGGTGCCAGGTCACCGGCAGCGGCCTTTCTCGCCAGGTAGAAGATCACCGAGACATAGGCGGCCGTGAGCGCCACGTACAGCGAAATGTACAGGGCAGCAGTGGTGGCGATGGCCGGTGCCGGCACCGCGGAGGCGGCGTCGGCGGTGGACAGGACCCCGGTGACCAGCCATGGCTGGCGTCCGATTTCCGTGACGTACCAGCCCGCCAGGGTGGCCAGCCAGCCGGAAAAGGTCATTACCGCCAGACCGCGTGCCAGCCACGGCCGGGGCTGTTGCCCTTTGCGCAGCTGCCACGCCGCCGCCCAGCTGATCAGCAGCATCAGTACGCCCGTAGCCACCATCACCCGGAAGGACCAGAACACCGGCGCCACCGGGGGATGGGCGTCCGGGAAGGAATTGAGGCCCTGGACCAGCCCGTCCAGCTCGTGGGTGAGAATCAGGCTGGCACCTTTGGGAATGGCCAACTCAAAGTGGTTCTCCCTGGTGTCCTGGTCGGGAATCGCGAACAGCACCAGCGGGGCGCCCTCGGTGTCTTCCCACAGGCCCTCCATGGCGGCCACCTTGGCCGGCTGGTGCTCGACGGTATTCAGTCCATGCAGATCACCCGCCAGGATTTGCAGCGGAATCAGCACGGCAGCCATTACCACGCCGGTCCGAAGGCCTGCATCGTTGCCCGGGCTGCGGTCACCGCGCAGCCAGCGGTAAGCAGACAATCCCGCCACAAGAAAGGCGACGGTCAAGCCGGAAGCCAGCATCATGTGGGTCAGCCGGTAGGGCATGGAGGGATTGAAAACGATGGCCAGCCAGTCGGTGGCGTGGGCCTGGCCGTCGATCATCTCGAATCCTGCCGGCGTATGCATCCAGGAATTGAGTACCAGGATCCAGAAGGCTGACAGGGTGGTGCCGATGGCCACCAGGAACGTTGCCAGGGTATGTACGAAGTTGGACACCCGGGACCGGCCGAACAGCATGATGCCCAGGAAAGCAGCTTCCAGGAAAAACGCCGTCAGCACCTCGTAAGCCAGCAGCGGGCCCGCGATATTGCCCACGGACTCCATGAATCCGGGCCAGTTGGTGCCGAACTGGAATGACATGGTGATGCCGCTGACCACGCCCATGGCAAAGGACAGCGCGAACACCTTGACCCAAAGCCGGTACGCGTCCATCCACTTTTCGTCGCCGCTGCGGTTGTAGCGCAGCTTGAAATACAGCAGCAGCCACCCCAGGGCAATGGTGATGGTGGGAAACAGGATGTGGAATGAAATGTTGGCGGCAAACTGCAGCCTCGCCAGCAATATGGCGTCCATGCGGCACTCTCTCCTTGATCAATGCATTTAGTTTGGGCTGGGCAATCGCCCGCCCCGGTCGGCCAGTTCCAGCAGCCGGCCCACGCTCGATCCCAGACGCATCAGCCGGGTCAGCGTCTGGGGTGAAAGCCGCTGGACCTCGGCAAACCAGCCCGTCAGCATTTCGATGAATTCGTGCATCTGTTCCATGCGCTGCTGAGCATGCCGCTCGTCTTCGCAGGCCGGTTCGCTGAGCAGGGCTGATCGCAGCATGCTGAGGGTGGGATCTACCTCGCGACGCTGTCGCTCCTCGGCCAGGGTTCGGAAGATGTCCCAGACGTCTTCCGGCGCGCGGTAGTAGAGGCGGCGGTCACCCGGCTCCATCTGGGTTTCCACCAGCCGCCACGCCTGCAGCTCCTTTAGTCCCATGGACACGTTGGAGCGCGACACGTTCAGCGCCTCAACGATGGCGTCAGCGTGCAGGGGTTCCCGGGACACGAACAACAGGGCGTAAATCTGGCTGACGGTCCGGTTGATGCCCCAGCGGCTGCCCATCTCACCGAAGTGCATGACAAAGGTCTGGATCAGCGGCTTCATGTTTTTTCTGAAATTTCAGTAATTATTGAAACAAGTGAAAAGTATACCGTCAGGCGCCGTTGATTGTGTGAATGGTTCGTGAAGGGCGGGCTGCTGGTCGCAGCCCGGGCAGGGCCACTCCGGGGCCATCCCGGAGTCGCCCGCGAGGCAGCAGGCTCAGCCTACGAAAGCGGCCCGCTCAGGCTTGTCGGCAGGGGCTTCGGTGCCGCGGATGGCCGCCAGCACGGTGTCGGCGTCCGACACCTCGAACGGGTCGGTGGGGCATTCATCGCCAAATTCCGGCTCCACCAGCAGGTGCTCGATGACGCCGTCATTGACCACCATGGCGTAACGCCAGGAGCGCATGCCGAATCCAACGTTGTCCTTGCTCACCAGCATGCCCATCTTGCGGGTGAATTCGCCGCTGCCGTCGGGCAACATCTTCACATTCTTCAGCCCCAGGTGTTTGCCCCACTGGAACATGACAAAGGCGTCGTTCACCGACAGGCAGTAGATTTCGTCCACGCCTTCAGCCTTGAACTGGTCATACAGTTCGTCGAAGCGAGGCGCGTGAGTGGAGGAGCAGGTGGGCGTAAATGCTCCGGGCAGCGCAAAAACAACAACCTTGCGGCCTTTGAAGATGTCGTCGGTGCTGACATCCTGCCAGCGAAACGGGTTTTCGCCGCCGACGCTTTCGTCGCGTACGCGGGTTTTGAAGACAACCTGTGGAACGGTATTCGGGCTCATGGGACACCTCATTCAAGTGATAAACGGCGGACGCAGCAGTGACCGCCAGCTACCTCTCAGATAGGGGCGCCTGCGGCAACCTCAAGTGCCCATTACTCGCCCTTTTGCGACTCCATGTATTTCTTGAAAACCGTCCACGACGTTTCGTTGGGACGGCCGTCGTCCAGCGGCGGCGGCGTCCAGTAATCCGGGTATCTGTCATCCAGAATCCTGCGCAGCCGCTGGGGAATCCTGGACTGGTCAAAGGTGCTGAAGCCGGTGGCGTTGAAGATCATCACCCCGGGCCGGTCACCCATTTCCAGCCACGGCAGCCACTTGGCCACCCGGGCCCAGGCCAGGTGGGATTGGCCAATGGATTGCTCGTCACCGTCCATCAGCCTGGCGGCATCGTAGAAGCTGTTGAACATTTCCATGGCGTGGTAGGTGCCGCCGATGTAGGGCTGGTACTCGCCGCCCAGGGGATTTTTGTAGAACAGCGGCACCTCCGAGGACCGGGCGGCGACGTCGCCGTAACGGCGCAGGGTCATTTCAGCGGAGGCCTCGCCATCCTCGTCCCTGGCGTAGCGGTAGGCGCGCATGTTGACCGGGTCATTGGCCACGTGCAGCACCTTGACTTCTTTGCCGGTCCAGGGATTGGTCCAGGCGTCGAGGATCTCCCCACTCTCGGGATCCATGTACACCATGATCTCCCGCGATACGCTGCGAAATCCCGGGCCGCGGGTGGCATCGGTCTTGACCGAGCAGTGGCGGACATTGATGCCCAGCACGTCAAACAGGTGCCGGTCTTTCTCGCCCGGGACCCGGCTGTAGCCCCGGCCTTCGAAGATGCCGTATCGCGTCACGCCCTGCTCGGTGGTGCCGCAGGTGGTTTTCTGCATGGCAGTGTGGGCCGCCTCGCCGGTCAGGGTGACCGTCTCTCCCCAGACGGATGCCGCCAGGGTCATCAGCAGGATGGATGTACTTGTTCTGATCATGTCACCAGTTCTCCCTCAGTTGTTTTTTGGCTATCGCCCCGGCGCTCCACCCAGGTTGATATCGCCGCTGTTGATCTCGCTGCAGATCTCATCGGCCAGCAGTTTCGTCACCGACACCGCGCCGGACAAACCCAGTTCCGGCAGTTCATAGCGGACTTCCGCGGTGGTGCAGCCCAGCGCCTCCACGGTCAGGGTGCCTACCGCCTCGGTGGTAACCGGCGCGGCATCGTCGAATACCCCGCCCCGGGTCTGAAACAGGGTCAGTTCGGCCCGGCTGCCCTGGTAACTGCCCTGGGCTGTGAACCAGCGCTGTTCCGCCCCGGGAATCCCCATGCCCTTCTGCTCGGCGGCCGCATCGAAGGTGAACGCCGCTACGAACATGAAGCGGGTGTCCGGCTGAAAATCGAACAGGAATCCCTGACCAGCCGTGTCCGGATTGAACCAGCCGCCGATCATTCCGTAGTTCAGATCCTGCTGCGCTCCTTTTTCAGCGGCCTTCCCCGCCACCGTGATCTCGCCGCTGTTGATGCGGCTGCACAGCGTGTCGGCCAGGAGTTTGCTGACGGGGATCGTGCCGGAAAGGCCAAGCCCCGGAAGGTCATAGGTAATGGTGGCCCGGGTGCAGCTGTGAAACTCGATCACCATGGTACCGACTGCAGTGGACTCAACCGCGGCCGGATCGTCAAACACGCCATTGCGCGACTGGAAGATGGTGAGGTCGGCCCGGTCTCCCTGGTAGTTGCCCTGGGCCGTGAACCAGCGCTGCTCGGCGCCGGCGATGTTGCCGCCGGGCTGCCGGCCCAGGGTGTCGAAGGTGAACGCCGCCACGAACATGAACTGATCCTGCAGCAGAAAATCGAACAGGAAGCCCTGGCCCGGCGTGGATTCATTGAACCAGCCCCCGGCCAGGCCGTAGTTGATCGCCTGGGTGTCGCTGGCGATTTCCGGCTTGCGATGCTCCAACAGCCAGTCCACGGCCCGTTGGCCGAACTCGATGTCGCCGGTAACTACGTCCTGGAAAACAGGCCCGTGGAATGAGCCGTCCAGGGTCCACAGCTCGGCCGATCCGCCCGGGTCACAATCCGTGTCCCACACCTCGGCCGTGGTCTCGTCTCCGGGCACCAGGAAGTCCAGGTTGAAAGCCGGGCCGCCACTGCGACCTGTGGCTGAACAGTTGTTCAACAGGACCCAGGAAGCCACGGTCTCCGGGGCCGAGGGGTAGGAATCGCCGAGAATGCTACCGCCATCGTAGGCGATGATTTCATCATTGGTGCCATGGATCTGCAGCACGTGAACCGGGTTCTCGGGCATGCAGATATCGGCGTCGTCGAACGTGGCGCCGGCCAGCGACGCCACCGAGGCCACCAGGTCGGAGTGTTCGCAGGCCAGGCGATGGGCCATAAACCCGCCGTTGGAGTAGCCGATAAAATGGATGCTGGCGGGATCCACCGAATAGCGCTCCTGGACCCGCTGCACCAGCCCGCGGAGATAGCCGGAGTCGTCGCTGGTACTGTTGACGAAGTTGCAGCACGCATCCGTCGCGTTCCAGAAGAACGAGCCGTCGGGCTCGGCGCTCCCGTTGGGGGCCATGATCAGAAAGTTCTCCGGCTCGGCCAGCTCCGGCAGCCCAAGATAGTTTGCGGTGGAAGTGCCAGTGCCGCCATAGCCGTGCAGCACCACGATCAGCGGCAGTGGCTGCTCCGGGTCGTAGCTGGAGGGAACCAGCAGATCCACCGATCCGCGGCCATTGTCCACCGAATCCAGCACGGGCTGCCCGGCGCTGGCTGCGACACAGAAACTCAGCCCAAGCAATGCGAGCAATGTGGTCTTCATTGGATAAAACGCGGCACCGCGGACCTCCCCTCCACCGGCTGTTAACTGTGATTCAGTGTATCTCATGAACCGCCCTCCGGCACTTTGGCACATCCTGCTCGAAGCGAGACGTCCGCGGCCCGCCCAGCCGCTTTTCAAGGGCCGTGCGTTGGTGTCTACTATGGCCCATGACCCAACCCTCCGGACCCCACGATCTCGGCGGCCTCGACGCCGGCCCGGTCGACCTGGCCGAAAAAGATACGGCCTACTGGGAATGGCAGATCGACGCCATGATCCGGCTGGCGCTGCAAAAAGGCCTGCTGACCGATTTTGCCGAGCTGCGTGACGGCATCGAGCGGTTGGCGCCCGAGGATTACGAAAAGTTGAGCTATTACGAGCGGTGGGCCCGTTCCCTGGCCTACGCCCTGGTATCCAAGGGGATCCTGCAGCAGGCGGATATCGACCAGACCATCGCGGCACTCCGGCAAAGGCAGGCAGGCCGGTGACGCTGCCTCTCTACCGCCCGGGACAGCGGGTTCGCATCGCCGACCGCACGCCGGCCACCCACCACCGGGTGCCGGCTTACGCCAAGGGGCAGACGGCGGTGGTGGAGCGGGTCTGCGGTGAACACGGTCAGCCGGAAAATTTCATCCGCGGCAATGGCGAGCCCCTGACCCGGCTGTACCGGGTGCGCCTGCTGCAGCGGGAGCTGTGGCCCGACTACCGTGGCTCGCACCTGGACAAACTGGACCTGGAAGTTTTCGAACACTGGCTGGAGCCCGCTCATGGGTGACCATCACGACCATTCAAAGACGTTCCAACCCGATCACCCGGAACCCACCAGCGACGATGCGCTGCTGGGCCTGGCCCTGCGGGAGCTGCTGATCGACGGCGGTTACTTCACGGCCGCGGAAGAGCAGGCGGTGATTGAAAAGATGCAGGGCGCATCGCCGGAAAATGGCGGGCACATCGTGGCCCGGGCGTGGAAGGACCCGGAATTCAAGGCGCGGCTGCTGGACCGTGGATCCGAGGCCATCAGGGAACTCGGGTTTGACCTGTCCCCCACAGAATTTACCGTGCTGGAAAACTCCCGGTCGATACACAACGTGGTGGTGTGCACCCTGTGTTCCTGCTACCCCCGCGCCCTGCTGGGCATGTCGCCGGCGTGGTATAAGTCAAAAAACTACCGGGCCAGGGTGGTGCGGGAGCCGCGTCAGGTGCTAGCCGAGTTTGGCGTCGAGCTGTCATCGGAGGTCGAGGTCAGGGTGCATGATTCCACCGCTGAATTGCGCTACATGGTGCTGCCCCAGCGCCCTGCCGGGACCGAGGGCTGGACAGAGCAGCAGCTGGCGGCGCTGGTGACCCGGGACTCGCTCATCGGCACCCAGAGGACCCTCACCACCGGCTGATTCAAACCCGTGTGATCTCCCTATAGCGACCGCCGGCGCCGGCGATAGAATCAAGTTATCCCCCGCCAGGTGATACCGCCATGCAAGTTCATTCAGTTGCAACCTCCCCGTTCAAAGACCAGCGCCCCGGCACGTCCGGTCTGCGCAAGCCGGTGAGCACCTTTCAGCAGCCCGGTTACCTGGAGAACTTTGTCCAGTCCATTTTCGAGGTGGCAGGTCAGCCCACCGGGGAGACCCTGGTGGTGGGCGGCGACGGCCGCTTTTACAACAGCGACGCCATTCAGACCATCCTGCGCATGGCGGCCGCCCGCGGCTTTGCCCGGGTACTGGTGGGCAGGAACGGCATCCTGTCGACACCGGCTGCGTCATGCCTGATCCGTAATCACAAGGCCCGGGGCGGCATCATCCTCTCCGCCAGCCACAATCCCGGCGGACCGGACGGCGACTTCGGTATCAAGTTCAACGACGCCAACGGCGGGCCCGCCGCCGAGAAGGTTACCGAAGCCATTTACCGCAAGAGCATGGAGATCGACCGCTACCAGATCCTGGACAGCCCGGAAATCGACCTTGACCAGCCAGGCTCGCAAATGCTGGGCGCAACGCGCATCGAGATAGTGGACAGCGTCGAGGATTACGCCGCGCTGATGGAGCAATTGTTCGATTTCGACCAGATCCGCGAGTTGCTGCAGTCGTCCGGCTTTGCCATGCGCATGGACGCCATGCACGCGGTGACCGGTCCCTACGCCAGGGAAATCCTGATCAACCGTCTGGGCGCTTCGGCCGACAGCGTCATGAACGGCACCCCCCTGCCTGATTTTGGCGGCGGCCACCCGGACCCGAACCTGGTCTATGCCAGGGAACTGGTGGATCAGCTTTTCGCGGAGAACGGTCCGGATTTCGGCGGCGCCTCCGACGGCGACGGCGACCGCAACATGGTGCTGGGCGCCCGCTTTTTCGTGACGCCCAGCGACAGCCTGGCGGTGCTGGCCGCCTACGCCACCCTGGTTCCTGGCTACCGGGACGGCCTGGCCGGGGTGGCCCGATCCATGCCCACCAGCGCGGCCGTGGACCGGGTCGCCGAGCAGCTCGGCATTGATTGTTTCGAGACGCCCACCGGGTGGAAGTACTTCGGCAACCTGCTCGATGCGGGCCGCATCACTCTTTGCGGTGAGGAAAGCTTCGGCACCGGCTCCAGCCATGTCCGGGAAAAGGACGGTCTCTGGGCCATCCTGTTCTGGCTCAACATCCTGGCCGCCACCGGCAAAAATGTGTCCGACCTCGTCACGGAGCACTGGAGACGGTTCGGCCGCAATTACTATTCCCGCCATGACTACGAGGGCTTGGATTCCGGTCAGGCTCATGACCTGTACTCAAACCTGCAGCGGACGGTCCCGGCATTGAATGGCCAGGAGCGCGGCGGCCTGACGGTGGCCACGGCGGACGAGTTCAGCTACCAGGATCCGGTGGATCAAAGCCTGAGCACGGGCCAGGGAATCCGGCTCATTTTCGAGGACGGTTCGCGGGTGATATACCGGCTGTCGGGAACCGGCACCCAGGGCGCCACCCTTCGCGTGTATTTTGAGCGGTTCGAACCCGACGCCAGCCGCCATGATGAAGACACCCAATCCACCCTGGCGCCATTGATCGATCTTGGAAACGAGCTGGCGGGCATCCACGCCAGGACCGGGCGGGACAGGCCCACCGTGATTACCTGACCTGGCGGGAAACCCACCCCGGTTTTGGAGCACCCCGCGCCCGCCGGGGGCGGCAAAAAAGGGGGACCCCCCTCCCGGCTGCAAAGTGCATAAAGAAACACCAACCCCG
>JAAUYH010057787.1_pt1 | contig 61531 bp, 56 predicted proteins | sample 7278061 | NCBI WGS metagenome assembly JAAUYH01 (sample SAMN14350203, study PRJNA611818) | marine sediment metagenome | isolation source: surface marine sediment (0.6m) | place: French Polynesia: Moorea | collected 2018-08 | reverse complement strand
TGCAAGCTTTCCAACGGCCGTGCTTCAATCCAACCGTCATGCAAACTTGCACAACGGCCGTGCTTCGATCCAACGGTCATTTCAAGATCTCAGCGGTCATTCTTCGATCCAACGGTCGTTCTAAATTTGTAAACTTGCTGATGTGTACAACGGTCATGCCAACTCATGGCTGACACTAGATAGTCTATATAAGTAGAGAAGTATTCCGAAGTAAAACCCAACGAACTTATCATCTCTCAACCTCCCATCTATAACAATTACGAACGGCACTGGGAATGCGTACAAGGGGTTAAGCCGGACAATTTCAACTGGAAATCGCCTGAGGGCGATGGTGACACTTTGGCCGTCAACTGCGCTAATGTCAATACATCGACCACTGTTGTGCTTGGATTCTGCCTTATTCTCACACATTCCAAGAGTACTTCATAGATTCGGTAATATAACAGCTGGGTGCTAACATTGACTTTGACGTGCGTGAAAGTTTCCTTACTCCTGCCGAGCGTAAATCTATTTTGTCGAACTTAAAGCTCAGTCTCTGTGAATCATACAGTAGTGCGCCAGCCACAGTCGCTCAAGCGGAATCTGCCGAAAACTGGAACGTCGCTTGAATTCCATCTCTAAAGTAACTCTTACTTCGGTTCTTGTTCCCTTGACGGTTTTGTTTCCGGTTTCTGGCTTCTTATCTGGGACTCATTGAGGATTAATTGGGCATCAAAAATGCATCACTATTTCGTTGACTGGCCTTACCGTGCAGTTTTCAGGAGAGCACGTCTCCTATACCGGAAGGGTAAGGGACTCGCTAGGCTTTATGTGAACACCGAAGGGTATCCGCAACACTTCGCTTTGGTTCAAATGAAAGATACGCTCTAGCGCTGGCTTCGTGAAAACCCAGGATTCTGTATATTGATCGGTGGTCTCGGCGCTCGAGCGCCAAACGTTCAGATTGCGAAGTACTACGTGCCATGCTTCGGCGAGATGAGATTCCGGAACTCTGATCGTAGTTGCGTAGTGGATGGAGTTTGTAATGCAGGTTTACTATTTCTTGGTGATTCAAGAGCTTTATCGGTGAATATTCGCTTTAGCGAAGTTGCATGGCGAGCCTCGCAGAGATGTCGTCCCCATGATGAAGGGAAAGCCGAAATAAGCGACTTCACCAGTGTAGGCCATCTAGAACATGTTTTTCAGGGGCTCGGAGGTGACTTATATCTGAAAAAGGTGAAGAACCTACCACCGCATGGCCACCGCGAGCCTGCTCATGCTCAATTCAATTAGCTATTTGATAAGCGAATCCATGGTCATGTTTACATCGCTCGGTTTTATGAAGCAGTTATCGTTGACTACCGTGTTGCCATAGTTTCATGGCGATGGCCGAGTCTTATCTATGGCTCTTGTGACCCATGTCCTCCAATGCTATCTTCATCTTCTCTGTTCCAATGCGGTGGACCAGATGCCGACAAGGTCAAAATTCTTCAGTTGTAGGAAGTAATTCGTAATCGTCGCTCAGGCGAGAAAACCAAGGATTTGGAAAGACAGCAGCTATCAATTCCTCGTGGAGCAAACCGATCGAAGAACGGCGCATCGTCATCAAAATAAATACTGGTGGTTTATAAGTCGTATTCTTGGGGTATTCAAGATTTTCGGACGCACCGAGATCCAATTCATGATTATTTGGATCTCGTTTTCTTCGGACGGTCCACTTGCAGTTCCGCTTCCACTTTGAAATGGCATTCACTTCCTCTCCTTTGGAATCCTCGAGCAGTCATGATGGTACGATTACCTCGCCAAACACTCCCGTTCATGGAGATATCGATCTCGAAGTGGCCAATGAACCCGCTCAAGGCGTGCGGGCGAACGAGAGTCGTGCTTCTCCTCTTAACGCTCATGGTTCGGAACTTGACGGTGAGATATTCCAATCATCCTCTGCATCTCCCCCCATGTACTGACGCTTCTGTTCGCTCTTCAGAAGCTCCGCGTGAAATAATAATCTCTGCGTCAGGATGCCAACGCTTCGTGCTTGTACTTGAAGATTGCCAGATTATTACGTGCGTTTTGAATCATCTTCGCTCAATATCGGGCTCATTTGCTCGCTCACAAACACACTCAGTTCTTTGCTCAAGTTTAAATCTGATGATGGAAATACCAGAAGCTTACGAATATTTGGAGGCACTCGTACACCAAGGCCTGGTGATATTTGCATCGCTTTTAGATATGGTCTTCCAAATTCTCTGCGAACACAGAGCTGAGCGTCTCGAACTATACTTGCGTACTGTTCTGGAGACCATCACGGATTAGCTCCACCTGATCATCCTTATTGAGAATAAAGGCTTGCTATTATCGTCTTGTTCGTGTGTGTCAGTAAATAAGTTGATGGAATCTTCCATCTTCCATTGCCTGAACCTTATGCACTTCTTGTAAGTTGTCTCCATGCAGATGGATCGATCTTCGGGTCCTCTCCGCTCGAGCGGCTCGTACCGGCTTAGTTCTCCGCCGAGTTGGTACGGAACTCGTTCCATTAACATCTGAAGAAGAAGCTGATAGCGCTTTTTCAATGACTTGGCTTTCGCTAGAGTTCATAGTATTGCAATTGTCGCGCCTGCCACAAAAGTCTACGCGAACCGCTGGAGCATTCGAGGTATTCTATGATTTACCAATCTTGGTTGGGGATATGCGCATGATTTGGTCGTCTTCGACCATTAGCCACTATTTCAGGGATAGCCTCATCTATCCATCCAATCGGGTGCAAGAACATCTTCACGGTCCTTGATACAACCTCTGGCTCGTGAAATGATGATAATTATCTTCTTGGCAACAAGCGACAAAAATATTCAGCGCACATTGTTTGTCACATTTTGCAATGATTTCTTCAGGGTTCCAACCCTGTGAATTATAAGTTGCCGTACCCTTCCACTGGATATTGTATCGATAAGCGAAGTCTTGCACCCCCTTACGTTCAAAATTAAGGTCGTTGTCGCTCAGTGAGCACTGAGGTGGACCTAAATCTATGATTATTTCTTTCTTGACGAACTTCACCACACCAAGCGAGTTGAACAATTCCGTAGGTATCGCCCAGGCAACGGCCATCTCGAGATTTGTTTAAGTGCTACGATCAAGTATTGATTTTCGTCATTGGACGAGGTAGCGGCCCTGCAAAGTCTATGCAATAGGTTTGAAATAGTCCACTAATCGGAATCTTTCTAGCTAGTTCTTTTTGGTTCACTGGTTTTGTTTTCTGACAAGTACCGCAGCTCTTCACGAAGTTGGCCTCTTTTTATCGCATATTAGGCCACCAGGAACGATCTTTCACAAGCACATATGTCGAATTGAAGTACCAATGCCCGATTTCATTGTGCAGTCCATTGAAGATGTTCTCCCGCATTTCTGTACGAGTACGAATCGGATTCCATACTTAGCGAGACGGAATAATCTTTCATCATGAACCAAGAAGTCCTTCGCTTTCTTCCATAGCTCGGGCGTAATCGAAATGGAATCATCCACTATCGAAAAGTTATCTAAGTAATGTGTGATAGCCTTGAAGTTTGCTCCAAATGATTGATTTTCATCGATTAACATCAACTCAACCGGTCGAGATAAGAAGTCGGCGCAACCGTCATCGCGTCCCGCTCAATAGCATGTCTTGAAGTTATTTTCTGCGAGTAGGGTGAACCAACTTGCGATCCGTCCGTGAGGTTCTTTCATATTGAAGACCTATTTCAGGGTCTGGTGATCGGTGTAAAGTCTGAACTTATTTGATGTTAAATAATGGCGGATTTTTTCAATGCAAAAACAACGCCCAATGCTTCTTTTTCAGACGCAGAATAATTAGATTCTGCAGAAAACAGAGCCCGACTCGCGTAATGTATAAGATGATCGAGCCCGTTCTCATCAGCTTGGGATAAGACATCATTAATTCCTTTGCTTGAAGCATCGGTACATACTACGAATGGCTTTTCGTAATCGGGATACGCCAGGACCATAGCTGAGGTTTACTTCGCTTTCAGTTTCTCGAACGCAGTCTGCATGTCCTCAGATCAGACGAACGTAACATTGTCCGACGTTTTCTCATTCAACGGCCTTGCAATCCTTGTGAATTCTGGTATGAACCGGCTATAATATCAGGCAAGCCCTAAAAACGATGGAAGTTGTTTCCGAGTAGTAGGCCATATCGCATCTCTCACTTTTCGACCTTCTGTTGGGCAACATGAACGCCGTTTTTATCCACGATATGTCCTATGAGTTCCACACTTGGTTGCAGGAAAGAACATTTCTTGATCCTCAGCCTCAACCCTTTGTTCTTCAGGATGGCAAATACATTCGCTAAATGACTTGCTTGTCCCTCGGTATTTTTCGAGAATATGACAACGTCGTCGACATAGCATCGTAAGTTAGCAATATTCAGAAGAATTCAATCCATCATCCTCTGGAACGTGGCTTGTGAGTTCATCCAACTGAATGGCATAACTTCAAATTGGAATGCCCCATACCTACAAATGAATGCTTCTTTCTCCTTGCTGGTTTCATCCATTTTATTTGCCAATATCCTTGAAAGAGATCTATCATTGTGAAAACCGAGCTAGCTCTCATGTCATCACGAATTTCGTCAACTCTGGGCAAAGGCCAACGGTCCGCATGCATATATCAGTTTGAGATGGCGACATCCTTCTTGCCTTCTGGTATATCGTATTCTCTGACGTCAATTCAAAAAGGATGTGTGACTGACACTGTTGACGGTCTCACGTCCTCAAATGAATTTGCAACGACTTCAGGATAGTCTCTGAGGATTTGCCTGACCGTCTCAACATCCTTCATATTCAAGTAAGAGAGGTTCTCGTACAGCAATTGATCTTCGTCGCTGCTTTCCGTCTTCTTTTCAGGTTCGTTAAACATTAGGACTAGTTCTTGTACGGCATCCACTATCTTATGTTCGTCTTCATCAGCACTATCTGTTGTGAATTCATCTTCAGAAGTATTACCGTTATCCCGCTCATACTCATAGTTAAGTATTTCGGAATCCCTTATGTTATGGATCTTCAGTACCATACGAAAATAATCCGGACGTGCATGAAGCTGAATCATAGTCAGTAACCCGATCAGTAAATTGCAAGGGGTCTCCTCCGATACCAAGAAACCAATAGGTACTATATATTCTACCATGCTAATCGGCACTTCGTTCAATGTGCTCACGCATTTTCCAAAGCACAGTTCGTAACTTTGATGGAGCGGTTGGTATGCTGCATAGGGAGGTGTAGTTTCTTCACCATCTGGTCTGACATCACGTTTGGTATAGCACCTGAGTCAAACAACGCCATCGTGGATTTAGAATAAACCTGCACCCTAACCAACTGATATTGAGACATCGATACTCCATGAACCTCATCTCTTCCTGCGAAGTTTACAATGGTTCTAGCCAGCTTGTCGGGTAAGATCTTCAGCAATTCATTCATTGCAGACTCAATGTCTCCACGAGCAATATGGCCGAAAGTAATACCGGCTTGGGCTTGAGCTGAGTTGTTGATAAGGTCATACTTCCCGATTCTCTTCCCAATTTCAGCGATTAGCATCTTGCTCGCAGACTTCTTTACACATTTTTTATTCTTGTTTGGAGCTCTACGAGTGATATGAAAGTCAGGATTCATCCGAACAGCAATCTATGGCTTCAGCTGCGTTTCATTGTAGGCATCGGTGTCATTTTGCATCTGTTGCTGCTTAGTGAGTATTTCTCCATCTGCTGATTTCTTGAACGCTGCTACGGTATAATCTTCCTCTATTGGATCGTCTTCTTTTACGAACATAATATTATCCTGCACCAATGATCCGGTTCCTTTCGTATCCGTAGGCTCTGTGTTCTTGCCGGATCTCACATCTTGCTTTTCAACCGCTTCGTTGCTCTTCTCTACGAAACAGTTTTCAGTAGTGTGACCTACCCGGTGGCAATGTGTACACGCTGGAGGAATATAGGCCTTTGAACGGCACTCCGAAGCTCTATGGCCTTTCTTTCCACACTTGTAATACGTCAGTTCTTTTTTCATCCTACACAGTGACGAATAAAAGCCTTTCTTGCTACATTCGTAGCACACCGGTTCCGCCTGCTTCGAATCCTCCCAGTGCTGTTTCATCATCATCAAGTGAAGATTACCGACCTGCTTGCATATTTCATCAATCTTGGCTTCTTTCTGATCCTTGTTGGACTTGTTTTTCTGCTGACACATCGAAGTTGCTGCACCATTCATCATTTTAATGTTTTCGGTATATTCCAGGCACGCCTTTTTTATGTCTTCGCAATTTTTGAACCCTCGGAGCAATACAAGCTCGAAGAACATCTCGTCGGATTTTAAGGCGTCTCGAAGTAGCTCGAATTCAACATTCTCTACTACTTTAGCTTGATTATAGATCTTATCAGCCCTTCACAAGAAATTCGTAATATCTTCTCTGTCATATCGAAGGGTAAAAGCTTCTCTTATTACCTCGGACTCCGTTTTCTGAGTCGAAAACTTTTGCAGCATCACCTTCTTCACTATCGCGTAGTCGTTGGCTTCATCAGTGGGAGCGTTGTCTAGCGTGAAGCGATCAAAGTAGAAGTCAAAGGCTGCTTCACTCAGGGAGTCCACATTTAATCAGCTCTCTCATTGTCCGGTAGACTCTTAGTCACTAGATTCTCGTAGAGATAAAAAATTTTCCGGGCGTCTTCACTAACCTTGATGGTCGTCAGCTCACTGGGAGTACCCATCGTAGCTCCCGTAGAGATCACCAATGTAGTCTCACTTTATGACGCAAAGCGAAAAACAAACTTCTACAAGCGAAAAAGTTGAAAGTTTACTCGGGGTGAGCTAGCTACCCCTTTTTTTTACTGCAATCATCTTCATAAATATTTATACGTCAAAAAAATCGGACCGCGGGTGAAGCTATCTAAAGTTCTAGGCCATGAAATTTTTTCTGTGCCGTTGAACCGCCAATATATTACTTCTTAGAGGGTTTTTCTTATGAATTTTCCATTTCTTTATTTTCGGATTCCAAAATTGCCTCAACGGCCTCCCAGCCGGTTTCTGAATTGTCGCTACTCTCGCTAGGTTGCCTGAATAATCTATTCTAATGACGAATTCAAGATGGAACGGGAGTTCGCTATTCCTCTAACAACTCAACATCATTCGAAGAATCCTGGCGCACCATCTTCCGTTGTCGCTTCAACTCAGCAAGCTGGAACATTCTCAGTCGCATTATTTCGGTAGGCCTTCTGAGTTATAAATCATTATTCATTCCTCCACCCGCTCTTCCCTCCGCAACTGTTCAAGCTCAGGCATCCGGCACTCCAGCTACCTCTACATTGCCTGTTTGCTTGTAATATCTTTTCGATAATAACGCTTCGAACCAGTACAATGCAGCAATTCTTCAACCACTGCATGCATGCTCTCGATTCCAGCTGAAGAATCCGACGATGGCTGGAGCCCTACCTTTTCCTCCCGTGGTTCCCGCTCCTCCTGCAACGCCCATCAGCCTTTCAGGACCTGCTCTTCAATTCAGCATCCCTACTATGCCTCAATCTCACCATGTGCTTCCAATCGTTCCATCAATTATCCCAGTGTATGTTCCATACAGCACAGTACGCATCATCCCACTCTCGCTTCGCAATTGTACCTGATCATTCACATGCTCACAATAATCATACAAGTGCACCATCTAACTCGCACGAGACCAGGGGACAGCGTCACAGAAACGGATGGGGTAACGCAATGAACATGGCAAAACGCTTTCAGAACAAGGATTCGCAGTACAGTGGAGCCGATAAAGAGAACATCATGGATTTCATCACGCAGTATGACTTAATGTCACGTAATTTCTACCTATCGCACTATGAAAAGCTCTATTATGTACACAATTTGTTCCGTAGTGAATCATTACGCTTCTACTACGCTAAAGTCTAGCCACTCGGAAATAACTATGCTGATGTTGTAGCCAAAATGCAGTCGCAGTTTAGCTCGATCATAAAACAGCAGTGTGTGAAAGCTATGCTATCGGGGTTATCATTCTAAGCCATGGTTGACAAATCTGATGTCGACAAAAGAAATGCATTGCGTGACTTAGTTGCTCTTATGGAAGCAAGGATCCCTTTGTGCCCTCGAGACTGGCGAAACGAATGAAACAAAGTTGACTTCCTGCGAAATGTGCTACTGACAGAAGACTGGGTTAGAAAGCATCTGGTTCCATGCAGACACACAAAGAAGTATTGGTCCGAAGTAGAAACAGTAGCAATGCCGCTCCATCAACCTCTTCTAGATCGAAGCCTACAATATTCTTCACAGCGCCGAAGTATGCTAAGAGAGTAACGAAGGATCTGTATCTTGGATCAGATCAAAATCGCTCATGTTGGAACTGCAGACGAAACGGACACTGACAAGTTCGCTGCAGGAAGCCACTAAGTCCTGCAATTATTCCAGCAAGAAACGCTACTTCTTCGAAAAAATAAGAACAGCCGCAACGGTAGCAAGCGTGTATTCTACGAATTGGTGCAAGGACTCGAAGGCCTCCTCAACATTCAGTCTACTGACACCTAAGATATTGCTTCTGCTTACTTTGATGATGGTTCTAATCAGAGATTTGATACTGACTCAGAGTATCAGGACTCCGAATCCTTCAAGGATGTAGATCCAACCATGAACGTTGGATATAAATTCGTACTTGATGAAGATTCAGAATTGGATTGCAAGATCGGGACGTTACTGGTCGAAGCGCTCCGAATATTAGGCCTGCACATGCAGCTGCGATGATGGAATCATCTCAATCGCCCGACGAAGTTGAAACAATTATTAACATATGCACATATGAAATATGGCGATCTTCGTATGGAAAAACATTTCTTAGTCGCGATCCCTGCGCCTCCCAAGGAGCATGTCTCGATACTGACGTAATTGGCAAGCGACAAGTGCTAGCATATTGCAAGCAACACAACATTCGGTACACAATTCAGCTATCATTAACCAAATTCAAATTTGGCGATGGTGTATTCTCGTCACTCGGTACCATGCAAATCAGAATTCCTACGACGAATTACTCATTCTTGAAGATCAAATTGAATGTCGTACCCGCAGATGTTTCTTTACTACTCGATCTCGATGTCTTGGTGAATGAGAAACTAGTGGCGAACAATGTTCAGAACGACCAACAGGCAGCACATCATGGTTGGTCAATGTCCCTCACTCGCAAGCATGGACAATTCTAACTCACGTGGAACTGGAAATCAATCAAATTTACCTGAGCAGAAATTATCAAGCTGCATCGGCACTTCAACCATCCTACGCCTGGGAAATTGCAAGAAGTCATGAAACGTGCACGACCTAACCGATTTGATGAAGCCGCTAGACAACTGTTGGAAAAGATTACCAAAGCGTGTGAAATTAATCAAATGTTCAGCATCCCTCCACAACGCTTTTGAGTCTCGCTACCGCCATCCGATATTGTTTTCAACCGTAAAGTGGCACTCGACCTAATGTGGATTGAAAATAGAAGCAGTGCTACACGTTGTTGACATCGCAACAGGATTCAATTTCGCGACATTCCTGCCCTATTATACCTTAAAAGCTGTATGGGATGTATTCGTAACCTGCTGGGCATTTTTGTACATTGGATTCCGTATGAAGATACGTGTGGATCAGAGAAGTGCGTTCACGTCCGTACGATGGACATATTGTGAAATGGTAGTTGGAACTGATGTTCAAGAATCTCGTGTGGAAACACAAAGCTCGCTCGGATCTGGGGAAAGATTTCATGCACCATTCCATAAGATTTGAGAAGAGCATCCTAAGATGGACGCGAATATCATGCTGAAGCCCTCTGTTAAGGCTATGAATGATACCATGGGGCCCGAAGCGCTCGTTCCATCCTATCACGTGTTTGCTTGTATACCCTGATTCTCCTCAACAGAGTCTACACTGCCGAAGCAGCAGCAGAGAATGGACGCTATGCAAGCAGCTCGAGGAGAAATGGCTATTATCATTGCAGAAATTCAAATTCGAAAAGCTCTCTCGTCAGGCGTTACAAGAAACGCAGAACTCTTGATTGAAGTTGTTGACTTAGTTCGAGTCTTCTGTGAAACTGACAACCGCAACGTTGGACCCTATCCCGTCATCCGTATTGATAGAACTCACGTGTTCATCATTGGCAACCATCGCGAAGTCAAGTTCGACCAGCACCAAGTACTCCCAGCCACCTCGTACGAGAGAATCATGTCTGGACAGCACCTTGTGTCGAGTTTGCGTTCATGGCTGCCGAAATTATCGTCCAGTCGTCTTTGAAAATCTTCTTCCGTCGACCACAAAGAGATCCCAAGCGTGCTCATCACGGAGGTACTACGTCAAAATGATCCTCAAATGCGAAGTGAACAAGCTGATCGAGCGCGAAAGCAAGAAATAGAAAATTGGTACGACGTGGCGCATGGGAACTCGTTCTCGAAGAAAATTTACTAGCTAGATCGAACATTATCACTGGATCTTTCGTGATTGCTATCAAAGACGTAGAAACAGACAGGCCTATATTCAAGGCACGAATTGTCGCCCATGGTCATCTTGATGCGGAAAAACACAATCTCGTTCACGATTCAACCAATTTCCGCGAAATTTCAGTACAATCACTGATTGCACTAGCTGCTATTAAGGGATTCGACGTCTGGACCGAAGATATTTCTCAAGCGTACCTCCAATCATCAATTTAGCTACTCCGCAAAGTCTATCTTAGATCCATCAAGCATCTCCAGGCTCCTGATGGATACATATTCAATTTGCTTCGACCGTTGTATGGACTAGCAGACAGCGACGACTATTGGCATGCGACCATCGCCGAGCACTTGAGGAAGAAGCTGGGCATGCAGACTGTAGCCTGCGATATGCCTTTATTTTTTTAGACGAGCGAGAGGTCAGCTTACTGGACTACTAGTTTTTTATGTCGACGACACTTTGACGTGCGGCGACTCCTCATCCTCGCAACTGACTGAAGAAACTTGAAAACGATTCGAAGTCAAATCACGTGAATTCGACAACATGCATTTCTCTGTTGTTTACATCAATCGATCAGATAAGGGTTTCAACATTCATCAACGCCCATATCTTGATCGTCTAAAGCCGTTACCTTCGGACGCAACTTCCGTTCTGTTGCGACAGTGCCGTGCTCTAAAATCATGCTCATCCGCAGTTGTCCTGATGTCTGTGTAGTTGCTAGCAAGCTAACTCAAGTCACGGAAAAGTTGTTCAACATATCGCATGTGAAGCAATACAATACAACAGTTCGCTACCTACAGGCCAAACGCCATCTGTCTTTCCGTACGTGCAAACTTGACCTCGAGCGTCTGCTCGTATGCGCCTACACTGATGCATTGTTTTCACCGAACACTGACCATTCGTCAGAGCTCGATTACATCGTATCACTGGCAGAAAAGCACAATAAGGCATCTTTTATGCACTATGCCAGCTACAAGAGTTGTAGAGTCGCACGATCCGTACTAGGTGCTCAAACCTACGCCTTTGCTCATGCTTTCGACTTCGCTTATCGCGCCAAAAGAGACATCAAAAAGCTTTTGGATCGTCGTGTATCTCTTTCTATATTCACGGATTCGAAAAGCCTCTTCGGTGTCATAACGAAGTGCTCTCACACTTAAGAAAGACGTTCGATAATTGATCTACAGGCCGTTCGCGACGAGTATGCAGTGCAGGACATCAGCAACGTGGGCTTCATTCGTGTTCCGAACAATCCTGCCGATGGTCTGACGAAAAAAGGCAAGTGTCATGCCTTGCACCACATGCTATTGACTGGAAAGAGTGACTTTATCGTGGAACAATTGGTTATTCGTTGCTCCAATGACCCGTCATCTCCCAACTACTTGACTACCGTACCGCTTGCCTACGATCGCTCGTGCCGCTCAAACGATATATATGCATCGTAAGACATCAATTCTTCATACGAGCGCTTATGTGAACATGCAAATTACAAACTGTCCCGGTTGGATAGAATTGTTCTCGTTCCAAGATCGCAACTAGGACGTACAGTTTCATGATCAAGCAGCATTTGAAAACGGTGGGAGTGCAGATATTGTGGTCGCAAGATCCACTTCCTCATTTAGGTTAACCAATTGTAGTTAATTGTCTACCCCTGTGGATTGTATGCAATAGTATAAGTAAAGGTACCTCAACTATCGTTGAGGCACGATCACTAAGAATTTCATCAGCACAACATTCCCTATCTTCTTCATGCCCTTCATTTACTCTTTCATTACTTTCCTCTTTTTATTTTGTAGTCCAAAAGGTTACCTTACCACAGCACGAGCTAAGCGGAAATAGTAAAGAAACCAGAAAAGAGATCTATTAGCAATAAAACAGCGAGTTGATTTTGCATTGTAGTGCGTCTTTTCAAGAATATTTCTAGATTGTTTAAGATACGTCATTGTATGCATGCCGCAGCCTACATCATATTATGAAGTACTCCCAGTACGATGCAATGAAGTTGACGACTGCCAAAAAGAAAATCACACCAAAAGCGAGTCCGTAGTGAAAGTTCGCTCTCGCTTGTTCGTTTTCCTTTGTTTCTGGGAAGTGCCTCTTAAAAAGGATGCCAAATGTTCCAAACAACATCTCAACCGCGAATCTTTTGAACTCATACCCCCACCTAATTCGATCGCTCGGAACACTTCCTACTGCGTGCAGTACAATAATTACACCTTCATAGAGCCAAGCATACATCAAATGAAACGGAAGAAAACCACCGAGGAACAGCTCAAGAAATGTTACCCATAATGCCGTGGGAATATTTACACCTTCTGAGACATCGCCTTAAATCTTTGAATCTTGTACTTTCTTCTTCAGGCGTAATTTCAAATACAATGGAGCGCCATAAAAGCCAAGCGCATATACAGAAAACCCCCTCTTAAGAAAAGGTTTTGACAAGCGATTCATCCCGAACAATCGGAAAATAACGAGCCCGTAGATCGTGACAGATTTAACTGATGCCGATGCATGCAACAACTTATGACCGCCCACCCCAGTTCAGAGAAATTTGAGCGGTTTGCAACTAAGCGAATGGCACTTTAACCAATGAACAATGCAATTAAACATAAAAAGGCGACTGCCAAAATGTGATTTGGATGCCGTACACGACACGACTAAATCATTCCTTCAGAATCCCGTAATTCGCTTTCATTCACTTCTTCAATTTCTTCGTCGACAACATTCGAAAGAATCTCGTCCAAATTGTTTAATCGTCCGTACTTATATTGAATCGCTCTCTAGAATGCAAACTCTGCATACGAACTACTAGCACATCCCATAACGCGATTGAAATAAGGACAGTTCCTACTGTTTGAGTTGTGCCAACTGTTGGGTAACATTCCGTGAACCTTCGTTCATATGCACCATAGTTCTTCCCAGTAATGCTAAGCGTCCATACCATTTCCTCATTGGTCATGGGATACACAATCATTAGTTCAATTCCCTTGATTATCATAGGTACTGCTACCAAGATATCGCTCACAAGCACGTACCACGCAGTAGCTGCTGTAAAACCCTTTGGAACAACAAAATGGGTAGCATGGCCATCAGAAGCGGTAAACTCGAGCAGGCAATGTTAGACGGCGATATTTCGTTGGCCACATTCTCTAAATGCGATACACTTTCATCCAATATCACCATCATCCTATGGAAGCCACGTATTTTGCTAAAAATTCCAATTCGGAAGTATCGAGTAATGTTCCGTGGTGTTTTGTTTGCATGGAAATAACGTTCCAAATGCAGAGGCAAGAGTACTAGTCAAGCGTGTGCTCCACCGTTTGTTAAGCATATTTTTAACGTTTGAAAGTTCTTGGACACACATACGTAGCACTATCTTATCATTACAGTTACAAAGTTTCTGAACGTTTGAAACTTTTCAAAGCAACCAATGAATTTTGATGATCTCATTCGTTAACCATCTGTTAAAATACACTTCTTCGGTCTTTTGGCACTGTTCTATGAAAATAATTTGGCTCCACGAATAATGTCAGAAATTCAGACTCTCTCAATTGCCAGCGTATGAAATGCAGTTGTTGGACTTACATAGTTCCGCTTGTGACAAACTCGATCATGAAAATATCCTTCTTCCGCCAATCTATTTTATCCACCCCATTCATGACTCACAGTAGTTGTTCTTAATTCCAGATAAGATTTAATAATGGAAATCAACGTATCCCCGCTCCTATCTGGCACAATAATGAATCTTACTGTGGTTATATCTTGATACATGCCGAATACTCATGGTCTGTATACCTTCTCTGATGACTGCGGTGCCTCATTTTCAGTTCCGTCATCTTCTAATAATTGTCGCACAATGTCTCCTGATACTTCCTCCGAACGATATTCATCGCCAATCGGTTTCCGCCCTTGCCATACTTTCTTCGTCCTCCAAAAATTGATTTATCAGCTTGCATATTGTCGCACATTACCGTTCTAGTATTAAGCTCTTGTCGACAAACTCTACGGCACAGGCTGTGCCATTCCAAGATTGTTTGACGTGCGTTTCCTGTCATTTTCATTTTTTCAACTGTCGTGCACGAAGTGTTAGTAAATGTGTAGACCAGTCTCAATACATCACGCATTGAGAGATTATATCTACTTCGTCCTCGGATATCATGATAGGAAAAGAATGGGTGCGTGCTGCAAATCGAGCACATCACTCTACACTATGCAATGCCACACTGAAAGTATGGCAAAATTTGGCCCGAATTTTTCGTTCTTCTACAACCTTAGTTGAGTCGCATGAGACTCCATTCTTTCCAGAGCACGACTTTGATGTTAATGAAAAGAATCCCAGACTTGCATGAACTGAAAGGAATTTCGTTCAGAAGGTAGTACATGGTTGACCAAGTCGTCAATCTTTACCTTGAGCGCTCGAAGTCACCTTCTTCAGAAAGGCAATTCAAGGGTCAAAAATATTCAATACATCTAAATTGTTTATGAACGCGAATAGCAAGCTACCTTGATCACTTTCAAAACTTCTTAACGTCTAAGAAGTTTCCAAACAGCGATAGAATTGTACAACGTAGATGTGCTGAAAATCTTTCAAACGTTAAAATCATATGCATGAGAGGATAGAGCACACGCTAGATGGGTACCGACGCAAGTAACAATATCATTTTACAGGCAGTACAAGGTCTTTCTCGGCATCCATCGGATTAGTTTCTGTAACGAACTAAAGGTAGACTAGACTAGCTAGATATCATAAAAACCTTATATTCTATATTAAGCGAAAACATTAACGGAATTTACGAGTGTAATATGATAAAACCCGCCTTCTAATTAGACTGCTTTAAACCTAGCGAACTATAGTATGAATAGCACTGCTGTGCAAGGCCTGTGGCAAGTCAACCGCCACTGGTTTATTCAGCTGGGCTGCATGTGCTACAATTTATGCCGCAAACGTCTATCTTTAAAACAAGATGATGTTGGCGGCAAAGGCAATTCCTCACCCATCACAAAATTCTCAAAGTCTCAAATCCGTTTTATGCAATGATGAGCTTTTCATTGGAATATTGCCTTAACCTAATCTTAATTTGTGCTGTTTAAGCCAATTAAGTTTTTGATAGCAGTTTAATCGTTCAAGTTTTATTAAGAATTGATGATTTGTAGTTAACCAAGATAGTTATACAACTCAATTTAATGTTTAATGACTCACCAGCTTGGCTCTTTGGCAGGCATAACGCGAGTAAACCCTTCTAGCCTTCAATAAATACTGCAGCGTCAAGAACAATCAAGCATAGCACCTCAGAGGTAATCAATCCACCCTCCTTTATCCATCACCAGTACGTCTTTCCTTCATTTTCCTTCTTCAGCACCACTGTAAACTGTCTTCTGTCGTTTAGTTTCATCGTAAATGCACCGAAAAGGGTAGACTCGCCACCCTGGTTTTAATTGAGACAGATTCCATAGGAAGATCAATGACCCAGTTGTTATCATCCGTTTCCATCCGGGTTGAAGTTCGGCAGCCACCAAATACACGCAGAAATTATGTTCCACCACCCCACGGCCAACAGTCAAGTTACAGTGACCAGGAATTCCGTCAGGTTAGAGAATCGATCTCAAAAAGCTTGGTTGGTGCAAGTAAGTTTTCTCCTCGAGAAGATAACGCATTTCGGTTTCGTTCGGTTTGCGGTAAATCATGGTACATTTTGGGCAGTCGAACGAGGTATAATTCGTATTAATGGGTTGGAAGAAGTGTCGTGCCGATTCCTGCCAATTCTCAATAGACAATGGAGATTTGCGAACACATCGCCCGTTCAAGTTCATGGTTACCGTTTTCTTTTTCGAATTGCTATGTGTTAAAGGAAGACTCGAATTTTCGATAGGGACACCACACAGAGACGAGTATTTCAACTTAAGTAAGTTGTAAATCGAATCCAACGGCGCCGCCAAAGTATGTTTGAAATGAATGAAAACAAGCAGACACCACACAAAAATCATTTCGACAGCCAACCGCATGAGCAAAGACCACGGGAGAAAGTGTTTGCAAAACAAGGAGGCGAAATGTGAGCGAATGGAGAGGTATATTGCATATAGCCCACTGCTGAGCTATGACGTCTTTTTCAACGTTCATCGTTGTAGTAAGTTATGCGATAACGCTTCATCCAACATCATGGGCATCAGGGCGTGGGACATGAACAATTTCAGGAGTGTACAGTAGATGTAAATTAGCTGAGGTACCTTCTAAAATGCGGCATGATGTGATCTCTTCATTGTTGGAATGTGACTGCGAGTTGATTGGAATACAGAGATGCAGTACCTTACCAGTTACTGTTGTTTGAATCTTCTTTTTAAACTATTTTTTATTAAGCTAAATAGCATTTCTATGATTCATGTTCTCAGTAACAAAATTTACAATTCTGATGAAGAGGATCAATCAAGCAATGCAACACTAAACTTGCATTAATAATGTTGCAAGGAATGAATGATGCGAATTCTAGGAAGATCCGCAAATCGCAAGGCAAGGTGTCCTCGTTTTAAGCCGCCCTCAATAGTTTGCAAATCTCGCCAGAAGTAGAGGTGCCGTTGACTCTCTGCTTGGAGATAGAAAGGTTAGTTACTGTTGCTCCACAAGCTGCAGCTCGATGCACGGAATCTAAGTGGAACTTTGATGTCTTTTTATAGGTAAGTATGTTATATACTTCTACTGTTTTATGATATGATTTTAGGTAGTATGAGTATGCACTTTCAGCTGGAAAGCAAATGTAAGGGATCCGAAGAATCACTCAGCCATCGTCAAGGGAGACCTTCGCCGTCAGCGCGATGAAGACGAAATTTGCGGACGAGGTTGCGCATTGCAGCTTTGCAGACTTGTAGCACGTTGGCTAGCAGATGAGCAGCCTAACAGCTTTGCAGTTATACAGTCATTTTGGTGTACATAAAATACCGAGTGTGGGTTAAACTGAAACCTCACTGTTCACCTCCTGATACGAACTAGCAGTTTCAGGTGTACCTGAAACGGTCACATCGGAGAAGAAGTTCCAAGGTTCGACAAGTAACGAAGCAACTGAGTCATTTCAGATATATTTGAAATCATCTACCTGGTTAGTGAAGTCATAGGCAGCAATGAAGCAAGGAACATATCGACACATCGGTGCACTGGTACGTTACGGTGCTCGTTTCGCGCAAAGGAAGACCGAGTGTACGAGTCAAGCTATTAACCTAGTTACTTTCCCCTAACAAAACTAAGTTTATATCCTTCAATAACCTCGGCTAACCACTACTACCGTTAGCAACCGGTAACTAGTATAGATTTTCTTTTCGCGAAACATTTATATGAATTGAAATTCATTCATACGCACTGAGAGAATAGACGAAATGGATGTGTTCCATCACTTCATACGTTGGGTGATTGGCGACAAGGGCTCAATTCAATTTTGATTTTATGTTTCCAGCAAAAAATGGAAATCGAAAGACTATTGTTACAGTACCGCCTCCCGCCCTTTGAGTTTTCACTTGCAGGTGGCATTTATCATAAGTCAATTTCTTTATTTTCGTTTGGTATTTTATCGATTTGCGTTGTCTCAGAAGCTGACCTGCCCCGCGATTTGACCGCTGCTCGAGGATCGGCTGAAGAATTGACTGTACTGTATTTGGAGGTAACCAGTTTATTTCCAACCCCTGATAGCAGTTTCAAAATTCTGGTTATGGTACCCGTAATCTATTTCTTACAACCATTGTTAGCATCTTTTGCTGACCATCGCAGTTCATCGGCAACTCTAGCAGAAGGCACAGCCATGTTTATGAGTGGAAGCGCAAAAACGAGAAAGGCACATCACGCATTAGAGCATGAATCATCGGGACTGTAATAGAGAATTGCAAGTATACATTTACGAGCAGAATTTTTAGTAACTTAACAGGACAAGCGGCAAAACTAGCTCTTATTTAAGTATATCCAAATGTAGTTGATTGTCTATCCTTGTGAGTCGAATGTTTTAGTATAAGTAGAAGTAGTTCAACTATCTTTGAGACGCGATTAGAACGAATTTTTTCAGAGGAACATTCCTTATCTTCTCGACTCCCTTCATCTTCTCTTTCTTTACACTCTACTATCTTCCTTTTCCGTCCTATAGGTTATTTCCGCAAATCGTACTCGTATTTAGGATTACTGCTGTGCAATACATTTTTACGGGACCCGCGCACGTCGACGACGAATATTTCGCTGTATTTTGTTGGAGTGTGTAGATAAGGTGATACCAATATCGAGTTTTGCATTTAAGACTATGCAATTGTAGTAAATTGTCTATCTTGTGTGCTCTATATATATGCCAGTATAAGTAAAGAGAACTCAACTATCGTATAGACAAGATCACAATGAGCTTCATCAAAAGAACACTCCCTACCTTCTCGAATCCCTTCATTTACTCTTTTATTACATTCTTCTGTCTTCATTTACCATCTCAAAGATTATCTTACCACAGAGTGGTAAAAAACACAATATGATCCTTTCATCATCATCCTCAGCTTGTAGATAAGTGTAACAATATCACAGTAGAAGTGCTTTTTATAAAATTTCATGCCAAGCGCAAGAAGCACAGGCTGAATTAGGAATCATGCACTACGAACGGGAAAACGAATCCATGATGGGAAATGCATCGTTCCTTAATAGCCTGTACCATCGATTATGGTGCGCATCAAAAATAGGGCATCGATTTCCCCTTTGATGGTAAAATCCAAACTTGTCCATCATTCGAATCATGTCTTAATCATTGATTGTGTTATCGGTGAAGATTTAATTGTTTCATACAGAGATGTAGTTTCAGTACAAAGTAATTGAACTAAGAGTGTGAAAAGGAAAATCGTATAAAAAATAGGCTCTCTAAAAAACTTCGTGCTCTTTTGCGCGTTTTTAATCATTTTCGTGCAGCATTAGTTGAAAACGATACCAAACTGGCATTCTGAATGCACTAAAGTTGTTTAGTTGAAATCCACTGGATTCGTTTTACAATTGCACCAGAAAATCTGGATTGAAATATTTAAATTCAATTCAAGCAGAATCTTGGAAAAAACTATGAACTTAATTTTTGTGGCCTACGAGATGCTTTCATATTGTGGATTGGTCTGCACAAACATCACGCGGCAATCATGTTCTATCATTCGACGAGCAATAGCTATGCTAAAGTGACCAGAAATCCAGGCAAGCATAAAAACTTGGAAATTTTGGCTTTGGCCGGTTTGTGGTGAACCATGCGCTCTCATTGATGCGTTGTACGAAGCGACGGGAAGATTTTTCCAATTTTCTGATAGATAACTGAGATTCGGGAACGCATAGCGCACCCCAATATATGTATGCATTTTTTTCATTCGAAACACTATTACTTGAACGATAAATACAGTACAAGAATCCCAAGTTAGAAAGAGAACCGTGCAAAGACATGCAAGTCAAGGTAGAACAGTTTTGAATTGGAGCCGGCGGATTGGAATATGTTATCCGGGCACGTAGCAGTATGCGAAGAGAAGCGAGCATCTGATATTCTTGGAGCAAGCCGTTGTAAAAAAGCGAAAATGCTGAGTAGCTTCAGGACGGAGAGGCCAGATCTGTACAGGCAAGGAATAATAAATTGAGTATATTGAAGCAACGAAGAAAATTTTAGAATGCTTTGTTTCGGTCATAAGTTCGACGTTAATGTTTCATCAAAAATTATCTGCCTATGGTTTCTACACGAATAAGAAGTACTAATATGGTTTAAAAATCGCGAACGCATCGTAGACATCTATATCTGGTGGATTTGTTGAATCCTTTTACCAACACCAGCTCACATTAGGGGTACACTGGGCCGCTCGCTTTAAGTCCATCGCTCACACAAAGACTTGAGAGAAATCACGACTAAACTGAAGGGTCTGGACAGCATCTAAAAGCTGTATTCTTACATTGAATTCTGCGCGTGACGTTCTAATATTCATAAAACAGTGAAAATATTGGATGGAAAGCTCAATTTTAGAGATGCGAAGATGTCTGTTTGTAATTGTCGTTACATGATGGGTAGCTCCAAACTCGTTTTCAAGCAATTATATGGGTGAATTGCAGATTTTAAGAAGCACGAGAGATCAACGGTGGAAGCCGCATAAGTTAATCAGACTGTCAAAGCACACCTAATGCATTGCCATACCTTGTCATGATAACAGTCGAATTGTGAATCCTGTCGAGATGCAAACATTTATTTCCGTGCCTTGAAAGCTACAAGACTAGCGAACTACTGCTTACAAACGCATAGATAGAGTATGAATTGATTGGGTAAGAAACATGGAACGATTACCAATTTACATACAATTTTAAACAATGCCTATCACATTCGCGAGTACATTCTATGTAGCGATGTAAAGAAGCCTGCAAATGCGCCTTTCCTCATCAGTTTGCGTGAGCGAGTCTCATTGGTCTACGGAAAAGAGGTGTCTTAAAAGTAAGAGAGAGCGAGCTTTGAATTGATCTTCAGTCTTACGGCCCCATAACAGGTTTTATTGTGGAGAGTTTAACATAAGAACTGAAGACGGAACTAAATGATCGAGTATATGGGTTCGGGACTATCACTGAAGAAGAAGAGAAGCTTATGCAGCACTTTACTACGACATACAATTACCGGATAAGCAGAATTTCATACAAGGATGCACCCAGAAAATGCCATGAAGCATATCAAACTGAGAGCACTCTAGGCAGCAAATTTATTCGTAGAAAATTGCAGAAACTAAAGAGACAATGATTTGACCTACCACCAAGTCTCTCAGGCAGAATACGAGTGCCGCTTGTGCGCAAATACAAGCTACTGAAGCGGAAAAACACAACAGAATGGAAGCAATCATGGAGCCCATCCGTACTATGCAGACCCAAATGAGAGTGCTCAAATCAAGCAGCTACGGAAATGGTGCAAGGACGGTATCGCAGATTGCTTGGCGCATAATAAGCTACAGCGCTTCATTGTACAATCCATAGATTCCTAAAAATACCCATCAATAAAAAATGCCATACCGCAGCTCGGGAGTGTCCAAAAGACAATTTTTTCACATGCAAGGCTGTAGACTCGAGCCTACCACTGCTGTACCTATAACTGTGCAGGAGCTAACCATTAATCGCCCTGGAGAACGTGCTGAAGATCGCAGCAAATGCGACCAGTTAGCGCGTTCGATAGCCGGTAGCCGATCAAAGGATAATGATTCTAGTGGCACGGACCTTAAAAGTATGCATGTCGCCAAAAAGTCCTCCTTCACAGACAGGAATTACAGTTTCAATGATGATGAAGGCTAACAAAAATTTTTCGACATGCATATTGCTTTATCGCGTGACCTTAACTTGTAACCCTCGCTAAGCCCAAAGTTTCTTTACAAATTATTCTACGATAAAGCTATTCAGTTCTACAATGCCAACGTTGCATGAATAGCGCCAAAGGTTTCGAGCACTCCAGATAATAAAAGAGCAATTTATCTCTGCCAGAAACAGCAACCCGTGAAGGCGGAAATATCAAGCTTTCATACAACTGTTTCCTAGGTAAGCTAGAGAACGACAAGAGGAAAGAGTTGGAGGCGCTCAAGGATTACATCAAAAGTAGTATTTCACTGTGCTCTGAAGCTTAAAAGCATGCGAGTCAGATAATCGGTTTTCTCTGCGATGCATCAGTGAGCTTGGACTGGGCTCGAATTCTTGGCGAGGTCCGAGTACTGAGCTCTGTAACGCGTTACAGATTCTTTTCTAGCGTGAAGGAGGTTCTCACGAAGTACGGGCACGACCTATTAGCTCTACATGCAAGCTGAATATTTAGTCCGCTGCACCAAGATATACCAATAGGTTGACCAAAGCTATGATTCTTGTTTCAGAATATCATGATTCTTATAGGAATTGTGCGAAGAGTAGACATCGTCATGCAAATGCTTTAAGCTTATCAACTTCAATGTAATCGCAGCTAAAAATTCGCATTCCTGGAAGATAACCAGAAATCAACAAAAAGTAGCAAGCGATTGTTGCAAGCGATGGTTGGAGAGTTGGAAATATAGTCGTACCTGGCCGCCAGTGATTATGAGTATTCCGCGGCTACTGCATTCTTCAATAATTTGTCTAAAATTATCAACGACTGCCCCTATCTGAAGCAGATGTGAAAGATGTCGGGCGCTCATTTGCCGACGTACATGGCGATGAAGACTTCTGTTTTTGTATCGGGATACATCAGGCCAAATAGTACGTATCAGGCCAGAGAATCGTCCTGCATCTACTTGTATTCAACATTACGTCTGGGAGTGACATTTGGGACTCGATTTATGCAGAGAGAGCTTCGAGAAGTATTGGAAGTCATTTTCATGGTTCCTGGGTTGATACTGAAGCTCAATAGAGGGTAATTGGATAGAGACTGGTAAAGGTATATCATAAGCGGCAAAAACTTAAGTTTAAGCTTCATCTATAAGCCACACGATTCAGATTTGGTGAACTTTATTATTCATCACTGAGATTTATGGAGCTTTGTATTCCAATACCAAATTTTTGTTTCCAGCCATATAACTGTATATTGTCTTAGCTATATTTGCCTATATTACTCGTATTCTATGCTTTAGATCGTAAAAATCACGTTCCTAAAAACGTAGCAAACTACCTGCAGGCGCCTCTATCTGAATAGCCGATGCCCGCTGAAAATAAAATCTGGACACTTGTGCGTATTTTGGAGTGAAAAAAAGGTTCTATATATCAAATCTGAACTCTTTCAGCTTCATTGACACTTTCACAATATTCCAAGTGACGATTCAAATGATTAAATCTAGAGCGCAGGAACGAACCAACGTGTTGAATCCATCGGAAGGCCACTCGAAAACACCACTTGTTCATGCGAGGCTCGTCAGACTGTTACTGCTCTACCTCTGCGGTTTCGCGTTAGCATATCGCCATTTTTCTAATTTTTCTATTGCAAGATTGCTTTTATCTTATGTGCGTCTAAAGAAGTGCAGCGCTGCACGTCTTTGATGTAGATGCGAATTCAGTTCTGCTTGATTTTTCCCGAACCAAAAGGTATAACAACTCTAAGATGCTTTCGCATCATGCCAAGTATCGCTGTAAATTGGTTTTCTCATGATAATGCGAGCAGATAGAGCAAGCGGATTAATTATTGAGCGTAAACTCGCCCCTCAGATGCAAATTGAACTATTGCTCGAACTTCAGGAATGGAATCCCTCAATTTACTTTGTTCCGATGAGTGATAGTATGCTTCTTCCGACATGATATGTGCCGCAGTTAATTCGTCCAAGTAACGTTCTGGCCGAGAGCGGAGATTACTCGCACGTGACATTTGCCAAGCATCTCAATCACGACTTAGTTATGCAATCCGTGTCTAGCGATATGTATCTATTTTCAGACGCGCCAGAGTGCAAGAGACTGGAAAAATTGCGCCATGTGCCGGCGCCATAATAGCATTTGTTGTTCGATTATTCGCCGAACTAACCGAGAAAGCTTTTGAAGACATTGAAGACAAATCGCGAGAGCATGAGAAGAGGAAGTTCTCAGATTGGTATGTCCACAAGCTGAATTATATACTGAAAATACTCGAACGGGTTTATGTATACCGCCTCTAGAAGTTACCAAGTGATTCTGATTTCGTGCACAACCATCAAGCCTCTTCTATTCACGTCCGGACACCTGCGTCGCCGCTGGCAAGCTCGCACAAGTCACGGCAGCAACATTTGAGTGCAACCATGTCTATATACTAAAAAACGCAGCTGAATAACTTCTTGAATCACGAGGCCTGTCACCGCACCTGCAGAGGCTCGATATTGAATCACGTTACATCCATTAGTATGCAGATGCATCATTCGCTACCAAACATGACCACGTATCGCAGCTTGGGTACATCTTTTTACTCTGTGACAAGCTAGATAACGCATGTGTCTTCTACTACACCAATTGCAAGAGTCGTCGAGTCTCGAAATCGTCTTAGGTGCAGAACGTACACATTTTTTGAAGCATAGGAATTTTTGTACTGTGCTAGGGAGATTTGGAATCTGCTTTGGACAGAATAATACCAATAGTGATATTCACAGACTCTGAATTTTTTCCAATATAATTTCTAAGTGTTCAGAAACTCAGGAGCACCGCCTATTGATTGACTTGCAATCCTTACGGAGTGCCTACAGGTCTCGCAAATTTTCAACTTTACAGTCATTCTAGGTAAGAACAAACCTGCAGATGGAACTTTGCACCTTTGCAATGTTCTCTCCACACAGGACGATCTGATTTTATTGTTCATCAATTGGTAATCAGGAACACAAACTTAAATAGTGATTCAAGAAAACAATTATGCAATACCTATACTAACGTCAGTTTTTGCACTAGCCACTCACACAAATAATTGAAAAAATTGGCTTTCCAAGTAACTATATCGCAAAAAATGAAGCCACCGCATACCATTGCACTAATCGGGCTCAATCTTATATTTTGATTGGGCGCAAACAGTCTCATTTTGTATATAGCGCATTTAAAGCAAATAGAAGACACGAGTTCGAAGTTTATGGACATGCATACAAACTATCTGTTACAGCCATCAGTCATGAGTCTCAAAAGTAAATCGAACTGTACGGCCTTTACCCAACCCATCAATTCAATTCTCACGCATACACTAAGCTAACTGTTAGTATGCTTTGCAGTAATTTTTGTCTCACATCACATACAGATAGAAGAAGAAATGAAGTATTGCCCTACAAACAGCGTAGGAAAATGATGCAAGAACTGACAGATGCGAATTCTTGATTATCCGTGGATTCAATTTTTTCAGCTTCAGCTTCAGCTCCCGGAGTTTAAAGCCTGAGGTTGCGAAAACTACTAATGGTCGAAGTTTTGATATGGCTAACGATTATTTACAAAATTTTCTAATTGCAGGGAAGCTAATGCATTTAAAAGCAGTAGCAAAGCAATTAGAGCTGGAAAAACTTAAGACAGATGCATGGCAAATCAAGCAATCTTACTTAACTGAACCCTGATACTGGAAACTAGCGAGTGACATTTGGCCGATAAAATCACGAGTATTTGGAAGGTTAGTGAAGGTTTGTTGCGCTTTCCATCCCTTTGCTTATTTGTGATCAAAATTATCACTGACTTCTTTCCGAATTTTTGCTGACATAGCTTGTTTCCTTCAGCATTTACGCAGAGTTCAAATTTAAGCATCGATTATTTCACAATATTCGCCCTTCTATTTAGGCAGTGGTCGAACATTCAAGAATTCATCTAGTTCACCTTCTGAATACGATTCATAGTTAAGGAAGCTTATCTTAGTAGGGAATATCACCTGGGTAAGAAAGTGTTTCGCATGTGTTCGTGCATAATAACACCTGTACCCATATGATATCTCGCTTATCAACCACGAGACCGTGCCTTTTCAGGAAACATATAGAAATCGGATGGCTTCTACTTCTTCAGCGACCACAATTTTCATCCTACTCGACTTCGTTGATAATGTTTGGGCTTGAAATGACTTGCAAGCAATGAAGTATCAGGATAGGTGAGCTTCCATCTAGTAAATTTTCATACAATACGAATACGATTTTCTTCAATCCCACTGCTGGTCATTTGTTTCGCGAGCCTTTCTTCCTTTGTTGTGCGCTTGAGCATGACGACTAGAGTAAAAGTACTAGTTGGAGTCACAAATCGAATTCTCCGAGATTCCGTTTTTAAGTAGTGAAACATCAAGTAAGTAGAGAAAACTATACTGAGCTGTTTCAGAACCAATCTTCCTTTTTTGTTGTTATGATCTAAGAATTCCAAGTCATCATTATCGTACAGAATGTGTCGTTTCTGTGTAGCTTTATCTATTGGACCTGTCGTGCCAGGGTAGTACTTCTCGTCCTTCGACCAAAGTACTTCGACTTTTTGGTGGACTTGTGGCAGCGAACGCTCAAGTTCATTGCACACGATAGCGTCCTTAATTGCACTGCCTTCTGCAAATAAGGGTTCGACTGCTGATACGGAGGAAATTTCTAAAATATCGCCTATTATCATGCACGCTGTTTTTTATTTGTCAAACTTGTACAACTTCTTCGGTCTCTCCCTTTTTTCAATTTATCCCTGTGGACATGTGCATCATTTCCAGTTAGCACAGTGAAGGCTTTAACAGATTTTGCACATGTTCCCGTAGCCATTCTGACACGTTGAGCAGCAACAATCCGTTCTATTTCTTAGATAGCAGATTCCTTCGCTTTAAAGCGTTCTCGGTGGTTAAGTGGTGAACATTGTGCATTATCAAGTGGCAGCATGGAAATTTTCCCAAAAACTTACAGGCCAAAGATAAGTCCTTCAGAATTGACAGTGACGTTATTTTCATAATTGGCCGCATTAAGCGGAACTTCCCTATCGAAATCCTTGTATTCGATACAAATCTTTTCGAAAACGTTTCGAAAATTGCTTGTTAGCCTTTTCTGCTCCCAAATAGCTGTGTGATTTGGCGAGAGTACATTTCAGTATATTGCCAAATTTGACACAAGTCAATGAGAGAAAATCCTTGTTGAATAGACTCCTTTAGTAATGGGAGAAAACACTGGGAAATCCGACGTAAAAGAGAAAATGCGAATATAACAGAAGTGTTCCATGTTCCTCCTGCGAAGTTTTCAAGAACAAATCAAGCGGCGGAAACTTTTGTCCTACGGTCCAAAAGTAGAAGAATAAGAGGATGTCGGCGGGTTTTCCGCCAACCCAAGTCTAAAAATATTTCATGGCTGAAGACTATCTTATCTGGCATAGTTCCTTCGAGTAAAAATAGCAGGAAATTCATTAAGCTTCAATACCATCCAACTGATTTCTATTTTTGTTTTCGATATTTTTTGGATCTGCTTTCTTGATCAATGGTGTAAAAATAGCTATCGACAGATTTCCAGAGCTCCAATGTATGTTTTGTAGCTCTCTGCGAATGTTGACCACAAAATTCACAAGAGGCATCTGATACAAGTGAAAATTTGTAAATCTTTAACTTGACTTTCAATCAAGCTGAAGGTAAGAACTAAATAGTTTGGTGACCTTGGTGACAAACCATCTCAGCTCTTTCATTTCTCTAGGCCACATAAAATTGTAATGTCAGCATCGGCAACATTTTGTAGCATGTTCCAAATAGTTTCTTCTGTTATCCATTAAAAACCTGATAATTGCAGTACCAGGGCTAGTAAGAATTGCATTGCCTGGCTTAAATCTTTTGCGGGTTGAGATAAGATTCAGAGATCATTTAGTGTAAGCACAGTATGTTTTGAGTGCCGCTAGATCAGCATCTGATCTTTGAACTCTGTTGTTCACCCATGTTCGTTCGAATTCTATCTCATTTGAATTGAAATAAATTTACACCAAGTGATTGATTTCACTTACAGAGTGATGAATATTGTGGAAAGAAGAAGTAACTGCTAATGCAATGCAGTGTTGGTCTTCTACTGCGCTGACGAATTTGAAGTTACTTAAGTCACTTCCATCAGGCTCATGGGCACCATCTGAAAGGTCATTCAAGGAATGATTATCGTAACCTCGCGATATTCACTATCGGCACATATTGAATTGGTCTGAAATACGAGTAATGCGTGCTAGATACGCTGTGCTGATGAAATTTCAGCGCTTTAACTGAAAAGATGCTAAGCCCAGTTGCACTTACGGAAAAGTGATTGCGTGTATTTTCTTATTGGTTTTTTTCGTCAGGAACTTTTTGCGGTCGATTCCATTGTCCCTTATTTCTTTAGTCGAAGCACTTGTCGTTATTGTATCGGCGAAAAGCATTTCAGATCTGCCTACACTGTAATTAAATAAAGCTGGAATCGGTCTGTTGCTTGGCATAGCTGCTTGGACATTTCCTTCTGCAATTATTTCTCAGGCCATTAATCCTTGTACGTGTAGCGTTCGATTTGTAGGCAAGATAGATAGTTGATGAACTCATGATTCTAATTTGACGGTACGCAATAATGTGTCACACATGTGCTAATCATACTGACATGACATACCGAGTTGCAGTCGCAGCAATAACTCTGTTTCGTGTTAATCTCTTAAATCACTCTACTTTGTAGCGTTTGGCCTAATCAAAAATATTTTGAAGTTCAATCTCTTCCAATTGTTCCATAGCCAATCCAGGAGCTGAATGTAAGAGAAACGATTGTTCATCATCTCAAATGCTTCTTTGAGTAATGTTGCAGCTGATTCAAGATGCTTGTTCCAGAAAGTAGTCACTTCGCTACCGTGATTGAGTAGGACATGCAGGCTGACTAGGGCTTCTGGCTGGCATACCTGGAGTGTTCTCCAGTGATTTTGAACCTGTATTGATACGTTACGAAGTTTTCTGTCGGCAACCTTGGCCCAGCCAACTGTTTTCTTTCATTAGAGTAAACCTTCATGAAAGTGACAGCATCACTATTAATCGTTACCGTTTTTCGCGCAGAAAAGGTGTAGGCACGGCCAACACTCGAGTATAAGCTTTCTACCTGCCTGGTTCGTTTGACTAATATAATAATAGAAGCTCCTGGTGCGACGCTTTGTTACCCTTGCTGGGTTGTATCTGTTGGTGGAACACGAGATACTCTCGGGAAGCCCAGAGTGCTTGAAGTTACTAGTAGTAATACAGATGTTAGAGAAATACCTGAGTTCATTTACACTTAAAGGCTTTCCACTGTTTCACGTATATCTACCATGCTATTCATAAAATCGACCGTTCTTGTTTCTCTGCCATATTTTCTTCCATTCTGTGATTGCTAGCCTTCATTAAACGATGTATGAAATCAAAGTAAGTTAAAACAAGGAAATGTGATTTTTCGAATTTTCTAAGCAAAGCTTAAGGACAGCCGACGCGCATAAGCGTCAACAACTAGCTTAGCATTTTCTGCACTCAAAACTTCTGATAAAAAATACATATAACCACCTGTAAGCGTCCGTGCTGGCTTTTCTTCAGAAATTCTTCTGACTGTCTTGGCATATTCACTGATGAAGAGCTCTGTATCGTAGAATCCAATGGCTTTTCTGAGATTCTACGAGGTGATGATTGGATTCTTGTAGAACTCTTTGTCGAAGAATTCTTCTGCTAAAGGAAAGAAACCACAAGCAACTTCTAGAAGAAGTTCTTTTTCAACTTCTTGATCTTAGTTCTACGGCCCCAGCATAGACTCTGCAATTTCTAGCAGTTTGTCGTCATGTTCCGACTTCTTGGTCCAAATTTTAGAAGTTTTAAAAAACCGTCACGTTCTTCTTCTTTCCTATCTATCTTCTGAAGCAGAAAGATTGCAGGAAGTTTTGCTAAAAAGGGTTACTTCAAAATAATACGCCCACTATCACAAGACGTCACGTAACACAATTAGTGAACTTGATTTGTAGACATGAAAATCTAGCACGAAAAGCACCTGGTTAGGTCTGAAAAATTAGTAAAGGAGAACTTCTGCTCGTGCTTTGCTGATTTTTTGTGTTCAGTGAACTGCTTGCTGTTGATTGTAGCAGCAGGGCAGAATACAAAACACATCAACTGTCTTCTTAGAAAATCTTGTTGTGTCGTAACTCGGAAGTTAGATCTCCACGGCCATTCTCTGCCATCTTTGCGTCTCGAATCTGCAATAACGGTTAATATAGTGCTCTCTAGGTTTCTTTCGTGGCTGACTTTGACCTTTATAGTCGTTATCTGAGCAGAAATTGGGGGCCAGTCGGCACACACTCCTCAGCGAGCTCTTTATATACAAAAGCCTGTAACTATGTCCCAGAAAAGGAGCCGAAGTAACCGTTCCAGATACGTTCCAGTGCCTTTCTTGTGCTAGAGCTGAAAGGCATGAGGCTTAGTGGAACAAGGTCTTGGCGTGGGCCCTTTTGAAGTTTGATCGTCTTCCTAGGGGCCCTGTGTTCCCTTTTCTGCGTTTCTCAGAAGTTTTAAAACTTCGGGTTGGGCATCCCAGAACAGACAACAGCTTGAAGAATGTGACCTCACTCGAAACTGAGGGACATCAAGGAGTACCTCGGTTATAGGAAAATATATCAAAGTACTCTCTTTTTGGTTCAAAACGCCTTGCCACAACGAGCTTGGGCACAATTAACCTGCAAGCAGTGGCAAATTTCGTCTACTGTCAGAGTTCAGTCATGTCAATATCTCGAGGCTGTGGAACGGAACGTATCGTAGAAAGCAACCGAGCTCAATACGCCCTTAAGAGAAATCTTTAACAACCTTCGTCAAACAATCAGACGGTACTCGGAGCACAAGCTTCCAAACCTGTTGCCTTCTCCCTCCAGCTGCTGCTACTGCTACTGCTAGTCTTACTGGCCAATATAAGGAGGCTCAGGCGAAGATTTCGCAAGGCTAATGCCGCTAGACCCTCGGGCCAGAAAGCCCTCCTGCAAGGCGGACCACTCGCATTTGCTCAGAACTTTGGCCGCCGGCCGTTCTAGAAAAGAAAATCGCGACGCAAACAACAAGGAAATATAATAAGAAAAAGATTAGAAACTGAAACAAAGTGGAATTGTCACACACTCGGGGGCATTTATTCGCGAGTATCGTATACGCGCACGATGACGATAAAACAATTATAGTGCAACTGCCCGCAGAGTCCGTATGGTTTTAAGCTCACACTCAACTTGAAGCTCGTCATTGATTTAGCCAGACCAACAATCTCCCGTAGCATACATTAGGTATGCATCAGATAGCTTACGTACAGGAGGCTACTCAGGTTGTTCAAATCTGTGTCGAAGTTTCAAGCTGCCGACTAGTTTATGAAGAGTAAAGCCTGACAGTGTACTGGCATTGTAAAAATAATTTACTTACTGCTGTCATCACTTAAACTATCGTATAAATAGTAAAATATCTGAATTATGAAAGTAGACCAGAAGCAGTTAAACTAGTACTGCCAACCAGTCCAAAATCATTTGTTTCGCAATAAGAGAGATACTTCAAAGACGATGAATACCATATTTGATGTGGGAGTGGCCTCGTTTGGTGGACGACAACTGAAGGAGTCGCTTGCATCAATTTGTTTCCACCATTTTAGTCAGATAAAGAATCAGACGACCCAGAGGATTTGAACAGTGTTGTAAAAATACTGGTAACAAAGATGTATACAATTAACAGATTGAAAACCTTCTGATTGGTTCATTTCTATATTTTCAGTGGAAACTACTTCAAACAACATTTCGTCGAGCAATAGCATGATTTACCGGTAGATCACTTGCACAACCAATTGCGGTTCACAGTTTATGAACTATTCTTCAAGTAAATTCGAAAAAAATGGTCTTACAGTAAGCGTAACTATGTCGTCTGCATTAAAAATCAGTGCCAGAAATCCCTCGTGCGATGTATGATCCCGATGGAGAGGGGGGCCACTACCACATTCAATACGGTAGCTTATGAAGTAATAAAAACAACAGCAATGAAATTCTGAAATTAACGATAATGTCTGGAAGTAGGTGACGGTCGTGACATCCTGACGGTGGAGTTCCGCGAAAGAAGTCTCCTGACAAAGATGATTCGCGAAACAACCATGCTCCACGCACTATATGGAGTGCATTAGCTGTTTGTTTCTTGGAACTACACTGTCGACGGTTGATAATACGTACAATGCATTCGAATTCCGACCATTGATTTCACAGTTACTGCATTCTCCGGTGCCAAAGTAAGCAAGCTTGGTGTGCTGGTGGAATTCCGCACGGCGGCTTCGTGTGTTCATGCAGAATGGCAAGTAGGCGGACCACATGAGAAGAAATCGATCGAACAAAGAACGAGATGTGTCAAGTAACAAGTCAAGCTTACGGATGAGCGCTAACCGAGCGACGAAGTCCCGGTTTCGACAGTAACGCAAATGTTCGGCGACATCAGGACCCGAATCGGTCCATGTGCATGAACAGCAAACAACAATGGAGTGGGCGTAAACGGAGTAAGACGCATGGATCCAGCAATCTACTGTGGAAGCGATGGAGGCATGTATCAAGCATATACAAGACTAACTCAGAAATAGGGTAAAAATCGAAGTCGAAGCGGTACTACCAAAATTTCACGTGATACACACACCCCACACGGCTAGTGAATGTGTTCGATGAATGTGGAGTCAAAAGCGGAAAGGGAAGACGGCAAGAGGAGATGTCAAACAAGAAATGCTAGAGTGACATGTGTGAGGTGTAAAGCGTGGGTGGTCATAGCCGTAGTGTAACATATAATCGGACAGGAATTAATTCGTGTGGCCAAACATCATACATCCAACCCTTTGAATCTACAGGTGCAAGCAACTGTCCAGCTTGTTCATTGACTCCAGTATTCTCTATCATTTTCGAGTTCATTCCATCATCGCACACTCATCCCCTAGAATTATGTGGTACATATGTCTCCTGGCTGTGATCGACTTAATCCAATAAACCGACTACGAGGCTGTATGTGTGATGAAGTACGAGTAACGACGAAACACAAATAAGCTCAAGCAGAAGCTGTAGTTGCCATTTAAAATTGAGTTGATTCGGTGTTGTAGTCTGTTCTTTTTAGGAGTACTGCTACAGTGCTTACTCGTAAGGTTGGCCGGACCCTCCAAACCGATGAACAGTGCATGGATATTGATTTATTAGCATGTTGAAACTGCAACTAAACCCATGCACCAAGAAACACGAGTTACGAAAGAGAAGACGTGTCAATAAGAGGAAACGATACATTCCCTTACACACGCATTGCCGCCTCATCACGACAGCTTTCCTATTTATGTCTTAATTTAACCATGCCATTGTTTCATTAGTACGGTATCGGTACGGCACATGTATTGCCGATTAAGGAGCGCTGTGAATTGATACCAGCAAGTTTTTCATCTCTTATTGTGTCCAATGAAAAAAATCTAAGCTTCTCTATAAACGACTTTGTGCTATGTTGATATGTTGTAATAACACCGCGGCTTACATCATATTGTGATTTGCCTCCAGTGGAAACTAATTAAGTTTACGACTGTCAAAAGGAAAGTCAAACCAAATGCCAGTCCCCCTAGAAAATTGTCTCTCGCTTGTTCGTCCTTATTCGCTTCTGGGAAACATCTCTTGAAAAGGGTGCCCAGCAGTTCAAACAACATCCCAGCTGCAAATCCATTCAAACCGTACCGCCGCCTAAGTCGATCACTGCGTGAACTTCGTATTGCGTGCAGTAACAAAATCGAACTTCCGTAAAGCCAAGCGAACATTAAATGAAACGGAAAAAAGCTGCCGAATGCAAAAATTGTTCCCATTGCTGCCATGCTAATATTTGCACCATCTGAGACATAGCTCCAATTCTGTGACTCACATGCTTGCTGCAGTAAGTGACAGATCAAGTACGTTGGTCCTCCAACAAAGCCGAAACCAATTCCAGGGAGAAACCTCCATCGAAGGAGTAGTGAAAAGCGATTCGTGCCAATTATACGAAAAATGACAAGCCCACATATATTGAGCAATCTAACTGGCACCAACCGAATGGTAATCGTACTAATGAACAATGCAATCAGACTCAGAAAGAGGCCTGTCAAAATGGGCATGCGATACCGTGTATGCCACGAATTTTTCATTTTTTCAGAATCTGGTGAATTGCTTTCATTGATCTCCTCTCTGTCTTCGTTGATAACATCGGAACAAATCTACTCAATATTCTTCAATCGTTCATGACGATATTGAAGTGCTCTCCAGAATGCAAACTCCGCATACGAACTTGCTATCATGAACCATAACGCAAGGGGTTATTCCGACTGGGGTGTTACACTCCGTGAACCATCGCTCGTATACAGCATATTTCGGGCCACCTATGCTGAGCGTCGAGTACATGTCCACTTTGGTCTTGCGATACAAAACCCATCAATTCAATTCCCTTAATTAACAAACGTACTGCTACCAAGATGTCACTCACAAACACGTATTACGCAGTAGCTGCAGTAGAAACCTCTTGGAAGAACGAAATCAGTAGCATAGCCATCAAAAGCGGCAAGCTCAAGATGGCAATATTAGAAGGTGATAACTCCTTTGAAACATTCTCCAAATGCGATCCACTTTCGCGCAACTTCATCATGAGGCTATCGATGCCAGGTATTTTTTCAAAGTTCCATTTCGCAAATATCGAATAATGTTGGGTGGTGTGTCTTTCGTATGGAACCGACGTTCCAAATGTAGACGCAGGTAACCACATCATTTCATATGTAGTACAATTGTTACCTCGGCATCCATCAGATTCGTTTCGTCGTAAGTGCACCGGAAAGGGCTCCAATTTGAACTCGTCATAGTCTAATATTTTACGCCCATGCCACAGAGAGACTATTGACCCAATTGTCGTCAAAAGGTTCCCTCCATATTGAAGTGCAGTCGACATCAAGTACACATCTAAATAACCTACGACCACCCCACGGTCAATTGTTATGTTACAGAGAACAGGAATTCCGCTTGGTTTTAAAGATTGAACGGTAAGTATTCGTTTTTCCGTTGTAGACAACTTCAAGCGAGCCATCGATCCAAAACCGCGGAAGTTCGGTTCCGTTTGGTTTCCGGTAAACCGCGTTCCATTTCGGGCAATCGAGCCAGTTATCATCCATATTACTCAGCTGTAAGAAACGACGAGAGGATTTCTCCCATTCTCCTATAGACAACTCAGATTCGACAGCGCATTCGCCAGTTAAGTTCACTTGAATATTATTCGTGTCCGAAACAACATCATGACTTTCAAATAGTATTTCAGTTTTCGCAGACGTGGAAGGAAAACCACACAAAGAAGAGCAATTCAACTTAGAAACCTAGTAAATCGGATCCAACGGTTCCGCCAAACTAAGGCCGACGTAAAGTATTAGAAACAAGCACCAAAGAACGAGCATTTCAAGGGAAACGGTATGAACCAAGGCCACGGTAGAAAGAAGGTCCAAAACAAGAAGACAAGAGGTGAAACAGTACAGCAGAATACGTCGCCTACTCCAGAGTAATGACCCCAAGTTTGCCATACATCGCAAGATTGGTTAATTTCATGATAATTCTTCTTCCAGCATCATCGCCAGCTGTGTCGTGTACATGAACAGAACCAGTATGATAGTAGAAATGTCCTACAGCATACATCGCTGTAGCCGAAAGTTAAGCTATACGCGGTATTGGTATTAGTTTGAGTAGATGTGCAGGAGAGTGCGGGAATAATCGATAAAGGATGTAATCGAATGCTCTGGTCGCACAAGACACCACTTCGAGATATTTTTCTTGCTTCCAGGGAAGTGCGCTAAGTATGGAACACGGCGCATATTCGAATGCATATCCGCGATAAATGCAGAGGCATGATCTTATTAAATTGCTTCTGAGAACATTGCAAATTCGTCTTTCATCTTCCGCTACTAGTGTTATTCGCGCGTGAATTATTTAGAAAGGCTATCCAATTTTAGTCTTTCTATAACTAAGGAATAGTATGTCTCGTGTTTTAACGTATTTTGTGTTGGAAAAACTTTTAGTACTGTTCTGTGAATCGTACTCTCTGCAAACGTACGCACCGAGAAGAAATTACCACACAATGCCGAGAGCAATGTGTCAACAAAGAGGCTAGAAGTGAGTGAGCGTGGCAAAATACATCGCCTACTCCTCAGCAATGACAAAATTTAGCGATAACGCTTCATCCTGGATTATCACCAGCTGTGTACCGCCCAGTACCGTAGTACTGTAGCACTGTGCAGCTAGATTCGCATAGGTATTGTATTGTATCAACTGAACTTCATCCGATCTCTTTTTTGTTTCAACGAATTCCATTTGTTAGAACGTGGTACTGCAAGGTACTCATGCTGTATTGAAGTGCTGCAATGGTGTTTGCCACATGTCCGTTCAGTTCAAGTTCAACAATTCTGTTTTACAGCGATTCCTCTTCTCACCAAACATCGGAAGAGAAGAGGCAATGAACCAATGCAACACAAAAAGCACAGTAGTGAAAAGTGCAAATTCTAGTCAATCCGCAAATCGCATTCTTTCAACATCAACTTCTACTCTCATAATGCAAACTTGGTCCGCAATCGCACCTATCGAACATACCGAAGTGGCTGAACGAACGACATAGAATGAACGGCAAATTCAATATTGTTATAGACGGACAAGACGGATACGCTCGAACATAATCCTGACAGTTAGTAGAAAAACACAGTGCCAAGGTGAGCATGGTTAGGGCCGTTTGACATTGGCGGCAGCCAAGGAGATCCGGGAATAATCAAAAGGTAGGAATTTATTTACATAGAACTAACAGTAGTAGACACCATAAGATACAAATTTCATTACAACTTCTTAGGGACTCATTCAATTGGCTCGTCCTCTCCTGTTAGTCAAGAACATAGATTGTTTTGTTAGATGGAGGCTCGAGATGATTCGCAGGGCTAGAAAAGCTCTTAACAACAGCCTTACTATTCAAATACTAGAACTAACAGTATATAAATATTATTTTCTGATGTGCTGAATGCAATCATTTGGTTCGTTATCTAAACAGCGCTATTTCATTTCAGGATACGAACAAGATCAATTTTGTAGCGTTGATGAATATAGCTTTCATACAGATAAACTTCACGAAACCTTTCTCTCTCGGGTTTCGCTCTATTTTGTATAAGCGCTCTCAAGTGACGATTTCTCCAGATGATGTGCGAATTCTTCAGGTTAACTGCACTTCTTTTCCCACGCTTGAAACCGTGATGAACCAAAAATTGCTCAACGCACCGCATTGCAAAAGGATTAATGACTTGATAATGAGAAGCATACAATTCAAAATAGGTATCTATGAACTTCTCACCATCTTAGGACCAGTACACTTGTGTAGCAGTTACTCTTTGGTAATTGATGTGTCTTTCTCGTACAGAATCTCAAACTTTGAAGTATGTCTGACCTCCTGCTACAACACGAGTATGTTTCTTGTTGCGATTGCCCTTCTCGGAAGAATAGTGCAATTTTCAAGTACATCTAGTGTCGATTCAGTACTCTGATTTTGAGCATCGGTCCATTGCTTTACAACAGTAGAGATAGTTTGAACTGAGCGTCCGAGCAGTTTTGATGTGTTCTCGTAGGAATTTCAGATTGTTTCTGTGATAATAGTCTTTGTGAAGCGCGAAAAAACTCGCAAAAGGACCAATCTTTCTTCTCGTGTTAGCACCGAATTACCTCGTAATCCATCGATTTGTTCCAGTTGGTACTGTACATCTTGCAAACTCGAGGTTCTTCGCTCTTTTACGGATGAATAATACAGTGGCTTAGAATTATTTCTCCTTCGGCGCTCATTCATAACGTCCCGAGCCAGCTTACCGAATTCGTGAGACCCCCATAGATGAAGTCTTATGTAAACATAAATTACTTCCATTTTGATCTTCAGAAAAGCTTACAATCTGCATCTAATAAAATTGAAATGAAATTAGATGGCGTGTTCTATATGATGATGGTCAATTTGGATGGAAATTTGTAGCTTGTACAGTCTAAATTCAGTTTCGTTGTTCACAACTGTATAGTTTTCTGCATACGCACGGAGCGTTACATAAAGAATCCTGCTACCAGTCAATTTGTGCGCCAGTGGCGCTACAATGTAAAGGTGGACCTCAACAAGAAACAGTGAAGTAAAGCGCACGGTGGATTCGATTGCATCACTCAATCGGGCTCGAAGTCTTCCCTGACGATTTTTGAGGGCTAAAAATTGCGGAAGGTTCTGGGAAAAAGAAATTTCACCACCTCTTGCAGAACCTAGCCACTCTGTCTTCAGACCCTTAATGTCCAACGGAGCAATAGGCCAGTTCATTCTAAATTCATGTGCAGATCCTCCTCCCTCTACAGACATGTGCCATCCTCCGGTCCCGATACCAAAAGAAGTAGAATCGCTACTGTAAACAAATTAGCTTTTTTCGATGAGACGTTATCACTCAGTCAGGAAATGCAGGGGCTTGAAAGAATGGAAGTGCAGCAAAAATTCTAGCCCTGTTCCATCATCATCTCTTTTTTCTTCATTGTTTGCGTTTTCTTCAAATTGATCTTCAATTTTTTGTGTCTAAAATTGTAGTGTGTGTGCCGTTGTCTTTATGTCTAGCTGTTCAAGTTCGTTTTCTGATTACGAATCATGTTAGTGAAGAACCAAAAAAACAAATACTTGATAGAATTGCCGTATCATTTGAGTCAACCTATTGCTTTCGCAATCAGTTTAGCTGCATTTGAAAAGGGTTAAACCTGTGATTCATGTAGAAAACTGGGTTAGACTCGTAGATAGATTTAGGATCACAGTCTTTCTTGATCTTTGCTTGCTCAAAACGAGATTGGAGTAGCTTGAAGTCGGCCGATCCTTCGGTAAGATTTTTGCAAAAATCGGGTTGAGTTACCATTTGGTAGAGGTTGAGGTTTTTTGAGTTGTTGTTTCATGATGCTAACTATTTTTACACGATTTATGGACCCTCAGACAAAACATTTCAACGATCCCTCACGTAAAGGTGCATCTACACTATTAGCTATGAATGGACTATCCTATTAGGTATGACAGTACAATCAAACGTGATAAATATAGATTAGAAACGTTCATCTACTGTAATCAGAAGAACTAAGCATCGAAGTGCATAATTCATGTACGAATATTTGACGAATGCTTGCAATACTGTACAGTTGAGAAATACTCGACTTCACGGAGAGAACAGTCAAAATTCCTCTTTCTACTCATGCGAATACCTGACATCAACAATATGAAATCGATCTTTATGTTTGCAATCTTTATTGATGAGATCACGGATGAATTAACATTGTAAATAGATTTTCAAACTTTCTAGCAAAGATTAATATATTCGCCTCTTGAAAAAAATGACTTTAACCGGCTCTCATTCTGCAGATCTTACAGCGAGTCCGGCAATGAACCTAGTTGACGTGACATTGCTCACGTGACATGCTTTGAGAGCCAACTTTTTCCGAAATTTCGCGCCTCGGAACAAGTAATTGGTACTAGCTGTGTATCTACACCCTTCCGTCTTCTAAACCACACCGCATCCGTGCCACCGACCTCTCCTCAACCGAGCACTTTACCATTCAAAATATCTGCAGTGCGCCCGAATCCACGTGCTTGCCGAAACATGTAGCAATAGGAAAATGAATGAATTTATTGAAAGGCTACGATTACGGAAGAAAGAGTGTATCTGAACCAGTGCACTGAAATCGTTGTGATGCTCGAGAATGCAAATTAGCCTGACCAAGGAACAATATAGTTACAGCCGTAGCAGTATTGATCGCGAAAGATATTCGATTTGCCTACCAGCGGATGGTGTGCTCGCAAGGTCGTTAACATGTTCGATGAATTAAGCACTTCCCGTAAATCTGCAAATACATTTCGGTGGCGATTCGGACCATTCTGTGCGTCATTTATTGAACTTCCTTTTCCTGCGACCATGTCATCTGAGCTCGATGTTATATGACTGTCTTCTAACAGTGCATTCCGTCTACCTTCCCAGTGCTCAAATTAACTAAATATGGGATGTCGACTTCGTATTTCATTTCTGTACGGCGGAAAATCTCTCAGTCAATAAATATGCTTGCAAAGAAAATGGCTGTCGGTCCTAAAAAAACGCGCAAGAACACAACAAACGCCCATTTAAATTATTATAGAGGTTGTCAACAGATCACTTCGAGTAATTTTTCCACTTTCGACAGAATTCTTTCCACCGATAGCTTGATTTGTGGCCTAAAGGGTGCAGTGTATAATCATGCTCGTACTTCGGCATAAGTTACGAGCTAACAACATAAGTCAGAAAATCTAAACGTGAGCGGTTATGCAGCGCCAAGTAGTATTGCGTTAGAACTCTTCAGGGGGCCTCAACTATCATAGTCGTCAGGATTGTTGGAATTCCTGCATGCTCGTGGCGATATTTCCTGAAATAAAATTGATTATCATAATACCAATTATCAATCAAGTAGTGTCGCAGAGGTTTGGAATTATCATGGAGAAATAAATCATGTATGTCAATGAAATCATGTAGCTGCAATTCTCTATGGCCGCTGGCTCCATAAAAAATCGGGTGATAGCTATAATGTTTGGTGATAAGATTCTGAAGTTGTTTGTATTTCAGTACTGGTATTGAAAAGTTTGTATACGTTCCATAGCAAGCATCTTTGTACATATGGCACGTTTGATATACCGCAAGCAGAATGATGGGCGTATTTGGAAAACAGCCTGTATGGCATGCATTTGCCCAGCATCATTGTACGTAAAAAGAAGATTGGGTGCGAGGATTTCGCGTGCTCTCGTAAACTGCTGAAGAAAGACGCTAGCACATCTTTACTCCTTTGAAGGACAATCGAATTTGATCTATTACTTTCAAAAATAAGACATGCGATGGGTAATTTGGCGCCGAAGGCCGTCGCCATAGTGTTGAATAGTTCAAATCGAGAAGAATTTATTTGTTGCCTACTATCTATAATAAGCTCGGCACATTCGTGCTTTTGTACGAGCGTTTCGTCTATGGAATTAAGGAATTCAATTGCTCGCGGGAATGCATGACGTGCAACTTGCTCGATTCAAATGGGTCAGATGTTTTCAAGTATTGTTTGCCCTGGAACTCGGTCCATTTGTTGTTAAATTTATGCCACAATATTTGACTACTTTCAGAACGTAGCGGGGGACATATTTGAAATTGTGATAGCCCACTCATTGACATATTTTCTATTCTCGCCATGTCATCGTCAGTTACCGTAGGTAGCGGCGTCGCCCTCTCATGATGCACTCTGTGCGTGCCTTTCACTAAACTTCGGCATTTCGTTCTCTACTAATAATGAGTGTAGCTGCACATTCTTGAATTTTTTCTCTCTCACGCCTTCGCCTGATTTCAGTTTCGTCTGTTTGGGTGCTAGAAGCATGTTCTTTCTGGCTGTAGTGATTGTATCGACTCCCATTTCGATTGTACTCGACAATATATTGGTAGCAAGCAATGCTCTGTACCATCTCACTTATTTTAGTTACATAATCTTCTGCGCTATTCTGACGGTTTTGATTAAGCATTTTCATTGCTATCGTCTGTCAAAAACCTAAAATTCGTGCGCTTTGTTCGTCATCTAGTACAAAAATTTGGTTTCACCGTAGCCTTAGGTAAGATTAGACAAACCTTCGCAAAAAGGTAATCCCTGTTGCTGTCAATAACTTGCAACTTACCTCGACATCGCTTACACATTTCTATAATACATCTCTTAGTGTACATATGCATGCGTGAGTAATAAAAGGTTTTGTACATCGAGTACATCGCAGCATAGCAATTTGATTCGAAACTAACATATCAGATTCATGCAAATCACTGTGTAACATAACTGCCATTAATGCACCGAACTCATTGTCGTCGATACATCCTTCGTAGTGGGTTTGATTTTTTAGTTTCGCCACGTTTTGCTTAGTGAAACGCAAAATTCTAGTTCCAACCAGTCTCGCATTTCCTGTGCTGCAGGAAGATCTTCCGAAGAGAACTGCTGTCGAAATAGAACTTTCACATTCGTGGTTTCCAGAACCGCTCGGTAGTCCGACGGTATCGCAGTTATCGCAGATTCGAACTCAGAGGCTAGCAAGGTGCTTATCACCATCGTTTCATGTGTCTTCAAACACGTAGATTCGAACGCATCGAAGGTATCGCAAATGATTGAGTGCTCGGTTGCGGAGCGGTCAGTGGTACGTCGTTGGTGCGCTTCAGAAGACGGAAGGGTGCAGATACACAACTAGTATCGATTACATGTTTCGAGGCGCCAAATCTTGGAAAGAGTTGGTTCTCGAGACAATTCATGTGAGCAATGTCTCGTCAACTAGCTACATTGCTGAAATCTCTGTAATATCTGCAGAATGAAGGCCGGTTAAGGTCAAGCTATTAACTATCTGATTTCGAAAAAAGCCCAAATATTTGCTGCATTCATGTTACGAATTTTGCCATTTAAGTAGCATGATTTATACTACCGTGCGTGGATACATGCTAAGGCATAGTAGATGTCTTGTCTCTTAATTTGAAATGATTCTTGCCAACACCGTACTGAAGAATATGCTACTCAAATATTTTACCGTACTGGTATCCGAACATTCAAGTTACGGCTTTCGAAATGTAGTCTACTGTGACGGATCAACTAATTGTGTAACGAAGAGAGTAATGATGCGATATTTTATGAATGTGTGGATGCGATTACGGAATAAAAAACAGAAAAATCTATTCGCAATGGCTCGGATGCACTTGTAACTGAATTTGTTTTCATTCTCGCACATAAAGGAAACAGTTAGTAACGATACGTCTCAAAAATCAAAATTTACTACCGATTTCTCGTTCACCGTTATAGATTTCGTACATGAAATTTCTATCATATATAAATTGTATCAGCAAATATTCTCTCAGAACCTAGCCTCTTGCATTTCAAATCGATCTAAAGCAATATGCTGTGTCAGTAGTGCTTTGTTTCTAGATTATGCTGCACCAGTAATCAAGAATGGCATAGGAATATCGGGAAATAATGGCATACGAAGGTTCAAAGCCTTGTTTGGTGTAACCCCTCTTGTCTTCGCGATCGCATGGAAGGAGATCGACAACAATCTACCTAAAAAGTTGATACCATATCATTTGTTATAGGCGCTTCTATTTCTAAAAGTATATGCTAACAAACACTGTAAAAAGTGCAGATTTAAAAAAATTTTGTCTCTGGGGATGGCGATTCACCAAATGTTTGTCAGAAATTCGAGTAGCATGTAATTTTTTCCTCAATTTATTCTGTCACTAACATTTTTCTTTGGATTAGATAGAGCGAGAGATGGATGGGTAAAAGTGCGCTTGAATATTTCGTAGGTATGTGTGACTAATTTTGGTACAAAAGAATTAAGACCGTTCAGTCCTAAATAGTACTCTCACAAATTCAAAGAGCCGGGTTTGCGATATAAGGTCGGAGTATCGCTATCAGTCATGCATTATATACACGATTGGACCTTTCCCGTCTGGAAAGTACTCAGATCTGAGGATTATTAGGCGATCTCTGCATGGGTTTGATAGAAAGAGAGCGATTTACTTCCGATTGGACGTATAAAGAACAAAAATACAAAAATAGAATTCCAAGCCATTCAATTGTTTTCGTACGGTTGTGTGAGTCAGGCTTGAATCAGTAATCGAAGGCAAAAGAAATTAGGTGTTTTAGGCTGCCGCTTTCTGCTCGAAATTGCCAACCACGTGGTTTTTTCCTTGCTGTCGCAAATTTAACTCAATTTATGGTACGCAATGGCCATCCTCTGTTCGAAATTTAGTAAATAAACTTTCAATTCGGTATTAAAACATCAATAGTTTCGTGCGTTCGAAGCTTTTGCGGCCTTTCGAGAATCAAAACGTCTAGACTTACAGACAGCAATGCAAAGCTGTACAAACATTTACGAAACGTTTCAAACCGCTGAATAGCGCTAATGTGCGGTATCCAAAGAGTTGAGAAATCGACTGTTGCTCCTCCAACTTCTCGTGCCGAACTACTCCAGTCCCTACATTCCATCTTCAATGAGCGCTGCACAAACCCCATCCCTGACGTCACCAGCTTTCAATATTCCTCAGTTTCCTCCTCATAGCGCAATTGCGCCCATCACGCATCGCCGTGAAGTGATAACGTGGATTGAAGAAGCTGACATTCACTTGAGTTTGAAGGTAACGAACTTCGGCATATGAACCAGAATGAACTATCCGAAGGGCATGCAGCAACCACAACACCTATATTGAAAATTAAACGCGACTCATGCATTAAATCGGCGCATTTTCTGGAGTCAAAGGCAACCGAATGCTACCACAGTGGTACGGCGCTGACCGAACGCGGGACAAACCGTTCAACAGAGCTTGCAGAAGATTCTAAGTAATGAGATAGGACTGGTGCGCACAGTGTAAGACGCGCAACTTGTAGAAGTCGATAGAATGGCCAAGTCAATTATTCTATTCCGGAATTACAGATACAACTCGGTATTGTCAAATCTCTTGAACCAATTGGAAGCCAACAGTAGAAATAGATAGCTCAAGAATATTACGATTGTGCTAATGACACTGGGAACATATTTCAGTAGCAAAACTCTCTGAAACAGAAATTCTAAAGCCCAGCTAATCCTAACACAGAACCGGAGATTCTTTGTGTCCTCCTCCTGCAAGCTGGGTGAATCATATCGCAAGAGCACTTCCAGGTCGAACAAAAGTCGCCTGATTGGGTGGAAATGATGATAAAGATATGCGAAATAAAACTAACACCAAAATCCAACAGAATTCCCTCTAAGTGAGAGGCTTGGCAGACACAGAGCAGGTGCACTTGAGATCAAGCGCAGACAGCCTACTGCACAGTCGAAATATGCTTTGTTACAGGTAGTGCTTCGTGTTGCAGAAGAAATTTAACATATGGCGCACTCTGCTATAAATAATATGTTCAAGATCTCGTCAGTGTTGTTAAAGTTTAAATTGTTCTATCAGATACTCTCTACTCTATAAAAAAGTTTAAAAAGATGAAAACGGAACCAGGAGTGCCAGCGTGCTGGAAAACTTAGAGCTGCGAAGATGACCCAAACTCTGAATCGCCTTACAAAAACATATGTGACTTCATCCCTTTGTGCAAACCCGTCCCAACATTCATTCTGTAGAAAGCGTCTGAGTACGTAGCGCATGACATTCTTGCGCCATCTTATACTCCGAAAGCACCAGAAAACAATCTACCATGAGGCTCATTCATTTCCAATAGAGTACCCGAGAGTTGCATTTTAGCTGCGTCCGGCCATCTCACTTCAAATTGTCTTAATTGAGGTCGCCGCACCATTTTTGATAACACTTCAAGTCCGTGTTCTAGCCGAAAATGTAGTGTACTTGGCACAATTCCAGACATAGGTCACAGCCGGTGTGCCGCGCCTCTATTTTAGATACCAGCGAATTAGTTCTAATAAATTGATTGAATCCAACCGCGGATTACGCCACCCTTATTATAATTCAACCGGTATGCAGCACCGTAATTAATAATCAAACGTACACATTGGAAATGGGGATGAATGAAATTAGTTAAAGCAGATTTCGTAAAATTGTACTCACAACAAGGTCTGTAACACGCCTAAATGTCAGTATTCAGCTCCATGGCGAACAGAGGGCCTAAAAATTAGAATATACCTCATTAGAACTGAAGTAGACGTAATAAGTTATCCAAAAACCCTTTCAAATTTTATAACATTTTAGCTATTTCAAATTCAATCAATACTTTGCAGAGCGTTCGCTATTATTGATGACCGCTTTGGCCACTGCGGGCATAGTCTGCGATAACTTTAGAATTAATGTATTAGGTAAATCGTCTCGTATCGTGCACAATAATAATATAGTGCATCAGAATTATATGGATAGATAGATCTGCGTCGTAGTTCATGATTCGTTATACGCCAAACATTTTCGATCGGATTGAGACCTGAGCTTTCAGCTGGCCACTTCATAGTTGCAATGCTTCCAGAGGATAGATATTCAGTTGCACATTTAGCTCTGAGAGGTCCACAATTGTCTTGCTGCAAAAAAACTTGTTACAATCCCCCATGATATTGGTCTGCAAAAAGTTAAACACATTGCTTCATTATATAAGTTTATTTGTCCTTGTCGATTGTTCCATTGATTCTTACAAGCGGTGTCCGTCTACAAGGTGAAAATGCGCCCCATACAGAGATGCATGCGTAACAAGATTTGGAAGTGAGTAGCATTTTAGGAAGTAGAAAACGCGAGTTAACATCTCGCCAAGTACGTGCATATCGTTTGAATGGACGGAAGTTAAACGACGATTCATCGCTAAAGATGTCGCTATTTCACTCTCTTATATTGTGTGCATCGTTTGTACGTGCCCAATCCATCCTTGCATCTGTGTGCATCGCACACAAAAATATGTTTTAGAAACAGCAACGAAGCTTCGTATACCACTGTGATTCAAACGTTTACCAGCAGTATTCTTGCTTATCTCAATACCTCTGTCCGCAGTCAATTCTGCAACAATTGTATGCAATAGCTATAAACGACTCTTACGCACATAATTTAACAAAGATTTTACAGATTGGTCCGATGATTTATCTTTTCTGCCTCGCTTTCGTATTGTTGCCGAAGGTACTAGCCTGCTTCTGCGAATAATGATTGACTTGTCAACCGTGGCATATAACAATTATTCGCAATGTGGCTGTGTGTAAGCTCTGCGTTAGCCATTCTCACGATACAGCGTTTCCACAGTTTAGGTACATTTTTAGAAAAATTTTCGCGTTAGATGTCCTCGTTCGATCCAGGATGCTGTACCACTTCCTGCAATATTTTAGAAAACGTATTTACGCTGTATTGATTGTTTTACGTTATTCTGCTTGAATAATTTTCTTTCACTAGGTTGTTCTTCTTTTGCTGGACCTTCTTTGCTCTCGGTCCCTCGTAGATCTCGTACAATTGCAAACCTGTTGTATTTTGGAACAACTCTGTGTTCCTTCTGACTGATCCATTCTTGAAGAATCTATGCTAGTACAATAATTGAAAGTGTAGAAACAGTGATTGTGGCCCTTTTCGAGTAATTACACACCTGTCAAGTCTATTAGCTTGTTCAAATGATATAGGAATAACTTGTTCCGTCATTCGTCCTCTACAGCTAGTGCGCCTCTCACTGAGCGCACTATTCTTCTCTCGCTCCACTCCTTCTGCCCCCCTACTGCAGTTGCGTTCGGTTGGGCTTGTTTACTGCGAACGCGCCACTTCAGCGTTCGAGTCACTTCGCATGTTCGACCTTGGTGTTGCGGTTGTTGTGTGCACTTCTATTAGTTCATTCTGGTATGATATGCCGAATTTCAGCATAATATAACCCGTAAGGAAGTTATATTGGTCACCCGATGTTCTCACTTGACTGCGATGCGTGGTAGGCGCAATTGCGCAACCAGGAGGCGACCAAAGAATCATGAAGGCTAGTGAGGTTGGGGTTCGGCCTCCGTCAGCGAAGAGTGATGATGAAACATGTGCGGTGGACAAGTTTGCCATCGTGCTAGTTGAAAATGGATGTTTGGGACCACACTGCTACAAATTTAGAAGTTCAATGTGCGTGCTGATTGACCTGAACCAGTTTTGAGGGCTGGAAAGTTATCTGTTTCGAGCTTCTTAATCTAACAGCTTCCAGTTGAATTATCTACATTGCGGAAGCGCCTCATATTTAGTTTTGAAGTTTTATGTTCCTGGCTCCGCCCATTGTGTCCCACGCACTTGGTGTTTCATGGAGCGGTCGTGCCTCGTTCTTGGAAAAACTTTGTGAGCGTAGCAACTACAAAGGTGATGCAATTTAGATGATAATGTTAGAAATAGGGGAGTTTCTCAAACCCCTTTCGAAGTCCAGTTTAGGGGTCAGGAACACTGTTCAGAATAAAATGCTGTAGAATTGGAAATAATGGCTATCTTCGCTGTCGCCGCGCGATGCTCCGTAAATTATGCCGATTTGCAGAGAAATAGATGGGAAAATTTTCCACCTGGATTCTCTTTTCGATGTGGGATGAATCAGACGACAGTATCATTGAAATAGATAGCAATAGCTATGAGTCGAAGCGCTCATTTAATCTGCAATGAAAAGTACGAAAATCTGCATGAATGCAGGAGGCGGGGTAATACCAAACGATCTACACAGATTCAAAGTGAAGGTAAGTAGGCAGTGCAGCACTTATATTTCAAAACACAGCCGTCCTAGAGAATATTACAACAAGTACTAGAAGACGAAGAGAACATCATCCAGTAACTAAATCGAGGATACGCTGACCGATAGAAAGGGCTTTAGAAGTACATGTGCATGAGTGGGTGTCCACAATGTGCGACAAGGGATTATTCTTATGTAACATAATCATTGGAAAAGACATATCAAGTAAAGCGCATATTCGATGAGGCTGTACCAGTGCTAGAGCGAACATACGATTTCTGTAAAAAACATATGACTCAATACGTATAGAAGCAAACACAACTTCAAGTGTGAAAATGCTTACAAAAAAGTAGCAATGCGGATCTTGAAGCTGCATCCGCCAGCCTTCCCGCGCTGTGGAAATTAGCTGTACCTTAGAATACGACGAATACATGTAATGTCGACTAATTGGACCTTTTTTCACTACCTCTCTAACAACAACTATTTCGCAAGCGCGGTTGGCGAAGCAAAAGAAAGTGAAGCCACGGATAACCTTTTCTTCCATGCACTAACGTCTGCAGGGCAGAGAAGCTTTTACTTCTCATTGTCGAGCGATTTCTCTGATTCTGATGTTTCGGCGGTCAAACTGCCGAAGAGTTGAGATTTTAACATGAGTGAGCGCACGGGCGTGAATAAACTCCAAAATTCCTTCCCCTATTTGTGCGGATTCGATGAGTACATCAATTCAACAAACGGGCGCAAATCACTTCAGTTGTAGGTATGCATCATGCCACGGATGGCGTGAAGAACAGCCTGTACTCTATAATGTTCATCTACCATTTTTATCAGCGCAAACAATGTCCTTCCCGCATCCGCTAGATCGTGTAGTAATCGCCTGTCTTAAGAGGCGCTTTCAACTTTTGTTTTGTCAGAGAGGCGTAAATTTAATCAATGATGGGCACTTCGAAAGTATTAACTGAATAGATTTCTACATAGCCATCACATACGTTTACGACATCTAGAACCTTATAGAGAACAAATCATTCATAATTCTGGCTGACTTCCACGTATGTATGATAATTGTTCGAACAAAACATACCACTCTTGCTGTTTTCTGTCATTCTCAAAATTGTCACCGCTTCATTCGGAAGGAGATCACAGTCAACTTCATCTCACTACAGTTGGTTCTCTGTAAGATCAGTTTTTGCCACAAATCGAAAAACGAACTTTCGCAATACTCAGAATGAACTCAGCTACCAAAGCCACACTATCTCGTTCATTTCTTCCTTCTCTTATACTCCGATCGATAAAAATATCTAACCTACAGCGGCAGCAATAGAGCTTTCTTGACCGTAGCATAATTCTCATCGGGTCAATTGGAAAATATATTAGCTAATCTCCCGGCTCCAATCATGAAGTTCCATTTTCTAATTTTCCTTTTAAATAGAAAATTCAAAAAAAATCGCCCACAAATGGCGAAAAGAACAACCTCATTCTTAGTATTCTTTCTCATAAAATTAGACAACAGATTGTTGAGTCGTGAGCACAAGAAAAATGAAATTTACGCACAAAAACACAGAAACTTTCAAAATGCAAACGACGAAATCAACATTTTCGGCGTAACAATAAAATCCTGGTTTTTTGAAATTTTCCGCAAAATATGAAAAAGAGCCATTTTCAACACAAATTTGGCCCCCTCGCGGGTCAAAAATGGATTGTGGTATGACTCTGGGTCTATTACAATAGGTATATAGTATATAGGTATAGTCACAGAAAAAGGTATGCACAAAAATACGTGTACAACGATGATGTCATCAGTCCGTTATTAGTGTGGTTACTTCCTTCTAGTTCCACGCCTCTCCTATCGTTTGTAATATTCCGACACACGCTTCACACACACCCGCACGCGCGAACCGCACCACCACTGTCACCACCACTGCCAAATTATGAGACCACTTCCGCGACGCGCTGCGCTCAAGCGCAAGCCTCTTAAGCGTATCCGCAAGAACAAGAAACAGTCTTACGCATTTGTTAATCCCGCTACTCCACAAACATTATGCGCTCAAGCGCGTCGGAGTCCGTTTCCCAAGGAACAGTTGAAACCTTCGAATGTGCACTCAGCTACACCGTTAGTCTTGCTGCGACTTCGCCCGAATACGGTACGCACTGTATACAAGCGTTATTAGGAATGCATGGAGAACGTCAAGCCGCAAAAAATTGAGTGGTAGGCACCAGAAGGCGACGGCGACGCCCGCCATCGCCAAGAAAAACAACTGCACTACATCAAAGGGAATTTTTCCTTGATTTGTCGGTATGGGAATCAAATTCGCTTAAGAGATTCAGCTTCCTGACGTCTGGCGCTGCCGAATAGAGTTGGTTGGCCACAGGATCGTGCTTGCATACAATTGAACGAGTCCATTGCGGCAAAACGGTTGCGTCGCAGGGATGAGGTAGTACAAAAACGGATAATGTGGTGAGCGCTTAAGCGCAATATCCTGCAAAGTGCGCGGAAGCCGTCAGGCGCACCGAACGTGATTGTATGGCAGACCAACTAGGAGTACGAAGGTCTACAGCCAAAGATAAGCTGAAGGCGGCAATCACAAACGCCCTTGCATTCGGCAACATGGTTGAGGCAAAACGCAAGCAAGATCAACTCGACCGCAAACTGGGGCTCGAGCGCGTGAAGCGTCGTGAGAAGAAGCTGCGTAAGAATAGGCTCAAGCAGTGTATGGTCTGCATAGATGCACGATCCTGCGGCTTCGACCTTAACTCGGATGATTAGCACTCTGGCGTCGGGTCGTAGATTAAGTAGAGCTCGAGCGAACATTTGAAATAGACTCTTTCGTATTCCTTTGCTTGTTCGTAAATCGCTTAAGCGAAATAAATCGGTTGTCGAGTTCGAAGAGCACGGCACTTTACTTTATTCGTTTCATGATACAAGCCTTACAGGTTTTCTCAAATTATTGAATCTTGCCAATCGACCTGGCGCTCGCGCTCTCAACACTCCGACTACCAAATACTTCATCCGTTGTTTCGGAAGGCTTCGCTTTTGTAGTTCTGGGCGCAGTTGCGTTGTCGACGCTGCTTGCAATGTGGCGTTCCTATCTTTGACGATTCGAAAGCGTTGTCTATGAGCAGTAGATTTATGGAGGCCACCCGTAGAGCATCGCAACGGGCGCGTCTTCACTCTGAAGATAGGGCTGAAATAAGCGACTTAATTAGTGTTGGTCATCTTGGACCTGTCTTCCAGGAACTAGGCGGCGAGCTATCTATCAACAAGATGAAAAATCTAACACCACATGCAGCCTAGGAAATTTGGCTCATCAACAAAATAAATACTCGCATCGGTGTCTTCCTGCTTCTCATGGCATTCCAGACGTTAGGAGGCGTACAGTTTTGATTCTTAATTCTGTGACGTCATCACTTCCTAAAAACCACAATTGTCTCGTGCCATGCCTTCAAGGGGTTGATTTGTAATGCAAATCTGCCACCATCGTTCTTCGCCGTATCTCAACTTATTTCGCTCATCTAATACCCTGTCCGCTGAAATTTTATATCAGCTGTTAAATTCTCGCTTGCTCTACGCTCAAGCGTAAACCCAAGCCTTGACTTCTTGTTCATCATCCGATCAAGCGTAAAACTAAGTCTTGGTTTCTTGTCTACTTTCTGCTCAAGCGTAAGCCCAACACTAATCCAAGACAACGAGCTCATGCCGTTTTCTGTACCTCCATCGTCCATTGGGGATCCTGAAATTGTTCCGCAAGTAATCCAATAGGCTCCAATGACTCAAGGTCCAGTGCACCCAAATTGAGTTTAACTGCCTTTACTTTCACATTGTAACTAAGAATTTGTACCAATCTTGACCCTTCTTCACTCAAGGCGTCGCTGAAGTGCCTTTGAACACTACTAAGAATGATATTCCATTAGCGGAGAGCACCAAAGGATTGCCACGAAGTACTTTAGCTGAAGATGCTCCTTTCGAATTTCATATCCGCTACCGATTCCTCACTAATTCGATCGTGAACTTCTTGAAAGGAGTTCGCGATCCGTATATTCATGGACACAACTTCTTTCTGCTTCGCTCTAATCTCTGTTTAATGGTGGAAGTTCGCAACGCAGCAGCCTACTTGCAGGAAAACGAGCATAGAGGTCCTCCTATATTTGTCTAGCTGTTGGACATGGCCGCCAACATACGCCAAACCTCCGAGGGTTCCCGCCGTAGGGCGTACCTGGATACCATCTTCAAGGGCCTCATGGCCGGGCATAATCCATATTATAGATCTGAATCGAGTGCTCTCCATAAGTACTCTAATTCTTGGTTCAGGCACTACATGATCATCTTCGTCTTCCTACTCCGCCTGGATTCATTAGGTTGCAACTGTTCGGGGAACCACCATGCGGCATGCCCGGTGGTATTTTGTATACTTGTCTCTTGGTCTTGTTCAAATTCACTTCAGTGCCTGGGATCAGTAAAGATGGACTGTTCTCTGAGATAATCGTATCAGGTATCGGTAGCACGGCAATTAGGCATTCTGCTGCTCCGGACATTCTTCAATTTCATTGATTCTTTCGCTATGAAACTGCTCACCAGCCGCGTAATAGGAATTATGGAAAGGCCAGTTAAACACGAAGCTAACACCTCCTCTGTACAAGATCATCAGCCAGCAAATATTTGTTTTCAGTACTTGCACTTTGACTCAATGACAAACCAAATCTAATTTATTCTAACTATTGGTGGCGTCTAACTTTCTTCTTAGGACGCCTCAGGTCCTAGAAAGAATCAGACGGAGTCTATAATCTGGGAACTTGATCTATCGTATGCACTTCTGCATAGAGAATCGCATCATCAAGTGACCTTAGCACATGCCCATAGACAGGTTGGTCTTTATTCAGACCTCTTCCCACAATTCTTCGGTGCGATGACCTTGTAATATTTGATGCACGGCATAACTCAAGTCATTCAAGTTCCCACTTGTATCGCACTCTAGCACAGGTAATACAAAGTATGTGAGTTCCTGAGAACAGACGCTGTTCTTCGGCGCCAGATACTCCGCATTCGTTACACTTCAGTGGTTGGGTTTCACAGCTTGAGCGGTAGACACTACCTTGGACTGCACATGAACAGCATGCGCGTGCTGCGGATTCACTCTCGTTGCTGTTTGCCTTGCTGCTTCTGCCCTAGTTCCTTACCCGGTTCTTCTTCCCCGATTTTTTCCAGGAGCTTGGCCTCATGATCGCACTAGTTGCAAATTAATTCCCTCCCAGGCAATTTGAAAGGGTCTTTCGTGTTCCACTCTCTGCAAATCATGCACTTCTTGGAATCAAGCGCGATGAAGATGGGCCGATCTCTTGATCCAGCGCTCGATCTTCCTGTGCTCATGATGTCTCATCCTTCGTTGAACTCAGGGAACGGAAGTCAAATTATAAGCTCAAGTGACAGCTTTCTATTGGTTGCTGTTGTTCATTGTAAGACATTCACGTGATCCGCGACTGTCTTCATTAATTTGCACCCTCGGCTTCATCGAATATTCGGCCGCCCTCGAGTCTGACATACCGTTCCCACTTCTTTCGCCAACGGCTTCCTACGACTATCATTCTGCTTGCCGGCACGCCTATCCGGCGCCAAGGAAACTCGGATGTTTCTCAAGCATCAGGTTCAGCATCGACAAATGTTCCGGTATCCGTTCGAGCGGCTCGTATTGGCTTGATTTTCGGCCGTGGCGGAACAGAAATTGCTCGCCTAATATCTGAAGAAGAATCAAACGGTGCTTCTTCCATAATGTAGCTCTCACTGGAATACATTGTATTACAATTTTCGCGCCTTCCACAAGGATGTACCCGTACTGCTGAAACATATGAAGTATTCTTCGACTTCCTAATTTTGGTTGGGGATATACTGATGGGTTGGTCGCCGTCGACCGTAGACCAGCACTGCAGGGAAAGTCTTGTCTTTCTAGCCAAGCGGTACACGAGGCAGCCTATCGTTCGTTGATTCCAACTCTGGCTCGCGAAATGATGATGAATGTATTCCTGGCCACCAGCGACTCGAGGATTCGGCGCAAATTGTTTGATCTCTAAACTAAATTTTTGCATTTTTCATAGGCCTTGCAAATCTCTTTCTATAAAGGAACCTTTTTCCTTACCAAGCGGTTGTTCATACGACTAAAGAATACCATCCTAGCAATCATTTTCACCATAGGGATGCTGCTCATCCCTCTCTTGGTATCGGCGTAAACGCCTGAAGTGCACAGGCTTTCTAGTCTTCCTTCCTGGAGCGTTTTCCAACACATAATGTAGGTGTGCAACTGATATCACCCTAAAAGAACCCACCCACATTCTGGCTTCAAACTTGGATCCCTCAGGTTGCTTGCCGCGTCTTAACTGCACCCTATAACCAATCTGATTATGCGCCTCCTTTTGAAGGCTGCGGGGTACTAAGCGTTCGGCAAGGTTTATCAATGCCAGTGCCAGCTCGAAAGGTCCACCGTTAGCCAATACTTCTTCTCCTGGGATTGCACCAGACGATTCAATCGCGAACCTAGATTTTGACTCCGAACAGTACCTCGAAGGGTGCCACTCCATCTGGTCCCGGTCTACGTCTGTAGCCATAAATTACATTCTCGAGGAATGCGTCTCATTCCTTGGATTCGCTCTGATTGACTTTTTGTACGCCTTCTTCAAGGTGCCGACCATGCGATCGACTACTCCATTACCGTGGGGATTGTGTTTCGATGTGCACTTCAACTAGGTATTGAATCGATGTCCGAAATCTTGTACTGCCTTGCAATCAAACTTTAGGTCATTGTCGCTCAAGATATATTGCGGTGGACCGGCGAACATGATTAGTTCTTTCTTGACAAATTCCATCACACCGAGCGAGGTAAACAAACCTGCTGATATCATCAAAGCTACAGGCCACTTCGACATTTGTTCGACTGCTACGATTAGTTATTGATTAACGATATTCGTACGAAGTAACGGTCCTGCAAAGTCTATGCACCATGTATGGAACAGTCCGCTAATTGGGATTCTACCCGCAGACTCTTTCCGGTTCGCTGGTTTTGTTTTCTGACAGGTATCACAGCTCTTCACGAATCTCGCTACTTCTTGTCGAATATTGGGCCTCCAGAAACGATTTAGCACAAACTGGTATGTTGAATTGAAGTCCCAATGCCTGAATTCATCGTGCAGCCTTCTCAAGATGCTCTCACGCTTTTCTATGGGGGATACAAACCGGATATCGTACTTAGTTCGGCGGAACAATCTTCTACCATGAACCAAGAAGTCCCTCACATTCCCCTTCAACTCGGGCTCAATCGAAATAGACTCATCCACTATAGAAAGTTTATCCAAGTAATGTGCGATAGCCTTAAGGTTTGCTTCGAATTGCTGATTTTCATGAATGACCATCAATTCGACCGGTCGGGATAAGAAATCGGCACATGCGTTATCGCGTCCCACCCGATAACAAATCTCGAAGTCATATTCTGCGAGTAGTGTGAGCCAGCGCGCAATCCGTCCATGAGGATCCTTCATATTGAAAGCATACTTAAGTGCCTGGTGGTCAGTGTAAAGCTTGAATCTATTCGCGGTCAGCTAATTTCGGAACTTCTTCAAGGCGAAAATAGCACCTAAAGCTTCTCTTTCAAACGCCGAATAATTGGATTCAGCCGCAGATAGAGCTAGGCTGGCGTAATGTATGGGATAATCTCTACCATTTCGTCTACTTGGGAAAGAACTGCTTCCACAGCTCTACTGGAAGCATCAGTACATACTGAGAATGTTTTTCATAGTCTAGATACGCAAGTACTGATACTGATGTCAGCTTCACTTTCAGTTTCTCAAACGCACTTTGCATCTCTTCAGACCATAAAAACTCAACTTTGTCTGAGGTCTTCTCATTTAATGGCTTGGCTATCTTAGCGAAGCCTAATATGAATTTTCGATAATAAGATGCGAGGCCGAGAAATGATCTAATTTCCTTACGCATGGTTGGACGTATGGCATTTCTCACCTTCTCCACCTTTTGATCGTCAACGTGCACTCCATGTTTGTCGACAATTTGTCCTAAAAGTTTCACGATCGGTTGCATGAAAGAACATTTTTTGATCCTCAACCTTAATCCGTTGTCCTTCAGTACACGAACTACATTCTGTAGGTGAATCTCGTGCTCCTCGGTGTTCTTGGAAAATATAACCACGTCGTCGACATAACATCGAACATCATCGACGTTCAGGAGGATCTTGTCCATTATCCTCTGGTTTGTGGCCTGCGAATTTATAAGCCCGAACGGCATTACTTCAAACTGGAACTTTCTATATCTACATAGAAATGCCGCTTTCTCCTTGCAATTTTCATCCATGTTGATCTGTCAATATCCTTCGAATAGATCTATCGTCTTGAATACTGAGCTTCCTCGCTTTTCATTCAGGATTTTGTCCAGTCGAGGTAATGGCCAGCGGTTTGCATGCATAACGGAATTCAAATTTCGATAATCAACACAGAACCGTGCTGATCTGTCCTTTTTCGTTGCAATAACTAATGGCGATGTCCATGGTGACTCAATTGGAGCGATAATGCCAGCCAAAAGCATGCGATCAATCTCTTTGCGAACAATCTCATAATGAGAGGGAGACATCCTCCTTTTCTTCTGGTATATAGGATTCTCTGAAGTCAATTCAAAATGGTGAGTGACTGATACTATTGATGGCCTCACGTCCTCAAACGATTTGGCAATTACTTCTGGATGATCTCTGATGAGCTTCTTGGCCGCTTCGGCATCCTTCGAATTCAGTTGCGAGAGTTTCTCGTCCACCAATTGATCTTCATCACTGCTTTCTGTCTTCTTTTCTAATTCGTTCAGCATCAGAACCAACTTTTCTGTCGAGTCCTCTACTTCTAGTTCATCTTCATAAGCGCTATCTGATGTGAACCCATCCTTAGAACTATTACCAGTTTCCCGTTCGTACTCATAGTCTAAAATTTCATAGTCTCCTCCGTAATGGATCTTGAGTACCATGCGGTAATAATCCAGGTGAGCACGAAGCTGAATCATAGTTGGCAAGCCGATAAGGATATCATACGGGGTCTCTTCTAGTACCAGGAAATCCATAGGTACTACTAGCTCTCCCAAGCTTATCGGAACCTCGTTCAATGTGCCCACACATTTTTCCGAAGCACAATTCGCAACTTTGATAGATCGATTCTTTGGTTGCATACGGAGGTGTAGTTTCTTCATCATCTTATGAAATATAACGTTAGGTATAGCGCCTGAGTCAAACAATGCGATCGAGGATTCAGAATACACTTCCACTCGGACTAGAAGATGTCGGGACGTCGATACTCCAAGAACCTCATCCTTTCCAGCGAAGTTCTCATTAGCCCAGCCCACTTTTCCTGGCACGATCCTCTGCAATTCATTCTTGGCGAAATAAATGTCTCCTCGCGCGATACAGCCGAAGGGCATACCAGCTTGGGCTAGAGCCAAGTTATTGATCAGATCATACTTCTTAACTCTCTTTCCAAGTTCAGAGATTACCATCTTGCCCACAGACTTCCTTCCACCCTTTTTGCTCTTCTGCGGGGTCTTACGAGTGATCGGGAAGTCGGGGTTCATCCTCACAGCAATCTTCGGCTTCACCTGCATTTCAGTGTAGGCTTCGATGTCGTTCTGCATCCTTTGTCGCTTAGTGAGTGTTTCTCCATCTGCAGATCTCTTGAACGCTGCCACGGTATTTTATTCCTCAACAGGATCGTCTTCTTTCACGAACACGATTTTGTTCTGCCCAGATGGAACAGCTTCCTTAGCTTTTGTGGGCTCGCTGTTCTTAGCGAGCCTCACACCATGCTTTTCTACAGCTTCATTGCTCCTCTTGACAAAGCAGTTTTCAACAGTGTGGACGACCCGGTGGCAATACGTACACGTAGGTGGTATTTCAGCCTTCGAGCGACATTCAGAAGCTTTGTGACCATTCTTACCACATTTGTAACACGTGAGTTCTTGCTCCATCCTACACTGCAACGCGTAATGTCCCTTCTTGCCACTTTCGTAGCACACCGGCTCAGCTTGCTTCGGAGCTTGCCTTGGTTGTTTCATCATCATCAGATGAAAATTTTCGACCTGCTTGCACAGTTCATCATCCTTGGTTTCCTTCGGGTCCTTGTCAAATTTCTTCGTCTGCTGAAAGATTGATTTCGTCATACCATCCAGCATTTTAATGTTCTCGGCGTATTCCAGACATGCCTTCTTTATGCCTTCATAGTTCTTGGATCCTTTGAACACAAACTGGAAAAACATCTGATCAAATTTCAGAGCATCTCGGAGTAGCTTGAATTTAACGTTATCGCCTACTTTCGCTTGATTGTAGGCCTTGTCCGTCCTTTATAAGAAAGCAGGAATATCTCCTCCGTCGTATCGAAAGGTAAGCGCTTCCCTCATTGTTTCGGACTCAGTCTTCTGCGTTGAGAAATTCTCTAGCATTACCTTCTTTACTAGACCTTAGTCTTTGGCTTCTTCAGTGGGAGTGTTGTCCAGAGTGATGCGATCAAAGTAGAAGTCAAAGGCCGCATCACTTTGTTGAGCCACAATCTTTTCAGCTCTCTCACTGTCCGGCAAAATCTTGGTCACAACATTCTCGTAGAGGTAGAAGAACTTTCGGGCGTCTTCACTATCATTTGAATGTAGTCAGCTCACTGGAAGTATTCATCACAACTCCCGTCGGGACCACCTATGTAGGATTAGTTTTTGATGCAAAGCGAAAAACGAACTTTTACAAGCAAAATGTTGAAGGTGTACTCAGAATGAACTTAGCTACCAAAGCTACCCTATCTCATTCATCTCTTCCTTCTTTTATACTCCGATCGATAAAAATATCTAACCTACAGCGGCAGAAATAGAGTTTTCTTGACCGTAGACTGATTCTCTTCGGGCCAATTTGAAAAGATATTGACTAATCTCCCAGCCCCAATCATGAAATTCTATTTTCTAATTTTTCTTTTGAATAGAAAATTCACGTTAACACTCTCACTGTACTGTAGTTGATGATAGCGCGCTTCCACAGCTTACAGAATGATTTCATGAATTCCAAGACAGTTGCATCAATGGTCAAATCTAGAGGGAGCATCATTCATCACCCACTCATCACCTAAAACTACATGGTACGCATGAGTCCCGCCTCGATCGGCCACATTAAAGTAGTCAAGTGTGGGTCTGCAGGTAATGAATTACAAATACCGACGAAACATAGATTGAATCTGACAGGAGATGTATAGGCCATAAAAAGCAGGTTGATTTGGCATTTCAGCACGTTCGTCTTAGGTGTACTTCTACGCTGCTAAAGATAGATATAGGCTTTCAACCCGGTCAACAGTGAATGCATATCACTATATCGCATTACTGCAGTTTGCTTTGTCCGGTACCCCCTGGTTACAGCCGACCCATATACCCCTGCTGAATTCAACCCAATTCTAGTGGAGCAGTGTGCCGCCTGAACATCACCTATTGTGTTGTCACAGATACTGCACGTCATGAATAGTAGATTCAATAATTTTCTGTAAATACGCCAAGGCCTGAACACTGAAAGATTATCCAACACGAGATGCCGATCAACAGAAAGCGAAATATAAATATCAGTTTAAATCTTAAAGTTGATGATGAGGGAAATGTATAGGACACGAAAGTATGGTTCCCAATAATAATAGAAGAAGTTAAAAAATAAAGGAAAAATCTGCATGCATTGCTGGAACAATAGATAAGTTTCTTCAGCGCAGAGTAAAGACATTGCAAATAATTCGCTAGGGTCGGCAGCATACATAAGGCAAAAAACACGACTCGTCGGAGGCTGAATAAACAGTTCATTTTACACGACCCCACACTAGTTCGATAGGCTCTAGATCACTGTCGCGGTGGTTTGAAAATAACTAGATGAATTTTTTCAGCTTATCGTACAATACTAGACTGTACATTGTCTTCTATCCACTTTCTCAACTATTGCTTGGCTTCAATTTCTGTACTATTCTTATCATAGTCTACACCAAAATTATTGAGAAGTTCCAATACTAGAATCTATCTCAATTTTGATGAATTCGGTGTATCTATAGGCTTAGTCTAGTGATAGTAAGTGTTGTTGATTATTATGATGGACCGTTCATGTAGATTAGGTAAAAGCTGTGTTTCAAATCAGTTTACATAGTTTTCTGCATTGAAAGCTATATGGTTGTCGCCCTTGTGATCTCTCTTTCGATTTGAACAGAAAGCCTATACAGATCCAGAAACAAGCTCACTGATCGATTGACCATATTTGTCTTTTGTATCAGCAACAATCCATATTCTCTTACTCTTGTGTTTATTTTTTCCTGCATAGTTGTCAGACGAAAAATAAAGGTTTTCATCAATAAATCTGTGTTGATTGTGAATTTGACTCTCTTCAGTGTACACTTCTTGTCGTCAAAGATTTTCTGGAAGGTGCCAATTGTTCCAAATAGTACAATAAGCTATGTGATCTGGATTCAAACGCATATTTTTTTACCTTTTTCCATGTTCAAATCCATTACGAGACATATACCTTTGAACTGATCGATAGGCTGCTTCAAGCTCAGACGAGTTGTTTGATCCATCATTGTTAACTCTAACAATACAATGACTGATTTCAATCAGGAAGTGCAATATTTCGCGAGCAGTTACTCGCTCTCCATTTTGGCGTTTTGATTGAACTAAGTCTCTAATTTTTCATGCATTCAAGATCGTCTTGTATTCGCTTCGGTTTTGGATTTCTGTTGCCTGATTGACTTGGATTTAATACTGAAACATACTCTCTGTTGTCATTAGTAATAACAATTCGATGTGCTTTTATCCAAGATATAACAATACCGTCAACAGCTTATTGCACTCTGCAAAATGCACGGGCTGTTCGGGCACGAGCAACTGTTGATGTGCCTGATGATGATATATTTGCGTGTTTTTCTTCCTTTAGAGCATAAAATACTATAAGAATACACGCCTTCATCCTTCTTGTAATGCTGTGCGACCTCTGAAACTATCCAATTTCGCCAGATGCCAGCGAACCGAAGTTGGGTCGGATGTAGCGTGGCGCGGCATCGTCACTGATTATTTTGGAAGTACGAGGGTTGCATCTACCGTAGTTACAGGTCTCCTGTCCCGCTCAAAAAGATAGTCTGTAGAAGTTGAAATAAAATGTGTGTTCATCATAGATTCAATTTAACACTATCACAAATTACATTACTCATTATCAGATTCATTTCCAGTTTCCATTCCATAGTCGACACCATCTTCAAAAAAATCCACTACCTCGGAATGAATTTTGAACAATTTCCGTTCCGAAATTAGTCCATAAGTTTTGCAACCATAAAACAACGTCCTCTCGCTTTGGAAACGGAAGTTTTTGGCTTACTGATAGACCATCAAACTTTTCACGCCGCCAATCAGCAGTACACTGTTTCAATCTTTGCTTCAAAGGCTTGTTCACACCAACATCACAAGGTTGCAGTACTGCTGTATATCCAC
>JAAUYH010030838.1_pt1 | contig 61588 bp, 52 predicted proteins | sample 7278061 | NCBI WGS metagenome assembly JAAUYH01 (sample SAMN14350203, study PRJNA611818) | marine sediment metagenome | isolation source: surface marine sediment (0.6m) | place: French Polynesia: Moorea | collected 2018-08 | reverse complement strand
CCGGGGCTTTCCTCCATGGCCAGCTGACCGCTGATATCGCTGCCCTGGAGCCGGACAGTGAGAAATCGGCCTGCTACGCGGCTTACTGCAGTCCCAAGGGGCGCGTCCTGGCCACGCTGTTTGTGGTCCGCCAGCCCGACCATTTCCTGCTGCTGATGGACCCGGGCCTGGTGGAATCCCTGGTCCAGCGGTTGCGGATGTATGTCCTCAGGGCCCAGGTCAACCTGGAGCCGCAATCCGATCTGGACATCACCGGCCAGATCTCAGGGGCGATCAACGAACCCGCTGCCGACGGGAGCTACGCTGGATTGGCCGTGGAAGATGCCCGCCTGGTCCGCCTGCCGGACCAGCGGGTGATCCTGCTCGACGCCAGTGGCCTGATGGACGATGACTCCGAATGGCGCCGGCTGAACATTGAACAAGGCGTTGCCTGGGTGGGCCAGGCGACCACCGACCTGTTCGTCCCCCAGATGCTGGCCCTGGATGTCATTGGCGCGGTCAGCTTCACCAAAGGCTGCTACCCCGGGCAGGAAGTGGTGGCCCGGGCCCGCTACCTGGGACGCATCAAGCGGCACCTGCGACGATTCGAAGCGGCTGCCGCGCTTGCGCCGGGCCAATCCATCCATTCCGGGCAGGACGCCATTGCCCGCGTAGTGGACTGCGTAGCCGCCGGCGACGGCAAGTTCGCCGGGCATGCCGTGGTTCGGATTGACCAGGACGAGCGCGCCACCGAACCGGCCGTGGGGTGGCTTTGAACCGCCCCTGAGCGGCAGGGCTGGCCGTGCGCCGCCCCCCCGGTTTGTGATAAAAATGCCTGGCGATCGCCAGCGGCCACACCATGAACAAAGACAAAGCCTGCCCCAGCGCTGCCACTGAAGACCTGGAGCACACCCGACTGGCGGGCCGGGAGCCGGGACTGGTGGTCATCTCCGGTACCGAGCTGGGTGAGTTTTACCTGCTGGACGACGGCGACCACCTGATCATCGGGCGCGACACCCGCTGCGACATCGTGCTGCACCGCCCCGCAGTTTCCCGTGAACACGCCTCGGTGATCCGCCAGGGTGAGCAGGTCACGCTGCGGGATATGGGTTCCAAGAACGGTGTCTTCGTGGGAGAGGAACGGATCGCCAATACGGGCCGGGTCCTGCGCGACGGCGACCTGGTCACCATCGGCGACGCCAGCATCAAGTACCTGGACGGCCGCTCCCCGGAAAGCGATTACCACGAGCGCAGCTACCGGATGGCAACCCAGGATCCGCTCACCGGCACCTACAACCGGCGCTACTTCAGGGAATCCCTGCAGAAGCTCCTGCTGGACAGCCGTTCCAGGAACCAGTGCCTGTCATTTGCGCTGGTGGACCTGGATAACTTCAAGCAGGTCAACGATCGCTGGGGCCACGACGTGGGCGACCGGGTACTGCAACTGGCCGCCAGCGTGCTGACCCAGCAGCTGCGCCAGAATGACCTGCTGGCCCGCATCGGCGGCGAGGAGTTTGCGGTTGCCCTGCCGGCCACAGGCCGGGAAGACGCCGTCAAGCTGCTGGACCAGATCAACCGGGCCCTGGCCGAGCGCAGCAACGCCAAGTCCAGTATGCCCAGGGTTACCTTCAGCGCCGGAGTCGTCACCACCGACGAACTGTCCATGGAACAGCCCGGCCAGGACGACCTGTTCAAGGCCGCTGATCAGCGCCTGTACCGGGCCAAGGAAACCGGCCGTAATCGCATTCTCGGCGATCTGTCCTGACCCGGATCAGGGTCGGTCCCACCACCAGCTGGCCTTCTGCCGACGACGGTCCACCAGTCGGTCATCCAGCCACAGGGCGAGCCTGCGCAGGCGGGTCCCGGCCAGCCAGCGCCAAAGGCGGTTGGCCCAGCGTCGGTAGTCCCGGTTGTAGGGACACACCCGGATGCAGATGGAGCAGTCGGAGTTCTGGTTGACCCAGAATTTGAAGCAGGTTTCCGCGTTAGTGGTCCACTTGCTCACTCCCTTGAGATTGGAGCGATTGTGGCGGTGGTTACTGGGCGCACCCGCTGCAATGGCCTTCGGTGGACAGGCCGTGACACAGCGATCGCAGATATCGCAGAACCGGTTCACGCCGAACTGCTGCGGCCGGCTGTTTACCAGGGGGAGATCGGTAAACACTTTGCCAAGCCGCAGCCGTGGACCAAACTCCCTGGTGATGAGCAGGCTGTGACGCCCCGCTTCACCCAGGCCCGCCTGTACCGCCAGCGGCACCGCCAGCGCGGTGTCGTTCATGCTGGCATAAGCCCGGTAGCCCAGGTTGCGGATGTACTGGGCCAGGGTCAGCAGGGTCACCGAGTCGTTGGAGTAGCCCATGCCGGTGGCGCTGCCCGACAGGGCTGAGGGGACGGTCCGGGTCAGGTCCAGGTCCATAGACTCGCCTATCACGATGACGTGGGGCAGATCCCCGGGCACCTCGGCGGGCTTGCCGGTACCCATGCGGTCGTCAAACAGCTCCCGGTACATCCAGCGCTCGTCGCCGGCACAGACACCAAACAGATCAGCCCCGGCAAAGCGGGCCACCTTTTCCAGATCACGGGTGGCCTGCTCCGGGCTGTCGAAGGCATAAGGTTCCGGCCAGCCCGCCTCGTGGGCAGTGAAGTAGTCAAAAAAACCCTCCTTGCGCCCGGTTTCCTGGCGGTGGGAGTCGCGCAGCACGTTGGTCACGTGCCAGGATGCATTGCGCAGCGCGTAGTCCCGCTGGCTGAAGCCCTCGCTGCGCCGGGACCGGGCCCGCGGCATGAAATAACCCCCAAAGAACTCTTTGGATCGCCGGGATTTCACCGACTCATCCCACAGCGCCCGGCAAAAGATATCGTCCCGCTGACTGAACCTTTCGAAGTCCGGTCCAACGTCGAAGCCCGTCAGATCATCGATGGGTTTTCTGCTCACACGCTTTCCCCCGGCCGGGCTTCAATGTACCATCGCCGCCCCCCGATGGGATGACCCAACGGGGACCGACCCCAAACCGGAGGAGATATCATGTCGCAGCAGAACAGGCGACGGACCCGGCAGCGGCGTCGCAACCCGGTGGCCCGCCACGCGGGCACATTCAACCGCGCCGCCACCTTCAGGGACCGCAGCAAGTACCGCAGGAACCGGAAGCACAAGGGCCGGGAGCCCTTTCCACTGCGCACGAACGGGGCGTGTGCAGCGGAAAGGGCTCCCCTGGGCTACCTCATGTAGGCCTCGGCCGCATAGCGACGCATCATGCGGTGGCTGTGAAACAGTGAGGCGTTGCGTGAAATGGTTCCTTTCATGACTTTCAGCCACTCGTCGCGTTGACCGAACAGCGGCAGCACCACCTGGTCCAGCTTGTCGTACAGCGAATCCGCGTCACGCGCGTAGTCGCCAGCATCACCGTTGCCGATGGACCAGCCGGTGACCCCCTCGATATGCCCTTCAATCCACCAGCCGTCCAGCACGCTCAGGTTCGGTACGCCATTCAGTGCCGCCTTCATGCCACTGGTGCCCGACGCCTCCAGCGGCGGCTGGGGCGTGTTCAGCCAGACGTCTACCCCGGACACCAGTGTCAGGGCGCTGGCCATGTTGTAGTTGGGCAGAAAGGCCATGGTGATGTCACCCTTGAGCTCGCTGATGGTCTGGTGCAGGAACTCAATGGCTCGCTTGCCCGCTTCGTCCCGGGGATGCGCCTTGCCGGCCAGTACAACCTGGAACGGTTGCCTGCGGGCGATGTCCCGCAGCCGGTCCAGGTTGGAAAACAGCAGGTCTGGACGCTTGTAGGGCGTGATGCGGCGGGCATAACCCAGGGTTGGGAGCTCCGGATCCATCTCCACCGACGTGAGCCGGTAGATATTGCGCAGCAGCTCACTCTTGGCCTGGTTGTGAGACTCCCACAGCTCATCGTCGGGCAGCTCGTAATCCGCCCGCATCAGCAGCTCAGGCTCGGATGCCCAGCCCGGCAGGTTATTGTCGAACAGTTTCGCCAGCGGGGAGTTGGCCCAGGTAAAGGTATGCACGCCGTTGGTGATGGCACTGACCCGGTACCCGGGAAACAGCTTCTCGGAGGTTTCGGCGTGACGCTTGGCTACACCGTTCTGGTACTCGCTCATGTTCAGGGCCAGGCGCGTCATATTCAGTTCGTTGCTGCCGGCCAGTCGCTCCAGAACGCCCTGGTCAATGATGTTGCCCATAATCCGGTTGACCAGGTCATAGGAGAATCGGTCCTGCCCGGCTTCGATGGGCGTATGGGTGGTAAAGTGGCAGCGCTCACGCACCCCGAATATGTCATAGGGGCTTTCGCCGGGCATCAGGCTTTCCCGGGGATACGCCGACCGCAACAGCAGCTGCAGCGTCAACAGGGCCGAGTGACCTTCATTCAGGTGATAAACATCAACGTTGAAGCCCAGCGAACGCAACATTCGGCAGCCGCCGATTCCAAGCACGATCTCCTGCTTCAGGCGATAGGCCTGGTCGCCGCCGTAAAGGTGGTGGGTGATCTTGCGATCTTCGGGCGTGTTCTCCGCAACATCGGTATCCAGCAGGATGACCGGCTGGCGGAAGCCGCCCATGCCCTTGATCACGTAAAGCCAGGCGCTGATCCAGACCGTTCTGCCCTCAATGGTGACCGAGCCCTTGGCCGGCAGGGCCTGGGCATGTTCCTCGGGGTCCCAGCGTTCACGGCGTTCGACCTGACTGCCGTTGTTGATCTCCTGCAGGAAATAGCCGCGCCGGCTGGCCAGGGTAACCCCGACCATGGGGATTTCCAGGTCCGCCGCGGAGCGCAGGGTGTCACCGGCCAGGATGCCCAGGCCACCACTGTAGGTGGGGATGCGGCTTTCCAGAGCGATTTCCATGGAAAAGTACGCGACACGCCTGGCGTGAAGAAACTCTTGTTGTTTCAACAGCTTGTTCCTTTTATTTCAAGTAACTTACTGGTGCGGCGCAACGGCCTTCCCTCGCACTGAATTTTTGCCGTATCCCGTTCTGGAGCGCAATACGTAGAGTCCGGAACACCCGGCCCTGACTACCCATGGCATATACCTCGTGGGAGGGGATGGTCTATGATCGGCGGCAACTGGGAAGGGCGAATCCGCATGGGATTTCTTGACGAACTCAAGCGGCGCAACGTGTTCCGCGTGGCGCTGGCTTACATCGTGGTCAGCTGGCTGTTGCTGCAGGTGGGCGACGTCCTGTTTGACACGCTGGAGCTGGGCCCTACGGCGGGGCGCCTGCTGCTGGCGATCCTGGTGCTGGGCTTCCTGCCGGCACTGGTGTTTTCCTGGGTCTACGAACTCACACCGGACGGTCTCCGCAGGGAAAGCGAGATCGCGGCGTCAGAATCCATCGCCGCCCACACCGGCCGCAGGCTCAACCTGGTTACCGTCGCGGCTGTGGTGGCGCTGCTGGGATTCATGGCCTTCGACCGCTGGTCGCCGTCCGACCCGGGAACAGCAGAGGTTGACGATACGCCTGCCCTGTCCCAGTCCGAACCCTGGACCACAGCCACCGATACGCCCCCATCCATCGCCGTGCTCCCTTTTACCGACATGAGCCAGGCCGGCGATCAGGGCTATTTTGCCGACGGCATCTCCGAAGAAATCCTCAACGTCCTGGTGCGGATTCCCGGGCTCAAAGTGGCCGGGCGCACCTCGAGCTTCCAGTTCAGGGGAGATAATCAGGACCTGCGGGATATCGGCCAGCAGCTGGGCGTCAACCATATCCTGGAAGGCAGCGTGCGCAAGTCCGGTGACCGGGCGCGCATTACCGTGCAGCTGATCACCGCCAGCGACGGGTTTCACCTCTGGTCAGAAACCTATGACCGCGGCCTGGCGGACATCTTCGCCATCCAGGACGAAATCAGCCGTGCCGTGGCGGACGCCCTGTCGGTGCGCATGGGCATGGAAGACCAGGCCAGCCAAGCCGGTACCGCGGACATGGCGGCTCACGATCTCTACCTGAGGGCACGTCAAAGGCTGTCAAAACGCGGTTACCAGTCATTGCTTGATGCGGCCGCTCTGTTCAAGGCTGCCACCATCATCGACCCGAAGTATTCCAGCGCTTACTCCGGACAGGCCCGGGCACTGTCGCTGCTGTGGTACTATCAGACGTCCCGGGAATCCACCCAGGCGGCATTCTCAGAGGCCAGGCGGGCCGCACAAAAGGCCATCGAACTGGATGACACCAACGTCGAAGCCTGGTCGGTGCGGGGATACCTGGAGGGGGCAGACGGCTGGGATTGGGACCAGGCCGCGCGTGATCACGATCGGGCCATTGCACTGAACCCCAATGATGCCGAGGTCGCCAATTTCGCGGGAGATTTTTTTCGGGGAGTCAGTGACGAGGAAAAAGCGCTGTTCTGGGAAAGGAAGGCGCTGGAAATGGATCCGCTCAAAGCCATCAACCATGCTGATCTCGCATTTGCGCTGGAGCAGTTTGGGCACTGCGAGGAATCCATCGTCCACGGCCGCAAGGCCACGGAGATGGATCCAAACCTGGTTCCGGCCTGGACCGCCCTGGCTGTTGGGATGAGCTGCCTGGAACGATACGAAGAAGCACTGTCTGTCGTCGACCGGATCGAGGACATTACCGGACCGACCCTGGACACCCTGGAATTCAGGGCCGGCGTGGCGCAGCTCCAGGGAAAACGGGAAGTCGTGGTCGAACTGGCCCGGCGGATCGAGGAGAAAGCCGCTGAGGGAATGGAGGCCGACTCCGCACTGGCCCTGATCTACGTCTATTTTGGTGACCTCGATTCGGCAGCAGCGAGCCTGACTCGAATGATCGAACGTCGGGACCCCGCGCTGACCCAGGCACGGATCTGGACCCTGCCTGAACACTGGCCGGATCATCCCGGCATCCAGGCTGCCCTGGCAGACCCGGCGCTCCAGCCGCTGTTCGAACTGCGGCGGCGCAACATGGCACGCAACGCCGGCGACTGACCTATCTCACGATGTGCCACTCGGTCTGGCGTCCGGCCAGGTAGTACACCTTGCTGCCGTCGTACACCGCGCTCTGCTCCAGCTTGATCTGCACCATCTGGTCGTCCCACTCCGGCACCGTGGTCTTGATGTTGCCCTCGATGGCATAGCCGGTGTTGGGATAAAGCGGCCAGTCGCCGCGGTCCGGGGTCGGGCCCTGGTTGTCCCACATGCCGATGGTGGGCCCGGGGGCGTGGCCGAAGGCACCCAGGGGATGGGTGTAGACGCTGCCGACGATGCCCTCTTTTTCCTGGGCCTTGCGCGTCCTCGCCAGAATGTCGTTGCCCGGGCGCCCGGTTTTGAACTCACCGGTCAGCAGGTCCTGCCAGCGATTGCCCACTGCCAGGGCATCCTTCAAACCCTGGGGCACATCGGCCTCACCCATGCGCAGCACGTAGCCCATCTCCTGGGTATCGGTGCACAGCCGCAGGTAGCAGATACCCACGTCGGTATGCAACACGTCTCCGGGCTGGATGGCGATGTCATTGGCGCCGAAAAACGGAGACTCCGGATCGTCAGGGCTGCCCTGACGCTGGACGTTGACGTAGGGCTGGAACCACGGCTTCAGTCCCAGCGATTCGAATCGCTCGCGGATGTACCAGGCCACCTCTGACGGCATGGTCACCCCCGGCGTGATCACCTTGTTGGAAAAAGCCTCGCTGATCACAGAACGGGCAATACCCACCACCTGGGGATAGACCTGCAGCTCCATCTCGCTGCGGGTTTCCAGCCACCGCACCACCAGCTTCTCGGCACTCACCACCGTCTCCTTGCGGCTGGGGCTCAACGAATTTAGCAGCTCCTCGTGCAGGGCGGCCGACAGGCCGTCCGCCACCGGCCAGGTCATGCTTTTGTTGATGCCGATTTTTTTCGGGTTGCGCTCCTCGATCACCTCGGCCAGACGCTGCCACTGCTCCTCGAGGTTGCCTCCCTCCCAGACCGAATCATAGGCGCCCTTGATGGGATAGCGACTGACGGTAAAGCGCTCCACGCCCTCGCCGGGGCCCCGGTCGAAGAACACCAGCATGGTGGTGCGTCGCGCGGCGAACACCGGCTCGGGCACCAGGCTCATGTATGCCGGATCCTCGTTGTATTCCCGGTTGATGACCAGCCACATGTCGATGCCGGCTTCCCGCATCAGCCGGGGCAGCAGATTATCCAGCCGGTCCAGCAGGATCCGGTTGATCACATCGACCCGGTCCCGGGGCGCCAGAATGGAAGGCGTTGTGTCGACCACGCGACCCTGTTCGTAATCCGCGGCGGTGGCAGCGGGCACGGTAACGGCCATCATGACCAGTATCAGCAGAGATTTCATTTGAGCTCCTTATTGCGCATCCTGGCCGGGCTGCTGCAGGCGGCGAATCTCTTCCAGGTCCGCCGGCGGCAGCCGCCACAGCGGCGCCTCGTTTTCGATGTACTCACGGAGGGTTGCGGGAACCTCGGCGTAATCTTCAATACGCCAGGTGACCAAGTGCATGACAGACTGCACGCCACCGGCCCAGGCCGGCATGGGGCCTACCCGGGCCCAGCTCAGCTGATGAGGCTCGGAGGCAGCCGGGTTGATGAAAAAGTCGTAGTTTTCCCAGGCCTGGTAGCGGGACTCGCCCCCCGGAACTGGAAAATCCAGGAAAACCGGGGCGGAAAACACGTGGGTATCACCCACGGTTCGATGGCTGATGGAGTCCCCCTCGATCTGCCGGACGCTGGAACCGGTCCCCTGTTCCACCAGGGTTTTCAGTTTGTCGCCCGCTAACCGGTAGGTGATGAACTGGTACGGATAAGCTATCGGCTCCACCGACTGGCCGTTCCAGCTGCGAACCACCTCGCCGGTGTCAGGGTCGCGGAACAGATAGATTTTGCGATTGTACTGGTGGACCAGGGACTGCCCCGGCTCTGGCCGGTAGGCCCGGGCCGTATCGTATCCTTCCATCAGGAACAGCAGCTTGCCGGAAGGAAACTCACGAACAGTACCCGACGAGTACCAGTAGACCGGCTCACCGCTGCCGGCACGTGCCTCGGCCCACAGATCAAAAATCCCGGGGTCAAATCCGTCCGCCTCGCCCACCGCCGGAAGCACCAGCCCCAGCGCCAGCGCCCGCGAAGTCGCGCCCAGGCGGCGGAATGTAAGAAGAATTTTCGCTACATCCATTGATCCAGCTGCCCCGACCAAAGACCGGACATACTGCAGCACCGTGTTTTCTCGTTCAACAGGCCCACCGGCCGACCGCCACAGATTTTTCACGCCGGCGGTCTACACTGAGTGAAGAACATTGGAGATTGCGCCATGAAAGCCCTGACCGCCACCACCGTCATCCTGCTGATCCTGCTGGTCATGCGCCTGGACGTGGTGGCGCAGACCAAGGCCGAACGGCCGGGTCCGGAGCCAAGCGCCAACCTCTCCCCGACGGAAGTGGTCGAGATGCAGCTTTCTGCACTGGCTGACAACGACAATCCCCTGCCCAATAACGGCATAGCCGTGGTGTTTCGCTTTGCGTCACCGTCCAACAGGGAAGCCACCGGCCCCCTGGACCGGTTCACCATGATGGTAAAGGGTGCGCCCTATCGCGACATGTTGAATCACCGGCAGGCAGAGATCATGCCTGCCATGGAGAGCCCCTCCCACACCATTGTTCCAGTTCGGCTGGTGACTCGGGATGGCAAGGAAGCACGCTACGTGTTCGTGCTGACCCAGCAGCAGGCCGGAACCTGCGAGGGCTGCTGGATGACCGACGCGGTCATGCCGGTGGACGGCGATATTCAGGATTCCGCCAGGCCGGACGCGGAAACGATCTAGTCCAACTCAAATCCCGAACGAAACAGCGGGTCCGACAAGGCCCGGCCGCTGAGGACGATCAGGTTGCCCACGTCGACGGTTCCCGGGGCCACGCCGTTTCCGATCATTTCATTGGTAACCACGTCCACCCGTCCGTCCCCGTCCAAGTCACCAGCGGCGCCGCTGTAGGCCAGGGTATCGCCCTGGTCACCGGGCAGATTGCCGCGCCCCCCATAAACCTCCGCCAGTCGCAGCGCGTTGGCGGGGGGCTGCCGGCCAGGCGCCAGGTCGATCACATCAGGCCATCCACCCGGGCGGCCGAACAGGATGTGCAGGGTACCGGCGTTTATTCGTCCAAAGGGCGCGTCGTGGGGGGAGCTGAACGCCAGGTCTGCCAGGCCGTCGTTATCGAAATCCCCCTGCATGGCCGTGTCGGCGCTGATAGCGCCCACGATGGGGCCGTATATCAGGCTTTGCGCAACACCCGTGGGCAGGTTGTCCATGTCAAAGCTCAAACCCTTAAGCACCTGGGCGTTGTACAGCACGTGGCCCAGGCCGGACACACTGCGGTTGCCCGGCGCAGACCCGGTCAGGTCACCTACAAACAGCTCCGCGTTGCCGTCCCCGTCAAAATCCAGCCCTCCCAGCAATTCCTCGCCAAATGAGTCGTTGGCCAGGCTGCCTTGAATGGTGGTGAGTTCCCCGGGAAGTGCAGCCAGGGACAGGGTCAGACCGGGATCCCACCCGCCCGGGGGAATGTTGTCATCCCAGACGATATAGACCGAGCCGTCGGCGGTACCTCCCGATCCGTGCACGATTTCGGGCGCCGACGCGGGCCTGAGTCCGCCCCCCGCCCGGTTCAGGGTAGCCGCCAGCAGCACCTCGCCGCGACCGTTGCCGTCCAGGTCGGCAATCTGGCAGGTGGCGCCCAGGTGAAAGTCCGTGGAGCCGTCCGGCGGCAGGATCCTGATGCTGTTGCCCGCCAGCAGGAAGCCGCCGGTGCTGAACCGGGCCAGGTCCGCCGTGGCGTTGGCCGCCAGGTGGACACCACCGCGCAGGACGTACGCTTCACCGCGATGTTCATCTCCGCTGCCGGCCTGGTCCGCCCCCACGACCAGGTCAGCCACGTCGTCGCCGGTGACATCTCCCGTCCGCACCCACATACAGAATCGATCCTGCACGCCGGAGCCCAGGACATTGAACAGGGTCAGCGATGGATCCGGAGACGCCAGATCCAGGGGCTGCAGTGTCGCGGCAAAGGACCGCAGTGCAGGCCCGCCCTGGACGATGGTCAGGGCGCCTGCGCCAATGCGGGTTGGCGTTGGAGAATAATCCTGGCGACAGATCAGCAGATCGGCGATCCCGTCGCCGGTCACGTCGTCCATCCAGATTTCGCTGCCGGCGTGCTCGCTGGCCTGTGCACCCAGTATGGCCAGGACCCCAGCCTGGGTCTGGGCGGTGTCAACGGATCCGCCGATGGTCCCACTGCCAAAGGATACAAAAACCTGCCCCGCCCCAACCCGGGACAGCGGCGACGCCTGCATGGCTGCCACCGCGACATCGCCGGCACCATCGCCGTCCAGGTCCCCGCCGCCGGCCACCGGCAGCCCCCTGGAGCCGTTGCCCACGGATCCGTAGACCCGTGTCAGCACATCCGGGGAAGCGGGCAGTGTTGCCAGGTCCAGGCGCAGCGCTGGTTCCGCGGCCGCCGTGACGGCAAGTGCAGTCAGCGCCAGCGCCGGGACTCGTGTCACCTGGCCTCGGGCGTGCGAGGCAGCGTACCCAGGATAGCCGTGGTTTCGCTGTCCAGCGTAATGTAGAGCAGGTTGCTGTCCCCGGGTTCGTCCAGGTCCGCCAGCACCGCGATACCCGTGTGTTCACCGGTAAGCTGGGCGCAATCGCTGACGGCCAGGGTCATGGCTGCCGGATTGAAATTGGCATCCAGCAGGCTGATCTGGCCCTGGTAGCTGCAGCCGTCGGAGTTGCTTCCGCTTACGCTGCCGTCAGCGTTGACGGTCAGGCTCAGGCTGCTGCCGTCCTCCTTTTCCTGGCGGTAGCTGCCGGCAAATCCCGCGACAGTTGAGTCCCGCTCGAAAAGGGTCCGGTAGCCCAGGGTAAAGCTGCCGCCGCCCAGGTCATCGAAGCTGCCGCGCAGCCAGTCGCGGGCGACGTATTCCACGTCGACGTTGATATCGCCCAGGGGAAATCCAAGTTCAGACTTGGCGGACAGCGTACCGGACGCCATGCCGCCGGCCACGCTCAGGTCACCGCGCAGCAGCCCGAAAGTGGGGACATTGATCCAGGTGGAGCCGTCTTCAAACACCACGGCTACGCCGGTGAACGCCTCTACGGCACCCTCGAAAAAACCGGCAATCGGGCTGACCGGCAGTCCCGGTGCCACATTGGCGTTCTCACAGGTCAGGTTCTGGACAAAGGCCAGCCGTGAGATGGGAAAGCTGCCGCTGCCAAAAGACGCCTCGTTCAGAGTGTAAGTCGATTCGTAGGACACGTTGCCCGAGGTGCAGGAATCAAAGCTGATAGTGATGGTGCCCCAATCTTCCAGTACCCGGGTATCCGGGTCAAACACCCCGAATACCATGCCCTGGGAGAACAGCATGGGAACGGTGACCTGGTTGCCCTCGATGGACCCGATTCCCAGCAGGAAAGCCGGATCGCCGGCTGGCGTGTAGGTGTACCAGTAAACCAGCAGGCTGCTGTCGTCCAGGTACTCCATGGAAAACCCGTGGCCGTCCTGGGCCGGGTTATACCAGGAACCGCTGATGCCGCGGTTGAGCTGGAATGACTCTCCGGCGAGCACCGCCGACGAAAACAAAAGGATCAGGCCGGACAACAGGAAGCCTTTCATGGGGATTTTCTCCTTATTATGAGCCATTGTGACACACCCGATTACTCCGGGCCGGGACACGCCGGCGCTTCTATGCAATACCACCGGGCAGGACCTCCCTGCCCGTCAAAACTTTCGAAATCAGCCCAGCGCATCCAGCGTGGCACGAATGGCGTCGTTATCTTTCAGCACCGGAACGATCCCGTCCTCGATGCCCGGCTGCAGGGCTGAGAAGGCGGCGATCTCTTCAACAGGTGGCACCTGGGTGCCATCCCCTTCAATCAGATGCACCTGCTGCTTCGCCAGATTCAGCGCGGCGGCGTACTCGTTGTCAGCGCCGGCCGAGGCCCACTGCCCGGCGGTTTCGGCGCAGTGCACGAAGTCGGAATCCATCTCCCACTTCTGCACTACCATGCCGGACACCATGCAGGTCATCTCGTGCAGCTTTCCACCCACCATGAACTCGGCGCTTTCCGGCTGGTACTCGTCAAAGTAGGCCAGCAGGGCCACCGCGCCGACGTCGTGCAGCAGACCCACCAGGAATGACTTGTCGGGATCCAGGTTGCCGGCATAAGCGCTGGACAGCTCACGGGCGGACGCGCCCACCAGCAGGCTGTGGCGCCAGACCTCCTGGGCCGTCTGTCTCAGTCTGGCGTTGGGGAAATCAAACAGCTCCTTCATCGCCAGCGAACTGATCATGTTGCAGGCTGGTTTCATCCCCAGCCGGACCAGCGCGTCTCGCACCGTGGAGATCTTGGTCTGTCCGCCGGCAGCCGCGCTGTTGGATGCCGCCACAACCTTGCCGGACATGGCCGGATCGGTCTCCACGTAGCGCGCCAGGTCCATGATGCCGGCGTCCGGATCTTCCATCAGCTGCCGCACCCGCAATGCCGCCTCCGGAATACTCGGCACGGGAATGGTGCCCGCCTGGTAGTCCGCGAACAGCCGTTTCAACACGTTCGCCTCCATTTCCACCGCTTCAACGGCATTCACTTCCATGCCGTGACCGTCGTCGTTGGCCTGTTGCTCGCGCAGCTCAAGGTAGCGCATCCGGTTGACCCGGGCGATACAGCCTTCCGACTGGAACAAGGCCTTTTCGAACGTGTTGGGATGCTCAAATATCGGATGTGTTGCCCGGTCGGACGTGGCGCTGATTCTTTCCTCGCCGGAATCTCCGCGCAGCGTCACTTCCCCGTCAAGCAGGTAGACATACCAGTCCTTTTCCTGGTCGGAATCCAGCTGTGCCGCGTGGGGCAGAACCTCGTTACTGACGTGCGCCAGCAGACTGTCGCGATGCGGCGGATGGAGAGAATCAATGGGTTTCATGCGGGCCAGGCGGGCAAGACTCATAACGGGTTCCTCAGCGGTAGTGCTTCTCTTGGTCAATATCGGCAACAATAGGCAACGCTTTAAGGATTCTTTACCGATTGCCGTCGAAGACGCGCAGCGCCACAACCACGGCAATGCCCCGGGATACACCGGACTGCACAGGAGTCAGCCCAACCCCATGACCAGCCAGACATCCGTCCCGGGCCGCCGCTATCGATATTACGACCTGCTGATGGCGGGATTCGTGGCCGTCCTGCTGTGCTCCAATCTGATTGGCCCGGCCAAGGTGGCCGAAGTGACGCTGCCGTTTTCCCTGCCGGTGATTGGCGCGGTGCTGGTGTTCGGCGCCGGCAACATTTTCTTCCCCATCAGCTACATTTTCGGGGACGTCCTGACCGAGGTTTACGGCTACGCCCGGGCGAGAAAAGTGATCTGGGCCGGATTCGGCGCCATGATATTTGCCACCGTGATGGCCTGGGTCGTCATCCGCCTGCCGGTCAGCCCCAGCGAACCCTTCAACCAGGTCCTGCAGCCCGCCATCGAGACGGTGTTCGGCAACACCTGGCGCATCGTAGTGGCGTCCATCGCCGCCTTTTGGGTCGGGGACTTTGTCAACGCTTACGTGATGGCAAAAATGAAGGTCTGGACCCGGGGCAGACACCTGTGGACCCGCACCATCGGCTCAACCATCCTGGGCCAGGGCATCGACAGCCTGATCTTCTACCCCATCGCTTTCGGCGGCATCTGGGAGCACCAGACGCTGATCGCGGTGCTGCTGTTCAACTGGGCATTCAAAGTCACGGTGGAGGTTGTTGCCACACCCGCTACCTACCTGGTGGTGGGTTACCTGAAACGTGCGGAGAACGAGGACGTATACGACAGCGATACCGACTTCACGCCGTTTTCGCTGAGAGATTGAGGCGCCTGTGTTGAACGGGGCGCCGGCCGCTGGCCGGCGCCCGCCTGGAGCAAGAGGCTACTGCTGCCCCGCCGATCCTTCCCCGGGGACCGGAAACCCGCGGGCGCGCAGCAGGGCATCGATGGTCGCGTCCCGGCCGCGGAACGCCCGGTAAGCGTCGGCCGGATCCATGGCGTTACGCACGGAAAACAGGTGTTCCACCAGCTTTGACGCCATACCTGAATCGTAGAACCCGCCAGGCGCCTCGGCGAAAGCCTCGGCCGCGTCGGCGGTCAGCACCTCGGCCCACAGGTAGCCGTAGTAGCCTGAGGCGTATCCTTCACCCCGAAAAATATGGTTGAAGTGCGGAGAGCGGTGCCGCATCACGATCTCCTTGGGCATGTCCAGCTCGGCCAGCACCTTTCGCTCGAACTCGTCGGGATCGATGCCCTCCGGATCGGTGGTGTGATAGCGCATGTCCACCAGCGCCGAAGCCAGGTATTCGGTGGTCTTGAAGCCTTCGTTGAATGTCGCCGCTTTCTTGATCTTGGCCACCAGTTCCGGCGGGATCGGTTCGCCGGTTTCGTGATGGACCAGGTAGTTGTTGATGACGGCATCAGTCAGCAGCCAGCGCTCCAGCAGCTGGGACTGGAATTCGGTGTAATCACGCACGCCGCCGTTGAGGGTCGGATAAGCCACTCTGGACGACAGCGAATGCAGGGCATGGCCGAACTCGTGGAAGTACGTGGTGGCGTCATCCCAGGAAATCAGCACAGGTTGGCCTGGCTCTCCCTTGATGAAGTTCGAGTTGTTGGCCGACAGCACGTTGCTGGGTCCGTCAAAGGTTTCGTAACCGCGGTAGGCTGTCGCCCAGGCGCCGGAACGCTTGCCGGTGCGGGCAAACGGGTCCAGGTACCACAGTCCGACATTGGCGCCGGTGTTGCGGTCGCTCACCTCCCAGACCGTCACGTCCGGATGAAACACTGGCACTGAGCCCTCCGCCACCGGCTTGAACTCGAACTGGAACAGCTCGCCGGCGACGTAGAACATGGCGTCGCGCAACTTGTCCAGCTGCAGGTATTGCTTGACCTCGTCGGAATCCAGGTCGTACCGCTGCTTGCGCACTTTCTCCGCGTAGTAGCGGTAATCCCAGGGAGCGATGGTGATGCCGGCGCCCTCAGCATCCGCCACAGCCTGCATGTCAGCCACTTCCTGTTTGACCCGGGCAATGGCTGCCGGCCAGACCGCTTCCATCAGCGCCATGGCGCGTTCCGGCGTCTTGGCCATTCGGTTTTCCAGCCGCCACTGGGCGTAATTGTCGTAGCCCAGCAGCTGCACCCGCTCATGCCGCAGGTTCAGTATTTCAGCGATCACATCGTTATTGTCGTGCTCATCGCCGTTGTCCCCGCGATCGTAGTAGGTACGCCAGACCTTCTCCCGCAGATCACGCTCGGTGGAGTAGGTCAGAAACGGGTCCATGGACGAACGGGTGTTGGTGATGGCGTACTCACCGTCCCGCTCTTTGCCGCGCGCGGCCGCCGCCGCAGCAGCCTTGACGGACTCCGGCAGGCCACCCAGCTGGTCCTCGCTCAGGTACAGCACATACTGCTCTTCATCAGCCAGGACGTTGTTACCGAAGGTGGTACTGAGCTGGGCCAGACGCTGGTTGATTTCGGCGTAGCGCTTCTTGGACTCCGGGTCCAGGGTGGCCCCGTTACGGGCGAAGCCGTCGTAGACCAGCTGCACCAGGCGCTGCTGGTCCGGGCGAAGCGACTTCACCTCGTCGCTTTCGTACACCGCTTTGACCCGCGCAAACAGCTTCTCATTCTGGTTGATCCTGGAGAAGAACTCCGACAGTTTCGGCGCCATCTCGGCCTGGATGGCCCGGAATTCCGGACTCGAAACGTTGGAGCTCCAGATCCCCCAGTAGGTGAATACCCGACCCAGTTCCCGACCGGTCCGCTCCATGGCGACAATGGTGTTGTCAAAGGTCGCCGGCTCGTCACTGTCGGCAATGGCCTGGATCTCTTCCAGGTTTTTCGCCATTCCAGCCTCCAGGGCCGGCTTGAGCTGCTCCAGGTCCATGCTGTCAAAAGCGGGAACGCCGCCGTACGGACCCTCCCAGTCAGCCAGCAGAACGTTGGGTGCGGCTTCGGCGGCGGTCGGGTCGGTCGCGGTATCGGCGGCCGGCGCGGTATCCGCGACAGATTCATCAGTGTCCGACTGACTGCAGCCGGTCAGTGCCACAGCCAGAACTGCCGCGGCAAGGAGGTGTGCATTTTGACGCATCTTATTGATTCCTGGGGAATTTGTGTTGAAGGATTAAAGTCAGCGCGCCAGTGTAACCGGTTTAATGTGCAAATCCCATGAGCAGATAGTTGGTTCCGCTCCACCGAACCGGGACGTTTTCCTGCGCTCAGCGCAGCTCCGACGTGCCGGTCCACTCCAGGATCAGCTCCTGATTGCGGCGAAGCCGATAGCCGCTGTCGCCGGTCGTTCGCAGCCGCGCCTGGGCCCGTCTGTGGCGGACGCTGGAAAGCCAGACCCGGGCACCGCTGCTGGTGAGATATTCGAAGTAGCGGGTGCGTCGGACCCGGTGCCGCGTAGTGTCCATGCTGTGGCACACCGAATCTACACCGCCCAGCTCGAGATTGATCCGACGCCATTCAAGGCCGTGGGGACGGCAACCCGGAAACAGGCGTGCGGCCAGCACGTGGGCAAGTTCGTGAATCAGGGTCGGCTTCCACTGGTCCGGGTGGTCGTTCAAAAGCGCCGGATTGAGTCGGATAACGCCGCACCTGGCCTGCCCCGCCGCGCGGCCGCGCAGGTTCATTCTGATCTGCGGCCCATCCCCGCAGCGGGGACCCCATGCGGCATGGGCCCTGGCCATGAGGTCTTGCAGCAGGCACTGGATTTCTTCCCGGGTCATTGCGCGGCAATCGTAGCTCCGGCGCTGACCAACCACAACGATGCATAAGAATCCATCTATGCCATTAGTTGATTGCCATACACATCAGATCAAAATAGTATGTATCAATACACACTGATGACGATATTATGAGTAACGATACTTCACATGATTTTCGCCGGGTCAACGTGCTGATCCGCGAAGACCAGTACGAACGGATCAGCGACAAGGGCCTGAACATGTCGGGACTGATCCGTGGCTTGCTGGACGATCACTTCAGCGACGCCAAGGTAGTGCTGTCGCTGAGCCCCGACGCACGGCAGGTGTACGAACACGTCATCAGCAATTTCGGCGTCAGTGATGCGGTTCTGGAACCGTATGTCCTCAAGGCGCTGGACGCCTTTCTGGCCGACAAGTCCAAAGACATCGATCGGCTGAGGTCATCGATCCGCACCTGACGTCGGAACACTCATTTGCGCTTTCCGGTGGCGCCCACGGCGCCACCCGGACCGTTATTGCCCGAACTACAGGAGGAACTGTCATGTTGACACTGTTATTGGGATTCGCCCTTATCGCTCTCGGCCTGGCAGCCATGACCGGCCGCCTGCTATTGAAATCCCGCCGACTGCCGAGCGTCGCCACGCCGGTGTTCGGGAGCCTGTCCATAGCCTTCGGTGTATTGAGCCTGGCATCGGTCAGCTTCGTCTGGATCGGCGCCGCCGAAGTGGGACACCTGAAACGTATCTACATGGCCGATGACCTGCCCGCCGGCAGGATTCTTGCGCTGCCCGGACAGAAGGGCCCACAGACCGACATCCTCGGCCCGGGATTCCATTTCATTCCCCTGGTCGACGTGCTTTACGACGTGGAGACCTTTCCGGTGATCGAAGTGGCGGTGGGCCAGTACGGCCTGCTGACCGCCAAGGACGGACATCCATTGCGGGACGGACAGTTCATCGCCGATGAATGGCTCGAAACCGACTTCGAGAACATGCTGGACGCGGGCCACTTTCTCACCGCCGGCAACGGGCAGAAAGGGCCGCAGATGACCGTGCTGCGCCCTGGCCAGTACCGGCTCAACCAGTATCTGTTCGAGGTGCAGCTCAGGAACGCAACGGACGTCGATACGGGCCACGTAGCGGTGGTGCGCTCCAATGTGTCCCGACTGGATGCGGATTGCCCCAATGTGATCAAAACGGCAGTCTCAACCGCCAACAGCCAGGTCGCAGCACCCATTGTGCCCAGGGGCTGTATGGGCGTCTGGAACGAACCCCTGCCTCCCGGTCGTTACTATCTGAACGAACTGGCTTACGTGGTGACCGTCATACCCACGCGAATCCAGACCTGGAAATACCAGGGCGGCTACCTGCAGCGTAACGTCAAGCTGGTGATCGGCGACGACGGATCCATTACCCAGGACTTCAGCGAGGTGGAACGGCCCATTCCCGACGAAGCCGCGGACGGGGCCATTACCGTTCGCGTGGAAGGCTGGACGGTTCCGGTGGAACTGCGGGTACTGGTGACGGTGCAGCCCAACCTGGCGCCCACGGTGGTTGCCACCGTGGGAGATCTCACCGAGGTGGAGAACAAGATCATCACGCCAGCCATTCGTGACGTGCTGCGCACTATTGGCGGCGCGGCGGACCGGCAGGTGATGGACTTTATCGAAAGCCGTGACGCGCTGTCAGACCTGGTGGAAGCCGTGATCGTCCCCGAGGGCCTCAAGGCCGGCGTCACCATCCAGGAAGTGCGGATTGGAGAACCTGCAATCCCGCCTGAGCTGATGGTGGCCAGGCTGCGGGAGCAGCTGGCCGGCCAGCTTCGCGAAACCTACCTTGAAGAGCAGAAGACCCAGCGCGAGCGAATCGCGGTGGAAAGGGAGCGAGCCACGGCCAATCAGCAGGCCTCCCTGGTGGAAGCCGAGATCGCCAAGCAGGCGGCGGGCCATCGACGGGAGCAGCTCCGGCTGGAAGGTGAAGGCGAAAAACTCAAGCTGATCGAGATCGCCCAGGGCCAGAAGGCCCAGGCCGGTGTCCTGGGTGAAGACAAAGTCCTGCAGCTGCAGTTGCTGAAGGAAATCCTCGCCGTGGCTGCGGCAAACCCGGACATCATCAAGGTGCCCATGGTGCACGTGGCCGGAGATGGCAGCCTGGAAGGCGCCGCCGCCGTGCTGGGAGCCTCCAGTAACCTGTCGGCCCTGGTGCAGGGCGGGCAGAAGCCGCCGGCGGAATAAGCACCAGTGCATCACACGAGGCGGGCACCGGGACCCCCGGTGCCCGTTTATACGGTGGGATAGCAACGAAAATCATGCAGCGACAGGGCGTGCTCCGTGCCAACGGCAGCGACCAGTTAGTGCCGCCCGCAGTGTCCGTTGACCTTGTCTGGAGACGTCCGACTGACGAACTGATGCCGCGGGCCAGTTCGAAAACGATTCGAACAGGAAGAGCGCCAGGCCCGCCCGTGATAATCTTTCAACATGGGCGGCGGCCACCACCATCACCATCCTGAGCAGGGCGATCGCCAGGTTCTCTGGGCAGTCGTCGTCAACCTGGTTCTCACCGCCGCCCAGATGATCGGCGGCCTGCTGTCAGGCAGCCTCGCCCTGCTGGCTGACGCGGTGCACAACCTGAGCGATGCCCTGGCCCTGGGCATTGCCTTCGCCGCGCGCAGGATCGCGCGGCTGCCGTCCAACCATCGCATGACCTTCGGCTACGTCAGGGCCGAGCTGGTGGCCGCCCTGATCAACTACACCACGCTGATCGTGATTGGCCTTACCCTGGTGTACCAGGCTTTCTGGCGCTTTTTTGAGCCCTCCCCTATCAACGGCTGGATGGTGGTGATCATCGCCGGCCTGGCGCTGGTGGTTGACCTGGTAACCGCTGCGCTGACCTGGCGGCTGTCTCGGGAAAGCATCAATATCCGGGCAGCATTCCTGCACAACGTCGCGGATGCACTGGGCTCAATCGGGGTGATCCTGGCGGGGACCGTCATCATCGTCTGGCAGTGGAACCTGATCGATCCGCTGATCACCCTGGCCATCGCCGGTTACATCCTGTGGCACGCTCTTTCGGAAATCGGCCAGGTCATCCGCATGCTGATGCTGGGTACGCCGGACGACGTGGACCTGACTGAACTGGTCCTGGAAGTGGAGCGGCTGGAGGGTGTGGAGGGCCTGCATCATGTCCACGTCTGGAATCTGCATGAACACCAGAAATCCCTGGAGGGCCACCTGGTGGTGGCTGACGCCAACTGGGACCGGGCCGAAACCATCAAACAATCCGTCCGGGCCTGCCTTCGCGAGCGCTTTGATATCGGGCACACCACGCTGGAGCTTGAGGCCCAGACCAGCCCCTGCCACGACGGCGGCCTCAGCCTGGGCTCCACCTGAATCAAAGGAGGTTTATCCATGGCCGGCAACAAAACCCACAGGAACACGCAGAGCGTCGATACCTACCTGGCGTCGGTGGACAACGAACAGCGTCGCCGGGACAGCCTGGAGGTGCTGGAAATGATGCGGGACATCACGGGAATGAAGCCCGAGATGTGGGGCAGCTCCATGGTTGGGTTCGGCAGCTACCACTACAGGTACGACAGCGGTCGCGAGGGCGACTGGTTTCTGACAGGATTTGCCCCGCGCAAGCAGGCCCTGACCCTGTACATCATGGATGGCTTTGCCGGACAGGATGCCCTCATGGAAAAGCTCGGCAAGCACAAAACCGGCAAATCCTGCCTGTACATCAATAAACTGGACGACATTCATCGACCCACCCTGCGTCAACTGATCCGCAAGTCCGTGACCCATCTGAAGAAGAAGTACGACGCCTGAGGCGCGGACAAACCGGCCCGCCAGGATTTTCTTGGGTTTTCCGTCGCCTGCCCGGTAAAATTGCGGGTTTGCTCCCGCACCAGCAGAGGAAAGCGTTTTGGCCCCCAGCAACAGCAGCCGCGTCCGGCGTGGATGGCTCATTCCCATCGGCGGCGCCGAGGAAAAAAAAGACAACCCGGTCATCCTGCGGCGATTCTGCAAACTGGCGGGCGGGCGCAATGCCAAGATCCTGGTCATCCCCACTGCTTCGGAGCTGGAGGATACGGGGCCCGGCTACGTCCGTATTTTCGAGGAGATGGGCGCACGCTCACGCTACATTCCGGTCAATCGTCGGGAAGACTGCTTCGACGACGAGATCCAGCGGGTGCTGGAACGCAGTACGGCGATTTTCATTACCGGAGGCAACCAACTGCGACTGTCCACCATCCTGGGGGGAACCCCGGTGGCGAAAATCATCCGTCGCATGAACAGCGACGGCGCGCCGGTGGCGGGAACCTCCGCCGGGGCTGCCATTATTCCTGAGCATATGATCGCCGGAGGTCCCACTGGGCCGACCCCGACTGAGCACGGGGTGGTCATGGCGCCCGGACTGGGGCTGACCAACAAGGTCATCGTGGACCAGCATTTCCGGCAGCGCGACCGGCTGGGCCGACTGCTGACGGCGCTGTCCTACAATCCGTTTGCCACCGGCATTGGAATCGACGAGGACACCGCCGCATTTATCGACCCCGACGGCATGCTGGAGGTCGTGGGCAGCGGCGGCATCACCATTGCTGACCCGTCAGACCTGCACCACTCATCCATGCACGATGCCAGGGAAGCTGAACCCATTTGCCTGATCGGGCTGAAACTGCATATTCTCGCCGCGGGGGGCCGGTACGACACCGAGACTCGCCAGGCATTCGCCGACGATTAGCCTGGATTATTCGTAAACCCGCTGGTTTGACGCTTACGTAGAGGGGACCGTCAATGAAGATTTTGGCAACAAACGTATACCGGGGACCCAACGTGTACGCCCTGTTCCGGGTTATCCGACACCAGGTTGACCTGGGCGTGCTGGAGGAGTGGCCTTCCGGTCGCATCGGCGAAGCGTTCATAGAGGGCCTGATCTCCGCTCTGCCCGGATTACACGAACACGGCTGCTCCTACGGCGAGGCCGGTGGCTTTGTCCGGCGCCTGCGTGAAGATGAAGGCACCTGGATGGCCCACATCTGGGAACACGTGACCCTGGAACTGCAGAACATGGCCGGCTCCCAGGTCACCTTCGGTAAAACCCGCTCGATTCCGGATCAGCCGGGCTGCTACAACATGGTCTACCAGTACAAACAGCGCGACGTGGGGCTGGAAGCTTCCCGCATCGGGCTGCAGCTGCTGTTCAGCCTGCTGCCGGCGGAGCTGCAGGACAGCCTCGGCGACGAGCGGGATGCGGAATTCGATTTTGAAACCGAACGGGACGATTTCATCCGCTTTGCCCAGCGCAAGGAACTGGGACCCAGCACCGCTTCCCTGGTCCAGGCGGCCGAGGATCGGGGCATCCCCTGGCTGCGCCTGAACAACTACTCACTGGTGCAGTTTGGCCACGGCAGGTACCAGCAGCGTATCCAGGCCACCATCACCAGCAAGACCACCCACATTGCGGTGGAGATCTCCTGCGACAAAGAGGAAACCCACAACCTGCTCAGCGACCTGGGCCTGCCTACCCCGCGCCAGCGCATGGTGTACTCGGAGGGCCAGGCGGTCCGGGCAGCCCGGCATATTGGCTACCCCGTAGTGGTCAAACCCCTGGACGCCAACCATGGCCGTGGTGTCACCATCGACATCAACTCCGACGAAGAGGTGGAAACCGCCTTCGCGGCGGCACGCAAGCGGGGCAACTCCCGGGCCGTGCTGGTGGAGAGCTTTATCCGCGGCCTGGACCACCGCATGCTGGTGGTGGACGGCGAACTGGTGGCCGTGGCCCAGCGAGTACCCGGGCACGTGGTGGGTGACGGCCAGCGCTCCATCGCCGAGCTGGTGGATATCGTCAACCAGGACCCGCGCCGGGGCATTGGCCACGAAAAGGTGCTCACCCAGCTTGAGCTGGACCAGCAGGCCCAGCGCCTGATGTCCCAGGCCGGCTTTGACGAAACCACCATCCTGCCCGAAGGTGAGACCTTCTACCTGCGCTCCACCGCCAACCTGTCGACCGGCGGCACGGCCGTTGACCTGACGGACTCCACCCACCCGGACAACCGCGACATGGCCGAGCGGGCCGTTATGGCCGTTGGCCTGGACGTGGGCGGTGTGGATTTCCTCACCGAAGACATTACCCAGTCCTACAAGGACGTTGGCGGCGCCATCGTGGAAGTCAACGCAGCCCCGGGATTCCGCATGCACGTGGCGCCTTCGGAGGGCGAGCCCCGCGACGTCTCCGGCAAGGTCATGGACATGCTGTTTCCGCCGGGAACACCCAGCACCATCCCCATCGCCGGCATCACCGGCACCAACGGCAAAACCACCACCGCCCGCATGCTGTCCCATATTCTCAAGACCGCTGGCCACACCGTGGGTACCACCTCCACTGAGGGGGTCTACATCGACGGCCATCTGTCAGTGAAAGGTGATATGACCGGACCGTCGGCCGCCAACATCGTCCTGCGCGACCCCAACGTCGACGTGGCCGTGATGGAGACCGCCCGCGGCGGCATCGTGCGCTCGGGACTCGGCTACAGCGAATGTGACGTGGCGGCCTGTCTCAATATCTCGGCTGACCACCTGGGCCTGCGCGGGATCGACACCCTGGAGCAGCTGGCCGAGGTCAAGCGCGTAGTGGTGGAGGTGGCCCGGGACACCGCCGTGCTCAACGCCGATGACGAACTGTGCCTGAAGATGGCCGACTACACCCGGGCGGCCAATCTGTGTTACGTCACCATGAATTCCGCCCATGCCCTGGTGAAAGAGCACATCCAGTCCGGCGGCCGCGCCGTGGTGCTGGAACAGGGCATCAACGGCGACATGATCACCATCTACGACAACGGCACCCACATTCCGCTGCTGTGGACCCACATCGTTCCGGCCACCATTGAAGGCAAAGCGGTTCACAACGTGCAGAACGCCATGTTTGCCGCGGCCCTGGCCTTTTCCATGGGCATTTCCCTGGAAGACATCCGCCACGGCTTGCGCACCTTCACCACGACCTTCTTCCAGGCGCCCGGACGCATGAACGTGTATGACGAACACCCCTTCCGGGTGATCCTGGACTACGCCCACAACCCGGCCGCCATCAGCACCATGTGCCAGACGGTGGACCGTATGGACGTTTCCGGCCGGCGCATCTGCGCCCTGTCCGCTCCGGGGGACCGGCGGGACGAAGACGTGGAGGCCATGGCCACCGAGGCCGCCGGCCATTTCGACCACTACGTGCTGAAGGCTGACGACAATCGCCGGGGTCGCGGTGAAGACGAGATTCCCCGAATGCTGATGCGGGCACTGCTGGCCAATGGCGTGCCCGAAGATGCCATCGAGATGGTGCCGGATGAAGCTGAGGCCGTGGATCACTGCCTCAAACTGGCCCACGAGGGAGACCTGCTGCTGATATTCGGCGACGACATCCGCCGCAGCTGGAAGCAGATCATCCATTACCAGACCGAGGAGTATCAGGGCACCAAGCCCGCTGAATCGCCAAAACAGGTCAGTTACGTGGAGCCCGACCCGGATGCATTCACCCTTGGCGCAGGCGACAAACTGATCCGGGACGATCGGGGCGTGCGCCTGGCCCGGGACGAGGAAGAGTCTGACTGAGATCCATGTTTGAGCTGACCGACTCCCGGCGTCTGACCGGGCCCAACCTGTTCTCGGACGATCCGGGCGCGGTCGCTGAGGTAAATGGCCCGGCCAATACCCCGGTGGCACCGGTCGACGGAGACCCTGCCACCCTGGCCGAGCGCTGGCGTCATCACGCTTTGGCCCTCACCCAGGCCCTGGGCTGGGGCAGCCGGGTCATCAGCCGGGCATTCAGCGGCGGCGTCAGCCAGTACCTTTCGGCGCCCGTTGACGTACTGTATGCCGCTACCGAGGTCAACGAAGCCGCCTGGGCGGCCTGCAGCGCGGAGCTGACGGGACAGCCGGCGCCGGACTTCGACCGGGCACTGGATCGCCTGCGCGGGCTGGTCGCCGAGGAACAGAACCCGGCGCTGCTGGAACTGAAAGCGGCGGCCAGCCAGCGGCGCGCACGATTTCTCAGTGACGACGACTTCGCCTCGGTGGGATACGGACCCGGTGCATTAACCTGGCCGGTTGACCAGCTGCCAGCGCCCGGAGATGTCGCATGGGATTCCGTCAGCAATATCCCGGTCGGCCTGGTTACCGGCACCAATGGCAAATCCACCACCGTCCGGTTGGCTGCGTCGGTACTCACGGCCGCGGGCCGGCAGACCGGGGTGACCTCCACGGATTACATTCGGGTCGCCGACGAGATCATCGATACCGGCGATTACTCCGGTCCCGGCGGGGCCCGCACCCTTCTGCGTGACCAGCGGGTCGAGGTGGCCGTGCTGGAGGTAGCCCGGGGCGGCATGCTGCGGCGCGGCCTGGGCGTCAACCAGGCCGACGCGGCGGTGGTGACCAACGTGGCCGCGGACCACCTGGGCGAATGGGGCATCAACAGCGTGGCCGAAATGGCCACCGCCAAGTTCATCGTCTGCCGGGCCCTGCCCCCGGGCAAACCGCTGATCCTCAATGCCGAAGACCCGGCCAGCGTGGAGCAGGCCCGACAGGCCCCGGCCAACACCAAGACCATCGTCTGGTTCAGCGAACGCGAAAACCATCCACTGGTCCAGTCCCACTGCATGAACGGCGGACAGGCCTGGGTGGTCAGTTCCGGGATGATTACCCGGATTCACCAGGGACAGCCTGTCGCCGTAGTTCCGGTGGCGGACGTGCCCGTTACCCTGGGGGGCGCGGCGAAATACAACGTGCAGAATGCCCTGGCTGCCGCGGCCCTGTGCCATGCCCTGGGCGCCACGGACCAGGCCATTGCCCACGGTCTGGCATCGTTCAGGGGGACGCCGGAAGAGAACCCCGGCCGTGGCAACTTCTTCGAGGGCAAAGGCATTCGGGTGCTGGTGGATTTCGCCCACAATGAACACGGCCTGACCGCCATCGCCGAGACCCTGGCCCGAATTCCGGCGAAACGTCGCCTGGTCATGATCGGCCAGGCGGGAGATCGCACGGATGAGCTGATTGCTGACCTGGTGAAAGCCGCGCTGAAAGCCGGTCCGGATCATCTGATGGTGGTCAAACTGCCTGGATATGAACGAGGCCGCCAGCCCGAGGACGTGCCCCGCCTGATTCACCAGTTGGCCCTTGAGGGCGGGCTGTCGGAGGCCCGGATCGAGCACGCCGAAGACCCCGTCGACGGGACCCGCAGGGCCCTGGCCTGGGCCCGGGAAGGTGACTTTCTCCTGCTGCTGGCGCTGACCCAGCGGGGCCCCTGCCTCAACCTGGTCCAGCGCGAACTCGGTCAAGCCGGGTAGTAACGGGCTTCACGTGAATTGAACGCTCGCCGGGCCGTTGTGGATCTCAGACCACCCGGGTGGATTGGTCGCCGCGCTGCCGCAGCGTACCGGGCGGCAACACCGCTTCGATCCGTTCCATCACGTCCAGCCGGTAAAGGAGGTCGTTGACATAGTCCATCTGGTCGGTCTCCAGCACCAGCACCTCGCTCATGCGGTAGCGTTCGACCCAGGCCTCGTAAAGCCGCTCCAGCCGCTTCAGGTAGGACAGCGGCACGTCCTGCTCCATGGCCCGGCCCCGCAGCCTGATGCGCCGTCGCAGGGTACGCATGGAGCAGCGCAGGTAGATCATCAGGTCGGGCGGCTGGATGGCCTCGAGAATGGTCTGATAGAAACCCCAGTAGGTCGCCCAGTCGCGGTCATCGATCTGTTTCATTTCGTGCAGTGCCGTGGCGAAAATTTCCGCGTCTTCGAAAATGGTCCGGTCCTGCACCACCACCCCGGTACAGCGGTCCAGCTGCTGGTGAATTCTGAACTTGCTGCTCAGGAAATACAGCTGGGAGTGGAATGCCCAGCGTTTCATGTCCCGGTAAAAATCCGGCAGGTAGGGATTTTCATCATTGGGTTCGTAGAAGGGTTCAATGCCGTAGGTGGAAGTCAGAAAATCCACCAGGGACGACTTCCCGGCACCCATGTTGCCGGCAATGGCAATGGATTTTCGGCGACCGCGCGATTGATTTGTTTTTTTGCTCACGCGTCAGAACCCAATGACGTACCATGACCTGCTTTCGACCGGGCCGATGATGAACGACCTGATGCAATTCCTCAACGCCAGCGGAACCATGCATGACCGCTGAATCAGTCCCCATTGCCATGTCTGACCCGGTGACGGTCCTCAACGAGGTCTACGGCTACCCCAGCTTTCGCGGCAGCCAGGCGGACATCATCGACGCCGCCGTGGCGGGCCGCGACTGCCTGGTGCTGATGCCCACGGGGGGCGGAAAATCCCTGTGTTACCAGATTCCCAGTCTGGTGCGACCGGGTGTGGGACTGGTGGTATCGCCCCTGATCGCGCTGATGAAAGACCAGGTGGCGGCGCTCAAGCAGCTGGGCATCGCCGCGGCATACCTCAATTCCACCCTGGATGCCGCTGAGCAGCGGCTGGTCCTGGAGCAGCTGCATCAGGGGGAACTGAAGCTGCTGTACGTGGCCCCGGAACGGCTGCTCAAGCCGGGCACCCTGGATCGCCTGAGCCAGCTGGAGATTGCGCTGATCGCCATCGACGAGGCCCATTGTGTGTCCCAGTGGGGCCACGATTTCCGCCCGGACTACCTGTCCCTGAACCAGCTGGCGGAGCGCTTTCCCGGCGTTCCGAGGATGGCCCTGACCGCTACGGCGGACGGCCCCACGCGGGAGGAAATGGTGCAGCGGCTGGCCCTGCACCAGCCGGCCAGCTTCATCAGCCCGTTTGACCGCCCCAACATCCGCTACTCGGTGCAGCCCAAGTCCGACGGGCGTCGCCAGTTGAGCCGGTTCCTGGAGGGGCATCGCAACGAGTCCGGCATCGTCTACTGTCTGTCCCGCAAAAGCGTGGATGCCACCGCCCGCTGGCTCAACACCCACGGCTTCAATGCCCTGCCCTACCACGCCGGGCTCTCTACCAGTGAGCGCAACAGCAACCAGGAGCGGTTTCTGCGGGAAGATGACCTGGTGATCGTGGCCACCATTGCCTTCGGCATGGGCATCGACAAACCCGACGTTCGTTTCGTGGCCCACCTGGACCTTCCGCGCAGCATCGAGGCCTACTACCAGGAAACCGGCCGCGCCGGCCGCGACGGCGAACCCGCGGATGCCTGGATGATCTACGGCCTGCAGGACGTGGTCAGGCTGCGCCTGATGCTGGAGGAGTCCGACGCGGGCGAGGCCAAGAAACGCGTCGAGCGGGCCAAGCTGGATGCCCTGCTGGGGTGGTGCGAGGTCACGGACTGCCGGCGCCGGTCGCTGCTGGCCTATTTTGACGACGATTACCCCGGCGACTGCGGCAATTGTGATACCTGCCTCAGTCCCCCCAAGCAGTGGGATGCCACCGTGGCCGCCCAGAAGCTGTTGTCGTGCATCTATCGGACTGGCCAGCGTTTCGGTGCGGTACACGTCATCGACGTTTTGCGCGGAAGTGAAAACACCAAGGTCCAGCAGAATGGCCACCACCGGCTCAGCACCTACGGCATTGGCAAGGAACTGGCCGCCGGCCAGTGGCGATCGGTGGTACGCCAGCTGATTGTTCAGGGATTCATCCGCGTGGACCCGGAGCGCTACAACGCCCTGGCCCTGACGCCGGACAGCCGCGCGTTGCTGCGGGGAGAAACCCAGGTGACCCTGCGCCAGGACACCGTCCCGGAGTCCCGCGCACCTTCCCGGCGCAAGACCAGTACCTCCGCCCGGCAGCAGGGCCCGTTGTGGGAGGCCCTGCGGGACTGCCGGCGCAGGCTGGCCGAGCAGTCCGGCGTCCCGCCCTACGTGGTATTCCATGACGCCACGCTCAGCGCCATGGCCGAGCATCGACCCGTCACCGCGGAAGAACTGCTGGAGATATCGGGCGTCGGCCAGAAAAAGCTGGAGCGTTACGGAGAAGTTTTTATGGACGTAATCAGGCAGCACGTCCGGGCCAGCGCGCCAGATCCCGACCGGACCGTGTAGAATCCGGTCACGACGCAACCTGCGGAAACGGTGATGAAACTGATCAAAACGCTTGTGGTGACCGCCATCGTGCTGCTGGGCGGCCTGACAGGCTGCGCTCCTGCCAATGGCGAGGCTTCACTGACGGTCCTGGTGACCGGCGCCAATCGTGGCCTGGGCCTGGAATTTGCCCGCCAGTTTCATGAGCGGGGCTACCAGGTCATCGGTACGGCCAGGAAGCCTGGCAGCGCAGAGGAACTGAAAGCCCTGGGCGTGCGGGTGGAACAGCTGGACGTGACCGATGCCGGCAGCGTCAAGGCTTTGGCCGAGCGCCTCAGTGATTTGCCCATCGACATCCTGATCAACAACGCCGGCATCAGCGGCCACGGTCCCGCTTCGTTCCTTGAACATGATTTCGACCAGTTGGGATTCACCTTCGAGGTGAACAGCCTGGGACCCATGCGGGTGACCCAGGCGCTTTTCCCCAACCTGGAAAGCGGAGACGCCAAGAAAGTGGTGCACATTACCAGCCGGATGGGCAGCATCGAGCTTAACGGCGGCGGCTACTACGGCTACCGGGCCAGCAAGGCCGCGCTGAACATGCTGAACAAATCCCTGTCGGCCGAACTCGGCGCCCAGGGCTTCGTTTGCGTAGTGCTGCATCCCGGCTGGGTACAGACCGACATGGGAGGGCCCAACGCCACCCTCACGCCCCAGCAGAGCATCGCCGGAATGATCCGGGTGATCGACGGGCTCGACAGCGCTTCCAACGGCGGATTTTTCGACTACCAGGGTGAAGAGATTCCCTGGTAGCCCCGCCGGCAATCCGGCTGGCGCGTCACTGCTAAGTAAAAGTCACGATAGCCACCAGCCCGCCAAATCTTTGTACTTTCCCCTGACCGATACGGGGTTTTTTACGGCCTCGACACACGCCCGGAAACGGGCGTTTTTACTGGAAGGGGACCGGCATGCAGCGCAGGCAAATAAAAATCAAGCGCGGGCTGACACTGCCCATTGCCGGCGCACCTGTCTCCGATGCCGGCGCAAAGGACGGTGGGGATCCACGGCCGATTCGGTCCGTGGCCCTGCTGGGCCCTGACTACCGCGGGCTGAAACCCACGCTGAAGGTGACCCAGGGCGACCGGGTCCGACTGGGTCAGACCCTGTTCGAGGACAAGAGCAATCCCGGCGTCAAGTTTACAGCCCCCGCGGCGGGTACCGTCAGCGCGGTCAACCGCGGTGCCAGGCGCGCCCTGATCTCGGTGGTGATCCAGCTTGAAAGTGACGACGAGATCCAGTTTCCCCGCTACGAGGTGGACCAGCTGCCGCTGCTGGACCGTGACGCGGTTCGGACCTCGCTGCTGGATTCGGGATTGTGGACTGCCCTGCGCAAGCGGCCATACGGCAAGATCCCATCACCGGAAGCGGAACCCGCAGCGCTGTTCATTACTGCTATGGACAGCAACCCGCTGGCGGTAGACCCCGGTGACCTCGTCCAGCGCCACGGGGCTGATCTGAATGCCGGCATCCTGGCCCTGTCCCGGCTGCTCGGCGGACCGGTCTATTTCTGCTGCGCACCGACGGCCGCTACCGATGAAGTGGTTGACCTGCCCGACGACCGCCTTCGGCTTGTGGAGTTTTCCGGGCCACACCCCTCCGGTCTCCCCGGAACCCATATCCATTTCCTGAACCCGGTGGCAGCCGAGGGCCCCGAGGCCTGGTACCTGGACCTGCAGGACGCCATCGCCATCGGCAAGCTGTTTCTCACCGGCCGGCTGTGGACCCGCCGGTACGTCACCCTTGCTGGCCCCCGCGCGGCAAACCCCCGGCGGGTAGAGACCCGCCTGGGCGCCAATATCACCGACCTGTGTCGCGACGAAGTCAAGCCCGGCCCCCAGAGGTTGATTTCCGGCTCCGTGTTCAACGGGCACCAGGCCCGGGATTACATGGACTACCTCGGACGGTACGCTCGCCAGGTCACCGCCCTGGAGGAAGGTGAGCGCCGTCGCTTCTTCGGCTGGCTCGCCCCGGGTTCGGACCGGTATTCCGCCATCAATGCTTTTGTCTCCCGGCTCGGTCGGCGACGCGATTTTCCGCTGACCACTTCCCAGAACGGCAGTCCGCGGGCCATGGTCCCTATCGGCAACTTTGAGAAAGTCCTGCCCCTGGACATGCTGCCGGCGCCGCTGCTGAAGTCGCTCATCGTTCGTGACACCGATTCAGCCCAGGCCCTGGGGTGCATGGAACTGGACGACGAAGACCTGGCGTTGTGTTCTTTTGTCTGCCCCAGCAAGTACGACTACGGTGGCTTCCTGGTGGAGGCGCTGGCCCAGATCGAGAAGGAAGGCTGATGCGGCCGCTGCGAAAACTGCTGGACAAGGTTCACCCCTACTTCGCCAAGGGCGGTCCCTACGAGCGCTTTGCCGCCATGTACGAAATGGTGGACACCCTGTTCTACACGCCACCGGATGTCACCCGGGGCGCGCCCCACGTCCGGGATGCCATCGACCTGAAGCGGGTCATGATCCTGGTGGTCCTGGCCGCTTTCCCTGCCATGCTGGTGGGTGTCTGGAACGTCGGGCACCAGGCCAACCTGGCACTGGCCACCTTGCCGGCCGATGCCGCGGTGGGCTGGCGCGGGACGCTGCTGGCCATCCTGGGGATCGGCTACAACCCCGACAGCATCCTGGACTGCCTGTCCCACGGCATGCTGTATTTCCTTCCCATTTACATTGTCACCATGGCAGTGGGCGGTTTCTGGGAACTGCTGTTTGCCGGGGTACGCAACCACGAGGTCAACGAGGGCTTTTTTGTCACTTCCTGGCTGTTTGCCCTGATCCTGCCCGCCACCACACCGCTGTGGCAGGTCGCCATCGGCATTACATTCGGCGTGGTCATCGGTAAAGAGGTTTTTGGCGGCACCGGCAAGAATTTCATGAACCCGGCACTGGCCGGGCGTGCCTTCCTTTACTTCGCCTATCCCGTGGAGATGTCCGGCAACGAGATCTGGACTGCTGTTGATGGATTCTCGGCTGCAACGCCGCTCGGCATCTCGGCCATCGACGGCGTGGCTGGCGTTGTGGCCTCGGGTGTCACCCTGACCGATGCCTTCATTGGCAACATCCAGGGATCCATCGGCGAAACCTCAGCCCTTGCCTGCATCGTTGGCGGGCTCATCCTGGTCTACACCGGCGTAGCGTCCTGGCGGATCATCCTGGGAGTATTCCTCGGCATGGTGGCCACCAGCCTGATGTTCAATGCCATCGGCAGCGATACCAACCCCATGTTTGGTATGAGCTGGGCCTGGCACCTGGCGCTGGGCGGGTTCGCCTTCGGCATGATGTTCATGGCAACTGACCCGGTATCGGCCTGCCAGACCAATGCCGGACGCTGGGTATTCGGTTTGCTGATCGGTTTCATGACGGTCCTGATCCGGGTGGTCAACCCCGCGTTTCCCGAGGGCATCATGCTGGCCATCCTGTTCGCCAACGTCATGGCGCCGCTCATCGACCACTTCGTAATCCAGGCCAACATACGCCGCAGGAGGGTACGCCTTGGCTGACTCATCCAAATCCCGGGACACTGTAGCCCGCACCCTGGTCATGGCCGTGCTGACCAGCCTGGTCTGTTCAGCCCTGGTGACCAGCGTGGCCATTTCCCTGAAGCCGGCCCAGGAGCGCAATGAATTGCGCAACCGCCAGCAGAATATCCTGGCGGTGGTCGGCCTGCTGGAGGCTGAAGGCACCATCGAGGAAAAATTCGAGAATATCGAGACCCGGGTGGTGGAGCTGAGCAGCGGCGACTATGCCGACGATATCGACCCGGACCAGTTTGACCCCATCAGTGCGGCGCTCAACTCCGATACCGGGATAGCCATCGAACCCGAGGTGGACGTAGCCAACCTGAAACGGCGCGCCAACCACGCCCGAGTGTACCTGGTGAAACAGGACGGCGACGTGGTGAACATCATTCTTCCGGTTCGCGGCGCGGGCCTGTGGTCCACCATGTACGGCTTCATTGCCCTGCAGCCCGACGGCAACACCATTCGCGGCCTCAAGTTCTACGAACACGGAGAAACCCCCGGTCTGGGCGACCAGATAGACCGACCCGCCTGGCTGGCCCAGTGGGAGGGCAAGCTGGTCTACGGAGACAGCGGCGCGCCCGCTGTTGAGGTCGTGCGTGGCCAGGCACCCGAGGGATCACCCCACCAGGTCGACGGCATGTCCGGCGCCACCCTGACCGGGAATGGAGTCAACGGGCTGCTGCAGTACTGGCTGGGAGACGACGGCTTTGGTCCATACCTGGAAAAACACTGGAGTACCGATCGTGGCTGATAAGCTCGGCAAAACTCTCACCGACCCGTTGGTGGACAACAACCCGGTGACCCTGCAGATCCTGGGTATCTGCTCCGCCCTGGCCGTCACCACCTCATTATTGCCGTCACTGCTGATGTCCGCAGCGGTGATCTGCGTGCTGATTTTTGCCACAGCGGCCATCAGCCTGCTGCGGCACCAGATTCCCACCAACACGCGCCTCATCGTGCAGATGACCATCATCGCCTCGGCGGTGATCGTGGTGGACCAGGTGCTCAAAGCCTATGCCTATGAGACCAGCAAGCAGCTGTCGGTGTTTGTCGGGCTGATCATCACCAACTGCATCGTGTTGGGTCGGGCCGAAGCGTTTGCCATCAAGAATCCGGTGGGGCCCAGCATCCTGGACGGCATCGGCAACGGGCTGGGATACAGCATCATCCTGATCGCCGTGGCCACCATTCGTGAGCTGTTCGGCTCGGGCAAGCTGCTGGGGCAGACGGTGCTGCCCACGGCGGCCGAGGGCGGCTGGTACGTGCCCAACGGTATGATGCTGCTGCCACCCAGCGCGTTCTTCATCATCGGCCTGCTGATCTGGGCCATACGCAGCTGGAAGAAGCAGCAGGTGGAGCGTCCGGACTACCAGATTCATGAGGTCCACCGGACCGAGGTGCTGTGATGGAAGCCTATCTCAGCCTGTTCGTACGCGCGGTATTCGTCGAAAACCTGGCCCTGGCCTTTTTCCTGGGCATGTGCACCTTTCTGGCGATTTCCAAGCGCATCGACACGGCCCTGGGGCTGGGGGCAGCGGTGATCGCGGTACAGACCCTGACCATCCCCATCAATTACTTCATCTACAACCACCTGCTCAAACAGGGCGCGCTGGCCTGGGCCGGCTTCCCCGAGGTGGACCTGAGCTTCCTGGGCCTGGTCTGTTACATCGGCGTCATTGCCGCCTTCGTACAGATCCTGGAAATGGTGCTGGACAAGTATTTCCCCAAGCTGTTCAACGCCCTGGGCCTGTTCCTGCCGCTGATTACCGTGAACTGCGCCATCCTGGGCGGTTCACTGTTCATGGTGGAGCGCAACTACACCTTTTCCGAGAGCGTGATGTTCGGGCTCGGCAGCGGGTTCGGCTGGGCCCTGGCCCTGGCCGCCCTGGCCGGCATCCGGGAGAAGCTCAAGTACAGTGACGTTCCGGACGGTCTGCAGGGACTCGGGATCACCTTCGTCACCGTGGGCCTGATGTCCCTGGCCTTCATGGCTTTTTCGGGGATTCAGCTGTGAGTCCGCTCATGTCCCAGATATTGCTCGGGGTGGCCATGTTCACCGGCATCGTGCTGGTCCAGGCCCTGGTCATCATCGTCGCTCGCCGCTGGCTGGTCAGTTCCGGCGACGTGCCCATCATCGTCAACGGCGAGAAAGAGGTGAGCACCGCGGTGGGCAACAAGCTGCTGGGGGCCCTGGCTGAGTCCGGCCTGTTCGTGGCCTCGGCCTGCGGCGGCAAGGGGACCTGCGGCCAGTGCCGGGTCCGAGTGACCCAGGGCGGCGGCGCCATGCTGCCCACCGAGGCGGCCTCCATCAGCAAGCGCGACGCGGCCCAGCACGTGCGGCTGGCCTGCCAGCTGACGGTCAAACAGCCGCTGAAAATAGAGGTGCCCAGCGACGTATTCGGAGTGCGTAAATGGCGCGCAAAAGTCCGGTCCAACGACAACGTCGCCACCTTCATCAAGGAGCTGGTGCTGGAACTGCCGGAAGGCGACACCATCGATTTTCGCGCCGGGGGCTATATCCAGATCGAGTGCCCACCCCACCAGGTCGCCTACCGCGACTTCGACATCGCACCGCGATTCAAGGCCGAGTGGGAACGGCACAACCTGCTGGATCTGCAGTCCACGGTATCGGCTGAAATCAGCCGGGCCTACTCCATGGCCAACTACCCCGGTGAAAACACGGTGGTGATGCTCAACGTGCGCATCGCGACTCCACCGCCCGGGTCGGGTCCGGATATTCCGCCCGGTGCCATGTCCTCCTTCCTGTTCAACCTGAAGCCCGGGGACGAGGTGATGGTTTCCGGCCCCTTCGGCGAGTTTTTCGCGCGGGAGACCGACAACGAGATGGTTTTCATCGGCGGCGGTGCGGGCATGGCGCCCATGCGGTCACATATTCTCGATCAGCTGCTGCGCCTGGATACCCGCCGCAAAATCACTTTCTGGTACGGCGCCCGCAGCCTGAACGAGCTGTTCTACCAGGAAGACTTTGACCGTCTGGCGGCCTCCCATGACAATTTCCGCTGGCACGTGGCGCTGTCCGACCCCCTGCCCGACGATCAGTGGGGCGGTCACACCGGCTTCATTCACCAGGTGCTGCACGATGAGTACCTGGGGCGTCACCCGTCGCCAGAGGACTGTGAGTACTACATCTGCGGTCCCCCCATCATGGTTGCCGCCGTGACCAAAATGCTGGACGATCTGGGCGTGGAAAAGGACAACATACTGTTCGACGACTTCGGCTGATGAATACCGCTCGAATCGTCGCCATCGCTTCCGTGTTCATGGTGCTGGGGGTTTGGGCAGTCAGCCGCCAGCTCGACCCTCCCCCGGAACTGGTCAGTTTTTCCGGGGCTACCATGGGCACCCGGTACAGCGTCAAGTCGCCCAACCTGGAGCTGGACTGGGACACCATTGCACTGTCGGTCGAACGGGAGCTGGAGCGTATCAATGGACTGATGTCCACCTGGATCCCCGACTCCGAGCTGTCGCGCTTCAACCGGTCGCGCAGCACCGACTGGATTGCCCTGTCACCCGATACCCACCGGGTGCTGGCCGAGTCCATCGCCATGGCCGACCTTTCCGACGGCGCCCTGGACATCACCGTGGGTCCGCTGGTGGATCTGTGGGGATTTGGCCCGGGCCGCGGAAACGACGGACCCACCGTGGTACCGGACCCCGACAAGCTGGAGCGTTTGAGCGAGCTGGTGGGGTACCATCAACTGGAGCTTCGAGACAGCCCACCGGCGGCCCGCAAGAGCAATCCCGAACTGCAGGTTGACCTGTCCGCCGTGGCCAAGGGATTTGCCGTGGACCGCCTGACCGAGATGCTGACCGATGCCGGCGCCGTGGATTTCCTGGTGGACATCGGCGGCGAACTCAGGGCTGCCGGATCGAAAGCAGACGGTCAGCCCTGGCGTATTGCCGTGGAAAAACCCGATTCCTCCGCCCGGCTGCCCCAGCAGGTTTATCCGCTGGTGGAGACGGGTGTCGCCACCTCCGGGGACTACCGCAACTACTTCGAACGCGACGGTCAGCGTTACTCTCATCTGATTGACCCGAGAAGCGGTCGACCGGTCCCCCAGACCCTGGCCTCGCTGACCGTATTCGACCGGTCCACCATGCGCGCCGACGCCCTGGCAACTGCCATGCTGGTGATGGGGGCGGAGGAGGCCCTGGCCTTCGCGGAAACCCACCAGGTCCCCTGCCTGGCCATACTGCGCAGTCCCGAAGGGCTGCTGGTGGGCCGGGAATCCAGCGCGCTGCGTCGACTGTCAGGAGGGCAGCCATGAGCATTTACCTGCTGGGATTCATCATCATGCTGCTGGCGGTCCTGGGACTGAGCGCAGGCATACTGATGGGCCGCAAACCCATCGCCGGCAGCTGCGGCGGCATTGCCAACGGCGGCTGCGGCAGCTGTCGCAAGGCCTGCAAGAAACACAAAACCCAATCTGCGGAGGAGCGCCGAGAATGAGCCAACCTGCCCCCCAGCTGATCCTGGTCAAGGATTTCATGACGGCATCTCTGGTCACGTTCACTCCGGACATGTCGATACTGGACGCCGTATACCAGCTGGTGAACCACCGCATATCCGGTGCCCCCGTGGTGGATGACCGTGGCCAACTGCTGGGCATGCTGACCGAGAAGGACTGTCTGAAGATCTCCCTGCTGGCCGGCTACCATGGCGGTACCGACGGCAGGGTTTCCGAGCTGATGAGCCAGAACGTGGTCACCGTGGACGCCCACATGAGCATCATCGACCTGGCCCAGCAGTTCATTGCCCAGCCCTACCGCCGCTACCCGGTGCTGAAGGACGGCCGCCTGGTCGGCATCATCAGCCGCCGGGACGTCCTCAAGGCGCTGCTGAAACGCTGACCGATGTCCTTTGTTCACCATGCCATCGCACGCGCACTGCCGTATGTGCCCAAGCGACTGGTGTGGCAGGTCTCGCGCCGCTACATCGCAGGCGAGCACATCAGGGACGCCTACCGGATCATCCAGGGCCTGAACCAGGCTGGCATCAAGGGAACTCTGGACGTACTGGGTGAAGACGTGACCACCCCGGAACAGGTGATGGGCTGCCGTGACCTGTATCTCGGCGCCATCCGCGACATCGCGTCCCAGGGCCTGCAGACCGGGGTCTCCATCAAGCTTTCAGAGCTTGGACTGCGATTTGACGAATCGCTGTGTCGGGAGGTCATGGAATCCCTGGTGGCCAGTGCGCAGACGAAAGGGGTTTTTGTCCGCATCGACATGGAAGACTCTTCGGTCACCCAGATCACTCTGGACATCTACCGGGACCTGCGCCAGCGTTACCAGCGTGTTGGGGCCGTCATCCAGGCCTGCCTGCACCGCAGCAGCAACGACGTCGCTGAACTGCTGCAGCAGGGCCTGGCCAATATTCGCCTGTGCAAGGGCATTTACCTGGAGCCAGCCAGCATTGCGTACACCGCGGCGGCCGACATCAACCAGTCCTACAATCGCCTGCTGGAGCAACTGGTGGAGGGCGACGCGGAGTATGTTGGCATTGCCACCCATCATCCGGACCTGGTGGGCTTTGCCTTTGACCTGATTGACCAGACCAATCTGGCCAAGTCGCGCTACGAGTTCCAGATGCTGCTGGGCGTGGCCGAGTCGCTACGCGCCGAACTGGTGGCTCGCGGCCAACCCATGCGGGTGTACGTGCCGTTTGGTGAACACTGGTTCGCCTACTCGGCCCGGCGCCTGCGGGAAAACCCCCACCTGGCGGGCCACATCCTGCGCAACCTGTTTTCCCGCGGCTGACGGCGGGATTCGACCGTGAACCCGTTCAGTCGCGAAAGTTCTTGAACTGCAGCGGCAATCCCAGGTCCGCCTCTTTCAACAGGGCAATGGCCGACTGCAGATCGTCGCGCTTCTTACCGGTCACACGCACCTGCTCCCCCTGCACCTGGGACTGGATTTTCAGCTTGCTTTCCTTCAGCCGCTTGACCATCTGCCTGGCCATGGCGCTGTCGATGCCCTCGCGCACCGTCACCGGCTGGGTTGCGGTCTTGGCCATAATCGTGGGCTCACCCACGTCCAGCGCAGCCACGTCGATTCCGCGCTTGCTCAGTTTCTGGTAGAGGATGTCCAGCATCTGCTTGAGCTGGAAATCCGCCTGGGCATGCAGGGTGATGACCTGCTCAGTCAGGTCGAACCGGGCGCCGCTGCCCTTGAAGTCAAACCGGGTGGATACTTCTCGGTTGGCCTGGTCCACCGAGTTGGTCAGCTCGTGGTGATCGACCTCGGACACGACGTCGAAAGATGGCATGGTGTGCTCTCCGGAAAAGCTCCAAGAATAACAGGCTTTGGTCCGGAACAGTGATGGAAGAAGTGGCGTTCAGTCCACGCCTTCTTCGGGACTGGCTCCTCCTGGTTCTTTGTCGATTTCCCAGCTTTCGCGGTTATCGTGGTATTCGTCCACGGACTCATTCCAGTCCTTTCCGCTCATTTCCGCGCCGGTGTATCCCAGGTCGTCGAGTTCCGGATCATCCACCGGGCCCGAAGCATTTTCCGGTTCGGGGGCCAGTTCAATGTCCATGGTGGCCCATTCCTTGACATCGACCTCTTCCAGGTCGCCGTCGAAGTGCTGGATTTCGATCAGGCCGTCGTTGTCGTCGATATCGATGACGCAAAAAGCCTGACCCTTGTCGAGGTGGGTGTACCAGTTGCCGGGTATGGGATCGAGTTCGTTTCGCATCTACGTCGGACCCCTCAGGTTTACAATTCATTATAATCCCGCTTCTGCGCCTGTCACGAGTACGGATTGTTACTAGTTGAAACCTATTACATTTCTCGTATTGTGGTTACTTGCAGTGCCACCCGCCAAAGCTGCCGATCTGGTTGAGATCCCGCTGCCGGCAGGGGCAGGCAGTTCCCTGCCCCACCTTTCCAGCGCAGCCGGTGGCACCACCCTCCTGAGTTGGGTCGAGCGGTCCGACGCCGGCCATGCCCTGCGCGTATCCACCCTGGCCGAAGACACCTGGTCGGCGCCTGTGACGGTTGCGGATGGCCAGGACTGGTTCGTCAACTGGGCCGACTTCCCATCCGTGGTTCCGTTGACCGATCAATCGTGGGTCGCCCACTGGCTGGTTCGAAGCACGGACGCGCCCTACGCTTACGACGTGAAGTTTTCGGCATCAACGGACGGCGGCAGGACCTGGTCAAGGCCTGCCTCTCCGCACCACGACGGAACGCCCACGGAACACGGTTTTGCCACCATATTCCCACTGGATGCCGGTTTCGGCATGGTGTGGCTCGATGGCCGCGCCACAGGAGAATCATCCTCCGCTCACGATCATGCCAGCGGCGGCGCCATGACCCTTCGCTACGCCGAATTCGACGGCGCCGGCATCAGGCAGGAACGACGGCTTGTCGACGATCGCGTGTGCGACTGCTGCCAGACCGACGTTGCCGTGTCCGGGAAGGTCCCGATGGTTTTTTACCGGGACCGGAGCGCCGGGGAAATCCGCGACGTGAGCGTCAGCCGCCTCGGCGAAAATGGCTGGTCGACACCCACTCCGGTCTACCGGGACGGTTGGAAAATAGCTGGCTGCCCGGTCAACGGCCCAGCGGCAGCCTCGCTGCAGCATCGTGTAGCCGTTGCCTGGTACACGGCCTCCGATGACCGGCCCCGGGTCCAGCTTGGGCTGTCGGATGACGGCGGCGCCAGCTTTTCTCGGCCCGTGCTGATCGACGGCAACCGCCCCCTGGGACGCGTGGACGTGGACTTTCTTCCTGGCGGTGATGCACTGGTCAGCTGGCTGGCGGAGGATCGACAGGGCCAGTCCGCGCTCACACTGCGCCGCGTGTCGCCCGGTGGCGTTGCCGGCCCGGCCGTGGCGGTGGCCAGCACCAGCGCAACGCGCCCCTCGGGTTTTCCACAACTGCTGGTGACCGGCGGCCGCGTCATCCTGGCCTGGACCGACCTCGCCGAGGGCAAGCACAGGGTACGCTCCGCCACCCTGGCGGCAATGCCACCGCCAGGCTAACGCGTTGGCACCAAACGCTGCACCGCGTAACATGCCGCCGACATCATAACGAGGAACCGGGACATGAGCGACGACCCCATCAAGCAACTGGTGCAAACCTACTTCGAGTGCATGTATGAATCCGCCGCAGACAAGGCGCGGGCGGCCTTTCACCCGGACGCGAAAATCACCGGCTACCTGCCCGACGGGCTGAACCAGATGACGGTGGAGGAGTTCGCCGGGTTTGTAGCCAGCCATCAGCCGTCCCCGGCCGACAAAGGAGAACCCCGGCGGCTGGAGATCGTCTCCCGGGAGGTAGCCGGAAACACCGCTGCTGTCCGGGTTCGCTGCGATTACCTCGGCTTGACCTTCCTGGATACCCTGTCCCTGCTGAACGTGGACGGCCGCTGGACCATTTACAACAAGCTGTTCCACGTGGAAGGCGAGGCCGGCTGATGCAGTCCTGGATCGTTCGACGACAGCCTCCATTTCCGTGGGTCAGCCAATCCGGGCCACAGGCTGCGGGCGAGTTTACAACACCCAGGTAATCACTAATCTTCGGACATTAACGGGCGCTGATGCCAATCCGCTTCCACAACAGGAACACTGCGGGCAGCAGCACCAGGGCCAGCAGGGTCGCACTGATCATGCCGCCCACCATCGGCGCGGCAATGCGTCGCATCACCTCGGACCCTGTGCCCGATCCAAACATGATGGGGAGCAGTCCGGCGATAGTGGCAATGACCGTCATCAGGATCGGCCGCAGCCTCAGCAGTGCCCCTTCCACCACAGACTCCTGCAGCAGCGCCTCGGTTAACACACCGTCAGCAGCCTGAACCCGTTCCTCCAGCGCCTGTTTGAGGTAAACCAGCATTACTACGCCGATCTCCACGGCAACACCGGCCAGGGCGATGAAGCCCACACCCACGGCGACGGAAAAGTTGTAATCCAGCAGGAACAGCAGCCAGATTCCGCCCACCAGAGCCATGGGCAGGGTTCCCAGGATGATCAGCACCTCACCCAGGCTGCGGAAATTGATGAACAACAGCATGATGATGCTGACGATGGTCATGGGCACCATTACCACCAGGCGCTTACCCGCGCGCTCCAGGTATTCGTACTGACCTGACCACCGGATCGAGTAGCCCGCGGGCAGATCCAGCCTCTGCCCCACCGCGGCCTGGGCATCACCCACGTAAGTGCCGAGGTCCACGTCCGAATCGATGTCCACAAATACCCAGCCATTCGGGCGGGCATTTTCGCTCTTGATGACCGGGGCCCCGTCCTCGATCCGGATGTCCGCAACCTGGGACAGCGTGATCTCCTCGCCCGCCGGTGTAATCACCGGCAGGTTGCGGATGCGCTCCAGGGAATTGCGCACGTCGTGGGGATAGCGGACGTTAACCGGGTACCGCTCCAGGCCTTCGACCGTGGTGGTCACGTTCATGCCGCCAATGGCCGTTCGCACCACGTCCTGGACGGAATTGATATTGAGGCCAAAGCGGGAGGCTTCCATACGATTAACGTCGACGGTCAGGTAGCGACCGCCCGCCGAGCGCTCGGCGAATACCGAGGCGGTCCCAGGCACGTCTTTCAGTACTTTTTCGAGATCCACGCCAATGGACTCGATCACCGACAGGTCAGGGCCGGCAATCTTCAGGCCCACCGGAGTCTTGATCCCGGTGGCCAGCATGTCGATGCGTGTCTTGATGGGCCATACCCAGGCATTGGTCAGCCCCGGGATCTTGACGCGCGCGTCCAGTTCGGACCGGATGTCATCCATGGACACTCCCGGGCGCCACTGCTCCCGGGGTTTCAGCCGGATCAGGGTTTCGATCATAGTCAGGGGCGCCGGGTCGGTGGCCGTCTCCGCCCGGCCGATTTTTCCAAAAACGGTCTGCACTTCCGGCACGGTGCGGATCAGCTTGTCGGTCTGCTGCAGCAGTTCCTGGGCCTTGCCGATGGAAAGTCCGGGAAAGGTGGTGGGCATGTACATCAGGTCACCCTCGTCCAGGTCCGGCATGAATTCGCTGCCGATCCGGCCCAGCGGCCAGAAACCCACCACGACCACCACCACAGCCGTGACGGTGACCAGGCCCGGACGCCGGGTCAGCAGGGCCACCACGGGCTGATAGAGCCAGGTGAAAAAGCGGCTGAGGGGATTGCGCGTTTCGCTCACCAGCCGTCCCCGAACGAAATACCCCATCAAGACTGGCACCAGAGTGATCGACAGCCCGGCCGCGGCGGCCATGGCATAGGACTTGGTGAATGCCAGCGGTGAAAACAGCCGCCCTTCCTGAGCCTGCAGCGCGAATACCGGCAGGAAACTGACGGTAATGATGAGCAGCGAAAAGAATACCGGCGGGCCCACCCTGGCGGCGGCCCGGCTTACCGTTCGCCAGTGGTGCCGGGGGTCGTAGTCGTCCCGCTCCATCATCTTGTGCAGGGTTTCCACCATGACGATGGCCGCGTCCACCATGGTGCCGATGGCGATGGCAATGCCCCCCAGAGACATGATGTTGGCGTTCAGGCCCTGGGCCTGCATCACCGCGAAGGCCGCCAGGATGCCCAGCGGCAGGCTGATAATGATGACCAGCGACGACCGCAGGTGGATCAGGAACACGGCGCACACCAGGACCACGATGAGCATTTCTTCCAGCAGTTTTTCGGTCACCGTAGACACGGCGCGATCGATCAGGCTGGAGCGGTCATAGGCCTCCACGATTTCCACGCCTTCGGGAAGGCCGCTGGCCAGTTGTTCCAGCTTCTGCTTGACCGCGGCAATGGTGTCCCGGGCGTTTTCGCCAGAGCGCATGACCACGATGCCACCAACAGCCTCGCCTTCCCCGTCCAGTTCCGCGATGCCGCGTCGCATCTGCGGGCCAACCCGAACGGACGCAACATCACGCAGCAGCACCGGGGTGCCGTTTTTGCCCAGCCCCAGCGGTATCTGTTCCAGGTCCGCCACCGAATCCAGGTATCCCGTGGCCCTGACCATGTACTCGGCCTCGCCCATTTCAACCACCGAGCCGCCGCTCTCCTGGTTGCCCTGCTGGATGGCCATGCGCACCCGGTCCAGCGGCAGGCCGTGGGCGCTGAGCGCTTCGGGCCTGAGCACTACCTGGTACTGCCGCACCATGCCGCCGACGGTGGCGATTTCAGCCACGCCGGGCACCGACTGCAGTTCGAATTTCAGAAACCAATCCTGCAATGAGCGCAGCTGGGCCAGGTCGTGTCGGCCGCTGCGATCCACCAGGGCATACTCGTAGATCCAGCCAACGCCGGTGGCATCGGGCCCCAGCATCGGCTGCACCCCGGGCGGCAGGCTCCCAGATACCTGGTTCAGGTATTCCAGAACCCGGGACCGCGCCCAGTAGAGGTCGGTGCCATCCTCGAAAATCACATAAACGTAGGAGTCACCGAAAAAGGAATAGGCCCGCACGGTCTGGGCGTAGGGCACCGACAGCATGGCGGTGGCCAGTGGATAGGTCACCTGGTCCTCCACAACCCTGGGCGCCTGACCGGGATAGGAGGTCTTGACGATGACCTGGACGTCCGACAGGTCTGGAATGGCGTCGACCGGGGTCTGCATGTACGCATAGCTGCCCCAGCCGGCCAGCACAAGGCTCAGCAGGACGACCAGGAACCGGTTGTGAACCGACCAGCGAATGACGGATTCGATCATGGCCTTTGCCCCAGCCGGCGGATCGCACCGGAAACACTGGCTTCGGAATCGATCAGGAACTGAGCCGACACCACGACCTCGGTGCCCTCGTCCAGGCCTTCACGGATTTCCACCCAGTCTCCGCTCTCGATCCCGGCCACCACTTCGTGCACCCGGAATCGGCCATCTCCCAGGGCCACCACCACCCGGTCCGCTCGGCCGCTGCGTATCAGTGCCTCGCGCGGAATGCTGAGGACATCATTGCGGGCGCCGCCGAAGATGGTCACCCGGCTGAACATGTTTGGTCGGAGGCGACCGTCGGAATTGGGAACCTCGATGCGTACTGGCAGGGTGCGCGTCTTCGGGTCCAGGATGGGACTGACGAAGGCCACCTGCCCTTCGAAGACATCGCCCGGTATCGCACCGAAGCGGGCTTCCGCCGGCTGCCCCTGCCGGACCCAGTCAAGCCGGGATTCCGGCACCGCCGCGTGAATCCAGACCTGGGACAGGTCGGCCAGGCTGATGGCGTGGGTTTCCGGCATCACATGCATGCCCTCGAAAACATTCAGCGCAATCACCACCCCGTCCTGGGGCGCGATGACGGCCACGGTTTCCGACGGCGACCCACGTTGCGCAAGTGCCCGGATGTCGCTGCCAATCATTCCCAGGGCCCCAAGCTTCTCGACCGCCGCGTCGATCATCTCTTCGTCGCCGCGGCGCCTGGCCAGCAGGTATTCCTTCTGGGCGTTGACCAGTTCCGGTGAGTACAGCTCGAACAACAACTGTCCCCGGGTGACTGATTCTCCCAGGGTCTTGATCTGCAGCGACTGGATCCAGCCACGGATTCGGACGTGAACGTGGCCGACGCGGTTTTCGTCCGGACCCACGCTGCCCGTGGCATCAATCTTCCGCCACAGCCGGCCTTTCCCGGCTGGCGCCGTGCGAACGCCGATGTTCTGCTCCACCACCGGCGAGATTTCCACCGCGTCTGCACCCACTTCGTCGGCATATACCGGAACCAGGTCCATGCCCATGGGTGACTTGCCCGGCTCATCCCGGCGGTAGTTCGCATCCATGGGAGCAACCCAGTAGAGGATCTCACGTTCCGCGGGTTGCCCCGACGGCTCCTGGCCGTGTGGCCCCGCGCCCAGCAGCCCCAGGCGGGCTTCCAGCAGTACCCCCGCAACCAGTGCCACACCAATTCCGGCGATCACTGCGACGGTCTTCGATGTCTCTGTACTCACGGCGTTTCTCCCTGCAGGTAGATGAGACGTGCCTGGGCCTTCAGCAGATCGGCCCGGACCCTGGCCTGTCCCAGGGCAATATCGAACTCGGTGAGATGGGCGCGCATGAGCGCGGTGAAATCGCTGACGCCAGAGCGATAACCGCTCAGCGCTGCCTCGCTGTTGGCGGAAGCCTCGGGCAACAGGCGGTCCCGGTACAGTTTCAGTTGACGCTGAAGGCTCTCCAACGTGGCCCAGTCCCGCTCCACGGATCGCACCATCTGCCTGAGCACGTCCTGCCTGCCCGCGGCCACGGCTTCCACCTCGTGCAGCCGGGCCGCCAGTTCCCGGTCCTGCCGCTTCTCCCGAAACACCGGCAGGTCGACCAGCAGCATGGCGCTGAGGAAATCGGCCCGGGCACTGCCGTCGGGGTTCTGACCGGAGCGGTCTCCGTAGGTCAGATCCACGGTGAATCCTGGCTTGTACTGCTGGCGGGCCACGTCCACACCAAGCTCCGCCGCCTGCACCTGTCCGCTCAGGGCCTGGATGCCGGGATGATCGGGTAACCCAGCGTTAAGCTGCTCGGCGGGAACCGGCGCCGGTATCTGCGGCCACCCGTCGCCCGCTACGCGATAGGCCTCATCGCCAACCCAGATCGCCAGCCTGGCGTAGGCACGGTTCAGTGCCTCTTCGGACCGGCTGATGCGTTCCTCCACACGCGACCGCTCCAGTTCCGCCCGGTAGACGTCCTGCTGGAGGCCGCGACCGGCGGCGTAGCCATCCCGCGCCGCCTCGAACGCTTCCTGCAGGGTATCCCGCGAGCTTTCAAGAATGCCAAGAACGTGCTGCTGGTAAACCACGTCCAGGTAATCCTGGCGCACATCCCGCAGTACTTTCAGTCTGCGGTCGGACGCCTGATAGCCGACGGCATTGGACTGGGCCTCCAACTGGCTGGCCCGGATGGCCCGGGACCGTCCCGGAGGGATACGCTGGCGCAGACCCACCTGGAGCTGGGTCATCGGCTCCTGGTCCAGGTCAAAAGTATCCAGCGGCAATGCAGCCGTTCCCAGCTTCAATACCGGATCAGGCAGCTGTGCCGCGGCGATGGAACGCTCATCCAGTGCGCTCGCCCGGGCGGCAAATTTCCGCACTCCAGGCTCATCGTCCAGCGCCAGCCGTTCAGCTTTATCCAGGCTTAGATCCTGGCCTGGAGCCGGACCTGTGAGCAACAGCCCGGCAAATATTGTCAGCAGCATCCAGGGCATGCCTGGACCCATTTCTGATGATCTCATGTGAGTTCTCCCGATCCCGAGCGGATCAAACGGATACGCGGCCCCGCCGGCCGTGTGCCGTGGGGCCCTGGCTCAATCAGGTATCAGGAGATGATTGGGGGTCTGAGCAGTGGGATGTCGAATCCCGGCACCAGCGGTGCGCTGACTTCTGAGACCAGTACCGATGATGACACGCAGGAAAGTTCGGAGGGTGCGACCTCCAGGTAGAGCATCACTGAACCCAGCGCCTGGCAGCCAGCCTGACAAACAGGGTTTTCACAGGAAGTATCACAGCAGTCCTTCGCGTCACCGGGGTGGTCAGCAGGCCCACCGTGACCGGTGTGTCCGTGGTCCATTGCGCCATGACCGGCATGGTCGTGGCTGGTGGGCATCTCCACGGATTCCGGGCCCACGCCACAGGCGCACATCGCCCACGCGGCAGCCACGGGTTGCAGCGCAAGTATCGCCGCCAGGCCAATGTAAGCCAGCCTTTTCATCCGACAATATTAGTTCAGGTGCAAGTGCGCCGCAACAGATGCCACGCAACAAAACTATAAAAAACAACGAACTACCATTATGACTGAATGTCATCAGTGCAGGCTTGCTCGCCTCTGCCCCAGCGTCCCCATGCGGCCGCCCTGGGGTTCTGATCTCCGTCACCGGCCAGCCGCGTGCAGACAAGCTGCTATAGTCCTGGTTCGGTCAGGGGCTGATGGCTAATTACTCAATCCATGGGCGCTGTTCTCACAATGCGATCCTCCGATGCGCCTTAACAGTGTCGAGTACGCGTTAATGAACAACCCGCTGCGTGAGTTGTTGCAGCGCCGGTTCGAAGCGCGTCGCCTGCGCCGCCTGGGTGGCCCGCTGAATGGCGGACGGGTCCTGGAAATCGGCTGCGGTCGAGGAGTAGGCATCGAAATTATCCTTAATGACTTTGGAGCCGACACCGTGCATGGCTTTGACCTGGATCCCAGAATGGTTCGGCTGGCGGCTCGTCGGACGGCCCGCTGCGGCGAGCGGGTGTCCGTCTGGCTGGGAGATGCCAGCGCCATCAGCGCCGCGGACGCCAGCTACGACGCCGTTTTCGATTTCGGCATCGTTCACCATATTCCCAACTGGCGCAGAGCGGTTGCCGAGATTGGGCGAGTGCTCAAACCGGGAGGCCGGTTTTACGGCGAGGAAGTGCTGGAGCCTTTCATTGTCAATCCGCTGATTCGCAGCCTGCTCAGACATCCCCTGGCAGATCGGTTCGATCGCAACACCTTTGCGGCGGCGCTGCGGCAATCCGGACTCCGACAGATCCAGTCCGAGCAACTGGGCAGGTCTTTTGCCTGGTTCACCGCACTCAAACCCGCATGAGCAGAGCACAGGCATTCACCCTGAGACCTGCCGCAAACCCGGACCTCCGGGTACTGTCACGGATCGCCATCGAAGCAAAAGCCAGCTGGGGCTATGACCAGGAGGAACTGCAGGGCTGGGCCGACGAACTGACCGTTACCCCGGAGTCACTCGAGGCACAGCTGACTTTCCTGGCAGAGGCCGATGGCGAGATTGCAGGCTTCTTCCAGTTGTCCGGCGACGCGGCCCAACTGGAACACTTGTGGATTCGCCCCAAGTTCATGGCGATCGGTTTGGGACGACGTCTGCTCGCCCTGGCAGCGGCGGAAGCCGCGCGGAGCGGCCAAACGAAACTCGCGATCGACTCGGACCCAAACGCCCGCGGCTTTTACACGGCCTGCGGGGCCGTCCAGGTCGGCGAGTTGCCCGCACCCACTGCCCGGATGCCCGACCGGACCCGCCCCCTGATGGAACTGGATACTTCGATTTTTAAGTGAGGGACTGTGAGCCATGACAGACAGCAACTGCTGGGGCGACGACACGCCCTACAACTATCCCGAACTGGTGGAGGACCTGAATCGGCTGCTGAAGCTGAAAACCCTGCCCATCGGCATGAAGCGGTTTCACAGCATCGAACAGATGGAACAGGTACCGAAAATCCGCCGCCCTGATCCACAGCAGAAGCTGACCACCGACCAGGTCGTAGGTCAGTGCCGCTGGATCGGATACACCATCGGCATCACCATGGAAAACCTGATTGGTGCCCAGTGCGGCGCGGTGGTGGGGCTGCACCCCACCGATGAGGAATTTCTCAGCGGCCGGAATTTCGATGGCGTCTGGTACGGCACCCTGGAGGACAGCGCGGCCCACCAGCGCGCCATGGATTGCGCGTCCCATGGTGACTATCCTGCCCTGGCCGTGTCGCCGCTGACCTCGGGGCGGCTGGACAATCCCGATATCTGTCTGATCTACGCCACCCCGGGACAGATGATCCTGCTGATCAACGGCCTGCAGTGGACCGGCTACCGCAAGCTGGAGTTCAGCTGCGTGGGCGAAAGCGCCTGTGCGGATTCCTGGGGCCGCGCACTGAAAACCGGCGAACCGTCGCTGTCCATTCCCTGTTACGCCGAGCGTAAGTTCGGCGGGGTACAGGATGACGAACTGCTGATGGCCATCCCTCCCAGCTATCTGCCAGGGGCCATCCAGGGCCTCAAATCCCTTAGCGGCAACGGACTGCGCTACCCCATTCCCAACCATGGCCTGGAGCTATCCCCAGCCGCGTCCTTTGCCCGCAGCTACGGCTGACAGCCTGTGGACCGCAGCCTGCGAATCCACATCGTCGGGGCGGGCATCGCTGGCCTGACAACGGCTCTGGCGCTGCGCCGGGCGGGGTTTTCGACCGTGGTATTCGAACAGTCCGCGCAACTCGGGGAAGTGGGAGCGGGATTGACCATCGGCCCCAACGCGGCCCGGGTGCTGCTGCACCTGGGCCTTGAGGACGCCCTCCAGCCATTCGTCCGGGTACCCCGGCACGTCGGTGTTCTGGACGGCATCAGCGGAAAAACACAGTCTGTCCGGGACCGGGGCCCAGCCTACCAGTCCGAGTTCGGCGCCCCCCTTTGGCACATTCACCGGGCGGACCTGATCCAGGTGCTGGCCGAGGCCCTGGCCCCGCAGCCGGCTGACCTGTCCCTTGGACATCAGCTGGCGCAGATCGACCAGGACACGGACCGGGTCACCGTCAGCTTCAAGCACGGCGCCAGCAGCAGCTGCGACCTGCTGATCGCCTGTGACGGGCTGAAATCCGGGGTGCGGGACCAGCTGTTTCCGGGAGACCCGCCCCGCTACACCGGCTACGCTGCCTGGCGGGGCCTGGCCGAGCGCAGCCGGCTGCCCGACCCGGCTATTTACCCGGATTTCGCCATATACACCGGGCCCAATCGCTTCTTTGCGCGTTACGCCGTGCGCCAGCGCAGCCTGGTCAATATCGTGGCGCTGGCGCAGCAGCCGGACTGGGACCAGGAAAGCTGGAGCCTGAAAGCGGACATCCAGCAGGTTAAAGACGCCTATCGGGGCTGGCACCGCGGCATCCACGATCTGCTCGACGCAATTCCGGCAGGCCAGTGCTTCCGTTGGGCGCTGCACGTGCGGGACCCGCTGGATCAGTGGGTGTCCGGTCGGGTGGCCCTGCTGGGTGACGCGGCCCACCCGATGACCCCCTTCCTGGGCCTCGGAGCCGCCATAGGTATCGAGGACGGCTTGATCATGGCCCGCTGCCTGTCGGACTCCGAAAGCGTGGAGGATGCCCTGGCCCGTTACCAGTCCGCCCGGATCAGCCGGGCCAACCGGGTCCAGTCCGAATCGGCCAGGCAGGGGCTGTACCTGCTCAACCGCGACCCGAGCCAGGCCGCGGACCGATCCATGATGGGCGAGGACCCCATAGGGCTTTACGGTTACGATGCGGTCAGCGTAGCCATCTGATCAAGGAACACAAACCCATGAATAGAGTTTTCTTTGGTTGGTGGGTGCTGCTGGGGCTGCTGCTGATCTATACCGCCAACAACGGCATCCTGCTGCACACCCTGCCGCTGTTTTACCCGGAGCTGATCCAGGAGTTTGGCTGGAACGAAGAACAGGTGACCCGGCCGGCTTCCTATTTTTTCATTCTGGCCGCGGTGCTGACACCGATACTCGGCGCCCTGCTCGACCGCTACTCGCCTCGCATCATCATGGCGGTGGGGATCGTGGTGGTCATTGCCTGCCTGGTGTTCTACGGCCGGATCAGCAGCCTGGGCGACCTGACCTTGGTTTACCTGATCGCCGCCGTGGGCCTGGCGGGTTGCGGTCTGGTGCCCAACATGCTGATCCTGACCCGCTGGTTCATGAAATACCGGGGCGTAGCGGTAGGCATTCTGCTGATGGGGTCCAGCCTGGGAGGCGCCATTTTCCCGCTGATTGCCCGGGAGGCCTTCGTTTCCCAGGGCTGGCGCGAGGCCAGTCAGCTGCTGACAGTGGTAGGCGGGATCATGATGGTGGCCGCCATCATCCTGCTGGTGCGAAATCGCCCCGAGGATCACGGCCTCAGCTTGGACGGTGCGGAATCCACCAGATCCGAACCGTCCCGAGCCGATGACGCCGTCACCGGTCTGACACTGGGGGACGCCCTGCGTAAGCCGGCGTTCTACGTGCTGCTGGTCGCCACCGGCGCCTTGTGGTTCTGCATTGTGGGGGTACTGCAGCACCAGTCCATCTTCCTCGGCCAGGACCTGGGCGTGGACAAGGCGTCCCTGCCGGTGATTTTCAGCGTGTTCTTCTGGGCCGCCATGATCGGCAAGCTGATGTTTGGCGTACTGGCCGATTACTTCAGCAAGACCACCATGCTGCTGGTGTCGGTACTCAACCTGATGGCCGGCCTGCTGCTGCTGCGGGCCGCCGACGGCGACAACCCCACCAGCCTGTACCTGTTTGCCGTGGTGTACGGGGTGGGCTTCAGCGGCGCTTTCACCATGATCCAGCTGGTGATCGCCGAATACTTCGCCGGTCCCTCCTACGGCAAGATTCTCGGGGTATTTGCCATGTTCGATTCCGTCGCCGGTTCCCTGGGCATCAAGTACCTGGGGACGCTGCGAGTGGCCGACGGCAGCTACCTGCCTGCCATCAACCACATGGTGGGCCTGTGTGTGGTGGTGGCCATACTGGTTCTGGCCCTGTACCGGCTGGCGCCGAGGCCAGCAGCCCTTCCGACCACCCCCTCAGCTGACGGTTGACCCTGTCAACGAACAGCCTGTTGACCCGCATCCGTTGTGCATCGGTCCGCCCCGGTCAGGCGCACCAGGCTGATGTCGGCGGACACGTTCTCGGATTCCGATTCAAAACGGAAAAGCCCCTGGCTGCAGGAGGTAAAAGAAAGCTCACCCTGACCCCACACCGTCAGGTCCGGTTGCTGCGGCTGGGCAAAACGCCCCCCGCGGGTGGCGCGAATGGTGAGACTGGCGGCTTCCTGCTGGATAGGGCCCTGGGCGATGAACCAGCGTTGCTCACCGGCCTGGCCGGCACTGCCCTGGTAGGTATACCAGTACACCAGCACTTCGCCGCGATCCTCCAGCACCTCCACGTTCAGTCCCTGGCCGTCCTGAGCCGGGTCGTACCAGGATCCATTGAGTGACGCGTCCAGACGGGTTCTGAATCCCTCGGGCGACGCGATGGAGGGAAGGATGTTCTGCCGCAGCCCGGCACCGATGCCCGGCCCCTCATAGTCGAAATCCCCGGCCTGGGTGGTCACCACGAGATCCAGTTCCGGAAACACCAGGATGTACTGCCGCCCCCACCCGCTGGCGTAAAACATGCGGAAGGTCCGGCCCGTGGTATCCGTCATGTGGCCGGTCCACCACTGGTAGCCGTGTCCGCCGCCGCCATCTCCAAAGGTTTCCGGATCCGTCACGCCGTTGCTGTAGCTGGCGGTGGACGCTGTCACCCAGGCTTCAGGCACCAGCCGTTCACCCTGCCACAGGCCCTGATCCAGGTAGAGCTGGCCGATGCGGGCCATGTCCGGGGCGGTGAGCCACAGACCGAAGCCCAGGGGCGCGGTGCCGAATGGCCAGTCGGCGAAGCCGCCGTTGATCTGGCGGTTGCGGCCCACCGACTCCCAGTGCACCTGGCCGATACCCAGGGGCTGAAACAGCCGCTGTTGGGCAAAGTCCTGGGTGGTCATGCCGGTGAGGTTGCGGATGAACCCGCTCATCAGGGTAGAGGCACCGGTGCAGTAGGCAAACCTGCTCCCCGGCGCATCGCTCAGCGGCCAGTCCAGCATGTTGCGGAACCAGTCCGGCCCGGAATGCACCCGGGAAACCGGGTTGGCCGGATCTTCGTAGTCGGTGGACCACTCATCCCAGGCGTAGCCGTGGCGCTGCATCAGCAGGTGTTCCACGGTCAGGTCCGACTTGCCCTGGGGGCTGGCCACGGGCTGGTATTCAGGGAAGTACTCCAGGTGAGGCCGGCTGATGTCCAGCAGCCCGTCATTCACCAGCATGCCCATCAACACGGAACCGACGCTCTTGGTAACGGAAAACACCGGCAGCAGCCCACCGTCATGGCCGTTGTAGGTTTCCTGGTGAACCAGGACTCCGTGACGGACCACTGCCACTGCATCGATGTTGCCCAATTCGCCGGATCGTATGCGGTCACTCATCAGGCCCAGGGCCGCTGAATCCAGTCCCTGGGCCTCGGGCTGGGATACCGGCCAGGGTTGAGCGGGCACCGCCGTGGCAAGCCAGAGCAGCATCAGCGCGGACAGGCTTGGAATGATCTTCATGGGGTACCGGACTGCGGCCCGGGTGAAGCCACCCGGAACCGTACTGCCTGCCTCAGTTCATCTGCCAATCGGGGATGCGGCCCGGCGTCCATGGCGCGCCAATCCCCTCGAGTTCGGATTCCAGTCGTTCAAGCTCACCGGCCACGGCGCGTAACTCGCCCAGGGCAGTCTCGAATTGCCGGGCCGCGACGTCATAGGAATCCCGGTGGGTACCGGTCACCGACGACTGACTCTCCCAGTGACCGCCGATGATGTCCCCTACGCGGGCGGCAATGGACATCGGCGTTCTCTCGGAGCGGCTTGCCAGGGTCTGGTCGCCGGTCATCCGTACCTGCAGATCCTGCAGCCGGCTTCGAATGGCCAGCAGTGCCTGGACCGATTGCTCCTCCGCCGCGGGTGTCGCCGTGATGGCCTGATGCAGGTGCTCGACCCGGTCATCCAGTTCTCCCAGGGCACGGCCGGCACCGCGGACTGCCCGGCTCAGGGCCGCCGTTTTCTGCTGGAAATCCAGCACGGCCTGGCGGTCGTCGGTGATCAGAGCACCTTCGAACATGGGCTTCAGCCGGAATGACACCGGGCCGGCCAGCGGCACCAGTTCACCCTGCTCCCGCTTGGCCAGGCTGACCTGGTATTCCCCGGGAACCGCCAGCGGCCCGCGCGGTGGGGATTGCCAGGGTGAGCGGTTGCCGGAGCCGTTTAGATTGATGGGGTCCGGCGCCGGGTAACGCAGGTCCCAGGCCACCCGGTGGAATCCCTTGCCGGTGGGCCCATCCAGTCGGCGGATGACGTTGCCGTCGGCGTCACGGACGGTGACCACGATGGCGGGCTTCTGTTCCCGGTCTTCCTGGCGCAGCGCATCCCAACTCGGATAGGGGTTGTCTTCACCGTCCTTGGCCCGGGCCTTTTCATCCTCCCGCCGGGTTTCTTTCAGCGTCTTCAGTCCCTCAGCCAGGTGGTAGGACACGACGGCGCCGTGGGGCGGGTTTTCCGCGGAATAGCGGCCGGTGCCGTAATCGCCCTTGCCGCCCCAGCCGCGCCGGTCATCGGGCACGAACAGCCAGGCGTCGCGAACGGCGAACAGGGTAGCCTCTCCAGTCACACCCGTTCTCAGGGGGCTGTAGTCGTCCAGGATGTAGACCCCGAGCCCAAAGGTGCCGATCACCAGGTCGCTTTCCCGCCGCTGGATTTCCAGATCGCGCACGGCGATGGTTGGCAGGCCGGTCAGCTCGTGCCAGGCGCCTCCCCCGTCCGGGGAAAAGAACACGCCGAACTCGGTGCCCACGAACAGCAGCTCAGGATTGACGTGATCCTCGGCCAGGGTATGGGCCGAGCCACGCTCCGGCAGCCCGCCCCCGATCTGCTTCCAGGAGCGACCCCGGTCCTCGGTTTTCAGCACGTAGGGCTTGAAGTCGCCCCGCTTGTGGTTGTCGATGGTGGCGTATGCCACGTCGGCGTCTTGCCGGGAGGCCACGATATCTTCGATCAGAGACATGTCCGGAACGCCCCGGAATGAGTCCACCGTGCGCCAGCTGCCGCCGCCGTCTTCGGTCACGTGAATCAATCCATCATCGGTGCCGGCGTAAATCAATCCCTCCTGCAGATTGCTTTCGTCCAATGCGATCAAGGCTCCATAAATGGAGGTCGATCGATTCTTGGAGATGGCGTCCACGCTCCAGACCCGGCCCATCACGTCCAGCCGGTTGCGATCGATGTCCCGACTCAGATCTCCACTGACGACAGTCCAGCTCTCGCCGCGGTCGTCGGAGCGAAACAGGCGCTCTGCACCGTAGTAAAGCCGACGGTGGTCATGGGGGGAGATGATCAGCGGCGCGTTCCAGTTCCAGTTGTAATTGAGTTCGCCCTCCGGCGGTCGCGGCGTGATGGACAGTCGCTCGCCGGTGATGCGGTCGAAGCGAACCAGGCCGCCATACTGGTACTGGGCATACACCACGTTGGCATCCGTGGGATCGATCTGGGCCTTGAAGCCGTCGCCAAACTGGGCAATCCACCAGTCGCCGTTGGTGATGCCGTCGGTATAGCGGGTACGGGAGGGTCCGCACAGGGTGTGGTTGTCCTGGGTGCCTGCGCAAACGTTATAAAACGGCTCGTCGTTGTCAGGCGTGGCCCGGTAGAACTGGGCCACCGGGAGATTACGGACGTGGCGCCAGGTCTGGCCACGGTCCCAGGACTCGTAAACGCCGCCGTCGCTGCCGATGTAGATATGGTCGGTGTTGTCCGGATCGATCCACAGCGCGTGATCGTCCACGTGCTTGTTCTTGATGGACAAACGGCTCCAGGTTTTTCCGCCGTCCTCGGAGATCCGGGCAAAGGTGTCCATGGAATACACCCGCTCCGGGTTGTGCGGGTCCACGATCAGCTCGTTGTAGTACTGGGGGCTGGAGGCCATGTAGTCGGAGCGTTTTTCCCAGCTCTCGCCGAAATCGGTGCTGCGGTAGACACCCTGCTGCTCGGGATCGGCCTCGACAATGGCATAGACCACGTTGGGCGCCGATGGGGCGGCCGCCAGGCCAATACGCCCCAGGTCACCCTTGGGCAGACCGCGGCTCAGCTTGCGCCAGGTAGCGCCGCCGTCGGTGGTCTTGTGGATGCCGCCACCGGGACCGCCATTGATCAGGGTCCACACGTGGCGCCGCCGCTGATAGCTGGATGCCACCATGGTGTCGGGCTGGGCCGGATGGATCAGGAATTCATTGATCCCCGTGTCCGGGTCGATGTCCAGCACCTTTTCCCAGGACTCCCCGCCGTTGCGACTGCGGTACAGGCCGCGGTCTCCGCCGGAATTCCACAGCGGGCCCTGGGCCGCTACGTACATCGTCTGGCTGTCCCGGGGGTCGAAGCGGATCATGGAAATGTGCCCTGAGTCTTTCAGTCCCATGTTGGTCCAGCTCTTACCGCCGTCCAGTGAGCGGTAAACGCCGTCTCCGTAGCCGACGCTGCGCTGGCTGTTGTTTTCCCCGGTGCCCACCCAGACCACCTTGGGATTGGACGGATCCAGTTCCACCACGCCAACGGCGTAGGACCCTTCGTCGCTGAACACCGAAGTCCAGGTGATGCCATCGTTCTCGGTCTTCCACACGCCGCCGCTGGCCATGGCGACATAGTGAATCTGCCGCTGGGTGGGATGAAAGGCGAAATCGGATACCCGTCCCGAGGTGAGGGCGGGGCCAATGGCGCGCAGCGGCATCGAAGCCAGCTCATGTTGTTCCTGTGCAAGGGGCGATTTCGCTGAGCAGACCAAAAAAATGGCCAGAAGCGAGGTCAGAATCAGACGCATGTTGAATCCCAAATCAGTATTTGACAGCGCAGTTTACGCGCAGAATGCCAACAACTGTGAACCGCAATTGTGTTTAAAACAATTTTTGCGGCAACGTGAACTGCAGCACAGAAAATTCTGTGCTTGTGAATTGTCATGACTCATCAGGCATTTAACGAGAGGTTCACAACCAGTAGGTGAGAATGCGCTCTATTGTGGACGAGCAAACGGCATTTTTTCCGGTGCGGACCGGCTTGAACCGACAACCGCATGGGTCCATGATGAATGAGCCTTTGTGAGGGAGGCAATAATGATAAATAACGCTACCGTCGCTGCCTGCAGCTGCGGCCGCACCAGGTCCGAAGTCGGGATGGTTCAAATCCTGGCCGGGGTTGGCGTCGGCGCCGCCGCCGGGCTTTTCCTGATTCCCCTGACCGTCGTTGTCATGGTGGCCGCCGCAGCCATCGCGGGATTCAGGCGAATTGTCAAAACGCCAGCGTCCGGTTCGGCCACAGCCCAGCTGCCCGGCCAGGCCTGAGTCCAGCCTCATCGGCTGGAAACTCACTCTCCGCCAGGAGAGTTGGTGCTTTTCACACCCCCGAATCAACCAGAAGCTGCCAGACCGCGGCCCCTCCGGGTTCCCTGCGCCGGGATTTAATTCCTACAAATATATTTCTAATCAATTGGTTACAAACCGTTTCGTGACCGGGACCTCAAAGCTCGGCAGAATGTAACTGTTTTTTCTGAAAATTTAACAAGATATTGGTATGATCTACTTCCAACATCACAGGATGTTGGGTACCGGCGTCATCGATTCTGGAAATTCAAAACGGCCGAACCAATCGAAAGAGGCAGACCGATTCTCGGCCTCCAGAGGCACTCCTCCCCCAATTTCCTACCCTCCCGGCGCGGCCCTGCGGGCCGAACCCGACAGATTTCATGATCTGTTCGTCAGGATGGCGCGGAAATTGCTTGCTTCAAGACAGAGACCGGATTAACCGAGATAATAATTATGAAAGAGGCGATCCAAAACTGCAGCTGTGGCAGACAAAGTGGTCAGGTCAATTTTGGGCTCCTGCTTGGAGGCGTTGCCGTAGGAGCCCTGGCCGGCCTGATTTTCCTGCCACTTACCGCCCTGTTCCTGGGCGTTCTGGCCATTTTGTACATCACCAGGGCCGTCATCCGATGGGCGTCCGGCGGTTCGAAAGGACAGCCAAGCCTGGAAATGACAGCCATCACCCAGGAACTGTCGGCAGCGTCAAAAAAATGACGTAACCGCGCCAGGCCACACCGTCCGACTCCGGCGGGCGGGAAAACCACCTGCCCGGCCTCGCATTCCAACGTGAGCTGGGCTATAAACGTCGGCTTTCCCATGTCCAAGGCCGACCATGCCCGAATCACATCTCCTCTCTGATCGCGTCCGAATTGAAATCGCCGACGGTGTTGCCGACGTCCGGTTGTGGCGACCCGACAAGCTTAACGCCCTGGACCAGGCCATGTTTGACGGGCTGATGGCGGCTGCTGATCAGCTGTCCGGCACCCCCGGTCTGAGGGCAGTGGTCCTCTCCGGTGAAGGCCGATCGTTCTGTGCGGGCCTTGATATCAACGACCTGGCGGCCCAGCAGATTGGCCCGGAAGGGATCAAGGCGATGCTGCAGCCGGCAGAGGGTCAGCTGGCCAACCGTTTTCAACGGGTTGCTTACGACTGGAAACAGCTGCCGGTGCCGGTGATCGCCGCGCTGCGGGGACATGTGTTTGGCGGCGGCCTGCAAATAGCGCTTGGGGCAGACATCCGCTACGCCGCCCCCGACGCGCGGCTGTCGGTCATGGAAATCCAGTGGGGAATCATTCCGGACATGGCGGGCAGCCAGACCCTGCGTGATCTGGTGCGTATCGACATCGCTCGGGAACTGACCTATTCCGGCCGCCGGATAGACGCAGAAGAGGCCGCCCGGATCGGCCTGGTCACCCGCCTGTGCGAAGACCCGCTGGCCGAGGCCCTGTCCACCGCGACGGCTATTGCCAGTCGCAATCCCGACGCCATTCGGGCTGCCAAGCAACTGTTCAACCAGGCCTGGCATGGCGATGAGGCCGAAGGCCTGGCCCTGGAACGCCAACTTCAGACAAACCTCCTGGGATCACCCAACCAGATGGAGGCCGTCATGGCCGGGATACAGAATCGCCCGGCCCGATTCCAGGACTAGCAGTCGGTCGGACTTAGGGAATCGAGGGGGAATCCTGGCTGCCTTTTTGCGGTCCAAGCATCCATGGGATTGATCATTGTTGCATTGATACTGGTCGTACTGGTGTTTGGCCCGAGCATCTGGGTGCAGCGGGTGCTGAAGAAATACGCGGCCCCGGAGGACCGATACCCCGGCACCGGCGGCGAGCTGGCGCGACACCTGCTGGACGGGCTGGATATGCAGTCCGTACAGGTCGAAACCACCGAGGCCGGCGACCACTACGATCCGCTGGAAAAAGTGGTTCGCCTGACGCCGGACAAGTTCAACGGACGCTCCCTGACCGCCATCACCGTGGCCGCCCACGAGGTCGGACACGCCCTGCAGGATCGGGACGCATACGCCCCGCTGAGAATGCGCACCCGGCTGGTGCAGATGGCGCAGCCCGCGGAAAAGGCCGGCGCCGCCCTGCTGATGGCCGCACCTTTCCTGGTGATGTTGACCCGGGCTCCGGGGGCCGGCGGTCTGATGCTGCTGGGCGGCCTGCTGACCCTGGGCACCAGTACCCTGGTCCACCTGATCACCCTGCCGACAGAACTGGACGCCAGCTTCAGGCGTGCCCTGCCCCTGCTGGTTCACGGCGAATACCTGGTACCGGGGGATGAACGCCACGCCCGGCGCCTGCTGACCGCGGCGGCCCTGACTTACGTCTCGGGCTCACTCATGAGCCTGCTCAACATCGGCCGCTGGTGGGCCATCCTCCGACGGTAGGTTGTCGGGTCCAAAACCGCCCTGTGCCGGGTAGTTTTCTGGGTCCAAAACCGGCCATCCATGGCCCAGTTTTCAACGTCACGCCTACCAGCCGCCGCCGCCGCCGCCACCGCCGCCGCCACCGGAAAATCCCCCGCCGCCGGAACCGGAGCTGGACCCGGGCGGGGTGGACGACGAGGAGATGGAGCTGGCCAGGCTGGACGACAGACCGCTGACGCTCTTGGAAATATTGCTGGCGGATACCGGACCCCGCCCCGTGTACCAGCCCCGATCCCGCAGCTCTCCAGCCTGTTCCATCCGGGTCAGGACACTTTCGAAGCGATCCACCCAGGTATTGGCGCAGTCCAGCGCCACCGCAAAGGGCAGCAGCTTCTCGAACTCCTCGAAAGTCCTGGGCGGTTCTTTCTGCCGCTCCAGGTCCTGGCGTTCAGCAACACCCAGGTAAAGCCGCAGTCCCTCGATGTGGTCCATCAGCTTGCGTCCCCGCATGGTGGGCGCCTTCATCCAGCCAATGAACAGCAGGTTGGTTGGCAGCAGAATGGCGACCGCAATGAAGCCCGAGGGATTGGCGAACCCGCCGAGCAGCGCCATCACCACAATGACCAGCACGGACAGGCCTGCCCCGATCAGGATCTTGTCGCTGTTGCGGACGAAGTACTTTCGGTCGTAGTCATGGGCCAGGGCTTTTTTCTGGCCGTCCAGGGCAGACTTGATCTTCTTGTGATTGTCGTCCTCGAACACCAGCTTTCGCTTGCGCGACAGCAACCTCGAATAGATGGCCCGCTCCCCGGGCGCAAACTCGACGGTGGGGCCGTCAGCATCCATTTTCTGGACAAAGAACTTCTTGCTCAGCCAGCCGCCCTCCTGGCCAATGCGTACCTTGTCCTTGACCGCCAGGTTGACCAGCGCCGCCGCCATGCAGGTGGAGTCGTACTTCATGCGCCACACGTACCGCAGGGAGGCCGGCGAGTAACCCTCGGGAGGCTCATAACGCGGAATGACGATACCCGCGGCGGGGTCCTTGCCCACCCGCCGCCAGGCGTTGATAAAGAACCAGAACACGCCGGCGATGCCAATCAGCCCGGCCAGTATGGCCAAGTTATCCTTCAGCAGTCGCATGAAGCGGTCCCCGCCCGTGGGTTCCTGGACCAGGCCCTTGGGAAATGCCACGACCACGGTCAGCCCCGAGTAAACACCCAGGCCCCGGGTGGTCATAAACTCGATCACGCCGGGTTCGCGTACCCGGGCCCGGTAATCCTGCGCGGTGGACCCCTG
>JAAUYH010032633.1_pt1 | contig 61983 bp, 60 predicted proteins | sample 7278061 | NCBI WGS metagenome assembly JAAUYH01 (sample SAMN14350203, study PRJNA611818) | marine sediment metagenome | isolation source: surface marine sediment (0.6m) | place: French Polynesia: Moorea | collected 2018-08 | reverse complement strand
TGGTCATCGTTGCTGGGTGACCTAGTGCATCGAGGGAGACCTGTGCGCCGCCTTTGGTAATCTCCTTGATCGCCTCGACAACGTCGCCTTTTCCATCGATTGCCGCGACCGCACCAAGCTCCTTGGCCAGGTCTAGTTTTGCCGGGTCGAGATCAACGCTGATTACGTTTGCCCCCGCCGCACTGGCGATCATCACCGCAGACAGGCCGACGCCGCCGCAGCCATGTACAGCGACCCACTGGCCCGCGCTGACTTTGCCTTGGTCAATCACGGCGCGAAACGACGTGGCGAAACGACATCCCATACTTGCGGCTGTTGCGAAATCCATTGCTTCTGGCAAGGCCACCACGTTCAGATCAGCCTGATGGATCGGCACATATTCTGCAAAGCTGCCCCAATGGGTGAAGCCGGGCTGTTCTTGATGCAGACATACTTGCTGATGACCAGCATGACATTCGCTGCACGAGCCGCAACCGCAGATGAACGGCACGGTTACCCGATCACCCACTTTCCAACTCTTCACGTCCTTGCCAACCGCCTCGACTACACCAGCCAGTTCATGGCCGGGAATATGCGGGAGCTCGATATCGCTGTCGTGTCCCATCCAGCCGTGCCAATCGCTGCGGCACACGCCGGTTGCTTCGACCTTGAGGACAACACCATGCGGTTCTGGTGACGGGTCTGCTACGCTGACGATCTTAGGGGCTTCTTGGAACTTCTCGAATAGGACAGCTTTCATGGCAGAGCCTTTCACTTATGTCAGATATTAGAGCAGAAGTTGTCAAGTTCTATTGAAAGTGCCTTGCTAATCTGCCCTAAAATATGATTATTTAGGGCAGAAAACTCTTGAAATCATCGATTTTTAAGGAATCTCTTCCCTTGCTCAGCATCGACACAGTCAACGCACAGCTTCTCGAATTGCTTCAAAACGACGGTCGCATGACCAACGCCAAACTGGCTGAGCATCTGAACATGAGCGAAACGCCCTGTTGGCGAAGGCTGAAGAAGCTGGAAGAGACGGGCATCATCGAGGGCTATCAGGCCCACCTCAATCGCCGAAAGCTAGGGCTTGGTGTCATGGCTTTCGTTCAACTGAGTTGCTCAGAGCATGATCAAGACGCGACCGCCGAATTCCAACGCATTATCGAGGTCACACCAAACATCCTCGCCTGCCACAACACCACGGGCGAAGACGATTTCTTGCTTATCGTGGTTGCCCGTGATCTGGACGACTACAGCGCCTTTGTCGACAGCACGTTGCGGCGGTTGCCTGGCGTGACCAGTATTCGCTCAAACCTTTCACTCAAAGAGATGAAGGCATCGAGCAAATTGCCTGTGCGATGTGGAGAGCGATGACCAACACGCCATTCCAACAGCGGACATTCGTTCGAAAGCTGTAAAAAGTCACTTTGTCCGCACACCGGACGTTGTTAACTCAACCCCAAAACACCCAATAGCCACCGAGTGCCACGAGCGCCCAGATGCCGATGTGACCCCACCGATTGTTGCGGGCTTCTGCCTTGCCGATCGCTTCGGTGGTTTGCGGGTCAAGCTTCATGCCGTTTTTGACCATGCTTTCCATGTCGCTGGAAAGTGCTTCGGCTTTTTCGGCCATTTCAGGCAGCATGTGCACCAATCGGCGCGCAGCGTCCAAGCCTTCTTTTGCATCTTCCAGCATGCCAGCCGGGCCAAGGTTCCGTGCAATCCATGCGCCCACGACTGGTTCAGCCGTCTTCCACATGTTGAAAGATGGGTCCAGCGTCCGCGCTACCCCTTCCACAACCACCATGGTTTTTTGTAGCATGATGAGTTCGGGCCGAGTTTCCATGTCAAACAGGTCAGTAACTTCAAACAACAGGGTTAGCAGTTTGGCCATGGAGATGGTTTCTGCCGACTGACCATGGATGGGTTCGCCGATCGCGCGAATGGCTTGCGCAAAACTGTGTACATCATGATGCGCCGGAACATAGCCCGCATCAAAATGAACCTGCGCCACTTTCAGGTAGTCGCGCTTGATGAATCCGTAGAGGATTTCAGCGAGGAAGCGGCGTTCCTTTTTACCAAGCCGTCCGGCAATCCCCATATCCACCGCAACAATGTCTCCGTCCGGCGCTACGAACAGGTTGCCCGGGTGCATGTCGGCATGGAAGAAACCATCCCGAACCGAATGACGAAGGAAAGACTGAATAAGCGTTACTGAAAGCGCTTCAAGATCATGTCCCGCCTTGGCTATTTCTTCCGCCTCTGAAAGCTTGATGCCATCAATCCAGTCCATGGTGATGCAATCACGCCCTGTCAGTTCCCAATTGACCGTTGGAACCCGGAACCCTGGGTCGTCCTTGATGTTCTCGCCCATCTCGGAGAACGCCGCAGCCTCGAGGCGCAAATCCATTTCAATACGTGCTGACTGTGCGAGCGTATCCACCACGGAATTTGGCTTTAGGCGTTTGGCTTCCGGAACAAACCGTTCAACCAGTCCTGCAGCAGCATAGAAGGTTTCAAGGTCGCGTTTGAAACGGTTGCGAATACCGGGCCGGATGACCTTTACAGCAACCGTTTCGCCGGAGTCTTTTAAGACCGCCTTGTGAACCTGCGCAACAGATGCCGCGGCCAAGGGTTCATGGAATTCTGAATAAAGGTCAGCAATCGGACGACCAATTGAATCCTCAACTCTGCGCTTGGATTCTTCAGTATCAAATGGAGCGATCCTGTCGTGCAAGAGTTCAAGATCTTTCGCAATAGCCTTGCCAACCACATCAGGGCGTGTCGCAAGAAACTGCCCAAGCTTTACCCAGCTTGGTCCAAGTTTATTAAGCGCAATCGACAAGCGTTCCGATTGCTCCCGGTCTTTCGCCTGTTTTCGTGCAAACCAACCCGCAAGCGAATGGCCAAACCGGGCGGGTCCAGGCATGCCGTCTGTAGGAAGCGCAGAAACAACGCCTTCGCGAACAAGCACCCATCCGGCGTGGATCAGGGAAAGATAGGAACGCAGGGATGCCATAGGGTCAGAGTTTCCACCCGCTGTGAAGTGCAACAACGCCACCAGTGAAATTCTGCCAGCTCACTTTCTCAAAACCTTGGCCCTTGATCGCGGCGGCAAATTTTTCCTGATTGGGAAATTTCGCAATGGACTCGACCAGGTATTGATAGGAGTCACGGTCGCCAGTCACTGCTTGCCCAATGCGCGGGATCGCATGCAAGGACCATTGTTCATAGAATTTGTCGAGCATGGGTACGTCAACTTCGGAAAACTCAAGACAAAGAAATTTTCCACCATGTTTGAGCACGCGAAACGCTTCGCCGATGGCTTTTTCCATTTTCGGAACGTTACGAATGCCGAATGCGATGGTGTAGGCATCAAATGAATAATCTTCAAAAGGCAGTTCTTCAGCGTTTCCTTCCACGAATGTGAGCTTTTCTGAAAGTCCGCGTTTCGCAGCACGTGCTTCGCCCACTTCCAGCATGGAGGAGTTAATATCAAAAACGGTTGTATGGGTATTTGCACCACCGCGCTCGACAATCCGGAATGCGATATCACCGGTTCCCCCGGCCACATCAAGTGTTCTAAAAGTGCGGTCACTTTTCGGCGGCGCAATTGCCGTCACCATGGCATCCTTCCAGATGCGGTGCATGCCGACAGACATAAAGTCGTTCATCACATCATACTTGTTGGCAACGGAATGAAAGACATTGTTAACAAGGGGCTGCTTTTCACCCGCGCCAACCTCTGAAAACCCGAACGAGGTTTCCATCTCGCCAGCTTTGTTTGTGCGCGCCTGTGACATGAAATAGGGTCCTAAATGTTCTTGGCTCTGCTTTACATTATATATATGTGAAGCCAAAGCACATTTCATGTGCGCTTTTGATGCAGGGTTAAAGCAATATGCCTGAACTTCCTGAAGTTGAAACGGTCCGCCGTGGGCTCGAGCCGATCATGCTGGGTGCGACCATCACAAAGGTTGCCCAAAATCGCCCGGATTTGCGATTTCCATTTCCGGATCGCTTTGTTGAACGTCTTGAAGGTGCTTCTATCAATCATATGGGGCGGCGTGCGAAATATCTTGTTGCTGAATTGGATACCGGCGAGGCACTTGTCATGCATTTGGGAATGTCAGGCTCATTCCGAATTGAGTTGGAAGAGGCAGCCTCGCTGCCAGGTATGTTTCACCACCCACGGTCAGAAGCGAAAGCCCATGACCATGTGGTATTTGGGGTCAAGGGCGGCACAGCTTCTGCGCAGGTAATATATAATGACCCAAGACGATTTGGCTTCATGGATATTGTCAAAACCAGCGAACTTGCTTCGTGCAAACATTTTGCCGGGATGGGCATCGAGCCCACTGGAAACGAATTGAACGGAGATACGATATCCAGACTGTTCGCCGGCAAGTCCACTCCGCTTAAGGCTGCATTGCTTGACCAGCGTCTCATTGCCGGGCTTGGCAATATATATGTATGCGAAGCTTTGTGGCGTGCGGGTTTGTCTCCCAGACGAAAGGCGTCGACAATTACCCGCAAGAACGGAATGGCGACAGAACGTTCTGAAGCGCTTTCTCTTCACATTCGGGATGTGATTGCTGAAGCCATTGAGGCAGGAGGTTCATCGTTGCGGGATCACCGGCAGACAAATGGCGATCTTGGCTATTTTCAACATCGCTTCAGCGCCTACGACCGGGAAGGAGAAGCCTGTTCAAAAAAAGGATGTAGCGGGATAATAAACCGAATCGTGCAATCCGGACGTTCAACCTTTTATTGTCCCAAATGCCAACGATAGGTCGGAAACATTATCCGTTGACGAAACCGCTGTTTCAAGGTATGCGTTCACCCAAATTCAGGCGGTCTGCATCTGCCTGTCTCTCTTTCCAGTCAATATGATTGAAAGATTTGCTTGAGACAGTAGCGTCAGACAGATTTTGCCAAACGAAACAAAAAGACAGGAAGCCACATGGCAAATACAGTATCAGCTAAAAAGGCAGTTCGTAAGATTGCCCGCCGCACTGAGGTAAACAAAGCACGCCGTTCCCGTATGCGCACCTATATTCGCAAAGTCGAAGAAGCAATCGCAGGTGGCGACAAAGATGCGGCCGCCGCAGCACTTAAAGCAGCCCAGCCAGAGATCATGCGCTCAGTAACCAAGGGCGTTCTGAAGAAGAATACGGCAGCTCGTAAAGTATCTCGACTAGCAGCAGGTGTCAAAAAAATTGGAGCGTAAAACGCGCTCGCAATTTTGTTGTAAAACCCGGCTTTTTTGGTCGGGTTTTTTTGTGTCTGCCTCAAAATTCGGGCTGTCATCGAATTGTAGCAAAACAATTGAAGTTTGAGATTTTTCAAAAATTTAATATATAAAACAATAGCTTATCGAAGGTCTTTTTGGGCAACGTGACGAAATTTGAATTTCAGCCGTGTCAATAGCAAAAAAGTCGAAAAGATTCACGAGAGTCCCAGTTTCAACAAAATTTGGCAAGTTAAGCCAAATTTCTGCTGATTTTTAAGGTAAAAACTGCCAGCACCTATTGCGGAAAAAAAATTCCCCACCGGTGATTCGACGCCGTTTATATTTTGTTAACCTGATTCACTTGAACGCCAATGTTAGGATCGCTATCGTAGCGTCAGGAGATAGGGAGCCTCCAAAAAAGTACTCAGATAAAATGCCCGATATGAGTTCGGCATTGTGTTAAGGTACGGATCGCAGGGCAATACGCGAAATAAGCGTAAACTGCGTGTTGGGCGGCTCCCATAGACTTGGGAAGCGTTCATTGCCTGTCTCAATCTGTTTCCTACCGGGGTGGTTACCGTGACAGGTAAATACTTTAGTTTTGTTGATTTGCACCGCTGAAACTTCCGTTTCAGCGAACGGGGAAGGTTTGTGAAATTGTCCTACGCGGGTGATGTGACGGTCGCAACTTGTTGGGAGACATTGAGAGAAGAGTCTTTGTCCCAGCTAGTTGATGTTCGCACCAGCGCTGAGTGGAGCTTTGTGGGCGTCCCTGTTCTCGGATCGATAGAGAAAGACTTGATTTTGGCTGAATGGCAGCAATATCCGCGCATGCAGGTAAATGCTGCTTTCACTGAAATGGTTATTGCCGAGTTGGACAAGCGAAAGGTCGAGAAATCAAGTTCGATCTTTATGCTGTGCAGGTCCGGAGTTCGGAGTATGGCAGCGGCAAGTGCATTGACTGATGCCGGATATGAGCGCGTCTACAATGTGTTGGGTGGGTTTGAAGGAAATACCGACGCCAACGGGCATCGGGCAACGATGGAAGGATGGAAATTTGAAGGACTGCCCTGGCGGCAGTGATGTTTGAAAGTTTTTGAGTTGGTTTGGTCGGCGTATCTCGGCCTTAAAAATTAAAAAGCATTCCGGTGGCACAGGCTTCCGGAATTTGAGAAGCGGGGCAAAGCACGGGATGAGCAACATGAATGCAGTGACCAACGGCGCAGATGAATATGAAAATGGTTTGAAAAGCCAGTCAGATACATGGGTGAAATGCCCGAAACCGGAACTGACAAATTTAAAAATTGTGTCTACGGACACAGAGTTGGACGAAAATCCGAAAAGTAGTGATCAGGGGAGGAAAGCTATGGGGAGAAATGGTGCAGGAAAACGATCTCTGGGGGAAAGTTGGGATCGTGTTCGCGCACAGCTGGAAGCACAGCTAGGCAAAGATGTCTTTGACAGCTGGTTTGGCAGGTTGAAGTTGGCTGCATTTGAAGGCGGCGTAGTAACCCTGACTGTTCCTACCCCATTTCTGAAAAACTGGATTCAGTCGAAATATAGGGAGAAGCTACTGGAGCTTTGGCAAGCTGAAGACAGCAGCGCACTACGCGTTGATGTTGCAGTGAGAAAGCCCATTGCTCAAAAAGCTGCGGAAGAAGAGCAGGGAAAAGAAGCGGCGAAATCCAATGCGGAAACAGCCAAGACCGGCAAGTTTATCGGCCGCACCATGCCAACAAACGGTGGTCAAATCCGCAATTTGGATTTTTCCAGCGGTTTTCCAGGCTCTCCGTTGGATCCGAAACATACGTTTGAAACCTTTATCGAAGGGTCTTCAAACCGGATGGTATATGCTGCCGCCCAAACGATTGCTGAGGACATCACTGCATCACATTTCAATCCTCTTTTCATTCACGCTAATGTCGGTTTGGGTAAAACTCACCTTCTGCAGGCGATTGCGTGGAGAGCACGTAGCAGAAATCCAAAGGCAAGGGTTCTGTATCTCACAGCTGAATACTTCATGTGGCGTTTTGCATCTGCCTTGCGTGACAAAACCGCACTTACCCTGAAAGAGTCACTTCGCGATATCGACATTCTTCTGATCGATGACATGCAGTTTCTGCAGGGGCAGGCCATTCAGGCAGAATTCTGTCACCTTCTCAATGAACTGATCGACAGCGCGCGCCAGGTTGTGGTTGCTGCAGATCGTCCGGCAACCGAGTTGGAAAGTCTTGATGAACGTGTGCGCTCACGGTTGAAAGGCGGCGTGACGCTGGAAGTCAAAATGCCGGATTATGAATTGCGCAAACAGATTCTGAATTCGCGTTATGAAGAAGCGCGGCGCGAGCAGCCCGGTCTCGATATCCCGGAAGACATTCTCCACTACGTGGCCCGTCAGGTAAGTTCCAGTGGTCGCGACATCGAAGGAGCTTTCAACCAGTTGCTGGTCCAACACCAGTTTTCTGACGGGGCAATGAGTTTTGACGAGTTGGACAAAATTCTTGCGCATCTTGTTAAATCCGCAGAATCGAAACGTGTCCGTATTGAAGATATCCAGCGGATCGTGGCGCGCCAGTTCAACGTGAGCAAGAATGATCTGCTGTCAAATCGGAGAACACGCGTTATTGTGCGGCCAAGGCAGATAGCCATGTATCTAGCAAAGGTTATGACACCACGCTCGTTGCCTGAGATCGGACGCCGTTTTGGTGGCCGTGACCATACGACAGTGCTGCATGCAGTTCGGAAAATCGAAGAGCTGTCGTCCAATGACCAGAAGATTGCGCATGAGATTGAATTGCTGAAGCGCTTGATCCTTGAATAATTTGCAATAGCCTTTGGCTATGGGGGCGCGTTAAGGGGCATTTTGGGGAAGATACCTGCATTGCAGGGTTTTCCCCAAAAACGCGTTATCAAATGGTCGCTATCCCTTGAACTGATTGTTATTATTCCACACATTCATTCAACACAGCACCATTGCGGATTGTGGCCTGAATGCCCGATAATCCCCTCAGGAGTGGTAATCCCATGCGCGTTACACTTGAACAATCCAGTCTGATGAAATCACTCGGTCATGTGCACCGGGTCGTTGAACGCAGAAACACAATTCCGATTTTGTCGAATGTCCTTTTGCGCGCTGATGGGAACTCCTTGCATTTGAAAGCAACAGACCTTGATCTGGAAGTGTTTGAGAAAACCCCTGCAGTTGTTGAGCAGGCGGGTGCAACCACGGTTCCGGCTTATATGTTGTATGAGATCGTCCGCAAATTGCCGGGTGGTTCTGAAGTAATGTTGTCCATAGATGCGGACTCTTCAACGCTGAAGATCACATCAGGCCGAAGCAATTTCACATTGCAAATGCTTCCGGTAGAAGACTTTCCTGATATATCGACCGGTGAGTTCAGCCACTCTTTCACCATGGCCACAGGTGAAATTCGCAAATTGATTGAACACACCCAGTTTGCGATTTCCACGGAAGAAACACGCTATTATCTGAACGGCATTTTCCTGCATACAGTTGAGGAAGAGGGTGAAACTCTCCTTCGGGCGGTCGCCACAGATGGCCACCGCTTGGCGCGCAGCCAATCCATGGCTCCGGATGGTGCGGCTGGAATGCCGGGAATCATCATTCCGCGCAAAACAGTCGGTGAAGTGCAACGTCTGGTGGAAGACCCTGATGCTGCTGTAATGGTGGAATTATCTGATTCCAAAATCCGCATGAGCGTGGGTGAAACGGTTCTGACGTCCAAATTGATTGATGGCACGTTTCCTGACTACAACCGGGTCATTCCAACCGGCAATGACAAAGAACTGATTCTGGATCGCGAAACTTTTGCAAAGGCCGTTGATCGGGTATCGACCATTTCGTCAGAACGTGGCCGTGCAGTAAAACTCCAGCTCTCCGATGGTCAAATGGTTTTGTCGGTCAACAACCCGGATTCCGGAACCGCTGAAGAAGAAATTGCAGTCGGTTACTCATCAGACGCGTTGGATGTGGGCTTTAACTCTCGTTATCTGTTGGATATCACCAACCAGCTTTCAGGAGATGAAGCGAAGTTCATGCTTTCTGATCCCGGATCACCGACGCTTATTCATGACACCAATGAAAGTGGCGCGATCTACGTTCTGATGCCAATGCGAGTGTAACTCGCAAGGAGACTTGCGCTCTTGAAAGCGGGGACGCTTGCATACTGTCCACATTGATCGGCTCAAACTTACTGATTTTCGCAACCACGTTGCGACCACAATAGATGTTGATGAACGTCACGTGGTGATTTTCGGTGAAAACGGTGCCGGCAAAACCAATATTCTGGAAGCTGTATCCTTCTTGTCTCCCGGCCGCGGAATGCGACGCGCTTCCTATGAACAGATTGGTCGTGCGAGTTCGTCCGGTGCATGGACAGTTTTTGCCAAGCTTCAAGGTCCAAATGATGAAGTGAGCATTGGAACGGGTTTGCAGCAAACAGCGCATGGTGTGGAGACGCAGCGCAAAGTCCATATCAACGGAGCACAGGCAAAAACGTCTGATGCCTTGCTGGAACACTCACGCGTCTTGTGGCTAACGCCCTCCATGGATGGGCTCTTTACCGGACCAGCCAGTGATCGGCGCCGGTTTCTTGATCGCATGGTTCTTGCCGTGGACCCGGCGCACGGTCGCAGGGTGAGTGATTTTGAAAAAACCATGCGTGCGCGAAACAAACTACTTTCGGAACCGTCTCCTGATGCACAGTGGCTAGATGCCAATGAAGCACAATTGGCAGAGCTGGGTGTCGCAGTTGCTTCTGCCCGCCATGAAATGGTTTCTCTGCTCTCGCGTTCGATTGTTGAGAATAATGATCCCAATTCACCGTTCCCAGATGCCATTGTCACGCTGTCAGGCACTCTGGAAACCGAAATTGGCGAAATTTCTGCCTCTGATCTTGAAGATGAGTATCTTGATCGGCTTAAATCATCTCGCGGAATGGATGCAAGAGCAGGTCGAACCCTTGAGGGACCGCACCGCTCAGATCTGGTTGTCCATCATCGGCCGAAGGCAATGGCCGCGGCGCAATGCTCCACCGGAGAACAAAAGGCATTACTAATTGGGCTACTGCTCGCTCATGCGAGACTGGTCGGTGAGATGGCGGGATTTGCTCCCATTCTTTTGTTGGATGAAATTGCCGCACATCTGGACGAGGGCCGCCGGGCAGCACTCTATGAAATGATCAGTGAACTTGGATGCCAGGCCTGGATGACAGGAACTGACCGTGATCTCTTCAAGGCACTCGACAATTCAGCAAATTTCCTCAAAGTTGCGGATGGCAAGGTGACTTTGGAGTAAGCATGGTACTATCACCGGAAGAATTGGAGCGTTATGCCCGTCATATTGTGTTGGCTGATCTGGGAGGCGCGGGACAGCAGGCACTCAAAGCTGCAAAGGTGCTGGTAATCGGCGCCGGTGGTCTCGGCTCACCGGTTATCCAGTATCTAGCTGCAGCAGGCATTGGAACCATTGGTGTCGTCGATGATGATGTTGTCTCTTTGTCCAACCTTCAACGCCAGACCATTCACACAACTGACTCATGCGGAATTTCAAAGGTGGAAAGTGCTTCGACCTTTGTCTCGGGCTTGAATCCACAAGTGGAATTGGTCGGATACAACACGCGGCTGGATACCTCAAACGGCGAGGATTTGATTTCTGCATATGACATTGTAGTCGATGGGAGTGACAACTTTGATACCCGTTACCTCGTGGCTGACCTGTGTGATAAGCACGAAAAGACATTGGTCACGGCTGCTGTTGGGCAGTTCGATGCATCCATCACGACCTTGAAGCCACATAAGGTGGGACCGGACGGAAAAGCGTATCCTCGATATCGCGATATTTTTCCTAACAAGCCTGATGATGATTTGCTACCCACTTGCGCTGAGGCGGGAATTCTGGGTGCTTTGACAGGTATCATTGGTTCAATGCAGGCGATGGAAGTGATCAAGGAAATCACCAGCGTAGGAGAAGGCCTTGCGGGTCGAATATTGATGTTTGATTCCAGATCGGCGCGCTGGCAGGAATTTTCCTATGCTCGGCCTGAATGACATCAATCCTCTGCAAGACTGCAAATAAGTCCTTCAGGATTGGCCAAGTCTTCAATGACGTTGAAGTGATGGGTTCCTGGAATTTCCTGACAGGATGTGCTTGCTCCCAACCCTCGCCAAATATTGGCAAGTAGTGAATTTTGTCGCTTGAATTCTGGCAGCTCAATGCCACCTACCACGCAGTCAACACGAAGGTTGTCAGTATATGGTTTGAGCAATGCAGGACTTTCGCTAGCTGCTTCCTGTGCATCCAGCCCAATGGTCTGATTGAGTTCCAAACGCGTGATTGGGCGAAGATCGTGAACCCCGCTGATGCTGATTACACGCCGGATACGTTGCAACAGTCCGGTGTCCAGTTTGGTATCTGAACAAACCTGCCGTGTAACCAGATGCCCGCCAGCTGAGTGTCCCGCAAGAACAATCGGTCCGTTAACTTTCCCCGCAGCAGCAGAAATCGCACGAGAAATTTCCCTTGAAATGTCAGATACTTGGGCTTTTGGCGTCAGCGTGTAGCTTGGCATTGCCACATGCCACCCCAGTGCCAAGGGTCCAGCTGCAAACTGACTCCAGAATGACTTGTCAAACCGATACCAATATCCTCCGTGAACAAAGACAAAGAGTCCTTTCGAAACTGCCTGAGGCTCAAAGAGATCAAACTTTTGCCGCTCACCCGACCCGTATGCGATATCCAACGTGCATTGAGTCTTTTCTCTGAATGAGGCAGCCTCATCCGGCCATTTATCGATGAACGATTGCGCATCAGGGACACTGGCTGCGTTGGCGTATTCCTTGTCCCAATCTGTAATTGCACCACTCATATCAGCTTGAATAATCCCGTTGATCGTCGATTACTTTGCCATCATTCGGAAGACTGTCAACCAATTGAGTTTCGCCTCGCAGCTTGGTAATATTGGCAAATTGCGCTTTCAAATCGTCATCATTGATATTCTCGCCAATCACCTGAAGCGTCATAACATCTTTTTGATCTTCTCTTGAAACCACCAGCCGTGCCTGTTCAACGCCACCTACGGATTTCACAATCTGTGAAATCTGCTTGGGATCAACAAACATGCCTTTGATCTTTGTTCTTTGATCCGCTCTGCCCATCCAGCCCTTGATCCGCAAGTTTGTACGCCCGCAAGGCGAAGGCTCGCTCATGACTGCGGACATGTCGCCAGTGCCAAATCGAACAAGAGGATAAGCCTTGTTGAAAGATGTCACAACGATTTCGCCAACTTCACCATCTGCTACCGGGTCATCGGTCCCGGGTCGCACGATCTCGACGATCAGGTCCTCGTTGCAGATCATGCCTTCGCATAATTGATCGCCATGCCATGTTTCATGCGCAATGGAGCCGATGTCCGCCGTTGCATAGGATTGCGAAACCCGGATGCCCTGATCTTCATATGCTTTGCGCATCGAGGGAAAGAGCGCTCCGCCAGAAACCAGTGCAGTATCCAGTGAGGAAACATCTTTTCCGGTTTCTTTTGCCTTATCGAGAATTGCCTGCAGGAAATCGGGCGTCCCGACATAGGCTTTAGCCCGCAAAGTTTCGATTGCTTCTGCCTGAACTTCGGTATTGCCAACACCCGCTGGGAACACAGTAGCTCCAAGCGCTCTCAGGCCCTCATCAAGAATTGCACCGCCCGGTGTCAGCGTGTATCCGATAGAACACAAAACCACATCACCGGACCGAATTCCTGCTGCATGAAGCGCCCTTGCCGCCAGCCAGGGATCAGCGCCCGGTGCCTGTGGCTCCCAAACGGGGCCGGGGGACATAAACACACGCGTACCTGCCAAAAGTGATTGATCGACAAAATCACCAAACGGTGGTTTTGCAGCCTGCGCTTCCATCAGTTCGGGTTTCCGCATGACAGGAATTTTTGCGAGAGCTTCACGCGAATTGATGGTGTCTACATCAATTTCAGCTAAACGCTTTTGCCAGCCTGGTATGCGTTGCATGACGTCTGAAAGAAATGCTGGAAAACTTGCAAAGAGCTCGGTTTCCCGCTCTTCGGGGGCACAGGTTTCCCGCGTATCAAAATATTCGTTCATCTCGTTCCCAACCTTTTAATTATCTGAGGATTCGTATCCATTGTGCCAGATTGAGCAAGCTTGAAAGTGCTGCTGACACATAGGTGAGCGCTGCAGCCTTCAGGACTTCTCTCGCAGCCGGTAAATCATCGGGATGTAAATAGTTGCCCTGTTCCAGAATGGGTAAAGCCTTGTTGAAACTTGCGTCCCACTCCACAGGCAGTGTCACCAGATGGACAATCACACGTATCGCCAACAGGCTGATGCCAAGCAAAACAAAACCAAGAAAAGCACCTGGTGATCTCACCAGCACGCCCAATACCGGAGCAAAGAAAAAGAATACCGTGGCGAACGTGTCCGTGACACTTGCAAACTTTACCAGCAATTGACGCAGGTTCAGCATGCGATTGCCTTCATGATGCTGGATTGCGTGGCCTACCTCATGTGCCGCAATGGCTACCGCAGTGATAGACCTGCCGTCATGATTATTTTGTAATAGACGCACCATCAGATCTTTCGGATCATAATGATCACCCTTGTCCGTCATCTCAACGCCGGCATTGTCAATCTTGAAACGTTCAATGAGATGCTGGGCTAGTTCTCCACCCGTACCTTGCAAATCAGGCCGGTCAATACTGTGTTTTGCGATAGCACGTTTAACCCAGTATTGAGGGCCGAAAATTACGGCAAACAAAAGAGAAAGACCGATTAGAGCAACAATGCTCATGGAGAAACAGACCTCTTACGCAAGCCAGCGTTTGCGGCGGCGATAGTGCTTCACATCCTTGAACGACTTGCGGCCTTCGCCGCCGACACCGAGATAGAATTCTTTCACGTCCTCGTTTTCTCGAAGATCTTTGGCTTCGCCATCCATCACCACGCGACCGGATTCCAGAATGTAACCATATGTAGCGTATTTTAGGGCGATATTTGTGTTTTGCTCCGCCAGCAGAAATGAAACACCTTCCTGTTGGTTCAGGTTGTGAACAATCTCGAAAATCTCTTCCACCAATTGCGGTGCAAGGCCCATAGAAGGTTCATCTAACAGGATCATGGAGGGCTTGGACATCAGCGCCCGGCCAATCGCACACATTTGTTGTTCACCGCCCGATGTATAACCTGCCTGAGATTTGCGGCGCTCTTTCAGGCGTGGGAAATACTGGTAAACGAGATCCAGATGGTCTTTGACCGCAGCGGCCCCGTCTTTACGGGTGTAAGCTCCGGTCAGCAGATTTTCTTCGATGGTCAAGTGGCCAAAGCAATGACGGCCTTCCATTACCTGAATACAGCCGCGACGAACCAACTCGTTGGGGGTGAGGGATTGGATTTCATCGCCGTTAAATACAATATTGCCTTTAGTGACTTCACCACGTTCACCATGCAGCAGGTTGGAAACCGCGCGTAGGGTTGTGGTTTTTCCGGCACCGTTGGCACCAAGTATGGCGACAATGCCGCCCTTCGGAACAGTAAGGGAAACCCCTTTGAGAACAAGAATAACGTGGTTGTAGATCACCTCGATATTGTTGATCGAAAGAATGGTCTCAGCTTCTTGAGAATTAAGGTTTTCAGCGACACTCATGACATCGTTCCGGAAGAGAAATTGGGTGTGGGCGCAATCCCGTTCTTTCGAACGGGATTGCGAAGGGTTAAATTAACCGCAGTCCTGTGTCTGCCAGTCAGTTTGCTCAGACACATATTTGTCTGCAGCTTCCTGAAGCAGCGGCTTAACAACATCTGTCATCGGCGGGATCAGGTCACTGATCCGGTTCCAGTCAGAACCATCCCATTGCTGAATGAAGATTGAACCAGCGCCTTCGTGGTCTGCACATGAAGCAGTGATCGGAGCGGTAAAGCCCTCAAGGCCGATTTCTTTTAAACGTGCTTCATCAAGAACGAATGATTCCAAACCAAGACGCATGTCTTCGCCTGTGATCGCTGTTTTGCCGGTTGCTTTTTGAGCAGCACGAACAGCTTCAGCCATGATAACGGCATTGAAGAGGCCACGGTTATAGTTCACCTTGCCAACATCATCTTTGTCCGCCTGGCTCTTTCCAGCGTCAACTACGTATTTCAATACGTCTTGAAGTGCCGGGAAGTCAGTGCCGATACCAGAGAAGTTTGCAGCCTTGTAGCCTTTGCCTGCTGCGCCAACTGGCTCAAGGTCAGCGTGCGCGCCAGACCACCAGTTGCCAACGAACTTGTCCATTGGGAAACGGATTTTAGCAGCTTCTTTAACAGCAGTTGGTGTCATCGCACCAAAGCTCCATGCAACCATCCAGTCAGGACGCTCTTTACGAACGTTCAGCCAGGTAGCACCCTGAGCTTGCATTTCTTTAACGCCAACCGGGAAGCCAACCCACTCGAATCCCATCTCGGGAGCGAGCTGCTCGAGAAGCGGAATAGGCTCTTTACCGTAGCCCACGTCAAGGTAGATGAAGCCGATCTTCTTGCCTTTGATGCCGCCTTCAGAGTTGGCATCAATGTATTGAAGGATCGAAGACATTTGGCTCCAGTAAGATGCTGGATAGTTGAAAGTCCACGGGAACTTGTCACCAATCGCAGCAGCTGAGAGGCCATAACCCATCGAAAGAACAGGAATTTTATCGACCGGAGCTTTCGGGATCAGCTGTAGTGTAATGCCTGTTGAATATGGGTTATACGCAAGCGCACCATTCCCTTTGGTCGCTTCATAACACTCAACGCCTTTTTGCGCGTTGTAGGCTGTTTCACATTCTTCCAAAACGATCTTTGCGCCGCCAATGCCGCCATCACGCTCATTGAGCATGGTGAAATAGTCAGCAAAGCCATTCGCAATGGGTGTTCCCGCACCAGCAAACGGGCCGGTACGATAGCTGAGTGACGGGATATAGAGCGTGTCCTCAGCGAATGCAGGTGTTGTTGAGTAAACAGAACCCGCAATCGCAATTGACGCAGCTCCCAATATCATTTTTTTGAGCATATGTTTTCCTCCCAAACGCTCTGGCAGAGGCATGATGCCATTCTGCTTTCTGATGAATCCAGTTTCAAAACTTTGGGGCCTGGTTTCAAGCCCTTTCTGTAGCCTTCCTTAATATGGGAAAGGCCAAACCCGTAATTTCTGTTTTATGATCGCCCATAGTCTTGCAAGACCATGTGGCTCCATAATCAGGAATACGACGATCATAACACCAATGATGATGTCTGACACAAGATCTGCCGTCGAAGATGTAATTGTGATGGTTGTGAGCGTCTCCACAAGTGGTGGCAGCCAGTCACGGATGATAACCGGCAAAATCCAGATCACTGCAGCGCCCAGGAAACATCCAAGGAGACTTCCCAGGCCCCCTAGGATCACCATAAACAGAATTTCGAATGAGTGATTGTAGTCGAAGCTTTCAACTTCCGCTGCACCGAGCCACAAGAACACCATCAAGGCTCCGGCAACACCACAATAGAATGATGATACCGCAAAAGCCGACAATTTGGCATAAAGTGGGCGAACGCCCATCAGTTCAGCAGCAATATCCATATCACGGATCATCATCCATTGACGTCCGATCCGACCTGAAATCAGGTTGGACGCGAACCATGTCATGATCACCACGAACGCAAGGCAAACGAGATATCGAACCTCGGCGCTTGCGGACGCGCCGGTAACGATTACCCCAAACGCCTCTCGTTGGGGGACTTCGATCGCACCTGAATCATTATAGTTATATAGCCAGGGTATCCGGATGAACGCCCATTCCAGGAAGAATTGGGCAGCAAGGGTTGTCACGACAAGGTAAAAGCCCTTGATCCGAAGCGAGGGTAAGCCAAAGAATACGCCTACAAGTGCTGAGAAAACGCCTGATAGAAGAATAAAGACGAGAATATTCACTTCCGGAAAAGCAAGGGTCATCTTGTAACAGGCATAGGCGCCCACACCCATAAAGGCACCGGTTCCCAAAGAAATCTGGCCTGTAAATCCGGTTAGAATGTTGAGCCCGATGGCGGCAAGTGTGAACACCAAAAACGGGATCATGATCGCGCCAAGAAAGAACTCATCGCCGAAATATGGAATTACGAAGAAACCAATTGCCAGATAAATCCAGATAAAAACCTTATCCTGAAAAATCGGGAACTTTGCGCTATCTGCTTCGTATGTGGACTTGAATTGCCCGGCTTCGCGGTAAAACATGCTCTCTCCCCCAAGGCTATATTCGTTCGATCAGTTTCTCGCCAAACAGGCCTTCCGGTCTGTAGAGCAAGAAGATCAAGGCAATGATAAAGGCGAACCAGCTTTCGGTTCCGCCACCCAAAATGGGTGAGCCCCAGTAAAGATCAAAAATCTTTTCTCCAAATCCAATGATCAGGCCACCGATAATAGCGCCTGGAATGGAGGTGAACCCACCAAGAACAAGCACAGGTAACGCTTTTAGAGCGACGACTTGCAGAGCGAAAGACACATCTGATTTGGCTGCCCAAAGAATACCGGCGGTCAAGGCCACAACGCCAGCCGCAAACCATACAATTACCCAAATGTGCTCAAGTGAGATGCCAACAGAGAGCGCTGCCTGATGGTCATCTGCAACCGCACGCAATGCGCGCCCCGTTTTGGTTTTATTAAAAAACAATGCAAGTCCTGCAATCAGAATGGCTGCAATAACCGCCGCAGCGATGTCGATATGCTGGAAAATTACAATGCCGCCACCGACTTCCCAGTCGCTCGAACCGGTCGGGAGGCCAAGTTCTGTGGTGATCATTGCTTTTGGTTCACCACCAAAGATCAATTGCCCACCTGCAATCAGAATGAAGGTGATGCCGATGGTCGACATGAACAGAATGATATCCGGTTGGTTGACCAGCGGTTTCAAAACTACGCGCACAACCGTAAATGCCAACAGCGCCATGACGCCAAGAGTGAGCAAAACAGCAAGGTAGGCAGGAACGCCAAGCGCATGAATGCCTACAAGGGCAAGGGCAGCAAACACCACCATGATGCCTTGTGCAAAGTTAAACACACCGGAAGCTTTAAAAATAAGCACGAAACCAAGTGCAATCAGCGAATAAAGCGTACCCGAAACGAAACCTTCCCAAAGCGTTTGCAGGAGAAGATCCGGCAAGGCGTACATGGTTTCAAAGGGTTCGACGAAAATCTTGTTTAGAAGTTCCATTAGTGTGCTACCCCCAAATAGGCATCAATCACGTCTTGATTGGCCTGCACTTCTTCCGGCAATCCGTCGCCAATCTTTTTGCCATAATCCAGAACCATGACACGGTCAGCGAGATCCATCACAACGCCCATATCGTGCTCGATAAGCGCAATCGTGGTGCCATATTGCTGGTTCACCTCGATGATGAAGCGGCTCATGTCCTCTTTTTCTTCAAGGTTCATGCCTGCCATCGGTTCATCGAGCAAAAGAATGTCAGGTTCAGCAGACAATTCGCGACCCAATTCCACCCGCTTCTGCAAACCATAAGGCAATGTGCCCACAGGTTCCTTGCGTATAGCCTCGATTTCCAGGAAGTCGATGATTTCTTCAACCACTTTACGGTGTTCGATCTCTTCCTGAAGTGCTGGACCATACCGCCACATCTGCCAGAAAAAATTCTTGTGCATCTTCAGCGTACGTCCGGCCATAATATTATCGAGTGTCGACATACCATGGAAAAGCGCCACGTTCTGGAAAGTTCGCGAAATGCCACTGGATGCTGCCTGATAAGGTTTCATCTTGCGTCGCTTTTCGCCCCGAAACGTAATCGTGCCTTCCTGAGGGTGATAAAAACCGTTGATCACGTTCAGCATTGAAGTCTTGCCGGCGCCGTTCGGACCAATGATGGCCCTCACTTCTCCTTTGCGAACGTCAAACGAAACGTCAGTAATCGCTTTCACACCACCGAACGACAGCGAAATATTATCAACATGCAACAGCACATCACCGATGGCGACGCCGTCATCTTTTCTACCGTGGAGGGAAGTATCATGCGCGTTCATTCTGCGGCCTCCTTGGCAGCTGCGCTGGCAAAAACCGGAGCATCCTGAATTTTGATGTCTGCGGAAATCTTGCCTTTGCGGCCATCTTCGAAAACAACCTCGGTTTCAATGTGCTTTTCTTCCGAACCGTCGTAAAGCGCCTCGATCAACTCACCATACCGATCGGCAATAAAGGAGCGTCGAACCTTCATGGTTCGTGTCATCTCACCATCATCGGGATCAAGTTCCTTATGAAGAATAAGGAAGCGATGAATCTGCGAACCAGCCATCATCTCTTCCTTGGACAGATCCTCGTTTACCTCACGCACATGTTCTCCCATCATTTTCATGACTTCAGGGTGCTGTGTGAGTTCTTGATAAGAAGCATAGGAAACATTGTTGCGTTCCGCCCAGTTGCCAACCGATGTGAGGTCGATATTCAGGAAAACGCAGCAGCGGTCGCGATTGTCTCCAAACGCAACTGCTTCCTGGATATTAGGGAAGAACTTGAGCTTGTTTTCAATGTATTTCGGAGCGAACAAACTGCCGTCTTTCAGTTTGCCTACGTCTTTGGCCCGGTCTATGATTCGTAAATGTCCTTCATTGTCGATGAAGCCCGCATCGCCGGTATGAACCCAGCCATCCTTGGTTTTCGTTTCCTTGGTCGCTTTGTCATTCTTGTAATATCCGACAAAAACACCCGGCGAACGATACATCACTTCCCCATTGTCAGCGATCTCGATCTCAACATCCAACGATGGTGTGCCAACAGTGTCGGCACGGATTTGCCCATCAGGCTGAGCTGACACGTAGACTGACGCTTCTGTTTGACCGTAAAGCTGCTTGAGGTTTAACCCCAGCGAACGGTAGAAACGGAAAATCTCCGGCCCAATCGCCTCACCAGCAGTGTAGCCAACCTTCATTTTCGTCATGCCCATGCGGTTTTTAAGCGGGCCATAGACCAAAAACTCGCCAATCGCATATTTGACCCGATCCATCAGGCCAACACTTTCACCGTTCAGGATAGGTTCGCCAACTTTTCTGGCGTGATCCATAAAGTAATCGAACATGCGTTGTTTTGTTTTTCCGGCATCCTGCATGCGTACGGTGATTTGGGTTAAAAGAACCTCGAAAACCCGCGGGGGAGCAAAGAAATATGTTGGTGCTATTTCCCTGCGGTCATCATCGGCTGTTTCAGGGCTTTCCGGGCAACAGACGCAATAGCCTGCCGTATAGGATTGCGCATAGGAGAAGACATGATCCCCTACCCAAGCCAATGGCAGGTAGGCAATGATCTCGTCGGTTTCATCCAATTTGTCGAATTTGTTCGCGTTTTTTGCTGACTTCACCAGGTTATCATAAGACAGCATTACACCCTTCGGGCGACCTGTTGTTCCTGAGGTGTAGAGCATGACTGCGAGGTCATCGCCACCCAGCTTGTCGAACCCGGCAATCCAGTCACTGTCACCATCCTTCGCCAGTGCTTCTTTGCCCATTTCCTGAATGGCATCGATCGAATGCAGATTCTTGACCTCATAATCGCGCAATCCACGAGTTTCGTCATAGAGAATGTGCTTGAGCTTTTTCAGGGTGTCTTTGATAGAGAGGATTTTATCGACCTGTTCCTGATCCTGACAAACCGCTACTGCTACTTCGGCATGTTCAAGAACGTAGGACATTTCTTCTGCAACAGAATCGGCATAGACTGGAACAGGAACTCCACCTGCCGCTTGAACTGCACAAAATGTCCAATAGAGTTTTGGGCGGTTCTGGCCAATGATCGCAACCTTTTGTCCTGATTTCAGGCCCATGCTTTTCAAACCCATGGAATAGGCGCGGATTTCTTCGTAGGTTTCTGCCCAGCTCCAAGTCTGCCAGATGCCGTGATCCTTGTGACGGAATGCAGGTCGATCAGAAAAGCGAGAAGCGTTCAAACGCAAAAATTGCGGAAAGTTCACTGGCTGCCCGGCAGCCTGCGCAGCATTCTTTGGAGCCATAGCCCTAATTTTCCTCCCAAAAGTTGAAGACCGACTGATATGGTCTCAACTAAACAACATGTTGTTCATGTCTTGTGCTTATCAATTGTGGACGGATATCTGCATATTTATTCGCTCAATGCGAAGTGAAAATATGCAAATTGAATCGTCAAAATTGCAAACTTGGAATAACTTTATGAAAAACTGCGGGATTCCACAACAGCATTTAATGTGGTTTGAATGCGAATAAAGTTGAATGCCGAACGGGTGCACAAAACATGGTGAAGAAAATTTTGGTGATTGGTGGTGGTCAGGCCGCTGCTTCTTTTTTGACGAAATATCGCAGCCTTGATCAAAACGCTGAACTTACCCTTGTTGGGGACGAGGCAGTGGCACCGTATCAACGTCCTCCTCTTTCTAAGAAATATGCCACTGGGGATATGACTGCTGAACAACTCCTGCTCAGGCCTGACGAATGGTATGAACAAAACAACGTCAGGTGCTTGAAAGACACTTCAGTCACCAAGGTTGACGGCTCAGCCAAAATGGCCACTCTGTCAGATGGCACTTCACTTGACTGGGATCAGTTGGTTCTGACAACGGGTTCGCGGGCGCGCCGGCTTCCTGCCGGCATCGGTGGTGATCTAGATGGCATTCATGTGTTGCGAAGCCTTGCTGATGCAGATGTTTTGTCATCAGAATTGGTGGAAGGGAAACGGGTCGCCATCATAGGCGGTGGTTATATCGGTTTGGAAGCGGCAGCGGTGTGCGCGTCGCGAGGTTTGAGCGTGACGCTTGTGGAAGCAGCAGACCGCATCTTGCAGCGCGTTGCATGTGAACAAACGTCAGATTGGTTCCGGCATCTTCATGAGCGCAAGGGTGTGACCATTCACGAAGGCATATGCCTTGACCGTTTCGAGGGCGATGACGGGAAAATTGTGAAAGCTGTTTTGTCCAATGGGATCGAAATTGACGTGGATTTTGTTCTCGTCGGCATAGGCATTATTCCCAATGCTGAACTTGCGGCGGATGCGGGGTTGCTTGTGGAAACGGGCATTGTCGTCAATGAAAATTGCCAGACATCAAACCCGGATATTTATGCAGCGGGTGATTGCGCTGCATTCCAGTACAAGGGTGAACTGACCCGGCTCGAATCTGTTCAGAACGCCATTGATCAGGCAGAATGCGCGGCGAAGAACATTGCAGGTGAGGCGATTGAATACAGTCCTTACCCGTGGTTCTGGTCAGATCAGTATGATGTGAAGCTTCAAATTGCCGGTCTCAATCGTGGATATGACAAAATCGTCGTTCGACCCGGTGAACGCGAAGGCGGAATAGCTCATTTCTACTTCAAGGGAGATGAATTTCTGGCAGTCGATGCGATAAACGACCCGCGTACCTATATGGTGTGCAAGAAACTTCTTGAGACCGGCAAGACGATCACGCCTGAGCAGGCAGCGGATAGAGAGCTTCAGTTGAAGTCTTTGATGCAGAATTGATCCAGGTCTTACGCCCGGATAGCCTCATTTATTTCTCTGCCCAAAGCTTCAAATACAGTCTTTAGGATACCGTCGCGGTTTAGACCTGCCTGTCCGTTCATATCATCCGGGCTTGCCTGATCCATATAAATATCGGGCATGAATATTGACCGAAATCTTAGATTGCCCTCATCCAGTGCCCCAACCGAAGTGAGGTATTGGGCCACATGAGAACCAAAACCACCTACAGAACCTTCTTCAACTGAGATCAAAACCTCGTGGTTCTTTGCAAGCTGGTTGATCAGGTCTTCATCCAGTGGCTTGGCAAATCTCGCGTCAGCAACAGTGGTTGAAAGACCATATCCGTCCAGGTCCTCCGCCGCCAGCAGGCAATCATTCAGGCGTGTGCCAAAGGATAACAGAGCAACACGGTTTCCTTCTTTCACAATACGGCCTTTTCCGATTTTCAGAAGTTCTCCGCGTTCAGGCATTTCCACGCCGACGCCCTCTCCGCGAGGATAACGGAAGGAAATTGGTCCATCGTCATAGGCCGCAGCTGTGCGCACCATGTGTTTCAGTTCAGCTTCATCACTGGGAGCCATCACCACGAAATTCGGCAAGGTGGCGAGATAGGTTGTATCAAAAGCGCCCGCATGCGTTGGTCCGTCAGCACCCACAAATCCTGCTCTGTCTATGGGAAAACGAACGGGCAGGTTCTGGATCGACACATCATGCACAACCTGGTCATAAGCGCGCTGCAGGAAGGTCGAGTAAATTGCCACAAACGGCTTGTAACCTTCCGTCGCCAACCCGCCACCAAACGTTACTGCATGTTGCTCTGCAATCCCGACATCGAACATTTTGTCAGGATGTGCCTTGCCGAAGATGTCCATACCGGTGCCCGATGGCATCGCAGCAGTAATCCCGACAATTTTGTCATCGTGGTCGGCTTCCTGCGCGAGTGTCTGGCCAAACACCTTGGTATAAGCTGGCGCGTTTGGTGTGGCTTTTGCCTGTGCACCGGTCACGACATCAAATTTGGAAACTCCATGATATTTGTCAGCCGAAGCCTCCGCAGGAGCATAACCATGACCTTTGCGCGTAATGCAATGGATCAGTACCGGACCTTTGGCATTGTCGCGAACATTCTTGAGAACGGGCACTAGTGTTGAAAGATCATGCCCGTCAATAGGCCCAATGTGATAGAACCCGAGCTCCTCAAACATTGTGCCGCCGGTCACGTATCCTCTTGCATGTTCCACAGCACGGGTGATCGCACGGTCAACGGTCTTGCCCAGATAAGCGGTCATTTTTTTGCCGAGTTCCCGTACGCCCATATAGGTCCGGCCAGTTGCAAGCCGCGCAAGATATGCACTCATCGCACCGGTTGGCGGTGCGATTGACATGTCATTGTCGTTCAAAATGACAATAAGGCGCGCATCCATGGCACCTGCATTATTCATGGCTTCAAATGCCATGCCGGCGGACATGGAGCCATCTCCGATGACCGCGATCACGTTATTGTCGCCACCCTTCAATTCGCGCGCTACGGCCATTCCAAGACCCGCTGATATCGAGGTTGAAGAGTGTGCTGCGCCAAACGGATCATATTCACTCTCAGCGCGTTTGGTGAATCCGGAAAGACCGTCTTTTTGACGAATGGTGCGCATCCGGTCCCGGCGACCGGTAAGGATTTTATGCGGATAACACTGATGACCCACATCCCATATCACGCGGTCATTCGGGGTTTCAAACACATAGTGAAGCGCTGTGGTCAGCTCGACCACGCCTAGTCCTGCACCCAGATGTCCGCCAGTTTGTGACACGGCATCAATCATTTCCCTACGGACTTCGTCCGCGATTTGCGGAAGGTCCTTCTCGTCGAAATTGCGGAGGTCAGCGGGATAAATGATCTGATCGAGGAGAGGCGTTTCGACCGGCATGATGTCTTACTCTTGTTTCACCACATATGGGCTTGTCTGCTGAACGCCACAATAGACCAAGCTGTCGCAGGGCAAAATGAGGAATCCTGTATATTTTGTGCAGAATGAACAGTTTGTGAAGGGGTTACTTCCGAAAAACCATCAGCTCCCAAAGCGGCTCAATAAAGGGGTGCGGTGCACATTACAGAATTGTAACTGTGAATGTGTTGTGGGTCTCAATACTCTTGGTGGGTGTTTTGGAGAAAGTTGCAATGAAAAGTCTTCAAGTTGTGTCCACATTGGCAAAAATCCTGTCATTTATTCAGCTGATATTGCTGGCAGCGATATTCGGATTTTTTTACGCTTATGCGTGTTCTGCTATGTGGGGATTGGACGTTATTGATGCACGCGCTGCGATTGAGGCAATGAATGGCATTAATACAGTTGTTCGGAACGCCGTTTTTGCACCTGCATTCTTTGGCCCTATTCCGATGGGAATTATTGGTGTGATCCTGCTTTGGTTGGTTCGGTTGAAGAGGCCTGCATTGTGGTTTGCTTTTGCAGTTTTAACCTACATATGTGGCGCGTTTCTCGTCACAATGAGTGTTTCAGTTCCGATGAACCGTGAACTGCTTTCGATGCCAATTCCTGCCGACCTGCAAGATGCGACCAAGATTTGGGGCGACTATAGTGGAGCGTGGCAATTCTGGAATTGGGTGCGAACAGGCTTTAGCGGACTAGCGTTAGTGTTCGCAAGTATCGGCATCTTTTCACTTGGTGGCGCCAATAGAAAACTTAATGCCCGGCAATCATAGCATCCTGCTTTGCTCTCATTTGAGCGATTTTCGAATCTTCGGCCACAGATGTATTGTCATAGGTGATCAGGTCACCTTTTTTGATAGGGGCGGTGACGGTCGCCCCTTCGAGCAAGCCGCAGGGAATGGCATTCGAGCTCCCTGCTTCGCTTTTGCCCATGACCCACGCCCGGTAGGTGTATTCACCAATCTGGTCCAGCGTGTCACCAGGCTGCAAGTCCTTCTTGGCAAGCGCACAAACTTCGGCAAACGGTTTGGAAAGTGGCACCATATCAGCTTTGCCATACAAGACTGACCGGGCGCAGGTGAGCGGCACCTCAAGTGAAGTCAGATGAAACGGACGATGAAAGGTGAAGTAAGGCCCTTTGCCCATCTTCAGGTCTTCCATGCGTTCGGTGATGCGGGGGTGAGACATGTCAGCGATCACAAAGACTCCAGGCGCCACGCCCTTTCCAACCGAATAGTCGACACAACCTTTTTGCGAAAGCACGCCCCCATCTTCTTGTGGGATCAGGGTTGACGACAAGTCTTCCAATGCAGCTGCAGGGCCATGCATGCCCGCCGTATCCGGTACAAGCCCGGTAGCATTTGCAATCGCGCACATTTCCACCATGGTTTTAGAGCCTTCTACAAACTCGACCAGCATGCGCACATTCATGTTGCGGCGGTCTGCTTCAGCTTGGTAATCATCAGGGACAGCATCAAAATTGAGCGGGTTGTTCTTGCCCTTGCCAGCGCAAACGATTTCGTGGCCCATGGCAGACACGAATTCGATCAATTCCATACAGGATGAAGGCTCGTCTCCGGCACCAAGCGAATAAACTACACCCAAGCGCTCAGCCTCAGATTTGAGGTAAGGTCCGATACAAACATCTGCTTCGACATTCATCATGGTCAGGTGTTTGCCATGTTCCATGGCGTGAAGACCAAGTTCAGCGCCAACCGAGGGGATACCTGTTGCATCAATGACTACGTCAATCATCGGATTTTCAGTAATCATTTTGCTGTCGGATGAAATGGCCATCTTGCCCATTTCTATAGCGTCAGTCATCGCAGATTGCGTGCTTACTATTCGGCCAAGATCACTGTCACCATAGGTGACTTCGAGGGCCTTCTCGGCACGACTCAATCCCCTGTCAGAAACAGCGGAAACTTCAATGCCTTTCATATGGGCAACGCGGGCAATAACGTCAGTACCCATTTCCCCACATCCAATAAGCCCTATTCGGATAGGATTGCCGGTGTCGGCCCGTGCTTCAAGATCGCGTGCAAGGCCTGTCAGGGCAACATTGGTCGGCATTCAAGTATCTCCGCTTTTCTTGACACTATCATGTGTAAAAAAGGAAAAGCAATTGGGATAAGCGTGTGAAATGTGGGCATTTATTCGCTTTGTAACTTTTCCCATTCGATACGAAGTTGTTGAGCTTCGCTTGAAAAGCTTTTGCCTGTCGGTTCCCAATTTTCAATGCGGTCGATCCGGAAATGTCTGAAACCCTCTCTTAGCGTACACCAGGCAACCACAAGGATTGCGTCAATATAGTAAAACAAGGCAATGGGTTTGATCACCCGTTTGGTCTTTTTCCCTTTCAAATCCCGGTACAGAATTTCCAGTTCCTGTGCATTGTGAATGATTTCACGCAATCGCTCAGGCAAGCGCGCGCTGGTGGGGATCTGGTTCCAAGTTGAGACATGTAGTGCATTTCGCAATGTATTTTGGTCGGCGGAGACATCCGAGATCTTGGCCGCAACGCCGCCGGCTGCTTCCATCAGACCCCGGTCACCGCTACGCCCAAGCAATGATAGACCGACTGAAATTGCCTCCAATTCATCTCTTGTAAACATGAGCGGGGGCAGATCATATCCGGATTGCATAACGTATCCGATGCCAGCTTCTCCATTTATTGGAACACCGCTTGCTTGCAACGAAGCGATGTCACGGTAAATCGTGCGGACATTTACCTCCAGCTTTTCAGCAAGGTCTCTGGCAACAAGCGGCGTTTCCGCCTGCCGTAACAGTTGGATAATATCAAAAAAACGTGCAGATCGGCTCATCCAATAATCATAGCACACACTACTGACACATACATGTCAGTAGTGATTTGATAGGAGTGACCAGCTTCAATTGAAAGGTTCTGAAAATGCTTGCTGATTACAAGGCCAAATCCGGGAAATTTGTTCCGGTTTTCACGCTGGAGATCCAGATACTTGAAGATGATGCGGACCGCATTCTGGATGCGATCATGGAAGTGCATCCGCTTCCCTATGGCCGTTATCATCGCAATGCGTCGGTCTCTGGAGTTGGAAAGGAGACTACTATGCCGCAGTCGAATTCAACCACAACAACGCACAAGGATGGGTATGAACCCGGCACCGCCATGACCTATCCGATGGTGGAACTGAAAATCTCGATTGAAAGGGATCTGGCATTGTTGGAAAAGGTGATGGACGTGATCCATGATGTTCATCACTACGAAGAGCCCGTTATCTTTCTGCGTGAAGACTGGACCAGCCGCTCGGCATACAATCCGACACGGGACAATCCAAATCGGTGGTGGAACAACGGTAAGGGTCTTCCTGAAACGGTAAACCTGGTGGAGCAGAAATAGATGTCTGTCATCAGTCATATTACACTCGGAACCAATGATCCCGCGCGAGCTGGCAGCTTTTATGATGCAGCTCTTGGGGTTCTTGGATTCCGCCGACTACCAAAACCTGAAGGAAAACCGCCAGCTTATGAAAAAGGCGGAATGCCGACCATCTATCTCTATATACCGGAGGATGGCCGTCCTGCGACATGGGGAAATGGGACGCACATAGCGTTCACCGCTGAGACCAGAGATATCGTGGATCAATTCCATCGCAACGCGCTTGCCTCAGGTGGGACGTGCGCCGGTGAGCCGGGGCTGCGACCGCATTACAGTGAAAACTATTACGCGGCTTATGTTCGCGATCCAGATGGAAACAAGCTTCAGGCAGTTTGTTACGAAGAGCCAAAACAATGAAAATTCCTCATTCGAAAGAACAATCATAAGGGAACCCAAATGATAAAATACTACTACCCAAACGGCGATCATTGTTATCGCGCGCTTCACACAACGCATGCTGTTTATCATGATGAGCAGAGAAAACTGATTGCCCGGGCAATGAAATCGGACAACAGTGAACTCTATGAATTTGAGATCACCGGGTTTGAATTGGTCGAGCCCGGAGTGCGGTGTACTTAGAGCAGTTTGAGTTCAATCGGAGAACGATTGGACTCAAATGCGTGAACCAATTCAGTGTGATAACGTGTTGTTTCGGCTATTTCTGACCGCTGAGCGATTTAAACCGCTTCTTTCATGCTTTCTTCGAGATAAATCTCGCGCAGTTTTGCCACCACATGGCCGGGCTTTCCGTCACCAATGGTGTTGCCGTTAATTTCGACTACAGGACACACGAAAGCGGATGCAGAGGTGAAGAAAGCTTCTGAAGCATTTGCCGCTTCCTCTTTGGTGTAGGGGCGTTCTTCAACCCGCATTTGCAGCAGTTCTGCGCAACGCAACACCGCCTTGCGGGTAATACCATGAAGGATTGAATTGGAAAGATGGCGTGTCACCAGCGTGCCATCTTTCGTCACAATCCATGTGTTGTTTGATGTGCCTTCATTGATGAAGCCGTCTTCTTCCATCCAGGCATCATCCACGCCTTCGGCTTTTGCCATCATTTTGGCCATGGATGGATAAAGCAATTGGGTGGTTTTGATGTCGCGACGACCCCAGCGTTGATCAGGAACTGTGATCACACGAGCACCGGTTTCGTACATCGGATTGGCAAGGGGGTCTTTCGCCTGCGTAAAGAGAACCAGTGACGTCGGTGTCCCGGCAGCGGGGTAGGCAAAATCACGGTCGGCCACACCGCGTGAAACCTGCAGGTAGATCATGCCGTTTTCGAGATTGTTTTCTTCAACCAGCTTCTTGTGAATGTCCAAAAGGCTGTCCATCCATTCCGGTTTGTCCATACCCAATTCATTGAGCGAGCGTTCCAGACGTGCCATGTGACCTTCAAAGGCGATCAGTTTGCCTTCAAGGACGGTTGTCACTTCATAAACGGCATCCGCCATCAGAAAACCGCGGTCAAAGATCGATACTTTCGCTTCCTCTTCTGGAAGGAATTCGCCGTTCACAAAAACAGTTCTGGACATCCTAAATCATCCCCATAATGCGCTATCAGGTGGAAACATCGTTGATCCTACATATCGAATACTATGTTTCCTGTCTTCTGCCAGAAGCAGTGGACCATCCAAATCTACAAAACTGGCACCCTGGGCCACAAGCGTTGCGGGCGCCATGCCAAGCGAAGTTCCGACCATGCATCCGACGAAAATCTTGAATCCCATCTCTTCAGCTTGAGCCTTCATTTTCAAGGCTTCGGTCAAGCCACCGGTTTTATCCAGCTTGATATTGATGACATCATATTTGCCGTGAAGTTCATTCAAACCATCTGTTGTATGGCAAGATTCATCGGCACATAAAGGCAAGCCAATGCCGGCTCCAAGAAGAGCGCTATCATCTGCTTCAGGCAGAGGTTGCTCGATCAATGCCACATCAATCTTCTCAAGAGCCGGTTGAAGCTCTAACAAAGTTGGCACTTCCCAGCCCTCGTTCGCGTCAACCATAATGGTCGAGTTTGGCGCGCCTTCACGAACAGCTTCCAGACGAGGAATGTCGTTCGGTGTGCCGAGTTTCAATTTAAGCAAAGGGCGAAACGCGTTTGCCTTGGCGCTCTCTCGCATTTGTTCCGGTTCTTCGAGTGAAAGGGTGTACGCCGTTGTCAGTTCTTTTGGTTCTTCTAATCCAGCCAGTTTCCAGACAGGTGTGCCGTTTTGTTTGGCTTCAAGATCCCAGAAGGCACAATCGACTGCATTACGCGCCGCTCCTGCCGGCATGATATCTTGCAGCGTTTCACGGTTTACATCTGTTGGTAGCGCTTCGATTTGCTGAATGACACTCTCAACGCTCTCTCCATATCGCGCATAGGGAACGCATTCGCCCTGTCCTGTGTGCGTCCCGTCAGAAATCTCGACACGCACTACATGAGCATGTGTTTTCGTGCCGCGAGAAATGGTGAACGCGTTTGCGAGTGCAAAACTCTCGCTATAGCTTTTGATTATATTCCCCAACGCCGTCATTCTCCCGCAATATGGCGTCAACCGCCTCAAACATTTCTATTTTGCGAGCGTCTGACACTGGGCTTTCAACCACGACTACGAGCTTTGGTTCGTTGGATGAGGCCCTAACGAGACCCCATGTTCCGTCCTCGGCGACGACACGCACGCCGTTGACGGTTACAAGATCACGGATCGATTGACCAGCAACTTTCTCGCCATTGGCCTGCATGTCTTCAAACCGTTTCACGACTTTGTCGACTACATCATACTTGGTTTCATCCGAGCAATAGGGCGACATGGAAGGCGAGCCATAGGTTACAGGCAATTCACGGCGCAAGTCAGCCATGGTTTTGTCGGGGTTGCGCTCCAGCATGTCACAAACGGCGAGAGCAGTAACAACCCCATCATCATAGCCCTTGCCGATGGGAGAATTGAAAAAGAAGTGACCGGATTTCTCAAATCCTGCAATCGCGCCGATCTCATTTACTCTACGCTTGATGTAGGAATGGCCTGTTTTCCAGTAGTCGGTTTCCGCACCCTGTGATTGTAGAACCGGATCAGTCAGGAAGAGGCCGGTAGATTTCACATCTGCCACAAATTTTGAACCCGGATGAACCGCGGAAATGTCACGTGCGAGCATGACACCCACCTTGTCCGCAAAAATCTCTTCCCCTTCATTGTCAACAACACCACAGCGGTCGCCATCGCCGTCAAACCCAAGGGCAACATCTGCACCCGCTTCCAACAAACGGTCGCGCATTTTGTGCAGCATGCTCATATCTTCAGGGTTTGGATTGTAATTCGGGAACGAGTAGTCAAGCTCCGTATCCATGTGAATGACTTCGACACCGCAGCGCTCGAGAATTTCGGGAGCGAAGGCACCCGCAGTCCCATTACCACAAGCGGCCACCGCTCGAATTTTCCTGGAATATGGCTTGTCCTTCACATGCGCATCGATATAGCGCTGGGCGAAGCCCTCCACGAATTCGTAAGCGCCACCGCCTGCCAGTTTCCATTCGCCGCCAAGCACAATATCGCGCAAGCGCCCCATTTCATCCGGGCCAAACGTCAGGGGCCTTTCACACCCCATTTTGACACCAGTCCAACCGTTGTCATTGTGTGAGGCAGTCACCATGGCAACAGATGGTACATCGAGTTCAAACTGGGCAAAATAGGCAACAGGAGAGAGCGCAAGCCCAATGTCCTTTACTCTTGCCCCGGCTGCCAGAAGGCCGGAGACAAGGGAGTGTTTGATGGACATTGAATAGCTTCGGTAATCGTGACCTACCACGATATCAGGCCCGGCTCCAAGTTCCTGGATCAGCGTACCGAGCCCCATGCCCAGTGCCTGAATGCCCATCAGGTTCAGTTCGGGTTCCTTGTCAGATTCCGGATGACCGAACCACCACCGTGCATCATATTCCCGAAAGCCGGTTGGCTTTACCAGGGGCGTGTTTTCAAACGCGTGAGTATTTGATTTTGCAGACGGTGCTGTTTTGGGGAACATGCTTGCGATCCTCGTTTGTGCAATCTTATCCAGCCCCGCATGTCGATAGCGGATTTTGCCCGAAGAAAGCAATGCCAGATTTTAGGGAGTCGTTGCTATTGCGTCAGTACAAGTTCGCCATTGCGAATCTCGAATGATCTCATCTGGTTCAGGAAACTCATCCCCAACAATGTGCCGTCGAGAGATTTGTCTGGCAGAACAGCAGCGCGAACATTGTTTGCAGAAACCCGGCCAATTTGGATGCGATTGATGATTGCCGATGCTGCCCGAACTGAACCGTTGGCTGTATTGACCTGGTACTTAAAGTCTGATGCGTTCAGATTGATGCCAAGTCTCCGCGCTGTCGATCTGTTAATCGCGACAGTCGTCGCTCCAGTATCCACGAGCACATCAACTTTCCGTCCATTCATTCGAGCTGTTACGGTGTAGTGGCCACGGGAATCTGATTTGATTTTGGTTTTCCTGCCAGCATAGGTGACTTTGACAGTATCTCGGGCTTGTGTTTTTTCAACGCGCTGTTTTTTAACAGGGTTCACCTGATGCTGAGCCTGCTCCTGATAAGCATTTTGTTGAAATTGGTTCTCTTGTTCCTGTCTAAGAATATACGTGTTGGCCATGAAGGCTATTGAGAGCCCCACACCCACAATACTGACTGCGTATTGCCACATTACGATCCCGCCTTGTTGATAGCTCGAAAACTTTTTGTTCACTAAGTTTATCTGAGAAGCCCTAAGAAGAGGCTAAGTCGCGATGTATTTGGATAAAGCGGAAAGAAACCTCATAGCAGGGTTAGGAAACCGTTAACCCGCCTTTGTTGCACCGGAAATACCTGATAAAAGAAGCGAATCCCTTGGTGCATGGAGGCCTCTGCATGATGCGAATGATCAGAATTTCAAGTTTTTTGGTTCTGGTGATCCTTATGTTTCCGGTATCTGCTCTGGCAGAATGGCGCAGCGACATAGGGGTCTTCCGCATTGGCGTAGTAACAGGTGACAAAACAACTGGCTTTGTCCGCCGTGCTGAACCCTTCCGGCGTGCCTTATCAGACGCACTTGGAATGGATGTGGAGTTTTTCACAGCAAAACGTCCTGAAGCGATTATTGATGCGCTCACTTCAGCGCGCATTGAATACGCCATTATTTCGGCGACAGGCTATGCTTTGACATGGTCGGTTTGTGAATGCGTGGAACCGATTGTTTCCCCTCGCTCTGCTGATGGCACAGATGGCTATAATCTTGTACTGCTGACCCGGTCGAACGGTCCCAAAGATTTGGAGAATCTTCGGGGAAAGCAGATTGGGGTGCTGTCTTCAAGCAGGTCTGCTGAAGCAGGTATTCTCAGGCTTGCGTTTAAGGAAGCGGGACTGACAGAAAATGATATTGAGTTGATAAACCGCGAATCCGGCGAAGCAACTCTGACAGAGTTTCTGGATGGTCAGTTTGAAGCATTATTGGGATGGAGTTCGATGACGGGCAACCCATCCATTGGGTATACCCGTGGTACACTGCAAGTCATCGCCAGAAGAACTGATGATCTTGCAACCAAGTTTCCGATAATCTGGAAATCAGAGCAATTGCCTCATCGAGTACATCTGGTACGCAAGAAATTGCCCGGTGAAGCAAAGAACATATTGCGGAACCTCTTGGCCTCTCTCTTTGACCGAAATCCTGTGGCTTACGACTCAATAGAGCCGATATATGGCGGTGGTTTTACAATAGCGCGCCATTCGCAGTATCAGCCATTTATTGATGTTGTTAAGGCATTTGGTGAGGTAAACAAGGATGTTTTGGATACTGAGCTGGAGGCTGGTGGCCTGGAAATTACACCGGAAGATACATCGCAATAAAAGATCCGCCACAACCAATGATCATGACGGATCTAATTGTTTCAAATTAATTAGTTCAGCATCATGTGCATGCGGAACAGTCTATGCCAGTATCTTTTGCCCGCCTTGGTCTCAGGAACATTTGCTCTGACAATTCAATGGATGCACCATCGAAAGAAATTTTTCCATCATCATAGTTGATGAACCCAACTGCTGGTGAATGGTCTGTCTTTACAACTGCTGCAATAAGAAATGCGTCAGTATTGCGAATGTTTGCCGGAACAGTAAACGGTTGTCCGGGTGCCGGAGCAGTTCCCCCACCTGTAGTGTATCTCCAACGTACAGTTGAACTTCCATTCACAACATCGATTCCCATAATCGAGATTGCGACTGAGTCTTGATAAGGGTACATGATACGGTTTGCGATTTTCACAAACTCGTCCATTTCAGAAACAGGAAGATCGCTGAACTGTGTACGCGTAATCAAGTCAGCGACAGAGCTTGAAATTCTGGAAATTTTTCGGTCCACCGCAATTGCCAGAGAAATCTCAATTGTTCCAAGAAACAAAAGAATAAGGATCGGCGCTATGATCGCGAATTCGAGTGCCGCAACACCTGACTCGTCATCACGAAGAAGTTTGCATTTGACCAGGAAACGGCCCATTGCGTTTTCTTGTTTGAAGCGTTTCAAAAACATGGATCTATCCTGTGTTTAGTAGGGCTCTGTGCGCATCACTGATGTCACACGTAGCAAAGAATAGTTGCCACCAGGTGCATGCAGTAGTGGTGCTGCAAAATTTGTGTAAATAGGCCACTTGTAGCTGGCTGAAACCTGCATGATAAGATCAGGTCCTGGATTATCGATAGAATCTCCTGGCAAGTCGCCCGTTAGTGGGTCTGGTTCGGGCGGGTCACCCAAACCATCGAATGTTCCAGCAACCTGAACATCGAACGTTACGTCGTTGCAGTTCAAGATAATTGTTACGCGATTGCACAATTCAGCTCTGAATTGTGCTGCAGTAGTACCAGGACCAAGTTGTCCGGTTCTCAAAAGGCGCGCGGTGTCGTCTACGGCTGTTTCAAAATACTGTCCGGCGAAAAACATGATCGACGTTTCCAGAATCGCGAAGATCAGCAGGAAAAACGGTCCCGCAATTAGTGCAAATTCCACTGCCGTTGCGCCGTCTTCTTCTGTTTCAAAACGCTTGATGGTTTTGGGAAACCATTTTGCGCATCTTTTAACAATAGGATTGTCAGTTCTAATTCGCATTTTCGTCATCCAAGAGGCTATATTCTGTCAAAAGGTAACAGATGTTTGTTTCGGAACGGTTGACGGATAGTTAGAAAGCAAGGGTATCGAATTAAGGGTCTATTAACCAAAAAAGCAGGCCCTGAAGCCTGCTGCGCTTGAATGCAAATTGATCAGTGTGATCAATTGCTGTTTGACAATGACAATTGATTGCGCACCTGAATCTGACCGGAGGCAAAATCGAATGCTCTGTTGTCATCACCGATTGTCAGGGTTGGTTCGCACACAGGCGAACATGCCATTGTTGCTCTGCTGTCTCGTCGGTAAATGCGGACGGTGTTAGCTTCACTTGCTTGGACAACAACCGGTTGGTCGACCAATGCATCGCCATTCTCGTCTAGCACGATGAGGTTGGTAACGCCGAAAGATCGACCGGTCAGAATCAAAGTCTGATCATCCTGGATAGTAGCGTCGACAATTGAAGGGTTTCCGATGATGATCGTATTGGCGGGACGTGACACCCGGAATACTTTTGCCTGATCCACCGTGACAAGTACCGAGCGATTGTTCACATCACTTACGGATTCTGCAGACGATACTGATGGGGTACCCGTTACCAGTGCTGCCGCAAAGGCGAGGCCAATTAGTTTATGTTTCATGACATACTCCGAACTACTTGTCCGCATCATCCAATATTTTGGTCAATAAACCCTTAACTCAGCGAAAAGAGTGAAACGGAGACGCCGTATGTTGTGGAAGATAAAATGAAGCGAACATAGCCACACCAAATGAATGCGATAGGGTCTAAGACTAGGGTCCCGTATATATACATTATAATAGGGGTTGGATTTACAATCGCTGAACCAGCTTGAAAACACAGATTTTGAGTCAGATTTTCGCATATCAAATTACCCTTTTTTAGGCATATGCGAACAAGAAATGAATTAATCTTGAGGTAACCATGTAAATTAAGAGCTTCTAAATTCCTGCTGCGTATATTCGCTTCAGATCAGATCAACTGATCAAACAAAACAGTAAAAACTTTAGAGTTTAAGGAGCACAACAATGAAACTCGTAGCACGCTTTATGAAAGACGAATCAGGCGCAACAGCAATCGAATATGGTCTGATTGCAGCACTTATCTCAGTCGCTATCATCGGTGGCGTAACTGCTCTGGGTACAAGCCTTGACACCACATTCTCTGGTCTTGGTACTACTGTATCTGGCTAATTTACCAGACACGACTTCGGTCACGGGCCGCCGGTTCTTCCGGCGGCCTTTTTTTGTGCCAATCTTGGATTGTTAACTGCACAGTTAACCTTTGTGTTTACGCTGCCCTGAAACCAATCAACCCGGAAATCGACATGTTTGAATATTTCCTAATGATATTTTTCCCGTTTCTGATGATTTATTCAGGTGCTTCGGATCTGTTCTCGATGACGATTCCAAACCTAGTCTCGATGCTGCTCATCAGCGGGTTTGTCGTTGCTGCCTATGCAGTGGGGTTGGATTTTAGCACGATCCTCTGGCATTTTATCGCGTTCGCAGTTGTTTTGGGATTTGGATTTGCTCTCTTTGCCATTGGTCAAATGGGAGCTGGAGATGTAAAACTGGCAGCGAGTACTGCGCTCTGGTTTGGTTGGTCATTCCATCTTATGGAATATATCCTAATGTTCTCCATCATTGGCGCAATCGTCACCATAGCATTTATTTTCGCCAGAGCACGTTTTGTCCCGCAGTTTGTGGGTGAAGTAGAATGGTTTGTGCGGCTTTATAACAGCAACAAATATCCCTATGGCCTGGCGCTTGGTGCTGCCGGCCTCCTTGTCTATCCTTCCACATTCTGGATGCAGTCGATCATCGTTTGATGGATATTAACATCTTGTTGCAAAAGGCCGGCTTCCAACCGGCCTTTTTCGTTTTCGCAACTTCGCTAACTTCAATTAACTAAAAAATTCAGGGTTTCATTAACCATAAGTACACCTTTGTCAGTCCAATATGTCCCCACGGGTCAATGCGCCCATAGTTCATAAGGCTCAAGAGGGTTTAGTAAAATGAAAGTAGCGCAATTAGCAGCTCTTGGTGTTGCCGTAGTCGCAGGGGGCGGAGCCTATGTTGTTGCAAACAACCTGTCTGCTCCTCCTGAACAAGTTCAGCAAGTCCAGCAGGATCAGGGGCCGCGCATTGAGCTTGGCGAAGTCCTCGTCGCAACAAACAATATTTCTCTGGGCACGTCACTCAAAGACACAATGGTTGAATGGAAACCCTGGCCCAAAGACGGAATTGGTCAAGGTTATATTACACGCTCCAACAGTCCTGACGGTCTTGATCTTGCGAATGATCCCGCGATCGCTCGAGGGTCTTTCTTTGCAGGTGAGCCTATCCGGGAAAGCAAGCTGGTGCGCTCCGACAAGGGTTACATGTCAGCCATACTGCCAGCGGGCCAGCAGGCTGTAGCCACATCAATTTCGACTGCTACCAGTGCTGGAGGATTTATTCTTCCCAACGACCGGGTCGATGTGATCATGACACGTCGTACTGGCGAGAACGACGATATATTTGAAACCGAAACCATCCTTGAAAACGTCCGCGTGCTCGCGATTGACCAGACGATTGAAGAAAAGGAAGACGGCGAACCGGTGGTAGTCGGTGAAACCGCAACCCTGCAATTGTCGCCTGACCAGGCAAAAATTCTGACCGTTGCCCAGCAAATGGCAGATCGTCTTTCGTTGGCTTTGCGGTCTTTGGAAGACAGCGGAAGTGAAGAAACCAAGGGTGCTGAACATCTGCTTATCGGCGGCGCAAAAAGCGGGCGGGTGAAAATCATCAAATTCGGAAGCACCAAGGAAATCATAACCGGCACTGCCCAGCAGAAGAACTGATTGGGCGCTGAATGAGGAATATGGACATGTTAAAGTTGAGTAAGTCATTTCTGAAAGCAGCTTCTGTGGCGGCAATCCTTTCAGTTAGTCAGGTTATGGCTGGAACGGTTACCGTTGCCCACGCGGAAAACTTCCTTAAAATCTCCAAATCTGCGATTGGCAAGACACAAACAGTGAAAGTCGGTTTGAATAAATCGATGGTGATCGACCTTCCGGGTGATGCACACGATATCCTGGTGGCAAACCCTGACGTTGCAGATGCGATTACAAGAACATCCCGTCGCATTTACATTTTTGCAAAACAGGTGGGTTCAACGAATATCTTCATATTCGATTCAAAAGGCCAACAGCTGTTGAGCATCGATCTCAACATCGAACGTGATATCGCCGGTCTTGAGGAAAACCTCAGAAAATACATTCCAGGTTCCGACATCAAAGTCGAAATCGTGAATGACAACATCATCCTGACAGGATCAGTCCCAACACCTCAGGCCTCTGCACGGGTTGTGCAATTGGCGAGAGCCTTTGTCACGGGTGGTGAGGCGACAACCAACCAGTTTAACCAGAACTTCAGCGGTGATGTTTCAAACGGTGGAACAGTCATTGAGGACAATGAAGAGCGCAGAGAAAGCCAGATCGTGAACCTTCTTCGGATTGAAGGTGAGGATCAGGTTCATCTGAAAGTTACAGTTGCCGAAATACAGAGAACAGTTGTCAAACAGCTAGGCATTGATTTGACTGCGGTCGGTTTGACGGCTGGAAACATAGCTTTGGGTGCTTTCGGAGACAATCCGTTTGGCCTCCGTGGGATCGGTTCCAACAGCGCAATTGGCGCGCAATACGATGGTGGTGGAACAGAGACCATACAAGGCATGCTGAGGGCGCTCAACCAGTCTGGTGTCATCAGAACGCTAGCGGAGCCATCTCTCACGGCAATTTCAGGCGAAACAGCTACATTTTCAGTTGGTGGTCAATACAGCGTACTCCGCGAAGCCGAACTTGGTGGCAATCCCAGACCATTTATACCTAATTTTGATATAGATGAAACCCGAACAAACCTACTCAATCTGGGACAACCCATCGGCAGTGTTTCGCGCACATTTGAACAAATCGAATACGGTATTGGGCTTTCGTTCTCACCTGTTGTATTGGGGCCAGGTCGTATCAGTCTAAGGATTAGGACCGAAGTCTCCGAGCCTACGACTGAGGGAGCGATTACAGTGGGTCGCGCCGGACCAGGAGGTTCGATTACAATACCGGGCCTAAGGCGCAGAGAAGCTGAAACAACGGTTGAACTTCCTTCAGGTGGATCGATGGTTCTTGCTGGTCTTTTGAAAGACGATGTTCGTCAGACATCAGCTGGTTTCCCTGGACTGAAGGACGTTCCTGTACTCGGAACACTGTTCCGCAGTCGTCAGTATCAGAGGTATGAAACAGAGCTGGTAGTTATCGCGACACCTTACCTGGTTCGTCCGATTGCCAGGCAGCAATTGGCGCGTCCGGATGACAATTTTCAACCGAGTGCAGATGGTGCAGCCAACTTCCTGGGTCGTGTGAACCGGGTATACGGAAAAGTAGAGGGGCAGCTTCCCGAGGGTCGCTACCACGGAAAAGTTGGGTTCATTTTCAAATGATGAATCTGACAAACGGAGCAAAGACTATGTCTAGAGTAACAAAATTCAAAAAACCCAGTCTTTCCAGAGGATTGCCGGTAATCTTGACTGCCCTTATCGTGTCCGGATGCGGTTCTTACAGCAAAGATCACTTTACAGTGGGATCCGTGCCATCCGACTATCGGACTAAGCATCCAATTGTCGTTGCGCAAAACGAGGATGTGGCGGATATGATTGTGACCCGCGATATGAAGGGGATGTCACTTCGTCAACGTAACGTGGCACTGGCAATGATCGGCAGATATAAGCGTTCCGGCGCAAAGATCATGCGGATCATTCTCCCGGCAGGGTCGCATAATGAAGCCGCCGCAAGACGGGTTGGTACGGATCTCGTCCAACTGATGAAAGATGAACGGGTTCCTCCAAGCCATATTCAGGTTTCGAGGTACCACGCGTCAAACCATGGTGACTCAGCTACGATCCGACTTTCATTCGTTACTGTAGATGCCAAGGTCCACAGCAAATGCGGTCAATGGCACGAAAATTTGTACGATGACAGAGAGAATAGAAATTACGGCAATTTTGGGTGTGCGACGCAAAATAACCTGGCGGAGATGATTGCCAACCCGGAAGACCTTGTTTCACCACGAGGAGAGTCGGAAATCGATGCCACAAGACGTGACAACGTAATCAACGATTGGCGCTCTAGCGGTACGCCAGATCTACCTAGCCTGCTTTAATGAAAGCACAATATTTCAGAGGATCTAGAGGTAAATATGTCAGTAGCTAATCCTGAAAATGAAATGTCGATGTACGATGCGCATTCTGATGTGGACTTGGGAGATATGTCCGATGTCCGTCCTATTCCCAGAATAACCATCCAGTGCTTCTGTGAGACCGAAGCAGTTCGGCAGACGCTTGAAACGGCAGCAAGTGACAGGCGAATGTCTCGTGCCCATATCTCAGTAAATATGGGTGGGATTCTCGGGGCGGTTAATTTCTACGCGACCTCGCCAACACCAAACCTGATTGTTGTCGAGACTCGCCACGCCGATGATTCTTTGATGCAGGAGCTCGGCCAATTGGCTGATGTCTGCGATGCGGATACCCGGGTTATCGTGATCGGTCACTTCAATGATATCCTTCTGTATCGGGAACTAATCTCTAACGGAATATCTGAATACCTTGTTGCGCCAGTTACAATGGCAGACATCATGTCTTCCATATCCCGTATTTTTGCCTCGGAACAAAATGGCAAGCTTGGGAGAATGATGGTTTTCATGGGCGCCAAGGGTGGTTCAGGGTCTTCAACCATTTGCCACAATATTGCGTGGTCGATTTCCTCGACTTATCGGAACGAAGTTGTGCTGACAGATCTGGACTTGGCGTTTGGCACCGCTAACATGAACCTAGATCAGGACCCGACACAGGGTGTTGCGGATGCGGTTTTCTCACCAGAGCGTGTCGATGATATTCTTCTTGATCGGCTTTTGGCTAAATGTGCAGAACATCTTAGTCTTCTCGCAGCACCTTCGACGCTGGAACGAACCTATGACTTTGATGCCAATGCCTTTGCACCGATTCTGGAAATCAGTCAGAAAACAGCTCCTACGGTTGTGGTTGACCTTCCCAATCAGTGGAATGGATGGACAAAACAGGTTCTGGCTTCCGCAGATGAAGTGATCATCACAGCGGAGCCCGAACTGGCAAACCTTCGCAATGCAAAGAATTTGGTCGATACGATTGCGGAAATTCGACCCAATGACACACCTTGCAAACTGGTCATGAACAAAGTCGGTGTGCCGAAGCGGGCGGAAATCACGGTTTCTGAGTTCGCAGGCGCTCTGGGTCTGGATGTCTCAGCGACGATACCATTTGAACCTGCCCTGTTCAGCATGGCAGCAAATAACGGCCAGATGATTTCAGAAGCTGATCCCAAAAGCCCTGTCGTCAATTCACTGCTCGAGTTGACACAGATTATCACGGGTAAAGCGGAAGTTCGTCAGGCAAAGAAATCAGGTCTTTCGTTTCTCAAGAACATAAGCCTCGGCAAAAAGAAAAAGTAATTTAGTTAAGGGTACGGGTAAGCATCATGTTCGGAAAACGCGGCGGTAGTTCAGATACTCCTGATTTCAAGCCAGTTAGCGCGCCTGCTCCAGTAGCACCGGCTCCTGAGAGCGCCCCTGCTTCTCAGTCAACCGCGCTTGAAGCAAAGCCGGAATTGCCAAAGGTCCAACCGCCGGCAATCGCTCCCGCTGTCGCCGCGCAAGCCGCGCCACCTCCCTCACCGGAGGCATCGGGAGAAAAGACCGAGGAATATTACGACACCAAGACAAGTGTCTTTTCCGCTCTGATTGACACCATTGATCTGAGTCAGCTTTCACAGATGGATCCGGAAGCTGCCCGGGAGGAAATCCGGGATATCGTAAGCGATATCATTTCGATCAAAAACCTTGCGATGTCGATAGCTGAGCAGGAAGAAATTCTTCAGGATATTTGTAACGATGTTTTGGGCTACGGTCCTTTAGAGCCACTTCTGGTTCGCGATGACATCGCTGATATCATGATCAATGGTGCCAAAGATGCCTTCATCGAAGTTGAAGGCAAAATGGAAAAGGCCAGGGTCAGGTTCCGTGACAACACCCAGTTGATGAACATTTGCCAACGAATTGTGAGCCAGGTTGGCCGGCGGGTTGATGAATCAAGCCCGATCTGTGACGCGCGTCTCGCCGATGGTTCGCGTGTGAATGTGATCGCACCGCCGCTTGCAATCGATGGCCCCGCACTCACCATTCGTAAGTTTAAGAAAGACAAGCTCACTCTGGACCAGCTGGTCAAGTTCGGTTCGATCACACCAGAAGGCGCAGACATTCTGCAGATCATCGGCAAGGTTCGATGCAACGTTATCATCTCTGGCGGTACCGGTTCGGGTAAGACAACACTTCTAAACTGTATGAGTGCTTATGCAGGCGAGGAAGAGCGCATTATCACTTGCGAAGACTCCGCGGAACTTCAGCTTCAGCAGCCGCATGTGGTTCGCCTGGAAACACGACCACCGAACCTTGAAGGTGAAGGTCAGATTACAATGACAGATCTTGTTAAGAACTGTCTGCGTATGAGACCGGAACGCATCATCGTGGGTGAGGTGCGTGGCGCAGAAGTCTTTGACTTGCTACAGGCAATGAATACGGGCCACGATGGTTCTATGGGTACAATCCACGCGAATACGCCGCGCGAGTGTTTGAGTCGTATTGAATCTATGATCGCGATGGGCGGCTTCAATCTGCCAGCCAAAACAGTTCGTGAAATCATTGTGGGCTCAATTGATGTGATCATACAGGCAGCCCGGCTTAGGGACGGCTCTCGCCGGATCACGCACGTAACCGAAGTGATCGGCCTTGAAGGTGATGTGATCACCACACAGGATTTGTTCGTCTACAAGATCGATGGTGAGGATGCCAACGGGAAGATCATCGGTAAGCATGTCTCCACTGGTATCGGGCGTCCGGCCTTTTGGGATCGCGCTCGCTATTACAATGAAGAAGGCCGTCTTGCTGCTGCGCTGGATGCCGCTAACGAAGAAAATATGTAGGAGCTAGGGTTAGACATGTTTGGCTTAGACATGAACACATTAATCTTCATGGCTCTTGCAGCATTGGCTTTCTTTGCTGTTGCCTTGACGTTCCTGCTTCCGCAAATTTCAAACGAGCGGAACCAAGAGAAAAAGATCAATAGCATCAAGCACAATGAACGAGACCGCGACGCTCGTTTGAAAGCTGAGGCGCGTGTTGCAGATGCATCGAAACGCAAACAGTCTGTTCAGAATTCGCTCAAGGAACTGGAAGCCGGCACCAAGGCAAAAGACCCTAACAAACAGGGCTTGAAAGATACGTTGCGTCAGGCTGGAATCGATATCACCATCCCAAAATTTTACGTGTTCAGTGTTATATTTGGCATTATTTTTTCAATCATTGTGCTCGTCGCGTCTGGCGACCCGCTCGTTGCGGGTGCTGGCTTGATTATCGGCATTTTGGGCATTCCGCGTTGGTATGTTGGCCGAAAGCGGAAAAAGCGCATGAATGCGTTCCTGATGGAGTTTCCAAATGCGGTGGACGTCATCACACGTGGCATCAAAGCAGGACTTCCGCTGAACGATTGTTTGGGGATTATTGCAACAGAAGCAAAAGAGCCGGTGAGAACTGAATTCAAGCGGGTTCTCGAGACCCAGCAAATGGGTGTTCCAATGACGGAAGCCATTCTCAAGCTCTACAAGAATGTTCCTCTCACCGAGGCAAACTTCTTCGGGATCGTGATCTCAATTCAGCAAAGTGCTGGTGGTAACCTGTCGGAAGCACTTGGCAACCTGTCAAAGGTTCTTCGCGACCGCAAAAAAATGAAGGCGAAAATTGTTGCCATGTCATCTGAAGCGAAAGCTTCTGCGATGATCATCGGCGCGCTTCCAATCGTTGTTACCGTTCTGATTTACATCACGACGCCAAAATACATCACAACACTGTTCATTCATGAGACTGGCCATTTGATCCTGCTGGGGTCTGCTGCCTGGATGTTTATGGGCATCATGGTGATGAAATCCATGATCAACTTTGATTTCTAAATCGCTGCAGGGTTTACAAACGCATGCTCAACCTACTCACATCACTCGCTGACCCACAGGTGCTCCTGTCTGTCTTTGCTGCAATCGCGGTATTTGCGACAGTTATGACCCTGGCGATGCCCGTGTTGCAAAAGGATGATTTCGGTAATCGAATGAAAACCGTTGCCATCGAACGAGACAAGATTCGTGCTCGGGAGCGCGCGCGTCTTGCTGAGCAGGCCAAAAAGGGCAGCTTGAAACAGAGCAGCAATGGTTTTCTTCAGGATGTTGTTGACAAGATGAAGCTGAAATCAGCTTTGGCTGATGACGGAACCGCTGCGAGCCTCACGATGGCTGGCTACCGCCAGCAATCCCATCTGACGGTATTTCTTGTGTTGCGCGTCGGCCTGCCGCTTGTGTTCGCAGCAGCGGCACTGTTTTACCTGTTTGTCATTTCAAATGAAGAACGCACCGTCTTCATGAATTTTGCTGTCGCCTTCTTTGCTGCTGCGGCTGGTTTCTACCTGCCGATCATGTTGCTCAAAAACAAAATTTCAAAGCGGCAATTGTCTATCCGAAGGGCCTGGCCAGATGCACTCGACCTAATGCTGATTTGTGTGGAATCCGGCATGTCGCTTGAAGCTACCATGAAGAAGGTCGCTGTCGAGGTTGGTATCCAGTCCCCGGAGCTTGCGGAAGAACTGACCTTGACGACTGCTGAACTCTCATACCTGCAGGAACGCAGACAAGCGCATGAAAACTTTGCGAAACGTACAGGTCTTGAACAGGTCAAGGCTGTAACGATGGCCCTTATCCAGGCGGAACGTTATGGTACGCCTTTGGCAACCGCCCTTCGTGCTTTGTCGCAGGAAAGCCGGGATATGCGTATGGCAGAAGCTGAAAAGAAAGCAGCATCCCTGCCACCAAAACTTACAGTGCCGATGATTGTCTTCTTTCTTCCGGTTCTCTTTGCTGTGATTCTCGGCCCTGCCGCTATCCAGATATCGGAAATGTAAGGCGCGCAGGCTAGAACATCAGAAAATCCAGGGTTTCAAGGTTGAGGTGTCAGACCTCAAGTTAACAATGCCTGATTTACTGGTTTTACATGCTAGTTAGACAATCTTGTTGCCTTTACCGGCGCAGTTTTCCCGCGATGTTCTCCTCCTCCTTAAACATCTTTTTGAAAGAAGCCGGCAGCAGGGAGAAGTTAAACAACACAATAACTCACAGATAGCCGTATGGGTTTATGGACGTGCCTATTATTTAGCTTCGCACACGAATCCCGTCTTGAACCAAATGTTTTTTTTGGAAATTCAGTCTGAAGAAACGTTACTGGGTTTTCTTCTCTTCGCCATCAGTATTTTTGAGCAAGTTCCATGCGCTTTGTTGGGAAAGCATTTGGCGAAGGAAAGCAATATTCTGCTCTGCCTCTGCTTGAGGCAGCTCGCCACGAGCAATATTTTCTGCTTCCTGGAAATTCCCTTGAAGGCCTACAACAAGGGCAAGGTTCTGTCTTACGCGACTGTCCGCTCCCGGGCGTCCAATTGCTTGACGAAGATATGTTTCCGCAGCTCGAAGATCACCGGTCAACACGTAGGACATGCCAAGGTTAGAGAGGATTGAAGGCTCTCCAGGCGCAAGATCAAGTGCCTTGCGATATTGGACACGTGCCTGCTCAGACTGGTCAAGCTGATCGAGAATTGCCCCTTGCGCCGAAAGCAGTTTCCAATCAGGTCGGTCCGGGCGTTGTGCGCGTTTGATTACCTGAAGTGCCTTGCGGAAATTTCCTGTTGCGGCCAGAGCTTTGCCATAGGCAGACAATACGTCATTATCTTCAGGATGTTTGATAACCACCTGCTGCATTACGGCAAGAGATTGCTCGTTTCGACCAGTCAATCTGAGCACATTGGCATATGCAAGGCCAATGTTTCTATCTGATGGTTTACGGTCGTACTGGCTACCAAGACGGGAAGTTGCCTGTCTCAACTCCGGAACAGACATTTGCTCAAGGGATTTACCATTGGTCCGAATGGAACCGGTCGTTGTGGGATCCTTTGCACAGGCAGATAGAGCTAAAACACAGGCAACAGCCAGTGCAGTATAACTTGAGGTCTTTGAAAATCGTTGTTTCTGCATGGTCAAATGGCCTGATCCGTTACACAATGCGTCCCTGAGGGATTTGATTCTCTTAAATAAATATTCTGTTAACCCTAATGGATGGTTAACGCGGCTGAGGAACCAAACAATGAGCGGGACACCATTTCTGAAATCATCAAGCAAAGCCATCGCAATAGATGCGGTTTCATCGTCAGACTTGGCATCGAAAATCAAAGAATTGACTACGAGCCAGCGAAAGTGGGCGAACGCTTCTGGGTTTGAAGGGAAGGAAGGGCAAATCCTCCTTTTGCCTGCAGAATCCGGGGCAATAGGAAAAGTTCTTTTTGGTCACTCCAAATCCAGTAATCCGCTTCAGACAGGAAAACTTGCGTCCAGTTTGCCAAAAGGCGCTTACAAATTATCAGAAGGATTTGAGGATTTGCATCTGGCCAGTGTCGGATGGGGACTGGGTGGATATTCTTTTGGTAAATATCGTAATTCTGATTCGACCACCGCCCAACTTGTCTTGCCGAGTTCAGTGGATGGCAGCGCTGTCAAACGCGATGTGGATGCTAGCAATCTTGCACGAGATCTGATCAACACCCCCGCCAATGACATGGGACCTGATCAACTGGAAGCTGAAATACGCAAGATTGGCAAGGTAAATAAGGCAAGTATATCGGTCATAAAGGGGGAAGCGCTTCTGAAGAAGAATTTCCCGATGATCCATGCAGTGGGTCGGGCGAGTGCGGATGCACCGCGTCTCATCGATCTGAAATGGGGGAATGCCAAACATCCCAAAGTCACCCTTGTCGGCAAGGGGGTAATTTTTGATTCTGGTGGCCTAAACATCAAACCCGGCAACTCAATGGCCCTGATGAAAAAGGACATGGGGGGTGCAGCCAATACAATCGCATTGGCCAAGATGATTATGGAGGCAAAGCTCCCCGTTCGCCTGCGTCTCCTCGTTCCCGCTGTCGAAAATGCCATTTCAGGCAACGCTTTTCGTCCTGGAGACATATTGCCAAGCCGCAAGGGCATTACGGTAGAGATTGGAAACACGGACGCCGAAGGCAGATTGATCCTCGGAGATGCTCTGGCTCTGGGTGATGAAGAAACTCCGGACCTTATGATCGATATGGCAACCCTTACTGGTGCAGCACGTGTCGCTTTAGGTCCCGATTTGCCACCCTATTATTCCGGCGATGAGATTTTCGCATCATCGCTCGACAAAGCATCTCAAGAAGTCTGTGATCCCTTGTGGCGTATGCCATTGTGGGATCCGTATCAGAAAATGCTTTCATCGAAGGTGGCGGATGTGAACCATATCTCCACAGGTGGGTTCGCAGGATCGATAACCGCAGCCTTGTTCCTGTCCCGGTTTGTGGAGAATGCCAGAACCTGGGCTCATTTTGACATTTATGGCTGGACACCAACTGCCAAACCATGGGCTCCGGTTGGTGGCGAAGCGCAAGGCATCAGAGCATTGTTCAAGGTCATTGCTGAGAAATATTAAATTTGATTTCGTTTCCGAAATGAGTTTAAATTCAGAAATGAACCCGATTGAACTGACAAGTGGTCAGGCTTTGCATTTGTGGCATCAGGTGGCATTAGATCTTGTAAGAGACGGCAAACGCGACCTGACGCAGAGGCAAGTTGCGATCCTGCTGGAAGTGTACCTGAAACCGCCACCGCATACGATCCGCGATCTTGCATCAAAGCTGCAAGTGACCAAACCTGTCATCACGCGCGCCTTGGACACAATGGGGCAAATGGGTTTGCTCAGTCGAAGGCGCGATGATGCAGACCGCCGGAACGTACTTGTCCAGCGTACGGTTGAAGGGTCAAATTACGTGGAACAACTTGGAGAACTGGTCTCCTCAACGGCAGGAAAACTTTAGATATGTCTGACCTACCGCAGCTTGATCCGCATGATCGCAGATTGAACCCTCTTGATGAAACCGGCACGCCAGTGAAGGGCGAAGGTACTTCTGCCAGCATAAGGGTTGCGTTTACCGAACTGCGCAGGGAGCCCGATATGGCCTGTGCGATTGATACCCAATTGATGTTCGGGCAACGTGTAAACGTCTACGATATTCAGGCTGGCTGGGCATGGGTACAGGCGGAACGCGATGGTTATGTAGGATGGCTCGAAGAAACTACACTCGATCATGATCCGGTCGATACAACGCATCTTGTCTCCGCACCAAGAACCTTTTTCTATCCCGAGCCTGACCTGAAACTGCCCCACAAAGGCATGCGGTCGATGGGGAGTGAGTTAAGCGTCGTTGATTATACTGAAACCCGAGGCACGCAATATGCTATACTTGCGGGCGGTGAAGCGGTAATCGCATCCCATATTCGCGCCAAGGATGATCATGCGGATGATTTCGTATCCATAGCGGAATCTCTGTTGCTAACGCCGTATTTATGGGCTGGCACCACGGCATTCGGGATCGATTGCTCCGGCTTTGTGCATCTGGCGATGTTCATGAGTGGCAAGAACGTGCTGCGTGACTCTGATATGCAGGCCGCGACCATTGGTAGTGAAATCGATCCCGGAGCAGATCATCAACAGGTTCATCGCGGTGACTTGATATTCTGGCGCGGGCATGTGGGCATCTGCCATGGGTTGGATGAGACAGGTCAGCAGATGTTGTTGCACGCCAACGGGCACTCGATGAATGTCCTGTCGGAACCGCTCATCCCCGCAATTGAGCGCATTGCTTATTTGTATGAAATGCCGATTGGTGTGCGTCGGCCATAACGGAAAGAAATCGTGATGAGAATACTTAAAAGCATTGGATTGTTGCTCGTCATAGGCATGGCCTATCTCCTCTTTTGGCCTGTCCCGATTGATCCGGTTTCCTGGAAAGCACCCGTAAATGCCGGGTATGTTGGGGAGTTTGCACCTAACGAAAAACTGGCAGATTTGAAACGCATTGATATTGGCGAGCATACAGGTCCGGAAGATTTTGCTTTGGGCATGGATGGCAAATTCTATGTGCCAACCCATGAAGGCGTGATTCTGAGGTTTGATCCTGCGACCGGCCTCTCAGAGGAATTCTCAAGAACTGAAGGCCGGGTTCTGGGTGTTGGGTTTGGACCAGATGGTATTTTGTATGCAGCGGACGCCTATGATGGTCTGTATGGCATAGATCAGTCTGGAAACGCTACGTTGCTGACAGATACGGTCGATGACGGATCGCGCATCCCCTATGCGGATGGTGTGGATGTAACATCGGATGGACAGGTTTATTTTTCGGATGCTTCGGTAAAATTCGGCGCAAAAGCAAATGGCGGTACCTTGCCAGCATCCCTGCTTGATTTGCTGGAGCACGGTCCCAATGGCCGGATTTTGAAATATGACATCAAATCCAAAGAAACGACTTCAGTTCTCGAAGGTATGAGTTTTGCGAACGGTGTCGCCCTCACGCAAGACCAAAAACATCTGATGATCGTTGAAACCGGCACATACTCTATCTGGAAGATGCCGCTAGCCGATCCGCAATCTGCAAAGCAGATCATCACCAATTTACCAGGCTTTCCGGATAACATTAAACGCGAAGTTGATGGCACGTTCTGGTTTGGTCTCGTCAGCCCAAGATCAGAGCCAGTCGACAACCTGTCGGAGAGCCCATTCATTCGTAAAATCATTCAACGCTTACCTTCAGCCATTCAACCCAAACCGCAACGCTACGGGTTTCTGGTACGGATTGATGAAGACGGCAATGTGCTGGAAACACTGCAGGATCCGTCGGGAAACTATGCATTGGTAACGGGTGCGCTGACAGGTCCTGATGGCAAACTTTATGTTTCCAGCCTGACAGAACCCGACCTTGCAGTTCTTGAACGTGAGTGATCCTACTCGTTAGACTGGATACAAAATCGGAAACTCTTCACCCTCAAATGGGGCGCCGGGCGTATACTCAAGGTCAGGGAAAGGTGGCGATGTTTTTCCCGGACGTTCGACGAATTTCGCGTCATCCCCAACCCAGCGCAGAGACACCACGCGTCGTCTGGTTGGGGAGGCATTGGCAGGTGCGCCATGCAAGGTACGGAAAGAAAACGCAATTGCATCGCCCGGTTCAACTTCCCATCCAACTATATCCAGTTGATCGCGCTGGGCGTCCACATCCGGCACTTGTTCGGAATTGTCATTTTCAAACAGCGGTGTGCCATCAAATCGATCTGGACGGAAGTTCTTGTCCCATTTGTGCGATCCTGCAATGTATTCGATTGTGCGATCACGAGGAACCGGATCCAGTGGTACCCAGAATGAGACGGTCTGTTGGCCTTCAACGAGGTAATAGGGCTGATCCTGATGCCAGGGAGTAACAATGGAGTTGCCGGGCTCTTTCACCAGAATATGGTCATGGAAAATGCGAGCTGTTGATGATTGCATCAGCTTTGCTGCGATTTCCGCCATGCCTGAATCACGAACCAATGCGCGATAGCCGTCAAACTGGTTCCAGACCACATAATCCTGGAAAAAAGGCGCACTTCCATCTTCAGGATTGTAGGTGCGTTCGCGCCAAGACGGACTTGCCTTGTTGTCTTCAATCGCTTGCCTGGCGCCCTCGACATAGTTTTTGAAAGCGCCTTTCAGCAGAACAACGCCGTTCTTTTGAAATTCATTGATCTGATCTTGCGAAATACCCGTCATGATTGTCCTGCTGCTTAAAATGTCCTGCCATTCTTATAGGAATCGAATGGCAGGACAAGTGCGCAACTCAAGACGTGGTGTTTGTCGCAATCTTTGCTAGTGCGGATGTTTGTGACAGTTGCTCGGATGCTCCAACGGCTTTCTGGATAGCCACGCCGAACGGTGTAGGCCTGAATTCCGGAATGGTATTCCTCAATTTCGCATCATCGATCTCATGCGGACGGTTCCATAGATACTGCATTTCGATGACTTCCCTTATGAATTCTGAAAACAGCCCTAGAAAACGTAGAAGGGTCCATGGGAATGTCTTAGTACGTAAAGTTTGTCCTGTAGCATTGCCTATGGTTTCAATGAGTTCCTGGCCAGTTACGGCATATCCTCGAAAAATGAATTCCTCGAATTTGGCAAACTCAAAGCGTTTCTCTGCTAGTGAGGCCATAATGCGAGCTTTGTCCGGCAGATAAGCCCACGAGTGAACCATATTGAGTGGGCCAGGGTAGGTCACAATCCCCTTGTGCAATTTGTTTGCAATCTGGGACTGAAACCAATCGCTAGTGTTCTCATTCTCAAAATAGTCGCCACTTCGCAGAACAATGGTTCGCAAACCCTTCCTCGCAGCTTCCCGATAAGTTTGCTCCATCTCAATCCGCAAACGGCCTTTGGGAAAGTTTGGAACATGCGGTGTATCCTCATTGATAATTGCGGGTAATTCATTGCCATAATTATAAATGTTGCCCGGGATCATGATGGTCGCTCCAGAAGCCAGGCCCGCTGCTATGACATTCTGGGTAATTTGAGACAGGACATGCTTCCAATCCTGATAGGGTGGGTTGATCGCATTGACGATAACATCATGATCCATGCAGGCCTTTGAGAGCGCGTCACTGTCAAAGGCGCTGGCGGTTTTGTAGATATGAGCACCTTGGAGTTTTTGGTCATCCCATCGCCTCGCAAGGGCCGTAACCTTCCATCCTTTGTCTGCAAATGACTTGACTGCTGAACGGCCAAACCGGCCTCTAGCGCCCAAAACGATCACATTCTTTTTCATTTTTCACTCCATCAGGTTGATGAAGCGAACATATCAATTCAAAATAGTGATATCATCAGAAGAAAAGTGAGTTTATATATACAAAAATGGATAGATTAGATTGGAATCTCCTGCAAACTTTCGTGGCTGCTGCCAAACACGGCTCGTTGTCAGCAGCTTCGAAAGCTGAAGGTATTACACAACCCACCGCAAGCAGGCATATTGCCCAACTCGAAGACCAACTAGGGTTCAAACTACTCGAGCGGAGTAAGTCCGGGATAGCACTGACCGAGCAGGGTCAACTATTGCTGGATCAGGCGCAGGAAATGGCAGACGCTGCGGCACGCGTCGAAATGATAGGCAGCAGTCAGTCGCACAACCTCTCAGGCACAGTGCGTATTACCGCAAGCAGGATTGTAGCAACCTTTGTACTCCCGGAAATTCTCGCAAAATTTCGAGTCGAAGAACCGGAAATTGATATTGAGTTGGTCGCTTCTGACGAAACGGAAAACCTGATCCATCGGGAAGCAGACATCGCGGTCAGAATGTTTCGCCCGACGCAGCTAGATGTGGTTAGCAAAAAGGTAGCTGATCTTGAGTTGGGCGCATATGCGGCGCAAGGATATATTGAACGTCATGGCGAGCCAAAAAAAATTGAAGATCTGAAGGAGCATGCGTTCATAGGATATGATCGCAACACGCTCATTCTGGATGGGTTTCGCCAAAACGGAATTGAAATCGATCGAGAGTTTTTCGGGTTTCGCAGTGATGACCAGGTCGTTTGCTGGGCAATGGTCGTTTCAGGATTTGGTATAGGCTTCAATCAGGCGATTATTGGAGATCATGATGCACGCTTGAAGCGTATCCTGCCTGAGATAGAAATTCCACCAATTCCGGTTTGGCTTACAGCGCATTCTGCGTTGAAGTCGCATCGGCGCATCAGGCGAGTGTATGATTTGCTGGCAAGAGAGTTCGCGGCGCTATAGGCTGAGTTCTTCCCTATTCAATTCGTAGATGGAAACCTCAAGAAGACCATCTTTGGTCTCGGCCATGGTCTCAATCCGGGAATACTCTGTCCCTTCAAATGCGTCCAATCTCGCCCAATGACGAGGTAGATCAGCGCTTTCGAAAATGAAAACGTCAATTCGCTCACCATTTGGATTGATCAGGCATCCCGGGCATCCATGGTCCGCGCCCCAGCCCTCTTTCAGCAAGTCGCCCCGAATGGTGCCCTGTTTCCATTCGCCCTGCAGCCCATCGAGCTGATCTGCATTCACTTCGCCCGGTGCAAGCGTGCCATAGGTGGCGAGACGATGTTCAGCGGTAAATTCCATCCCTTAATAGCCTGCTTCCCGATCCACCACGTTTTGTAGGGGTTCTCCTGCCTCGTAACGCCTGATTTGGTTCTCTACGTAAGTGCCCAGTGCCACCACGTCTGAATCTGATGCCACATGCGGCGTCAGGATAGCGTTTTCAAAGCCCCAGAGTGGGCTGTTCTTTGCCAGCGGCTCAGTTTCAAACACGTCGAGCGAAACACCACCAAGAGTTCCGTCATTCAGGCAGTCGATTATATCTGTTTCAACCTGACTGCCGCCACGTCCAGCATTGATGAATATCGGTGATGGAAGAACAGGATGTTTGCCGATCTTTTCGAACAGTGTCCGATTGAAGAAGCCGTGCGTGTCGGGCGTATAGGGGAGTAAGCCTACGATTACATGATTGCGTGTCAGAAACTCATCGGTTTCGCTCGCATCATAGCAATCAATCCCTTCGATTGACTTTCTGCTTCGGCTCCATCCGGAAACAATAAACCCGAGGGTTTTGAGTTTTTTAGCAGCATCTTGTCCCAATACACCAAGACCCATAATCCCAACATTCATAGTGCTTGCCTGGGGTTGGGTCAGGCCTTGCCAGGTGTTTACACGCTGCTGGGCGTCATAGCGTCGTTGCTGTCGGAAATGCATCAGGACCTGAAGGCAAACCCATTCGCCCATGCGGGTGGTAAGGGTTGGATCCACAAAACGTACAATAGGCACGTTATCTGGTAAGCCAGGATTGGCAAGTACCTTGTCGACACCGGCACCTGCACTGAAGATCACTTCCAAGTCTGGCATCTTGTCAAACAGGTCATAATCGAACTTCCACACGAGCGCGTATTTGACACCTGCCAGACTTTCTGGTCGCTCACCTTTGGCCCAATCGATCACTGGACGTCCATTCAACCCGTCACGGATATCGCCCAGCTTTTCCGCTTCTGTAAAACTGACTGAAAGAAGGAGCGGGGATTTGCTCATTGCTCTATCTCGCTTGCATGTGTGGCCTTTATATCAAAGGCTGCAGCCATCAGCGCCCTGGTGTAGTCCGTTTGCGGGTTCTCGAATATCTGTTGTGAAGAGCCTTGCTCCACCACTTTGCCCAGCCGCATAACGATCACCTCATTGGCCAGTGCTTTGACGACTTTCAGATCGTGGCTGATGAACATATAGGCAAGCCCGCGTTTTTCCTGGAGATCCCGTAACAGGTCAACAACCTGCGCCTGCACGCTCATATCAAGCGCGGATGTTGGTTCATCCAGCATGACAAATTTTGGTTCCAGAACCATGGCCCGTGCAATTGCAATTCGTTGTCTCTGTCCGCCGGAAAACTCGTGCGGATAACGATGCCGCGTCTCCGGGTCAAGCCCGGTTTCAGCAAGAGCATTTACAACCAGTTCTTCGCGCTGTGAAGCATTGAGATCGGTGCGATGGATTGTTAGTCCCTCGCCAACGATTTCTCCAACCGACATGCGTGGACTGAGCGAGCCGTAGGGATCCTGAAAGACCACCTGCATTCGATCGCGATAGTCGCGCATTTGCTTGAAAGAGTATTCGTTGATTTCCTTGCCGACAAAGGCAATCTTGCCTTCTGAAGAAATCAGTCGCGTGAGCGCCATGCCAAGCGTGGTTTTGCCCGAGCCCGACTCCCCCACCACGCCAAGTGTCTGACCCTCACGCAGTTCCAGACTGATGCCATCCACGGCTTTCACGTGATCAACGGTTTTACGCATCAGGCCCTTTTTGATCGGGAACCAAACTTTCATGTCGTCTGCTTTCAAGACCAACGGAGCAGATGTGTCTGTTTCCGGCGGATTACCCTTCGGCTCGGACGAAAGCAAATGCTGCGTATATTCATGTTGCGGATTGGAGAAAATATCCTCTGTCGGTCCATGCTCAACAATCTTGCCTTTCTGCATCACGCAGCAACGGTCAGAAATCCGCCGCACGATCCCAAGATCATGGGTGATGAAGAGCATGGAAAGCCCGTTTTTCTTTTGTAGCTCCGTGAGCAGCTCCAGAATTTGTGCCTGAACAGTAACATCAAGCGCGGTTGTCGGTTCATCGGCGATCAGCAGTTCCGGCTCATTGGCCAGCGCCATGGCAATCATCACCCGTTGCCGTTGACCGCCCGACATCTGGTGCGGATAGGCATTCAGCCGTTTCTCTGGATCACGAATGCCCACCTGGGTGAGCAACTCAATAACCCGTTCTCGAGCAGCCGTGCCCGAAAGTCCCTTGTGTAGTGACAGGATTTCCGCAATCTGCTTCTCAATTGTATGGAGTGGATTGAGCGAAGTCATCGGCTCCTGAAAGATCATGGTGATATCATTGCCGCGAACCTTGCGAAGTTTGTCTTCGCTGGCGGTCAACATGTCATCGCCCTTGAACAGCAGTTTGCCGGTTGGATGACTCGCTGCCGGGTAAGGCAATAACTTCAAGACCGACAAAGCGGAAATAGACTTACCGGACCCGGATTCTCCGACCAAGGCTACTGTCTCACCCTTCTTTATGTCGAAGGAAATGCGGTCCACAGCCGTTACGGTTCTGCCGCCCTGGGTAAAGGCGATCGAGAGATCTTGTACGTCGAGCAGGGTTTCGGTCATGGCACTACTCAAACGTTTTGCGGGGGTCGAAGGCATCGCGCACTGCTTCGCCAATGAAAATCAGCAGCGACAACATCAGCGAGATCACGAAAAAGCCGGAGAACCCGAGCCATGGAGATTGCAGGTTGTTCTGTCCCTGTTTCAGAAGTTCACCCAAAGACGCCGATCCCGGCGGCAGGCCAAAACCCAAAAAATCCAGCGAGGTTAGTGTGGTGATCGAGCCATTGAGAATGAATGGGAGAAAGGTAAGTGTTGCGACCATGGCGTTCGGCAGCACATGACGCCACATGATTGTTCGGTTGCTGATGCCCAGTGCACGCGCCGCATTGACATATTCGAAGTTTCGCGCCCGAAGGAATTCTGCTCGCACAACGCCAACAAAACCAACCCATGAAAACAGCAGCAGAATTCCGAGTAAAACCCAGAACCCCGGTGCAAGCACGCCCGCAATAATCAGGATAATATAAAGCACCGGTATTGAAGCCCAGGCTTCCACGAAGCGCTGCATGATCAGGTCAATCCGTCCACCGAAATACCCTTGAACCGCTCCAGCGCTGACCCCAATAATTGCGGCTGCGAGCGTAAGCAGGAGTCCAAAGATCACGGAAATTCGAAAACCGTAGATGACACGTGCCAAAACATCTCGAGCTTGATCATCTGTTCCGAGCCAATTCCAGTTGCCTAGGGTGCATGCGGGGTCTTCCTCACCTAGTGGATATTGGGAACAGCGCTTTTCTTGTGAATACATCCAGCTTGGTTTTGATGGGGCAGGTTCTGGAACTTCCAGAACGGTTGTGGTGTAGGAATAACGAATTGGTGGCCATATCGCCCAGCCGTTTTCTGAAAATGCTTTTTCTATTTCGGGTATCCGATAGTCTGTTTGCGGTAGAAACCCTTCGTCTCCCAGAAACACCTCTTCCGGGTAATCATTGAAGACTGGCGTATATATCTCTCCTTTGAAAGAAACCAGAATTGGCCGGTCATTGGCAAGAAACTCCGAAAACAGAGATAGGCCAAACAGGACAAGGAAAACCCACAATGACCAAAACCCCCGTTTATTGGCTTTGAAATTTGCCAAACGCCGCTGATTGAGCGGAGACAGGAAAGGCTGTTTTGCCTCTTGAGTGGGAGCGAGTGTGGTATCGGTCATCACACATCCCTCGCTTCAAAGTCGATCCGTGGGTCAATCATGGTGTAGATAATGTCTGATACCAGCGTCATGATCATTCCGATCAGGGAATAGATATAGAGCGTACCGATCACGACTGGATAGTCACGCCCAACGATTGCTTCAAATCCCAACAAGCCCAAACCGTCGAGGTTGAAAATCACTTCGATCAGAACTGAACCCGTAAAGAATGATGTCACGAAAGCCGCCGGGAAACCTGCGATAATTATGAGCATGGCATTGCGAAACACATGGCCATACAGAACTTTGTTTTCTGTCAGGCCTTTTGCGCGCGCAGTCTGCACATATTGTTTGCGTATTTCATCCAAGAACGAGTTTTTGGTCAAAAGCGTATTTGTCGCAAAGGCGGAAAGAACCATCGCCGTAAGCGGCAGCGCCAAATGCCAGAAATAATCAATAATCTTTGCGGGTAGTGAAAGGTCATCAAAATTATCAGATGTGAGCCCCCGCAAAGGGAACCAGTCAAAGAAAGAACCTCCGGCAAAGAGGATGATCAGCATCACACCAAAAAGGAAACCGGGAATAGCATAAGCCACAATCACAATGCCGCTGGTCCAGATATCAAATGTGCTGCCATCTTTCACCGCCTTACGAATGCCCAAGGGAATGGAAATTCCATAAGATAGAAGCGTGATCCAAAGCCCCAGTGAGATCGATACAGGCATTTTGTCGATGATGAGCTCAATCACGCCCTTGTTTTGGAAATAGCTCTCACCAAGATCAAACTGCGCGTAATCGCCCAACAGTTTGAAGTATCGCTCAAGTACAGGCTTATCGAGGCCAAATTGTTCTTCAATCTTGGCGATGAACTCGGGGTCAAGTCCACGCGATCCGCGATAGGTAGATGAGAAGTCTTTGCCGACATCCAAATCTGTTTCAACGGCTTGATTGCCGTCACCACCACCAGAGACGCGATCACTTGCTGAACCTGATTGACCGGTCAAATCGGCAATGACTCGCTCGACGGGACCACCCGGCACAAATTGGACAATGACGAAGCAAAGCGTGATGATCGCGATGATGGTCGGAATCATCAAAAGCAGTCTTCGAAGGATATAAGCGCCCATAGGCTAGTATGTCCCCTCGGCGTTTGTTTGTTCAGGCCTTGCCGACAGCCTTTGCCTTTTCCTCATCGAACCACCAGGTTGTTTCCGGTGAGAACGCATAATCGGGCTTTGGCTCCTTGAAGCCGAACATATCCCAATACGCGACACGGTGATTCGCCGCATGCCAATTTGGAATCCATAAATGCATCGGACGCAAGACCCTGTCTATGGCGCGCAGAATAGTTGTGAGTTCATTCCGATCTGAAACAGTATTCATCTTCGCAATTAGCGCATCAATAACGGGTGATTTGATCGCTGGGAAATTCCGGGTGCCATTTATGTCGGCTGATTCTGAATGGAGGAAAAACCGAAGCGATTCAGCGGTCGGACTGGCCCCAAATCGTGCGGCCATGCCAACAATATCAAAATCATATTCATCGAGCCTTGCCTGAAATTGGGACGGGTCAACCAGCCGGATTGATGACTCAATCCCAACTTTCTTGAGATTTTCAACATAATTACCCAAAACCCGCTCAAACACCGGAGATCGGATCAAAAACTCTAAAGTAAGTGGCTCACCCGCAGCGTTTACCTGTTTGCCACCTTTTCGTTCCCAGCCAGCGGCTTTCAACAGTCCAATCGCTTTCCTCAGAGCCTTACGGTCACTGCCAGAGCCATTTGTTACGTATGGGATCAGAGGTTCTCCAAACACCGACTCTGGCAATTGATCGCGGAATGGTTCCAGCAAGGCAAGTTCTTTTGGAGATGGAGCGCCGGCAGCTTTAAACCCTGATGTCTCAAAAATTGACGCCGAACGTGTGTAAGCCCCGTAGAACTGGTTTTTGTTGGTCCATTCAAAATCGAAGCACAGGGCAATGGCTTCCCTTGTACGCGGATCAGCAAATTTTTCCCGTCGAGAATTGATTGCCCAGCCCTGCATCGTCGGAACGAGTTCCGATGAAAACTCGCGTTTGACCACGCGGCCATCTTCAACAGCGGGAAAGTTATACTCCGTTGCCCAAACTTTTGAAGTAAACTCCTGACGCCAGAATATGTCGCCCTTTTTAAACGCTTCAAACGGCGCAACGCGATCGCGGAAAAACTCAATCCGTAACGTGTCAAAATGGTTGAAACCTTTGGCGACGGGTAAGCCTTTGCCCCAATAGTCATCAACACGACCATACTCTACGAATTTGCCCGGCTCGAACCGTGAAAGCTTCCAAGGCCCTGACGACAACGGGACTTCCAATGTGGACGCATCGATTGGCCTGTCTTGATGATACGCTTTGGAAAGAATCGGCACCCCAACCGATGACAGGATCGCCCGATCTGATTGGTTGCCATTGAAGACCAATTCAAACACGTATTTTGAGATCGCTTTGGCCTCAACCATATCGCGCAGTGTTTGCCCAAAAGTTGGATGACCCTGTGCTTTTAATATCGTGTAGCTGAAAGTAACGTCAGCGGCAGTCAGTTCAGACCCGTCATGGAAGCGTGCTTCTGGTCTCAACTCAAATGTATAGCGGTTGCGGTCTTCAGAAATTTCGACTGATTTAGCTAAAGCGCAATACAGGGAGTCTGGCTCGTCCAAAGAAGCCGCCATTAAAGCATCGTAACAGAGCTCCATTCGCGGCGGTGCATCCCCTCGCAAAACAAATGTATTGAGCGTGTTGAACGTTTGAATATTTTGGTTGAATGCCCAGTTTCCAGGCATAAAAGCAAATGTGCCACCCTTTGGGGCATCCAGTGCGGCGTCATCAAAATGAGTGAAGTCTGCCGGATATTTCAGATCGCCAAATGCAGAAAGACCATGAAGTTTTTGCCCGGTAGGGTTGCTTGCCAATGAAACATGAGGAACCAGACTAGCAAAAGTAGTTGCCGCAGATGCTTTCAGAAACTGACGGCGTGTAAAGGGCGAAAACCACATTAAGTATCTCTCCTGTTTCCTTAACAGATAGCTTTAATCTGAATCTTGGCAACAAAAAAGCCGGGATCAAACCCGGCTTTCGAATTCAAATTTTGGTCACCCTCACTGAGGCAGTGGCGCTGGTGTTCCTGCTAGAGAACGAAGATAGGCAACCAGTGCTGCTCGATCTTCCACTTTCTTGATCCCGCCAAAGCCCATGCTTGTGCCTTTAACGTAGGTTTTTGGTTTCCAGAGGAAGCCGTTCAATTCCTCATATGACCAGGTTTTGCCTTCAGCATATGTCTTGAGTGCGCCGGAGTAGGAGAAGCCATCGGCTGAAGCGATTGGGCGTTCAACGATTCCCCAAAGGGCCGGACCAACTTTGTTGGCACCACCATCAACATTCGTGTGGCATGAAGAACATTTCTTGAAGATTTTTTCGCCTTCAGCAATGTCCGCACTCGCAAGCATAGCGCTGATCGGCTCAAACGCAGGGCCAGTGTCTTCTTCAGCTTCACCGCCAGTGCTGGCCTCAGCGACTTCCACGGCATAGCCTTGTTGTTCAGGCACTTTGTTGTGGAACAGGCTGTCAGAAATGAAGCTCAGTGACATGACAATGAAGACTGTGCCCAAAATGGCCATGAACACTTTGTTGAACTCAAAAGAATCCATTTTTTTACTCCTGTGTCGGGCAATTCCCCTAACCCGATTTGAACACCATGCTGCACGCACGGCAATCCATAAATTCTTCGCCGGAACCTATTGTGTTTGCGTGCCAGTTACAACGTCTCTATGAAGGGTTTTGGTGAGACGTTTTGACACGAGATTCCGTTTCAGGGAACGCTTAGCCGAGTTTGAAACCATAATCCATAGATAAATGACCCAGACACTCATTCTTATCCCCGCCAGAATGGCCTCAACAAGGCTTCCGGGCAAGCCTTTGGCCCTGATTAATGGCCTTCCCATGATCTGTCATGTGGTGGATCGTGCGCGTGAAGCAGAAATCGGAGAGCCCGTTGTAGCAACAGATAGTCAGGGAATCTTAGAGGTTGTTGAATCCCATGGTGCAAAAGCGGTTATGACCCGCGAAGACCATGAATCGGGATCTGATCGTATTTGGGAAGCAGTGGAGGCCATCGACCCCAATGCAGAAGCGGAAATAATCATCAATGTGCAGGGCGACCTCCCCACAATAGAGGCACAAGTAATCCGTCAATCGGTATTGCCGCTTGAAAACTCTGAGGTCGATATCGCAACGCTGGCGACAGAAATCACAGTCGAGGAAGAACGGACCAATCCCAATGTGGTGAAAGCCATTGGCACACCCATCGGCGAAAATCGTTTACGCGCGCTTTATTTCAGTCGCGCCACGGCCCCTCACGGGAATGGACCTTTGTACCATCACATCGGGCTATACGCCTATCGCCGTTCCGCGTTGGAGAAATTTGTTTCTCTGCCGCCATCAACGCTTGAGCAGCGGGAAAAGCTGGAGCAATTGCGTGCGCTGGAAAACGGCATGCGGATTGATATTCAACTTGTCGATTCCGTGCCGCTGGGTGTAGACACTCCAGAAGATTTGGGGCGGGCACAAAGGGTGCTGTCGGAGATGAATTCGTGAGCATGGGCAAAATATCGTTTCAGGGTGCTAAAGGTGCCAATTCAGAAATCGCCATCCGGGATGTGTATCCGGGATGGGATGCGGTGCCTTGTGATACATTCGAGGACGCCTTCAAGGTTTTAAAAGACGGCGATTCAGACCTTGCAATGATCCCGATTGAAAATACGCTGGCGGGTCGGGTCGCAGACATTCATCACATCTTGCCAAATTCCGGCTCGTTCATCGTGGGCGAATACTTCCTGCCGATCCGCTTTG
>JAAUYH010177496.1_pt1 | contig 63078 bp, 49 predicted proteins | sample 7278061 | NCBI WGS metagenome assembly JAAUYH01 (sample SAMN14350203, study PRJNA611818) | marine sediment metagenome | isolation source: surface marine sediment (0.6m) | place: French Polynesia: Moorea | collected 2018-08 | reverse complement strand
GTTGGCTGGTATGACGATTATCAATCAAAATAAAATCATTACCTAATCCTTGATATTTGCGAAACTCAATCCCCATTTTTAATCTTTTTCCTTACCAAACATCGTTTTATTTTGACACTCCCCATAGATAGCGTTCATTTAGAACGCGAACCGAATCTAGGGGATTCTTAAGAGACAAAAATCCTTAAAGGGTTAGCCAAAAACCCGCTATGCACTCGCTCTCTATCGAGTCTGTGTTTACTTTTAATCAAAATATTGGCACTGCCGTTTATATCTGCCGAAACTAGATGTTTATCTTTTGTCCGATTGTCCCCTTATCAACCCCTTATTATTATGACTGAATTTGATACTGGTTTACCTAGCATTAAACAAATTCAAGCTTATATCAAAGACAAGCAGGAAGTAGAACTTAAGCTAGTTACTGACGATTTATTAGTTGGTAAGATTATGTGGCAAGACTCTCAATGTGTTTGTCTCTTAGACCACTATGACCAACCTACAATAGTGTGGCGACAAGCTATAGTTTATCTCAAGACCAAAGCTTGATTGAAGTTTGTATTAGTGGGAGCGTGGTTCACTATTCCTGTTTCCCAAGGATGAAGGATGAAGGATGAAGGATGAGGAATAAAGGATGAGGAAGTAATAAGTAGGGCGCAAGGCTTGCGCCCGTACATAAGTAATAAGTAATAAGTATTACTTCCCTCCTCTCCCTCCTCTCCCTATCCCCTTTAATAAAATTAATTATCTTCAGGAAAGCGAATAATATCATCATCCCCCAGATATTCACCATTCTGGACTTCAATCATCACTAAAGGAATAACTCCAGGGTTTTCTACTCGATGGGAAGTATTCATCGGAACATAAGTAGATTGTTTCTGGTGTAATAAAGTTTCTTTACCATCAATAATTAGCTTTGCTGTTCCTGAGACTACTATCCAATGTTCACTACGATGGTAGTGCATTTGGGTACTAATGTGATGTCCTGGTTTAACTTCAATACGATTGATTTGATACCGTTCTGCTTTTTCTAAAACGATAACTTGTCCCCAAGGAGGTGTACGAGTAACTTCTGATGTTTCGTGTTGGGGACTTGCTACTAATTTGGAATTACTAGTCGATTCGCTCATGAATCAAAAAAAGAAATAACTGAATCCTACTCTAGTTTACGTTGAACCTCCCATCACTCTTTGGTGAAGGATTCCCATATAGACTCTTAACTAGGCATATGCCCCCGTCAGACCGCCATTACTGGGCTGTTTCTTGAACGAACAGCGAGTGGGGGAAACCCCCAAGACCGCGCTCGTCCGCTTGTTTAACGTTCACGGGCGCACCGACCGCAAACGGATCTGAATTCTATTTATTTTTTGGCTGTGCTTCTTAAGCTAAACCTAATTACCAGTAGCGTCACAGAGGAGACAAAAAAATCAAGATTTTTAAAGTCATTTGTCACCATTACAATTTCTAGGGTGATAGAAAGTTGCGACAAGCTCAGGTAAGGGAAGCCAATCCCCTTAATATTTACTGCGCATTAGCGCTCTTTACTATTGTACAACGATTGAAACTCTTGATGTATGAAGATAGAATGTCAAAATTGTGAACCTAATGACCGAAAAGTTATCGCGCTCGTTCTCTGACCGCAGGTGCGCGGAGCGACCCCGTCGCGGGACGCGAGGGTCTTCCCACTCGCAAGATAATAAACACTGATTCTAGCTCCGATGATTCATCTTGCAGATGAAAACACGGATTATCAGTCCAATTTCTCCGCTTGATAAGTATAAAAGTAATCTAATATTGCCACTGTTTCAAATTCATAGTCAGCAATAGCACTAGGAAGAGACAAATGAGTTTGATAGATACTAAAAACTAGAAAATTCTTTCTCTGGGTACTTTGGGCGATCGCTACGTTTAATTGAGGACGAGCTATATCTACTAAAATACCACAAGAACTTTTCAAAACTCCTGTTGCTTCTTGACACAGATTCTCCTTCAGATGGGAGTTTAAAGCCTTAGAAGCATACTGTTCATATTTTTTTGTTCCTGGGTTGGTAGCTATGAGAATCCCGACAGTTATCAAGAAAATAGCTTTAATAGTAGCTGAGATAAATTTTGAATGACTCATTCGGCTGGCAGATAAAAAAAAATTATTACGAAATATATACTATTCTTGTAATAATTTGTTACACTAGGGTTATAAATACCGCTAGCTGGCTTATAAAAAACCTTTATATAAAAATAATGTCAAGATTCTGGGAATAGCTAATCATCATGGCTACTCCTAGAATTGTCATAACTATCACAACTACTATTATAACTCTCATCATTGTGGGTGCTTACTAGGTCTTGACTACTGTCACGATCACATTTTGATGCTAAACATTCTTCCTTACTACTAGGATCAATCTCTTCACCATCTAGGTCGAGGTCTAAATTAAAACTCCAATCTAAATCTAAATCTAAATTCTGCTCATTATTACTGATTGCTGAACCATTTGACGAAGTCAAGTGGGCTTCTGCTGTCTCACGGCGGAGTACCTTCGACCCAGTACTTTCCCAGGCACTATCAATGACATGATAATCGGTATGATAGTCATAGTTATATTCTTGGTATAAATAATTATTACCTCTCTTTCTCTTAGAATGACGTTGTCGCTTCCGTAACCATTTCCACACAACTCCTAAAAGAAACACAACGAGAGTAATTGTAGCCAACAGCAAAATTGTATCCATTAATTTATTAGATAAATTCAGTTAATTTTTAGATAAGTGGTTAGTAGTTAGTTTTTCTCTGACTTTTTGGGTAATTTTCTGAATTTTGCTAAGAGGGCATTTATAGTAGGTTTCATTTGTCTCATTGGAGAGAGATACAGTTTAACAATCTAATTTTTGGGGATTTTTTCCTATTACCTATTCCCGCGCTCCCTAAAATTTAGTTAGTTAGCCCGTGTTTGAGAGCAAAACGAACTAGCTCAGTACGACTATTAGTCCCAGTTTTACTAAATAAACGACTGACATATTTTTCAACATTTCTGACGCTAGTATTGAGATCGCGAGCAATTTCTTTATTCATTAAACCCTGAGCTACTAAATCTAGTACGCTTTGTTCCCTGGGGGTTAATTCAATATTGATTGGAGGGGGTGTAGTAACCAAACCAGAATTATTACCCATTTGTCCGTGTAGGATATCTTTGATAGATTCTAATTCTTTAGTAATTTTTTCTAATTCGGAACTATCGCGGGTAGTTCCTGCGAACGCTTCTCGTCTTTTCAGCAGATTTCTAATAATTGCTTCTAATTCTTCGGGGTCAAAGGGTTTTGCTAAATAGGCATCACAGCCAGTATCATGTCCTTTGATGCGATCACTAGTCATTCCTCTAGCAGTGAGAAATACTACAGGAATTGCTTGATAACGGGGGTCTTCCCTTAGTTGTGCAAGAAACTGATAACCATCTATTTGAGGCATCATAATATCAGAAATAATCAAGTCTGGTGTTTCCTGCTGCAAAATTTGCCATGCTTCTTCTGCATTGCTAGCTGCAGTAACTTGCCATTCTTCGTTGTCTTCTAGGTAAGCTTGTACTGACTCTCTAACCCCTGGTTCATCATCTACTAAAAGTAATTTTTGTAGTTCTGCCATTTGTTTTTGTGGTGTTGGTATATAGATCTACTGTTTCTTATAAGCTAACAGCTAATTAACTATAATGCCTTAAACGGTGGAGCTTTAGTCTAGCTTGATTATTTGGCTTTGTAAATAATAAATAAATCCTCGCCTTAATTGACGAGGATTAGTTGCAGTTTATCTTTAAACAATTACTTTTAGTAGCCAGAAGCAGAAATTACTGAGCTTGGATTGTACCTAAAGCTTCTTGCACCTTATCCACTACATTATCAGGTAAAGGAACATAACCTAGTTCTTCTGCGAAAGCTTGTCCGTCAGTAAGTGACCAGTTAACTACTTCTTTGAAAGCGTTGAGTTCCTCGGGATCTTCATAATTTTGATATGCCAAAATCCAAGTGTAGGAAACAATAGGATAAGAATCTGCGCCTTCGGGGTCACTAATAAAAGCGCGGAGGTTTTCTGGTAAAGTTACTGCACTTAAAGCTTTAGAAGCAGACTCACTAGAAGGAGCAATATAGTTTCCTGCTTTATTTTCTAGAGAAGCTGTAGAAATATTTTGCTGTTTAGCATAACCATACTCGATGTAACCGATTGAACCTTCGGTTTGGAGAATTTGAGCCGTTACTCCTTCGTTTCCTTTTGCACCAATTCCTGCGGGCCATTCTACTGTTTTACCACTACCTACTTTTTCCTTCCATTCAGGGCTTATTGCACTGAGGTGTTTAGTAAATACGCCAGTTGTACCGCTACCATCGGAACGATGAACTACGGTAATATCGGTATTTGGTAAGTTAAGACTAGGATTAATGCTTCTGATAGCAGAATCGTTCCATTTAGTGATTTTTCCTAATAATATATCTGTATAGACTTGACGGGATAATTTTAATCCTTCTATATCAGGAAGATTGTAAGCCAGTACGATACTTCCTGCGGTCATGGGTAATAATACTACTCCGCGATCAACTTGAGACATTTCCTCATCTTTCATCGCCACATCGCTAGCACCAAAATCTACAGTTTGTTGGGTAAACTGTTCTACTCCTGCACCACTACCAACAGACTGATAAGTTACTTGAACATTAGGATTCTGTTTGTTATATTCTGAAAACCATCTCTGATATAAAGGAGCAGGAAAACTAGCACCAGCGCCAGTGAGGGATATGGAGCTTGTTGTTCCGCCACCACAGGAAGCTATACCAAGAGTAAGAGCTACAACAGGAGCTAGCAATACTTTGCGTCGGATAGAAATTAGAGAAACCATAGATGTTCTTGATTATTCTGTAAATAGAAATCTGATATTAATTTGCTTAGTTGATTTTTGATTGTGGAAATCACTTAATTTAGATTATCCTCATTCCATTAGCTGAAGGTAAAGAGAAGGTAATTAACAGGTTAAATTTCGCTTAAAAACTGATTACTTTACTCTAAAATCGCCGTTAATACCTCTTTTCAGCTTTAAACAAAAATAGGGACGTTAACTTAGTTTCGTCCCTACAAACTGCTTACTCTAGCTTAAGCTTGCTTCTTGGAATATCCTAGAATTTGAAGGTAGTTCTGAGTACACCAACAACTTGAGTATCATTATCACTGTCTCCGCCTGGATTAATCACTACATATGCACCAGGAGTGAGTAAGATATTGTCGTTGACAGGAAACTTATAGAGAGCTTCGAGTAAGACGTTAGTAGATTCATCTTCCTCTCCACCTTCGTTTTTAACTAATCTGGGAGGAATCCCACCAGCAATAGATAATACTGCTCCTTCTCTACCTAAATCTAAGATAGAAAAGTTAAGAGCAGTAGTGTAAAGAATTGCATCCCTATCATCTTCACCAACTAGGCTAGCAAAAGAGCCAGCACCCCAAGCAGAAATCAAAAATCTTTCTCCTATTTCATAGCTAGCACTTAAGCCAACTTGATGAGCGCGAGTAGCTACATCACCAAAAGGAGTTTTTGCCAAATCGCTAGCAGTAGAACCAGTGAGGTTAACACTATCTTCTGTTTGATATTCATAGACGTAAGTCAGAGCTAAATCAAGAGACTCAATAGGAGAGTATGCTACTTGCGCCCCTGTACTGAAAGAACCATTAAATATACCTTCTCCTCCTTCTGGATCTGCGCCTCCTTCATCGGTAAGATACAAAGCACTTACAGTAAGGTTATCTAGTACCTCATAGTTAGCACCAATACCATTACCTTCAATACCACGGAAGATAATGGGATCGCGACGGCTGAAACGGGATAATGCACCAGTACCACTACTTTCTAATAAAGGATTAGCGACCTCAAAGACTTCATCTAGGTCAAGTCCAGCAACACCGACATAAGTTGTGAGTCTATCTTCAAGTACAGAGAAGCGATAGTAAACGTCACTGATCTCAACGTCATTGTCATTGTTAAAATCGAAACCAAGACGAGTTGAATCATAGCCAGTGAAATCGGAAAAGTTAGGGACATCCCCAGATTCTAAACGAATCCTTAAGCGGTCGTTTCCGTAGAAGCTACTATCAAAGTTTAAACGAATCCGATTACTGAAGGTAGTTTCAGTAGAGTCGTCATTAGTTATATCATCACCAAAGGTGTCAGCAATCGCAAAAATGACTTCCCCTTTGAGTTTAGTGGTAATGGAGAATTGATGGTCTTCTAAGAATGCAGTACGACTTTCGAGACTGTCGATCCTTCCTCCAAGAGCTGCTAATTCTGCTTCAAATTCTTGAACAAGTCTGTTGATTGTGTCGATATCTTCTCTTAATACTGCTTCAGAAGAGGCAATCAGACGCTCGATTTGGTTTAAGCAAGAGTTCAAACCAGCAGCGAATTCATAACGACTTAAAGCCCTGTTACCACGATAGGTTTGGTTAGGATAACCAGCAATACAACCATAACGATCTACTAAACTACGTAGTGCTTCATAAGCCCAGTCAGTAGGGGATACGTCTCTAAGTTGGTTGACGTTAGTTACCTGGGACATGGAACCATTACCACTAGTGTTTTGGTAACGGTTAATTTGTTCTAAAGTATTGTCAACGTTAGTTGGACTTGTAGGCACAGACTGTGCTACTGCTCCCTTAGCAACGACTAAAGAACTTACAACAACTACGGGTACTGTTTTGAGCGCGCGCCAAAATATTCGAGACATATTAAACTTTCCTCACACCTAGATGGTTATTTACGGACTATCAATACAAGTTTTAATCCCAATCTGGAGATTTTATATTGATAAAGTTACTTTTCACACTTCAAAGTATAGATCACTCTGTTCCCAGAAATAATTAGAAAATTTATAATTTTTCTGGAGCTTTGTTAGTCTTACTTATAGAGAATGTGAAGAATTGTTGAGATTATAACATTTCAGTCAATCATAATTTGACTTGGTGAATAATCAGTAAAGTCTTGATAAGCTTGTTTTTAACTTAGAGATTTTTTCTCTAAGTTGAAGGGTGTAACAAACTAGACTTCTCAGACAAGCTCTAAGTTGACGGAAGACATAACGCATAATATTTAGTTATGGAAGGCATAAATAAATCACAAGTAGTATCTTTTGGTTCGTGGAAATCTCCTATCACCTCAGACCTTATAGTCTCTCAAACCGTCGGCTTAGGGAGTGTTATCAGTGAGCGCAATTTGATTTATTGGCTGGAGTCTAGACCTACAGAAAAAGGAAGAACTGTTCTAGTAAAATTAGACATTGATGGTACGACCACTGATGTTACTCCTGAACTTTTTAGCGTTAAAACCCGCGTTCATGAATATGGTGGTGGATCTTACTTAATTGCAGATGATATTGTCTATTTCAGTAATAAAAGTGATAATCGTGTTTATCGACAGGTAGTAGGAAAAAATCCTGAAGTCCTGACTTCTGAATCTTCAAGACGTTATGCAGATTTTATTCTGGATGAAGCTAGAAAACGCTTAATTTGTGTTTGTGAAGACCATAGTATTCCCGAACAAGAACCAGTTAATAGTATTATTGCCATAGCCCTAGAGACAGGAGAAATTACTACTCTAGTAGAAGGTAATGATTTTTATACTTCTCCCCGTTTGAGTCCTGATGGTCAACAGTTAGCTTTTATCAGTTGGGATCATCCTAGTATGCCTTGGGACAGTAGCTATTTATGGCTTATGAATCTTTCATCTGGAGCAAAAAAATTAGTAGCAGGGGGTACAAGGGAATCAGTTTGTGAGCCAAAATGGTCGAGGGAAGGAAAGTTATATTTTTCTAGCGATTGCAATAATTGGTGGAATCTCTATCGTCGTAATGATAACGGAAACACTGAATGTTTGCATCAGATGTCAGCAGAGTTTGCTTATCCTCATTGGGTTTTTGGTTTATCCACTTATAGTTTTATCGGAGAAGATAATATAGTATGTGCCTATTCTCAGAATGGTTGTTGGCATTTAGGAATAATTGAAACTGCTAGTAAAAAGTTTCGTCCTATAGAAACGCCTTATACTAATATTGCTTCTGTGCAAACTACTTCGGAAGGAGAGGTTTTATTTATTGGGGGTTGTCCTAATCAACCTACAGGGGTAATTAAGTTAGATATTGAGACAGGAAACTGGGTCATTCTTAAACAAGCAACAGATTTAAACATCGATCCTGATTATTTTTCCCTACCTGAAGCGATCGCCTTTCCCACAGAAAACGGTCTGACAGCTTATGGTTGGTATTATCCACCCCAAAATCCCGATTATTCCCCCCCTAAAGACGAATTACCACCTTTAATTGTTAAAAGTCATGGGGGACCTACTGCTGCTGCATCGGTTAACCTCAATCTTAAAATACAGTATTGGACAAGTCGCGGTTTCGGTTATGTGGATGTTAACTACGGCGGTAGTATTGGATATGGTCGTGAGTACCGCCAGAGATTAGACAATAACTGGGGTATTGTAGATGTGGATGATTGTATTAATGCTGCTAAATATTTGGTACAACAAGGAAAAGCAGACCAAAACCGCTTAGTGATTTCTGGTAGTAGCGCAGGGGGTTATACTACCTTAGCTGCTCTAACTTTCCGCGATACCTTTAAAGCTGGAGCTAGTTACTATGGGATTAGTGATTTAGAAACTATAGCTCAAGATACCCACAAATTCGAGTCTCGTTATTTTGAGCGTTTAGTAGGGAAATACCCCGAAGCTAGAGAAATTTATCAACAGCGATCGCCAATAAACTTCACCGAAAAGTTATCTTGTCCTGTAATCTTTTTCCAAGGTTTAGAAGATAAAGTAGTCCCTCCTAACCAAGCGGAAAAGATGTTTGAAGCTATTAAAAATAAGGGATTACCAGTAGCTTATGTTGTATTTGAAGACGAAGGACATAGTTTTCGACAAGGAGCTAATATCAAAAAAGCGATAGAAAGCGAATATTATTTTTATGTCCAACTGTTTGGATTTAAACCAGCCGATAATTTAGAAACTATAGAAATTATGAATAATTAGTTAATAATCTAGGGTTTTTAAAGCTATAAGGTACATTCTATTATTCCCTATTCCCTATTGCATAAATTTTATGTACCTGACCAGCATGAGAATTGCTATAAAAACTAAGCTTTTTGCTGTTGTAATAAGCCAGACTCAATAATTGCCATTAACTCTTCATAATCCCAAGGTTTACGAACACAACGATACAAATTAGCTCTTTCTTTAACATCTGCTATACCCCTTGTTTAAATTGATTTTGATATAGATTTAAAACTGTTTATATACCTTTAATGATATCGGATTTTATTTTAATTTATGCAGAGTCATAACGAGCATAAGTTTTGAGAGAAAAGACTATTTTTGCTGCTTTTTCTGTAGCTATGTTAATGGTTTTAGCACTTTGTCGCAAGGTAGAAAAGTGATAAAATTGTTCCATAATTTTTAAACCTCTTTCACCTTGGAGAAAGCAAGTAATTTGCTCTAAGTCTGGTTCTATTCCCAAATCAACAATCATATCCCCAATACTGTAGGCATCCGCAATATTTTTGGCTTCTAAATGTTTTAAAATAAATGTACAGTTTAGAAATATAATCTTTATATAGCAATAGTTTCAGGCGTTATATAATTATCTTGCTAGACGAAAACCAAGTTCGGCATTAGTACCTCGAAAACTAAAGAAGCACGGGTTTTGCTCAGGAGTGCTTGAGCCGGTAAAATCTTTAAAACACTACCAACCCTAGCTATAACCAATTTCCGACTAACACATAAGGAGCCCAGTAATAAGGGTGAGGTGGAAGATTTTGAGTAGCTTCAAATCGGGGATTATCATTAAGAAAATCGATCAGTGAAAGTTGAGCGGATTGGAGTGCATTTACTTTTTTGTTATCGGGTTTTTTTAATTCTTGATAGAATTTATCCATTAAACTAGCCGTAAATTCATCTCCCACTGGCCATAAACTAGCGATGGTACTGCGAGTTCCCGAACGTACTGCTACTCCAGCCAAACCTAAAATAGCTTGTTCATCACCTGTCGCCGTATTACAAGCACTTAACACGAGAAGTTCAGGAATATTAGTTGGTTCAACAGCTAGTAATTCACTCAACTCATCAATATTGATAGTTTCTCCATCACCTGTAATAATAAAGGTCTTGTTTGGATTAGAACTAAATAAACCATGAGTTGCTAAATGAACTACATCATATGATTGCTTTTTAAGTTCACTTTTAAGTCTTGTTACCGTAAATTCTTCATTGAGAAGCTTTTGACAATTGGGACAATCTGCTTCAATTTGTTTTAATTCTTCTGGAACCTTATTTAGTGCGGGGAAAATTTCTCCTTCTACTTGAATTTGTTGACTCACTCCAGCAGCCAGAATACTTAAGGATTTTGTATCTAATTGTTGAGGATTTATCGATTCCAATTGGATACTGGGAACTAACGCCACACTATAGTTTTCAATCAGATATTGCTGACCATTGTATAGTGCAGCCATAGGAACTCTTTGTAAGCGATCATTGAGAACAAAAACCAGAGTTTGGATTTGCTTGGAGTTTAATTCTGATTCCAAAGGTTGAATTAGCCAATCATATAATTGTGTCAAAATCGACAACAACTTTTGAGTATTATCTTTTACTTCCGTGGGGTTCAGAGGAATAGTTCTGAAAATGTTAATCGCTGAATCATTTAAGCTCTCATTATATAAATTGTCATAGAGTCGATCTAAAGTTAAATTAAATTCTGCTTCAGTTACAGGAATTGTGATTTGTTGTAGAGGCTGTTTGGGTAAAGACAGCAATAACTCTAATCTATCGGGAAAGATAATCGGATAAATTACGGCTGCTTGACTATCAAGATCTTCAATTTGTACTGTAACCTCTGTTTCTTCTAAACAAGAATCTTGGAAAAAATTATCTAATTCTGCTATTTGTAGAGATTCAATAACCCTTCGCGCTAGCTCCAGACGGTTTTTTTGCAGTGGTGTTTTAGATTGGCGTTGAGTAGTTTGAGGATTTAAAACTACTAGAGATTCTAATTCTTGTTCCGAAAGATCAGTTTTTAACAGCAAATCCGCTAGAGATTTATAGACAGGTTTGATCTGTTGGCGAAAATCAAATTGTAAATCTTGGTTATTTTCGTTTAAATCAGTGCGAAGGGATTGCAAAGTATTGAAAGCAGCCATGTATGATGAGATCGCACCTTTCACATCCCCTTGTTCTTTGAGTAAGTTTCCTAATTGAGATTGCCACAAATAGCTAATTTCCAAAGCATCATTAGCTAAGAGCAGAGCTTGTTGAGTTGATTGGGTTGCTTCACTTAGTAAGGTGTTACCTCTAGAATTTTGTTGCGCTACAGGTTCTAATTGTTGCCATTGTTGGTAATATAGTTGACCCAAGTAGCCGAGAGCATAAGATTCTGCTTTTCTATCCTGTAGTGTCTTTGCTTCTTGAACAGCAGTTTTTAAGATTGGTTCGACATTACTAAGTTGTAGTAGGGTAAGTAAATTGTGAGCATAGTTAATATTTGCTGATACTGTTGTGGGATTTTGAGGTAAATTGTTAATATTTGACTCTATTTTTGGATTTAGGCGAGAAATATCTGTATTTATTTCTGTATCTAGAAGCTCTAAAAACCCTTTTGCTCTTTGAGTCAGCCGAATATCATTAGCTCTTGACCAAGAAGCAATCCGTAGATTAGCTTGTTCTTCCCACCATTGTCTAATATCTAATAACAAGCTTAAGTGATTGAGTTGTGCTTGAACTTTAGTAATAGGTTGAGTATAGGATAAAGTTTCTACTAACTTATAAGATTCAATAGCAGAGATATCAGGTTCTAAAGCTTTTGATATAGATTGAGAGGCGATAATTTCAGTAATTTGCTCATAATTCCAGCGATTTCGGGTTTGGATACCTAAAGCTCGTTCTGTATTGCCCAAACTTAATCTAGTAGAAGGTTCTTCTCGTGAATTCAATACTTTTGATAAGCTGATTGTCAAAGCTTTTTGAGACTCTTCTAATTTCCCCTGTCGCCTCAAAACATTTCCTAGACTGCGAAATCCTATAGCTTGATTAAGAGAGAGAGCATTAGGATTTTCTGAAAACTGACTTAGTACAAATTCAACCTGTTCGGAGTTACAATCTGGCTGGTCAACGGAAAAAGCTTGCAGTAAAGTATTACAAGCTCTAGGATAAGAACCTAAATTCTGCCAAGCTTGAGCCTGATTAATCAGACTTTTAAACAATCCTTCTTGATTCCCTATATTTTCATAAGCTTCTGCTGTTTGTTGCCAAAGACTTATTGCATCCCCAAATTGTCCTGCATTGTAGCGTTTTTGACCTTCTTTTGCGATCGCTAAAATATCAGACTCATTTTCTATCTGAGTTTGAGCTAACAATATTTTACTCTGATGTTGTTCCAAGTTGGTTGCTGAAAGAAACAACTCGTTATGGGACAAAGCCGGAACGCAAAATGTCACAGTAAATCCCAACAAACTACCAATAATTAATCTTAATAGGTTGCGATATGGAGAATTAGTAATTCCCTTTAAAAAGGATTGAATTTGTACTCCAGTTGAAAATATACGCCGTTTTCTTGCCATGTGTTATCCCTAGAATCGATATCTGTTAAGGGAATCCCCCAGTCTAAGCGAGCTTGCAAATTATCGCCTTGCTGCCATAGTAAACCTAATCCTGTACCTACCAAGGTGTTAGTATCAGGATCTTCTCTATCTACATTCCATGCTGTTCCAAAATCAATAAAAGGTATTAGTTGCAAGCTTCCTCGTATGTTGCGTGCTTGCACAATTGGTATTCTTAATTCTGCTGAAGCAAAGATGCCACTATCACTTAATAAAACATCCTGACGATAACCTCTAACACTTTCTTGACCCCCTAAGCCAAAATTTTCTAAAGAAACTAAAGAGTTAGTTGCTAACTGAAAATCCGATTTGATTAATAAACTAGTCCCAACTGAGGAATTATTCTTTGGTGTTCCTAAAAGACGCAACCATATTAGTTGTCCCCGCCAAACAAAAAACTCTCCATCCGCTTCATCACCATCGTTGATCGTAGCATCAAAAGCATCTACCCCCAGACTAAATTGAGAGCGAGCAGCGAAAAATTCTTGACGACTGCGTTGTTGCCATTCTTGAGCAAAACGAATCACCGATAAACGAATTTCCCCTTCTTCATCAGCACCAAAAGGAATGGGAAAATCTGTCCCTAGTATCTGACCATCGCTTTCTCGTCGAGACGCAGTTAAGCTAAGAGCCAATTCTTGAGTACTTTCCGCAGAGGCTTTTTGAATAACTGGCTGTCTGTAAGTAAAACTAAAATCGCGGAAATCTATCTCGATATCTGCTTCGTCTAAAGGCTCTTCCACAACCTCACTGTCGATATTTCTGAAATAAAAATTTAAAGTACCATCGCGGGCATTAATCGGTAAGGTATATTCCACCTCAAATTCGTCAATACCATCAGTATTTAGATATGCCAAGCTCAACCCATCTCCTATACCGAAGAGATTATCCTCTGATATTTTAATTCCTCGTTCAAAACTACCAACGCTAGGATTACGATTGTTATTTAAGATGCCTTGGATACCAAATGTTTTCGCCCCATTGACATTAATATCTAAGATATTGGTTCCTCTTCTCGTTCCAGTAGCAAGTTCGGCATTTACGCTGTCAATTAAAGGATTAAGTTGTAGTAACTGTAATGCTTCTTGCAAACTATTGATATTTAAAGGTGTTGCAGTAGCTCTTAAAACGCGATCGCGTATATAATTGTTATTGAGTCTGCCTCTGGTAACATTGACATTAATCTGTTCCAAACTACTCTCAACAATTTGGATTTTAACCACATCCGATTCTAGTGCTTGTTCAGGAATATACGCTCCAGAAGTAATATAGCCTTCTTGTACATAAAGCTCTGTTACTTTATTAGCTGCTTGAAGCAATTGCGGAAAAGTAATAGGTTTCCCTACAAACTCAGCAGTTACCTCTTTTAATTTTTCCTCACTAAATACCGTTCCTCCTACAAATTCAAAACTTTCAAAAGTAAATGTACCTGGAATCTTCGGAATTTCTTGAGCAGGTATAGGTTCATCAGTAGAGGGTATCTGAAGTGGCTCTTGCTGAGGAGTTAGCGGTTGGGGTTGAGGAAGTTCAGGAAATGGAGAAGGAATAGGACTAATAGATTGTGCCAATCCCTGAGATATCGTACAAGCAACAACCAAAATCGGAGGACATATCAGAACTATAATTCTCAGACGCAATAAAGCTAGACTACAATACCAATTAGTAATCAAATTTTTAACTCTCACACCTTTTTGATTATTCTCTATCAAACATAAAAGACTAACAAATAATTTTTGTGTTGTATAAATAAATATCTAATTCTACCTAGCTCCTTATACCACTTAATTAAACCTCTGTTTCTTCTAGCTTTGCGACTTTGCGCCTCTGCGTGAGAAATAAAAATCAGTAGTTAAAACTTAATTATCTGGGAAAAAGCTATCATCTAAAACTTGTTCAATCAACAAATCTACTGATTATGAGAAATTGAATTACAATCAGGATTTATATCCCCCGAATTATTAGGATTGCCATTAGGTATATTAGCAGCAAGAATCAAATTTCCTTGAGCATTAACATACCAACCCTTAGCAGGAGAAGGATACTCTTTATGTTCCGAATCTTGGCTTAGATTATTTGTCTCTTCAGAATTCTGCTGAAGTTCATTGTCAGCATCAAAACTAATCAAGGCTTCTGTGGTGAGAGGAGAAGTAGGACTAGGAGGTAAGCCACCCCTTCCTGTAATTGTAAATTGATTTGCTTGCTTACCCTTGTCTGTATCACAAGCACTAACTACCACCTGTTCTGAAGTTATAACTTGCTGAGGAACATCGAGAAATTCTAAATTATTTTGTACGTTTGGAGTGTTTATTTCTACGATTCCCGAAATACCTCCCTCAGCTTGAATCAGACAATCACCACACTGAAAAATTCCATCAGCATCAATGGTAATTCTTCCACCTGTTCCTCCTACTTCAGCATTAGCAGTGATGTTGCTACCTTCTAATAATGCGATAAAGTCTGCGCTAGTTGAAGGATTTGGTGGTTCAGAGTCTTCAAATAATATATCCTCAAATAAATCAAAATCTATGATACTAGAATCAAATCCAGAAATATTAATGTTTCCTCCATCGCTTGTTTCTTCAGAATCGGTAGATATTGTACTATTGTTACGTAATATAACTTGATTGGAACGAATATCAATATTACCTTGACTTCCTGTTTCGGGATCAGAACTAATAGAACTTTCTTTATCTAGACTAAGAGAATCTGTCGCAATAAAAATATTACCTGCTTGAGCTGAATTTGCAGCAGTGGAACTGTTAGAACTAATAGAACTATTGTTATCTAGCTCAAGAGAATTGGCAAATACTACAATATCGCCAGCATTACCTGAGCTTGTAGTAGTTGAAAGGATAGAACTTGAACTGTCTAACAAAAGGGAATTGGTAAATACTCCAATATTGCCAGCATCACCAGAGTTTGTAGTCCTGGCAGTAATAGAACTGTTTTGAATTTGGAGTAAATCGCCAATTGTTAGAACAATATTGCCTGCATCTCCAAAAGTCTCCGTTTGACTTGCTACTACTGCGTTTTGAATAAGATTAAATTGGTTTGCATCAATTTGAATTAAGCCAGCATTACCGAAACCTAGACCTTCAGCTTGGATAGTGCTAGCACTAATTACTGAACCATTGAGAATATCAAGAGTACTATTAGGACTGCCAATAGATATGTTTCCAGCAGGAGCATTAGCAGATTCAGGGTCGTTACCATGACTTTCTGCTATGGTTGTTCCTGTTGTTACAGATACCGTAGCATTATCAATTATCACCTGATTATTAGTAAAATTACGACCAATAGAAATACTTCCCCCTTCAGCTTCTGGAGTTGTTCCTCCTGTTTCAGCTAGAACAGCTGCTTGGTTTTCAATTGCAATATTTTCTCCTTCAATGGTAATGTCACCACCAATACCCGAGCCAAAAGAAGTAGCAGTAACACGGGTGTCTTCTCCTCGGATGTTAACTTGTTGACCCCTTATGGTAATTGAACCTGCTCTTCCAGCATTAAAGTCAGTCCTATTTCCAAAAAATCCTTCAGGTGGCATTCCAGGGGTATGAGGATGGGATTCTGCGTTAATCTCACTGCCTCCTTCAAGAATCACCTGTTGACTATTAATATTTCCAATTTCAATATTGTTGGCAATACCTGGCGTTTGATTTTCTAGGTGAAATCCATGAGTATCAGTAATAATTTGAGTATTGCCATCACCTAGAGGAATATTATCTCTACCACTAATAATAATGCGATTTCCACTTGTATTAGTACCAATAAAAATACCACCAATATTACGAGCTGGCTCACCTTGAATACTCTCAGGTTGATTCCATATTTCTGAGGAAATGCCAACGCTATCATCAATAATAATTTGTTCCCCATCAATAGTAATAGTGCCAGACAATTGATTACTCAAGCTATCAGCATCAATAGTATCTACTGGGTTAAAAAACTCAAAATCATCTTCTCTTTGGGAACCTTCGGTTATTGTAATGTTTCGTCCTTGAATAGTAATGTTACCAGCACCAAAATTGCCTCTAGTAAGAAGAGTAGGTAATAAAGCCTCAGTACCTTGAGAAATAATTATATTTTCTCCCTGGATAATAATATCTCCACCAAATGGGCTATAGATAAAATCTGAAGGACCAAAAGGTTGTGGTACTTCAATTCTTTCTGTGGCTGCAAGTCTAGATTCTTCTGTAATACTTATATCTCGCCCGATAATGCTAATATCTCCACTAACCTCATTTAGTCCTGGATTATTACTAGTAGCACCTTCAGTTTCCCAAATAGAACCAGTCAGAGAAATATCCTGCCCGATAATGTTAATTTCTCCACTTTTCAATGTCCCTAAAGAAAATTGAATATCCTGAAAGTTACTAACACCCTCAAACCCTAATTCCCAACCTTGAGGAATTGCCGTTAGACTAACCGACTCATTACTTCCGACACTGGCAATTTCAATATTTCCTGATGGTGTGGTGATACTCGTGCTATCTAAACTAACATTACCGCCAATAAGAGCAAAGGTGTTTCCCGATTTTAAGCTTAAATTCGCTCCTTGACTTTGTATATCCCCTGGGTTGGGAGCAAATCCCACACCTATAGGTGCAGTTACTGTTAGCAACGGTGTTTGATTGGGGTTGGCACTAAATACAGTACCATCCTCAAAGCGAATACTATTGGCACTACTACCTAAAAAAGCACCACCAATATCTAAACTAGCACCAGAACCAAAACTAATCCCAGCAGGATTAATCAGAATTAGATTAGCACTACCATTAGCCCTAATTAAACCATCAATACTAGAAATTGAGCCACCCGTAACACGACTGATAATATTTTCTATTGACAATCCGTTATTAAAAAACGCCTCAAAACCATTGGGAACAGAAAATTCGCCAAAACTGTGAAACAAATTGCTTCCTTCTGTCGCACCGCCAGTAATTTCAAAAACATTACCCAATAAATCAACATTAGTCGGTAATGTGCCATCAGGAGATATTTGTTGTCCTTTTGCAGCACCACTAAACAGTAGAGATATAAGATTAAGACTAACTACTAAACTAAATCGACGAATAAGTTGTTTCATGATTTTTTTAAATAGTTATATTCAACAGCAATGATTGGGTTTTTAGAATTTCTAATAAGCCAGAATTCTTCTCAAATTTAAGTTTTTATTGATTCTTATTGGGATCTATGGTTAATACTACTATTAAAAAAACTTTTTTAAAATTAAGAACACAAAAGTTTTCACTGTTAATAAGATGAATAAATATTAAAAATTAAGAATAAAATGCAATAAAATTAACAAAATTTAGCAAATTCAGAAATTGTCAAAATGTGTTTTATATGATACAGGAGTAATATTATATAAACCAACTAAAAATTAAAATCGAATCTCAAAACATAAAATCTTTTAATGAGCTGCATATTAAAAGCAGCCCAAACGTATTAAACGAATAAAACCTTCTTCTGTTGTAATGTAATGGGAATAACAGAATATTGCTAGAGTTTTTTGAAACCCTTAGACGTATATAAATTATACAAGGATGAATTATATGAATAACTGGCAAAATAAAACTCTCAAACTATTAAGTATTTCCGCATTTCCTCTGCTAGCTACAACTGTATTGACTACACCTGCCAAAGCTAGTAGTATTGATGTTGCTTGCAAGGCAGAGGGAAGTACTCCAACAATTGTTGCTAGCGTAACAGAAGAAGGTACTGCTAAAGAGGCTACTATTCTTCAGTTTCTACCTGAATATTTTTCTCCTGACGATGCAACCAATCAATGTCAGACTACAGCTAGTAAATTACACGAACTTTATAACACCGATAGCGTTAGCTACTTAGCAAGTGATACCCTAAGTGATGGACAGTCTGTAGTTTGTGCTGTTACAAGAAGAGGAAGTGGTTGCGATAGTTATAGTTCCGAGGTTTTGTTCACTCTTGCTCAGGGAACAGATCCTAGCTTGGCTCTATATGATATGCTCGACAATAGCATTAAACAAACTCATCCTCGTCCAGATTCTAGAACAGTAAGTAGAATATATACTGATATTACTCCTTCTGTTTGGAATTTGACTGCTGGTCGTAAATGGTGGCCATTCTAAGCACTCAATTTGCATTTGAAGTTTGGCAGATAAATATAGTACAAGCAAAAAGTAGTAATCTTTGTTGGACAACACCATTGGTGAAAACTAATTCTGACAAGTCCTTTTTGCTTGTTCTGCTGCTTTATAATCAGGTTTAAGTTCTAAAGCTTTGTCAAAAGCATCTAAAGCTAGTGGATAATTTTTCTGTTCGCACCAAGTTAAACCACTAAAGTAATAAATCTGAGACTTTTGCCCATCAGTAAATTGATTATTCTCAAGGATTTTATCAAAATGCTGCTGTGCTTTATCATATTCACCTAAATTCTTAAGAGTAATACCTAGATCCCTTAGAGCAGGAAAATATTGGGAATTATATCTTAATGCTTGAGTATAAATTATAATTGCCTCTTTATACTTTCTTTGTTCTCTTAAAGCTCGACCTTTCAAGGAATAAGCTAAGGATAGAAAACTTTTTTCCATTTGTGGGTCTGAATTCTGCTGAATTATATTAATTTGAATTATATTAATTGCTTGGTCAATAGCAATAACACTTTCTTCATATTGCTTGAGGGCTAAAAGGGTTTCCGCTTTGTTAAATCGATAATAAGGGTCTTTTGAATCTAGGGCAATTGCTCTATTAAAACTAACTAATGCTGCTTCATCTCTCTTAAGATTATGTAGTGCTTCCCCTCTGCAATTCCAAGCGTAACTATCATTATTTTGAATTGTAATAGCTAATTGACAAGATGCAAGCATATCTGAATATTGCTTTAAGTAACCTTGTGCAATGCCTCTATTGATCAAAGCTTGATAATAGTTGGCATTAATAGCTAAAACTTCGTCGAATTTAATGATGGCTTCTGTATATTTTTTTTCCTTGAATAATTTAACACCTTCTAGAAAAAGAGTTCTATCCTTGCTCAATAAATTTGAAATAACAAGAAATACAGCAATAACTGAAACTCCGACGAAGATAGAACCAAATATTTTCCAGGTTGATTTTTGGGAAACTTTTGACCTACTTTTTGAGCTTAAAAGAAGATTAAACTTTAATCTTCTTTTAAATTTGCGGTTTAGAACCCATAAAATCTCATCAGCTGATTGGTAACGTTCTCCTTTTCCTAATCCTACTTGAACCATCTTGTCTAAAATGTCAGCTAACTCTTGACTAACTTGAGTTTCATGATGCCATATTAGATTACCTGTCTTTGGTTCTGTCTGAAATTCCTCTGGATGTTTTCCAGTTAGAAGGTGAATTGCTGTCATCCCCAAAGCGTATATATCACTGGCAAAAGTGGGTCTTTTAGCCCTTTGCTCTGGAGACATATATCCTTCCGTTCCCAATGCTTGAGTTGTCTGAGAATTTCGGCTCTTATTGGGGGAAATATTGATAATTTCTTTAACTGCTCCGAAATCTATCAACACAATTTTATTATCTGAAGAACGTCGAATTAGATTTGAGGGTTTAATGTCTCTGTGAATAATACTTTTACCGTGAACAAACTGTAAAGTCTCTAAAACATCAAATAAGATTCTAATAACATCTTCTTCATGGAAATATCCCTTGTTTTGAAGTTCTTGATTTAGATCGTTTCCTTCAATAAATTCTCTTACAAAATAAATTTCTCCGTTTTCGGCAAATTCATTTAAAAAACCTGGAATTAGAGGGTGACTGCCTAATTCTCTTAAAGCTGCCAGTTCTTTATTAAATCTATTCTCAGCTTCTTCTGAAAGTTTACTATTCTGGAGTTTTAGTCTTTTAACTATACATTTAAACTCTGAATTCTGCCTCGGATAAAGGTCTTCTGCCAAATAAGTATATCCCCAGATACTTCCACCCAAATATTGACGAATATAATAGCGACCTGCTAATGTGTGTTCGATTTTCAGTAGAGGTTCTAAATCTTGCAAAACTTCAGCACTAGATTGATAACGAACCCGAGCACTATTGGCTATATAGATATTAGGATAGATCATTTTGTCTAAAATAGATGCCAATTCTTGGCTGACATTAGTACCTGAGCGCCATTTGTGAAGCCCATAATTTTCAACATCGTTAAAATCAATATTGGGTTTTCTTCCAGTCAAAGCATAAATTGCTGTTATTCCTAAAGAATATATGTCACTGCTAAAGGTTGGAGTCCCTCTAAGTTGTTCGATCGACATATAGTCTGGTGTGCCGATGATTTTTGTAAAGTAATTCTGTGTTTTGGAATTAAAATACAAGGTGGGAATTTGTTTCATTGCACCGAAATCGATCAGAAAAATTTTGTTATCTTTCTTTTGTCGCATTAAGTTAGAAGGTTTAATATCACGGTGAATAATTCCCTGCCGATGTACAAAATCTAATACTTCTAATGTAGATTGTAATAAATAAATAACTTCGATTTCAGATAGTTTACCTTTTTCTTCTATTTCTTGTTGAATATCTTTTCCATCAATCCATTCCTGAACAAAATAGAACTCTCCATCTAGTTCAAAATAGTCTAAAAGTTCTGGAATTACAGGATTTGCAGCTAAAAGCTCTAGGGTTTTTATTTCTTTGAAAAAACGATTTCTTGCTTCTTCTAAAATTTGCTTATCTTCAAATTTAGACTTAAGTTTTTTGAGAACACATATAATATTTGAGTTCTGAATGTTCTCGATAAGATAAGTCTCCCCAAAAGCCCCTTCTCCTATTTTTTGCAAAATTTTATACTTATTCTTTAAAATAATTTCAGGATTTAAGTTAACTTCATTATTCATAAAAATTAATGTTTTGGTAATGTTCTAAACTAGGGAAAAAAGAGGATGATAACTTTATTCTTTTCTCGCTGATGGAAAGACTAAAAAAATATAAAGCTTTAGAATAGTAGTTACTTACCCCAACAAAACTTAACAAATCTTATCAAAATATTTAGGGCTAAAAGAAGTGTTAATGGTTTCTTTTATAACTAAATAATACGTAATTTACATCCAAATTCCCAGTATTAGTAGAGGGAAAAATTATTTTCTAACAACGATCACTCAAAAGAATTTGGTTGTACCAAGACATAATGCGATCGCATTATGTACTCTCTGATGTAGGGCTTTGGGTTGTGGGTAAGTGAGGTTATCGGGTTAGCCTGGAACGATTTAATAGCTTATGGGGATGGTGTAAAATGCACTGTCTTTAGTAAAGGTAGAAAAACCAGAATTGTTATCCAATTGATATAAGGAATACAGGGTGGTAGGAGAGTCTAGGTAGGAGCTATTTATCCTTCATTAGTGAATCCTTCATCCTTCATACTTGGGAAGCGGGAATACTGTTCTACCCTGATCAAAAAGGTGTAAGTAATATGTCTTGCAAAAAAGTTGATGATTAAGGTTAATCTGAAATAGTTTCAAATTAAATATCACGTGAGTAAGTGTTGATGTCTGCTAATCCTTCTCCTCGCCAAATTCTAACTAACTTGTTACCTCACCTTCGGGTAGCTGCTGGTTATGCTAATCACATCCAAGAAAGAATTAACATCTTACCAGATAAAGATGCAGGAAATAACTTTTTTGCTACTGCATTAACCGATGCTGACTTATCTATTCAAACTTTAGTCGAAGTGGCATTATTAGGTACTTATCCTCAAATCCGGTTTCACGGAGAAGAATATGAACAATCTCGTAATACAAAATATTTTAGAGGGACAAATTTCGATGAGTCGGGAGAATATTTAATTACTCTCGATCCTATTGATGGTACAAGATATTACCTGGATGGACACAACAATTATCAAATTATTCTAGGTATTCTTAGTCCAGATGATTTTGAAGCTGTCATAGCTATTTCTCCTGCACAAAATTGTTACTATTATGCACTACGAGGAGAGGGAGCTTATAAAGGTAGTTTAGATAAAGATTTAGATGCTTGTACCCCATTACAAATTACCAATCCTAAACCTGCAATTTTATTAGGTTGGGCAATGGGTCAATGTAAAACAGCACTAATTGATAAATATCATGTTTTTGATCTAGAAAACGATTATTCTCCTGAAATTAAAGTACCCAATTTTAATGGTTTATTTACTGAAGAAATGACAGGAGTAATTATTAGAAGAGGTAAGTTTATTGACGGAGGAGCCTTAGCTTTTTTGGCTAAAGAAGCTGGTTGTATTGTAACTACTTTTGATGGTTCGGCTTTACCAACCTTATCTCAGTGTCAAGATTATAGTTTACCTGGATTAGTTGTAGCTACTTCTGAAACAGTACATCAGGATTTATTAAGAGCTTGTCAAAAAATCGATGAGGAATCAATTATGAGGAATGAGGAGTAAAGGATAAAGGATCAGGATTGAATTATTAGGGATGAGGATTGATCCAGTCTTTTTCCAGAAAAGGTAAAACTAAGGGATGCCTAACCCAACAATTACTTGTATAGGTTGGGTAGAGGTACCTCTTATACCCGAAAGTTGCTTCTTGGGGAAACCACCAAGACCGCACTACGAGCGCTACCCAACCTACTAGAGAGATAAATTTATTTTTTCAAAGATAAAGTATGTCCTGTAGCTAACCAGAGAATTGCTCTTGCACCATCTCTGATACACTTGCCTATGGGTTCAGATGGTGACTCCGAAGGTACAGGGAGGGGTTTAAGTACAATCCCGTGACTACCAAATACAATCTCCCCAACTATACGGGCGCGAGTCATGTGATTAGTAGAAGTAATCAGATAAACACTATCTATACCCTGGGCTTTTAGTTCATCTACTAGGGTAGTAAAGTTAGTAACAGTGTCACTGGCTTGATAATCTAAGTGTAGGCGCTCGCCGTTTATGCCTCTGGCAGCAAAAATTCTTTTAGCATAGTGTTGGGGACTACCAGAAGACACCCAAATAGGTAAGTCGGGGTACTTTTGGGCTAATTCTGCTGCAAATTTCTCTCTCTTTTCGTGTCCCCCCAAAACAAATAAGGCTTCAGGTTTTACTATGTAGCTTTGGATTTCTCTGTAACCCATATAGCAAGTAATCGCCAGGGTGGATAGAATTATCCATTTCCAAGGATTCATCAGTTTGCCAAAATGTTTGTCGGATTTTTGATAAGGAGAATCAAAGAACATAAGTAACAGTGGAAAATAAGTTACAAGCGCGGGAATGGGGAATGGGGAGATAAATTATGAGGGACTCCGAGTGAGGAGTGAGAGTCTAGGTAGGAGGTAAAAAGTAGCAAGTAACTGGCTACTTGCGTCTCATTGCGACTTAATAAACTTCATCCTTCATCCTTCATCCTTGGGAATGGAGATTAGGCTAGCTACTTAGAAGTAAATCTATGATAACTAGCTGGTTGCTTAAATTAATATGACAAACTAATTATAAAAATTTCGGGAAATCCGCCTACTATATTGAGTCAAAATAAATGTAACTGCAAAAAAACTTAATCTAAATTCTTAAATCTGTTGCTTATTTGCTTATAGTTGAAAGGTACTGGTTACAAAGATGTTTGACTCTCACCTATGTTATAAGAGTTTCAACAGTGTGTAGTTTTTTCTTGCCTGATTTTAGAAGGATCAAAACCTTACTAAACAAAGCTTTGAAGAAATGCGATCGCTTTTGTTGTGAGAAATGCGGTTATACTCTTAGCTATTTTCGGGGTAAGTCTTGAGGCTGAATTTTGAATACTAAGTAGCTATAGGCTACATGATCTACAGGTTTGAGATTATCTCTTATCCATTGATAAGTCTTTGGATCACCTGCTATACCTACTAGGCGATTAGCACTAATTACAATTTTAGTGGGAAGTTTCGTTTCAGGAGGATTATTAAGCAGCCATGTCGAAGACCGAGCATATATTGTCTCAGGATTTTTAGTCAGATAATGTTCTAAATAATTTCTGTTTTGTCCCCAGTCTAAGTTAGAATCTGCAAGAATTGTATATCCCATTTTTCGGTCTATCAGTAATTCGTTAAAATATGACAGGTAATGAGGAAAATAAGAAAGATTAGAAATCAATAAATAAGTGACCAGAAAAGTTACAAAAATACGATGCTGAACTGTTAATACACTTGAACTTCTCAGCCCTCGGCTAGAAAAAACAAATAAAAATGGAAAAATCATGAGAATGTATCGAATACCAAGCTGAGTGGTAGAAAAACTAAAGAAGATGGTAAAGAGTAGAGAAGGGACGATTAAGAAAGCTTCATTTTGCCAAAAGTTAACGCGATATCTACATCGAATTAGACTGATAATTCCTATCAATAAAAGTAATTGACTAGCAATAGGTACTTTGTAAATAAAAGCAACTATGTAATACTCTTTAAAACCTTTTAATCCGTTATCGTCTATCCCCAATCTACCCATTAGATAAGATTTTTCTCTGATTATCGTTTTCCAATCAACTATTGACTTTGCTTTTTCCAGAGTAGCTTCAGAACATTCTAAGGATATGAATGAAGGTAGTTAGCAGAAGTAGTATAAATCATTCCGCTATAGCATAGATATAGGGTTCGCCCGATATCATGCAGTCAGTACAAAATAAAATTTGTCAACTATTGGGATTGCCAAATTTGCCACGGCGATCGTTAAAGCTTTCTCTATGGGTACGCCATGTGACTTTATATTACAAACTTAAGTATTAATGTAAGACGCTATTTGGTACATTTGATATAGTAAATTAGGCTATCACTCGAAGCCAGTTTTTTAACATCCAACATAGATCTATTGGTAGTAAAACCCATTATGATGCTCAATAAAAAACTTGATATAAAGTTTTTATATAAATCTGTATTTTGATTGACATAATAAAAGCGCAGGTTTCCTGGTGCTGATATTTGGTGATTACTCTTGAGGCATTATTTGTTAATGTAAAGAACGCCGTGCTTAAAACACCTATTTGTCTATTGGGAATATGAGAACTCATTATTGCGGAGAATTGCGAGGAGCAGATCTAGGAAAAACTGCTGTTTTATATGGTTGGGTCGATCGTCGTCGCGATCATGGAGGAGTAATTTTTATTGATTTACGCGATCGCACTGGGACAGTACAGATTGTTAGCGATCCTCAACGTACTCCAGATTCTTATGATAATGCTGGTTCTCTTCGCAGTGAGTATGTAGTTAAAATTGTCGGTCAAGTTTCTCTGCGCCCTGAAGAGTCTCTTAACCCCAAATTACCCACTGGAGAAGTAGAAATTTACGTGGATTCTATTGAGTTACTCAATGGGGTTAATAAGCAGCTACCTTTTCAAGTGTGTACTTCTGAATATGAGTCTGTTAGAGAAGATTTGCGTCTTAAATATCGTTATCTGGACTTAAGAAGCGATCGCATGGCGAAAAATCTACAACTACGCCATCAAGTAGTCAAAGCAATGCGCCGTTTTCTGGAAGATCAGGAAAACTTTATGGAGATCGAGACTCCTATCTTAACCCGTTCTACTCCTGAAGGGGCAAGGGATTATTTAGTACCTTCTCGGGTGAATCTGGGTCAATGGTATGCTTTACCTCAATCACCACAGCTATTTAAACAGTTATTGATGGTATCTGGATGCGATCGCTATTATCAGATCGCCCGTTGTTTCCGTGATGAAGACTTACGGGCTGACAGACAACCAGAGTTTACCCAACTGGATATGGAAATGAGTTTCATGTCAGTGGATGAAATTATTGAACTCAATGAAGCTTTGATTTGTCATATTTTTAAGGTCGTTAAAGGGATTGATTTACCTCGTCCTTTTCCTCGTCTGACTTATAGTGACGCGATGGCTAAATATGGCAGCGATCGCCCTGACACCCGTTTCGGCTTAGAATTGGTAGATGTGTCCGAAATTGTCAAAGATAGTGGGTTTAAAGTCTTTTCTGGTGCAGTATCTAGCGGTGGAGTCGTGAAAGTTTTACCTATTCCCAACGGAAATGATGCTGTTTCTAATGTCAGAATTAGACCCAAGGGAAATATCTCCAACGAAGCTGTAGCAGCAGGAGCAAAAGGTATTGCCTATATTAGAGTTAGAGAAAATAACGAAGTTGACACCATCGGAGCTATTAAAGATAACCTCTCAGAAGCTCAAAAACAAGAATTACTAGAGAAAACAGGTGCCAAACCTGGTCATTTACTGCTATTTTGTGCAGGAGACACTGATACAGTTAATAAAGCTCTAGATCGGCTACGCTTGTATATTGGTAAAGAACTAGGCTTAATTGATAGTGAAAAAATTAATCTGCTTTGGGTAACAGAATTTCCCATGTTTGAATGGAATGCAGACGAAAAACGTTTAGAAGCACTCCATCACCCCTTTACCGCACCTTACCCAGAAGATATCAACGATCTCAAAACTGCTAGAGCGCAAGCTTACGACATAGTGTTTAACGGTATTGAAATCGGTGGGGGAAGTCTCCGTATCTATCAAAAAGAAATTCAAGAAAAAGTTTTCGCTACCATTGGTTTATCTCCCGAAGAAGCGAATGGAAAATTTGGTTTCCTCCTTGAAGCTTTTGAATATGGTACACCTCCCCACGGCGGTATTGCTTACGGTTTAGATCGCCTAGTGATGCTACTCGCACAAGAAGAATCTATCCGCGATGTGATTGCTTTCCCCAAAACTCAACAAGCAAGCTGTCTCTTAACCGAAGCACCAGCAACAGTAGATGACAAGCAGCTAAGAGAGTTACAAGTTAAATCAACCTACAAACCAAAAAGAAAGGATGAAGGATAAGGGATAAGGGATAAGGGATAAGGAATAAGTAATAAGTAATAAGTATTACTTCCCCCCATTCCCCAGTCCCCACTCCCCCCAGTATCTTCAACCTAGTTTTGTACCATAGGTAACAAGTTTAATGTATGCTTTAAAGTTGCAGCTTGATTCGTTGACAAGTGGCGACCAATAAATGTTCACTGATATAAAGACCATTGTTTATAAATAACTGTTTATGTCATCCGACTTCAATCGAGACACAGAATCCTACGACGAGGAGACAATAAGTCTCGTAGATGCTAACGGGCGATCGCTTATCTGCTACATTGAACATTCTCTGGAAACTGATGGCACAGTCTATTTACTACTAATGCCTATGGATATACCTATTGTCATCATTAGTTGGGATGATGATGATGATGATGTAGAAGAGACAGAAGCAGTAATGCTAGAAGATGATGCAGAAATTACAGCTATTTTTGCCAATGCTAAAGCAGTTTTAGCAGAACAGAATATCTATCTCAAACATACTGCCTATACTTTAACGGCAACAGGAGAATTACCTCCTATTGAAGAAGACCAACTATTAACTTTAAATTTAGATGAGGAAGATAGTGAACTAGAGCCTGAAGAGTTACAATTTCTGGCTAGCTTCTATAATTCTGCTCAGAAATACTCTATTTATACTCCTTTAACTCCCCTACTATTTTTCGCTCGTTACAATGCAAATGGTGAAATAGAATTAGTTTCCCCAGAAGAAGAGCGATTTCAACCGATTTTAGAAGAATTGTTATTTGAAGAATTAGATGATCGCTAATTATTAACCTTTAGTTAATAATGAGTTGTTAACTGATAACTAAATAAGATGATAAGTGAGTATGACTTATACTAAAAAAAAATCTAAATTTCCCTTTGTACTAAGTTTCTTAATTTTGGTTGTGGGGGGAGGAATTGGCGGAGGATGGTTCTGGTGGAAAAATGCGATCGCACCAGCAGCAACGGAAGCCAGCCAACCGATTCAATTTACTGTAGAGTCGGGGATGCACGGGGCGGAAATTGGGAATAAATTAGCCCAACAGGGTTTGATAGAGTCTCCTACCGCCTGGAAAGTCTGGACAAAATGGCAAGCGAAACAAGACGCTACAGGAGGCTTTAAAGCAGGAACTTATTTACTCTCTCCTCAAGATTCCTTACCTGAAATTGCCGAGAAAATCTGGCGCGGAGAAATTATGCAGACTACCTTTACTATTCCTGAAGGTTGGTCGATTCAACAAATGGGCAATTATTTTGCTTCTTTGGGCTATTTTAGTGCGGAAGACTTTATCAGTGCAGCTAGCACGATTCCCTACGATAAGTATCCCTGGTTGCCGAAAAATATTCCCCATCTGGAAGGATTTTTATATCCTGATACCTATAAAATTAGTAGCGATCTCACTAATAACCCCCAAGCAATTATCGAAGTGATGTTGGATAGTTTTGCTAACATTGCTCTTCCTGTATATCAAGAAGCTAATACCGATTACACTCTTTTAGAATGGGTCACTCTGGCTAGTATTGTAGAAAAAGAATCTGTAGTACAAAAAGAACGTCCTTTAATTGCAGGAGTTTTTACCGCTAGATTGCAAAAAGGAATGCGGTTAGAATCTGACCCCACAGTAGAGTATGGTTTAGGAATTAGGCAAACTGCGGATCGACCTTTAACCTATGCCCAGGTAAGGACACCCTCACCTTATAACACCTATAGGAATTTTGGCTTACCCCCTACAGCGATCGCTGCTCCTGGGCTTGCTAGCCTCAAAGCAACTCTCAACCCTGAAAGTACCGATTATTTGTTTTTTGTTGCTCGTTATGATGGTACTCATGTATTTAGTAAAACTTTACGAGAACATGAAGCAGCAGCCAGACAGATTCGTCGTGAGAGGAATTCGCAGAGATAAATAATTTGGGGCAAAGATTACAATAAGTAATAACCTGGGAGTTATAAGGCAAAAAGGAGTAGGGAAAATGAAGTTTTCCTGATTGCTCTGTTCTTGGTGCGTGTTCCCAACAGCTTGGTTGGATAAGCACAGAGTACTCTAGCATTCCCCAGGCTAATGGCGAGAAAACCTGGTGGGAATCGTACCGCTTCCTGATTCTTGATGCCTCATTCCTTGTTACTCGTTCCTTTGTTTGGCAATGAAGTTATCTCGGCTATCCCTTACTACAAGAATTTCTAGTTACTTTTTGCTGTTAGCTTTGATAACAGTGGGCATAGTAGGGGGAGTAGCTTATTTTCGAGCTAGAAAAGCCCTTGAGCAAGCTGCATTTAATCGCCTGAATGTAGCAGCAACTCTTAAAGAAGAGGAGATTACTCGTTGGTTTGAAGACCAAAAACGGGATTTTTTGCTAGCGACTCAGATGCCCGATGTGAGAAAAAATTTACAATTACTACTTAGTGCCTCTAATACTTCTGAAAGAGAACAAGGGTATGAAATTTTGAGTTGGTATTTCCAAGAAGTGACTCAGATTAAACCCAGTCTCAGAGAAATCTTTGTTCTTGACCGCAGTAATAAGATTATTCTTTCTACCAATCCAGAACGTGAGGGAGACTACGAAATATTAGCCAATATTACTTATATAGAACAAGCCCAGTCAGCAGATAACTTTGCACCGATTTTCTATGTTTCTCCTATTACCAAAAAACCAGCTATTACCCTAGCTAAACCCATGAGCGATCGCAGAGGGATGATTCTAGTTGACCTTGATCTGTCTCGTATTGACCAAATTGTCCGAGAAAAAACTGGTTTGGGAACAAGTGGTGAAACTTATTTAGTGGGTTCTCTCATCAGTAGAAATGCTTTTATTGCAGGAAACTCCAATAGTGATCAAACCTTTCCCGATGGAATTAATAGTGCGGGAATTAATGCAGCGATGAGTGGGATTAGTGGTTATGGACTCTATCGCAACTATGCTAATTCTCCAGTATTAGGAGTCTATCGCTGGCTCAATGAACAAGATATTGCTTTACTAGTAGAAATAGACCAACAAGAAGCGTTTTTACCCGCTCGTCAACTTGCTAGCACCACCATTCTAGTAGGATTAGTATCGGTTTTGGGGCTAGCAGTGGGAGTAAATTGGTTATCACGACAACTATCCCTCTCTCGCAAACAACTAGAAGATTACAGCCATCAATTACAAGTTAAAGCTCAAGAAGCAGAAACGGCAAACCGTGCTAAAAGTTTATTTCTAGCTAATATGAGTCATGAATTACGGACTCCTCTCAATGCTATCTTAGGGTTTTCCCATTTGATGGCAAGAAATGATGATGTTACCTATAAACAAAGGGAATATCTGGGTATTATCAATCGCAGTGGAGAGCATCTACTCAATTTGATTAACGATGTGCTGGAGATGTCCAAGATTGAAGCAGGAAAAACAGTTCTTAATCCTGAAACTTTCGATCTACATCAACTGTTGCAAACTATTCAAGAGATGTTTGAGATTAGAGCTAAAGGGAAGAAGCTCTGGTTTGACTTTATCTTTGCACCAGGTTTACCACAATATGTAGTTACTGATGCTCGAAAATTGCGTCAATTGTTAATCAATCTTTTGAGTAATGCTGTGAAATTTACCGACCGTGGTGGAGTAACTCTCAAAGCTTGGATTTGTCAGGAGGATAATCAATTAGAAAATAATCAGGCTCAACTTTGTTTTGAAGTCTCAGATACAGGAAAAGGTATTGCACCAGAAGAATTAGACAAATTATTTGACCCCTTTGTTCAAACTGCTTGCGGAATTCAATCTGAAGGCGGTACGGGGTTAGGATTAGCCATCAGTAAACAGTTTGTGGAGTTGATGGGGGGTGATATCCAGGTAAAGAGTATTTTAGGTAAGGGTTCTACTTTTACTTTTGATATTCAGGTAGTATTGGCTGAGTCTTCCCAAATTGAATTCCACTCCCAACAGCGACAAGTCAAAAAAATTGCCCCAGGACAAGGGAACTACCGTATTGCAATAGTGGATGACCATGAAATGAATCGTCAGCTACTGGTAGAGTTATTAGAATCTGTCGGTTTTGAGATTCGCACCGCTAATAATGGTCAAGAAGCCATTGCACTATGGCAAGAATGGCAACCTCACTTAATTTGGATGGATATGCGAATGCCCATTATGAATGGCTATGAAGCAACTGGGTACATTAAAAGTCAGTTTCAAGGGAACAAAACTATTATCATTGCTCTAACTGCTTCTGCTTTCTCTGAACAAAAAGATCAAATTTTAAGTGCTGGTTGTGATGACTTTGTGCGTAAACCTTTTTCAGAACAAGTTATTTTCGACAAAATGACCCAATATTTGGGAGTTCAGTACATCTATGCACCGCAATCCGACTCTGTTGCTACTCAATTACCCCAAACTGTCCCTCATACTCTAGATTTAAGCTCTTTACCCAAAGAATTGGTTACGAGACTCCACGAAGCTGCGATCGCAGTAGATGCAGAACAAATCGAACAATTACTAGTTAGTATTCCTTCCCATTGTCAGCATATTGCTCAAGCTATCACGGAGATGATTCGTAATTATGACTTTGATGGAATTATTGACTTAACAGAATTATAAGGGCAATCTCAATTTAGTATTTCCTATTACCAACCAGATTGGTTAATTGCGTTATCTTAAAAAAAAACAGCAAAGAAAAGATAAGAAAGAGAGCTTGAGTCTAGTAAAAAAGGAAAGTATCAATGACAAATTCAACTATAGCTTCAAACAGTGAATCTAGCCCAGACCACGCCATTTGGTTAAGTCTGCAAACAGTAATTTCTGAAAGTTCTGGTTTTAAAAGATGGCAAAAAGAACAAACAACTGCTAAGGAAGAAAGTCTAGATGTTTTGGTACGTCGCTATCTAGAAGAAACCTTAAAAACTCTAGCTTATTAGGAAATAATACCTCGCGACCAAGATGGTCGCACTACAATAATTCTTACAACTAACTTCGATTCAATGGATGCCCAACCACGTTCTGCCCGAAGCTCGTCTAGCCATTGAATTGAGCTTTTTAGCCCAAGGAAACTCTGGATGTAGTGCGAGTTTCTTGCACAGCTTATAAGCATCATTACGACTTTTGACCAGTAATTCAAGTCTCCGTCAAAAGGTGAAGAATCTCCTATCAATAAAATTAGTAGGGTGGGCAAAATTGTTTTGAGGGTACGTTATTGAGTTGAAACTTAGGTTTGCCCACCTTACAAGGTATAAGCTGGTTAAACAAGAGAATAATCTGGGGGTTATTATAGGTAAGTCCAAAAACTTCAAACTCGCGCTTTTCTTGGGCGAGTTTTACTCGCTCCTGTCGCTCGTCAATTGGAGAAGTGACTTCTCTCATCCCATAGAACGAGATGAGCTTCATCCCTCGCGAGATAAATCTTACTGCCCTTCGCCACTTATCTAGAACTATGACAGCTATCACAATTCCCCGACAGTAAGACTTGACAGTCACGACGAGCGCGTTCCCAAGCCAGTCCGTTGGGCGGGTTTCCCGACTTGAAGGAACTGGCGTTTGCGCCTTACGTCGGCGCGGGGGGAGAAGTCCGCTTTATAGGCTTTATCGTCTATATATAAAGTTGAATTGCTATGTTCTGAAGCGGACTTCCCGCGCTCGTCAATTTCTTTCCCCGAAAGTCCTTCGGTACTACGTATCAAAAATACTTTGTTTTCCTTTGTACGTTTGGAATTTTACCGACACAACTTCTATGTCGAACCCCATACTCCAAGTTGTCAAGGTTCTGCTTTGCACCAAGTTACAGCAATCTATAGCTAGATTTCTGGTGCTTGAAAAAATTATACATCGTCTGAAGCCATTGGTATATAAAGATTTTGTATCAAACCTGTAAAGCCACGACCAATAAGTTATCGCGCGAGAGCGAACATCCCCTCTCACTCATTTAGAAGGGAATTCCCGCTCACATTTTTAACAGAAAGTATCTACTTGCTTTGGGAAGCTAGCGAAGCTCAAGAGTAGATTAATGTCGTTGATTGGATTCGCTTTTAAATGTATTGGAAAATTGTTGGCTCTTCTTTCTTGTTCGACCCAACCTATAAGATCGGCGATCGCGATAGCTAAGAGTGCGATATAAGCGATCGCGAATCTATCTCTAAGTTGATGCCTCTACCTTAAAGGAAGAAACCTTACTTGCCCCTCCCATTCTGCCTCAATACTGCACTCGGCAATCAGTATAATTTCCTCGATTGCCGATCCTATTGAAACTCGACGGCTCACTTCAAATAATCCAGGCATAGATAATCCTGCTTCAATCCGTTTGTAAGCAAAGGTTATCATAGTGGCGACATCATGAGTGAGGATAACACGCCCTTGCTGTGCAGCCCATTCTAAAACAGTCGGATCGTCAGCCCCCGACAAGCCTACATCTTGAACACGGACAATATCAACATTGCAATTCTGTCGAAGAACACCGCGAACAATCTGATTATTTAAATTCTCATCAGCCAGGAATCGAATCATTTGGGATTATTTGTGCTGTTCTCTTCTCGCCAGTAACCGAGCGCGTATTCCCATCGGCTTAAAACGCTGCTCAGTTTCTTGCCTAATTGCTGCTGCTTGACGCTGACGCTCTAAAAGATAGGCATCAACTTCAGATTTATGTCTCAAATAGTAACCAATGACAAAATAAATATCTGCGAGCCGAAGGGATGTATATTGCTCTCCTATTTCTTCTGCTGTAGCACCTTCGAGAAAAGCCGTCACCACAGTGTCTAGGGTAATGCGAGTCTTGCCAACTCTTACAACGCCATTAGAATCGATCTCTAAAGGTGCAGGTTCAACTGCAATTGCTAATGTCATAGACCATACAAGTTTTTGCATCGATCTTAGCAATTATCTGCTAATTTCATGATTGATAATCGTATCCATAGCGATCGCATTTTTTGCTTTAGCGCGATCGCTCCTGAAAATTTCTGCTGCATCTTCTAGCTTCTCCATTCCCACTATTCCTCTGCAATAGCAATCGGTCATATACTTGAGATGATAGCGATCGCGCGTTAGGGATTAGTTCTGAGAACGTAGATAGCGAATGAACTCTTTCCGTTTCATATCGCTATCTTTTCTTCTCTGTAGTTTTCGCTAGCAGCAGCAATGGCATCTTGCCGATTAAACTCTAGAGCCTCTTGAAGAGTAATTCTTAGGCCCTCAAGCAATTCTTCATAAGATGCTTCCTGACAATTAACTCCTGGAATCTCTTCTATCCAACCGATCCACCAACCATCACTTTCCTGTATAAGAGCAGTATATTCATTAGCCATAGGATTTTTTCCCAATTAAGTCTAACTACATATTCAACCGTATTCTGTTTAAATTATTTGATTGTGAGCTTAATATATGCCCTATTAATCTTATCCTTAAGGGTAGCTCAAAAACTTTCTATGTATTGCTTCAGCCCTAAAAACAAGAACTGCGATCGCCCTGATCTGAAGTTAAAAACAAAAGCGATCGCTATTCGGCTCTGATGATTGTTCCACGCTCACGGACTGCCTCGGCTTTGCCGAGACCGCCCCTCAAAATCGCTGCTGCATCTTCTAACTTCCCGATTCCTGCCATCCCAAACGTAGTCTCAACAAAACGACAAGCTGCTTCTACTTTTGGTTGCATTGAACCAGGAGCAAAGCTATAGTTACTTAACTGCTGTGGAGTTGTCCCCTGTATTGGTCGTGCTTCTGGAGTACCCCAGTTGGCGTAAACCGCATCTACATCAGTTAATAGTAGTAAAGCATCCGCTTGTAAGTCTCTTGCCAGTAGTGCTGTAGCTAAATCTTTATCGATAACTGCTTCAACTCCACAGATACTTCCTGCTGGGGTAACGACAACAGGTATGCCACCACCGCCAGCACAGACGACTAATGCTCCCACTTTTACTAATAACCGAATTGTGGGCAATTCTAAGATTCGCTTGGGTTCAGGAGAAGGAACAACACGACGATAGACATTGCCATCAGGGGCAACTGCCCAACCTCTTTCTTTAGCTAACTGTTTAGCCTCTATCTCTGAATAAACCGAGCCAATAGGTTTAGTGGGACAAGCAAAAGCAGGATCGCGGGGTTCTACTTCGATCTGAGTTAGGAGAGTTACTATTTGCTGGTCTGGTAATTGATTACGAAGTTCTTGTTCGATTAAATAACCGATCGCCCCTTCTGTCTCTGCATCTAAAACATCGAGGGGATAGGGTTTGACTCCTTTGTAGGCTTCGGCTTGCATTGCCAGAAGTCCTACTTGGGGTCCATTGCCGTGGGTGACTACTACCTGATGTTCTCTAGCAATTTCAGCGATCGCTTTAGCTGCCAGCTTAATATTTTGTCGCTGGATTTCTACTTCTGGAGGTTGACCGCGCCTAATTAGGGCATTACCTCCCAAAGCAATAACTACTAGCATAGTTGTCTATCCTCCCAAATTCTTCTGAGCAAGAAATTGCTCGATTTGATCCGATAGACTGGGTTTGCCCATCTCAGCAAATTCATAGCGGGCGCGTATTACTGGCTTATTAAGTTTCATCAGAGAACTAAGATTGCTAGGAGTGGCTGCTACAACTACATCAGCTTCAGCATTGTTAATCGTTGCTTCCAGTGCTTTCAGTTGGGCGGGGAAATAACCCATCGCTGGCAATACCGAGCCAATGTGAGGATAGCGGGCATAAACTTCGGCGATTTCTGGGACGGCATAAGCTCTGGGATCGACAATTGCTGCTGCCTGGGCGCGGGTAGCTGCTACATAGCCTGCACCATAAGACATTCCTCCATGAGTGGTAGTAGGACCATCCTCTACTACTAACACCCTGCGATCGCGCACTGCTTCAGGATTGTCTAATTGAATTGGGGAAGCACCACGAACAATAACTGCTGTGGGATTAACCCTCTTGACTGTATCGCTAACTCTCTGTACGTCAGCATCAGCAGCCGAATCGACTTTCGCAATGATCGCAATGTCTGCCATCCGCAATACTACTTCTCCTGGGTGGTGAGTTGTTTCATCTCCAGGACGCAAGGGATCGACCAACACAAGATGTAGATCGGGTTTAATGAAGGGAAAGTCATTGTTACCACCGTCCCAGAGGATAATATCTGCTTCTTGTTCTGCTTTCTGGACGATCAATTCATAATCAACTCCAGCATAGACTATGTTGCCTACCTCTAAATGGGGTTCGTATTCTTCTCGTTCTTCAATCGTACATTCAGCTACATCTAAATCTGCTTTAGTGGCAAACCGTTGCACAATTTGCTTTTCTAAATCTCCGTAAGGCATGGGATGACGGATAACTGCTACCCTCAAACCTTTTTGTCGCAGTAGCTTAGAAAGCCAACGGGTCGTTTGGGACTTACCACAACCAGTCCTTACCGCAGAAACAGCAATTACTGGTACTTGGGCTGGCAACATGGTTCGTTCTGGACCCAAAAGTAAGAAATCTGCACCCGCTACCATTGCCCGCGATGCCAAATGCATGACTTCAGCGTGAGTCAGATCGCTATAGGCAAACACTACACGGTCTATTTGCTCTCGGCGACAAAGAGATTCTAATTCTGTTTCGTCAACAATAGGAATACCGTCGGGATAAAGAGAACCTGCAAGACTGGGTGGATAGCGACGATTAGCAATGCCCGAAATTTGCGCTGCGGTAAATGCGGATACTTCCACTTCTGGGTCATGGCGATATACCTGATTAAAATTATGAAAATCTCGACCTGCTGCCCCCATAATGACAATTCTATTAGGGGTTCTCCTCTTCGCTGAGGCACTGCGAGATCGCTTTTGACTCTCCATAAAATTACTCCTTTATTTAATAATTAGATAAGATAAGGATCAAGAATAAATGAGGCTATCTAACCATGATTATTATAAAAAAGTAGTTTGAAGAACTTGTGAGGAAAACAGCAAATTACCACTTTTATCTCTCAAAATACTCTTTTCCATAAAAGTTAGATAATCAAAAAAAAGGAGTTCTCTGCTATCCCTCACAACTTTCTCAAGGTTGTTGCCTAAGCTAAATGTGGAATTGCCTAATCAAGTTGCACAGGAAGTCTCAGCCATAATACTAGCTTCCCTCGTAATTTAGGTAGAGCAAATATCAGAGTGACTCAGGCTTAGTCCAAATAAAAAGAGTAAAGTAATTGCCTTTGTCTATTCTTTGTCGCTCAACATTTCCAGTAGATTTCAGTAGGTAAGTAAGATGGCATCTACAAATCAAGCCAGTTCCAAACGAGTTGGGATTTTGATAGAAAATCAGTTTGAAGATTTTTTGTTTCAAGTTCCCTATCAAGCACTGAACCAAGCAGGAGCGAAAGCTACGATAATTGGTTCTCGGATGAATGAAGAATATCATGGCAAGCGGGGTAAAGTTTCCTGTAAACCAGACGACACCGCTACTGAAGTTCGAGCTTCCGACTTTGATGGATTTGTAATTCCTGTGGGCAATATTCGAGCTAATCCTTTTGCCGTTAGTCTGATCAAAGAAGCAATTGCTGAAGAAAAAGCGATCGCTGTAATTGGTTATGGAATCCAAGTTCTTATCGAAACAGATGCATTACAAGGTAAGAAAGTTACTGGTTTACAGTCTCTTCGTAAAGACATTGAGAATGCAGGAGCTAGCTATATCGGAGGACCTGTAGTGGTAGATGGCAATCTGATGACAGCAAGAAGTTCTGGGGATGTAGCCATTTTAACCAATAGCTTTCTTAAATATCTCAAGCTAGAGATTAAAGAAGAAACCCCTGGGGATAATAGCCATAGTACCTTCGACTGGTGGAAATTAGGGGAAACTTGGGGTGGTTCTAGTGGGAGAGATATTGTTAATGCCCTGAATACTGCGATTGTTGGTGAACGTTACACTTTAGAAGCTTTCAAACAGTATAGCTATCGAGCTAGAGATAAAGAACTACGGCAGATACTACAAGAAATTAGCACTACTAAACAAAATCACGTTCAATCATTAGAAACTCGTCTTTATGATGCTTTTAATGAACAAGTTACCTGGCAAGCAGTAGGTAGTGAAACTTATGCTGCTTTACATAGCTGGTTACAGTCGAGTGATGAAATGTCAATTATGCGTCGTGCTTTGGGAGATATTCAAACAGGGGTCATTGATACTTACCATCTGTGCCATCAACTTACCGATCCAATAACAGTGGCAATTTTTGCCGAAATAAAACACGATTTATCCCAATACGAGCAAAAATTAGCAGAATTGTATAGATCTCATTTCGGCGAAAAAATTAAACCTCCTATGCCTACTACCATTGCTGCTGTCAGTTAATTACCCAATATCTTCTAGATACAGATTATGACATCACCTACACCTCTCCACGGAATTGAGCTACTGGACTGCGCTCAAGCCAATGCCAAATTAGGTTTACCTATTGCTACAAAACAATGTGGCTATGGAAACGATATCAGAGCTTTTACAAATGAGTTGCAAAAGGCTGGCAGTGATATCGGTCTGCACATTAGCAGCTTAAACGATCTTCTTTTAGAAGGGAAAACAATGGAGCGCGAAAGAGATTTTTCTCCTGAGAGTCCTGGTCGAATTTAAGATCATAACGGCGAACTCACTGTTTGGTTATGAAGCAGGCTTCCACCCACGGCACAACGTTTCGCCACTAATCACGAATGGGTGAGGTAGCAAACGAGTCGAAGGTACTCCTCGAAGCCTGCTTCGACTTCGTCAATTTTGTCTTAACCTTCAAACATAATGGGATATTGGGCAAGAAGTCTAATATTTGATTCTTCACAAATTCTTCAAATTTTTGTTCTAAATTAAAGATCAAGCTAACAAAGATACTAAGTTAGCAGAATTTAATAGTGCCTATAATCTTCTTACCCTTTAATAGGGTGGAGGTATTCGTTATGAGATTACGTTACTTTGCATTGGTCGTTGGCATTCTTTTTCTGCTTCTAGGGATCCTGGGGTTGATCCCTGGTTTACTTTCACTACCAGCCAGCGCGCCTGTTCTAAAAGTTAGTATGGGATATGGTTATCTGTTTGGCATATTCCCAGTTAACCTGGTACACAACCTGATTCATCTGGCAATTGGTGTCTGGGGAATTATTGTCTATCGCAGCGAGTTGAATGCGCGTTTATTTGCCCGTAGTATGGCAATCTGCTTAGGATTACTGGCTGTTTTGGGTTTGATTCCAGTTACAAAAATGCTCTTTGGTTTAGTACCTCTGTTTAGTCACAATATCTGGTTTCATGCTTTAACAGCAGCGATCGCAGCCTACTTTGGCTGGTTTAGGAAACGCAAAGCAGAAGATATTGGTATGGGTGCAGCAGCTTAAAGGCTAGCTAGATTGATTTTCAACCTTTGACTAGAAAAAAATATACTTTCTAACCTTGTCTGCTGGGTAATATCGCAGACAAGGTTTTTCTAATTTGTCTTGGTTAAAAATTTCTGGATTGCCATTTAAGAGATATTTTATTCGTTTTCTAGGTTGCAATTATGAAACTTACCAGCAAGGCTTTCGATACTAACGGTATTATTCCACCTCAGTTTACCTGCGATGGGAAAGATATTTCACCTCCTCTAAGTTGGTCAGAACCACCAGCAAATACTAAAAGCTTCGCTTTAATTTGTGATGATCCTGATGCACCAAGAAAGACTTGGGTTCACTGGGTTGTCTATAATTTACCGCCCTCAACTCGTTTCTTACCTGAAGCCGTTTCTGGGGGTATTACTATTGCACAGGGAGGTTTACAGGGGATTAATGACTTTAGAAAGCTCTCTTATGGAGGACCTTGTCCACCAGGAGGAACTCACCATTACTTTTTTAAACTTTACGCTTTAGATCGAATGTTAGCTTTAGAATCGGGAGCTACAAAAGCGGAGGTGGAAGCAGCGATGAAAGGTCATATTCTTGCAGAGGCACAATTAATAGGACGCTATTGTAGAGAACACTAATTTATCAGCGAGTTACTCAAATTGAAGTCATCTGCGATCGCCAGGCGACTGTGGCGATCGATGGTAATCTGCAAGATCTAAGTTATTCCTCATTCCTTGATTGACTATTGAACAGAGTAAATGATAAATGATGAATAATGATGAATGATAAATGATAAATGATAGAAGAATGTCAGATTGAAGTGGGAAAATTACAGTGGTTTTATCGTCAAACTGCTACAGAAAGTGAAAAACCCCCTGTCTTATTGTTACATGGTTTGCCTACTCACGGTTATACTTGGCGCGGAGTCATGACTAGCTTGGAAGCATCAGGATATAGTGCGATCGCTCCTGACTGGATTGGTTCGGGTTTTTCTGCTAAACCAGATAAGCGAGAGTTTGCTTATACTCCCCAAGCTTTTATTGCTGCTTTAGAAAATCTTATTACCACTTTGGAACTAGAAAAATTTTATCTGGTAGTGCAAGGGTTTTTAGGTTCAGTCGGGATACAATACGCTTTAGCTCATCCCCAACAAGTAGAGAGATTAATCATTCTTAATACTCCCTTAACTCCAGAGATGAAATTACCTTGGAAAATGAAACAATGGGGTATTCCTTTTGTGGGGGATATGTTAACCCAAGACCCCTTACAGGTAGATCGCACTCTAGAAGGGGGAAGCGGTTTTGTCATTGAAGACCAAGACTTAAATATTCATCGTAAACCCTTTTTAACCAGTTCTTCCGTAGGAAGGGCTTTAGTTGCAACTATTAAAAGTTTAGACCTCAATAAAACTACTACAGAAATTAGTGAGGGACTTAAAACCTGGGAGCAACCGACTCTAATTATTTGGGGAGTGGAAGACCCTTGGCTGGCGATCGCAGATGCCGAAATTGTAGCTAAATCTAACTCGAAAATTGAGCTAGTAAAATTACCAGAAGCTAAACATTATCCCCAAGAACACTGGTCTGAGGAAATTGGCAAAGAAATTACTCAGTTTTTTCGCCGTTCTGTTTTTTAAATGGCGAAACTTTGAGAAGATTAAGATAAATTAATAAAAAATTGCATTTTTTAGGAGATATGAAAATCTTTCGTTCTGTTTTGTCCTTGATGTTGGTATTGGTAGCGACAGTTTTAGTGAGTTGCGGTAGTCCTCAAGTTTCTGCGCCCCCCACCTACACCCCTGAAAAATTACAAGTTATCAAAACTTATCGCATTCCTGTGGATGTAGCACGGGATAAAATGAACACTCTAGGCGAGTTCATTCGGAATGAAGATTGGGTAAATGTTAAAAGTTTCATTCACGGTCCCTTGGGATTTCTTAGAAGAGATTTTAGATATTTATCTGATGCTCTTCTTCCCGATGATAAAGCTGAAGCAACCGAACTAGCTAAAGATATCTTTACTCGCTTAGAAAATATTGATGTTGCTGCTGAAGAAAAAGACTATAAAGTAGCTAAAGCTCAATTCAATCAAGCCCTTGATGATTTTGAAGCTTATATCGAGTTAATTCCTGAAGCTTAATTTATCAACAGTAAAGAGCGAAATATTCTGATAACTGTTTACTGATAACTGTTTACTGATTTACTTTCGCCCCTTGAGTATCAAGAGTTAGAGCAGTAACTATTGCTTTGACTCCTTTTTTTTGCCAAGCTTGTTCCATTGCAGTTACAACATTAGCTTGATTTTCTGATTCCGTTAGAGCCAATAGAGTCGCACCAGCACCACTAATCACCATTCCCCAAGCTCCAGCAGAGATCGCAGCAGCTTTAACTTCTTCATATCCTGTAATTAGTTCCTTACGATAAGGTTGATGTAATCTATCTTCTAAAGCTGTAGCTAACCACTCTCCATTATTAGTTGCTAAACCCCGCAGCAATAAACCCATGCGGGAGATATTAAAAATTGCATCACTACGACTAACAGTAGTCGGTAAAACCTTTCGTGCTTCAGAGGTGGATAATTCAAAATCGGGAATAGCTACTACAGGAATTACCCCAGAATGCCAAGGAATCTCGCAAATTTGCCATTTTCCAGCCTCTTCAATAGATAAGCGACACTTTCCTAAGTAAGCAGGTACAACATTATCGGGATGTCCCTCTATGGCGATCGCTAAATCGCGAATTTCTACTTCTGTTAAGGGTTTTCCTGCTAATTCATTTGCACCTATTAACCCTCCCACAATAGCTGTAGCAGAGCTTCCTAAACCCCTAGCAAAAGGAACACCAAGCTTAATATCTATTTTTACCCCAGGAGGCGTGCGATTAATTTTTTCATATACCTTTAAGAAAGACTGATACACTAAATTACTGCGGTCGCAACTAACTTTATCTGCTTCCTCTCCTGTTACTGCGATCTTTAAATATGTTTCTCTGTCTATCACTGTAAAGTGAAACTCATTATACATACTCAAAGCTGCACCCAAACAGTCAAAACCCACACCAAGGTTAGCAGTAGTAGCAGGAACAATTACAGTAACTTCACTCATAAACACATTAGCTCATCATGTTAACTCCCTAGCTTATCAGTTATCCATTAGCAATTAGCAATCACTTCCCTTTAAATTGACGACGACGACGATACCAAGTTGCACCACCTACAAGCATTCCTGTTAAAGTAAAAGCCAACAGCAACGGTAAGATATTACCCTCAGATAGGGCAGTAAAACCAGAACCCATCATCACAAAAGGTAAAACCCCTGGTATTGTTCCTAATACTGTCCCGATAGTATAGTCTCGCCAGCGAATGGAAGTTAAACCAGCAGCAAAATTAACTAGTCCGTAAGGGATAATGGGTAGTAAGCGAATCGAAAACATATAAAACAAACCACCAAGGCGGATTTCTGCATCTATTGCTTCCCAACGTCCCGCAAACTTCTGAGCAATAATATCCTTTCCTACAGTGCGAGTAAACCCAAAAGCTACTATGGCTGCTATGATTGCTGCAACAGTAGTCCAGAATGTACCCCACCAAATACCAAAAATTGCGCCTCCTGTAAGATTTAGGGGTGTAGAAGGGAGTATTAATAATGTTCCGATAGTATAGAGTACAACATATATAATCGGGGCTAAAATCCCCATTTCTTCTAACCACTGTTCTAATTGTTGGCGGTCTATTCCACCAATCAAAAACATCCCAATTCCCGTGGCGATGATACAAATAATAGTTAATAATAGAATGCTACTTTTTAATTTCAAAATCTTAATAACTCCAAAATCAAATTAACCACTAACTACGCTCACGGTTGCAAGCCTTACACGGATACTAACCACTAACTATTAGATTTATTCTCAAAACCATAACTCTCTCTTACAAAATACAAGGGTCTTCCTTTTACTTCTTCATAAACTCTTCCGAGATATTCTCCAATAACCCCTAAAGTTATTAACTGTACTCCTCCGAAAAATAGCACCGCTACCATCAAAGAAGCATAACCAGGAACATCAATCCCGAAAATTAGAGTCCTAATTACTAAAAAAGAAGCGTATAAAAGAGATAAGAAAGAAATAAATAAGCCTACATAACTCCAGATTTTGAGAGGAACAAAACTAAAAGAAGTAATCCCATCGATCGCAAAATTCCAGAGTTTCCAATAGTTCCAAGTTGTAGTCCCAGCAGCACGAGGTTCACGGTCAAACATCACGGAAGTTTGTTTATATCCTACCCAAGCAAACAAGCCTTTCATAAAACGAGTTCTCTCTGGTATCTTTTTTATTGCTTCTACCACTTTGCGATCCAATAAACGGAAGTCTCCTGTATTAGGTGGAATAGTAATACTAGTCATTTTCCCGATAGTTTTATAAAAAGCATCTGCTGTCAAACGTTTGAGCCAAGTTTCTCCCTGACGCGATCGCCTGGTAGCATAAACTACATCATAACCTTCTCGCCATTTGGCTACTAATTCTTCAATTAATTCAGGGGGGTCTTGTAAGTCTGCATCTATCGGTACAATAGCTGCTCCATTAGCATAATCAATTCCTGCTGTGAGGGCAATTTCTTTCCCAAAGTTGCGAGAGAGATTAATTACTTTAATAACTGGATTTTCCTGATGATGTTCGATAAGTTGTTTTAAAGTATTGTCTTTACTACCATCATTAACACAAACAATTTCATAACTAGTTTTGAGTTTATCTAGTACTGATAGTAGTCTGGTAAATAAGTATTCTATATTCTCTTCTTCGTTGTAAAGGGGTACAACTACAGATATTTCAATAGAGCGATCGCTATCCACCATAATTTTTTTTTCTGGGAACTAAATATATAATATTGTTTTTTTCCGTTTAGGATAATAGTTAATTGGTTTTAAAAGAAATCAACAAATATAATTTATTATTTAACAATACCCAGAAGGAATAATTTGGTATTTTTTCATAAAATTTTGCTGTTTTGAGTAACTACAAATATAATTTAGCTAACAACAAAGCCCAGAGGATTTTATGGCAAAATGATCTATTGATTAGACAAGTACAATTATAATCGTAACTTTAGTGTTTGAAATTAGTTTAATGTCAAAGCTAGTTAAAAATTTTAATTTCCAGCTATTTTTAATAGCAGCGATCGCAAATGGGGTAATTTTACGCATTATTAATCTGGGTAGTCGAGAGTTTTGGTATGATGAAATTCTATCTGTACTCCTTTCTACTGGTCAGAGAAGATCCTATTCTAACCCTGGTATTGAACCAGTACCCTTAAGTCAATATTCCACAGTTTTTCAGTTACCACCAGAGTCTTATCCTGGGGAAATAGTAGGGACGGTCGCTAATTTACTCCGTGGTTTAGCTCGTGATGTTCATCCTCCCTTCTCTTATTTGGGAAATCATTTTTGGATGCGTGGGTTTGGTAACAGTGAAGTTAGCTTGCGTGGTTTGATCGTTATCTTGAGTCTGATAGGGATTTACTGTATTTATGGTTTAGGCAAAAGTTTATTAGGCGCTCGCGGTGGTCTAATACTAGCAGCTTTATTAGCATTAAATCCTTTTTATTTATCCCATTCCCTGAATTTAAGAATGTATTGTCCTCTCGTATTGTGGGCAATCTTAAGTGCTTGGGCTGCGGTAAAATTGACGAAGTCCAAGCAGGATAAGCCTATCATAGGCGGAGTACCTTGGACAGGAAGACAACCAGACAAGGGAGAGAGTTTTGTTGCTTCTTTTTTAAACACTCGTTCTCTAATCTGGAGTGCAATACTTATCTTGTCTGTAGGCTTAGGATTTCTGACTCAGTATCTTTTTGCTTATTGGGTAATGACTTTGAGTATTTTTGTAGTAGTTTTTGACCCCAAACGCTGGTGGCTAAATGGTTTACGTTTAGGGATGGGTGTAGCTATATTTCTTCCTTGGTTTTTTTGGGGGACAATGCAACAGAGAAATAATCGTCCCGATGTTTTTCGACAAATTTCTCAAGCTGGTGGTGTCTCTTGGTTAGAACACTTACAGGATGTTACAAAAACTCTAGGAACTCATTTAATATTAGGAGAATGGGCAACTAGCTTACCTGTGATTGTTCCCACTATTTTAGGGGCTATTGCCATAGCTTTATTATTATTTTTTACTATTACTCTCTGGCAAAAACAAGAATTTTATCTTCTCGCTACCGCTTTAGTGTTGGGAATAGTACCCTTGATATTAGCTTTAATTGTAGATGTGTTGGGTAATAAACTTACTGTGGGTTTTGGCTGGGGGCGATCACTGATATTTATTTTACCTGGTTGTCTATTGCTAATTACCATCTGGTTAATTAAAGTAGCAGGAAAATGGCAACAACCCATAGTCGTAAGTCTGTTAGTAATTTATTTATGTTTAAATATCAGTGATTATAGTTTGCGCTCGCGTCAAATGTTTCATCAAGTAGCAGACACAATCAAGCAACAGCCTGAAATGTCAACCCTGGTAGCCTTAAACAGTAAAGCCTGGGGTCATGTCCTAAGAGTAGCTTACTATTTACCTACAGACAATGTTAGTTTATTCGCAGATACTCCCTCTCGCTTAGGGAAATCTCTAGCACCGGTATTACGCGATCGCAATTACTCCCGCCTAATTTGGTTGCAAAGTGACGATCCCGTCTGGTCTAGACCCAAAACCGAAACTGATAAATTAGAGTATAAAGAAAACATTAAAGCTGCAATTCCCCCTGAATATCAATTGATTCAGACTCAGGAACTATCAGGAACTATGGCTATAGACAAGTTTACTGCCCGTACTTACATCCTTCGTCCTTCATCATCATGAGAGATTTTTCCCTAATTCCCGTTCCCTCTGGCTCTTTAACTATTCCTCAGATAGCAGAAGATGATCCGATTAAGTTTTCTCTGATTATCCCTACTTACAATGAAGGGGAAAATGTATCGGCGATCGTTAATATTTTGAGTCAATTACTTGATAGTGCAATTCCAGGGGAATATGAACTAATTGTAGTTGATGATAACAGTCCTGATGGTACATGGAAAATTGCTCAAGATTTAACCCCAGAATATCCCCAATTAAGAGTGATGCGGAGAGAAGCAGAAAAAGGACTCTCCACCGCAGTAATTCGCGGTTGGCAAGGTGCAAGGGGTAAAGTATTAGGAGTGATAGATGCAGACTTACAACATCCCCCTGAAATATTATTGCAACTGTGGCAAGAAATGGAACAAGGAGCAGATTTAGCTGTAGCAAGTCGTCATGTAGAAGGAGGAGGAGTCAGTGAATGGAGTGTAATTCGGCGATTTCTCTCCCGTGGCGCACAAATGCTAGGGTTAATTATTCTTCCTGAAGTGATAGGTCGTCTTTCTGACCCCATGAGTGGCTACTTTATGGTGCGTCGCGATGCTATTGTAGGTAAGTATCTTAGTCCTGTAGGTTATAAGATTCTCATCGAGGTTACTGGTCGTGGTGCAATTCGTTGGATCGGTGAGGTTGGTTATGTGTTTCGGGAAAGACAAGCAGGAGCGAGTAAAGTTACCTGGAAACAGTATATTGAGTATATCCAACATTTATTAAGATTACGTTTTGCTCTTTGGCCAGTTAAAAGATTTCTCCGCTTTGGGGTAGTTGGTTTTAGCGGTGTTTTTGTAGATATGATTGTGCTTTATCTTTTGAGCGATCCTAGTACATTAGGCTGGGGTTTGACTCGTAGTAAAATTTTGGCTTCAGAAGTGGCAATTATCAATAATTTTTTATGGAATGATGCTTGGACTTTTGCTGATTTTTCTAGGCAGCAAAAAGGCTGGAGTAAAAGATTTAAACGCTTTTTAAAATTTAATGTAGTTTGTTTGGCAGGGCTGATTCTAAATGTTTTATTGCTCAATTTCTTCTTTAATCTCGTCTTCAAGGATGTACCCTATGGAAGATATATCGCTAATTTTATAGCGATCGCACTTGTCACCCTCTGGAATTTCTGGTTTAATCTCAAACTAAGTTGGCGCGTCACAGACTCAGGAAAATAACCACCCTTCCACTAACCACTAATAGTCTTAACCAATTAGTTTGGATTACCTCCCTCAAGGATTTAGCTCTATTAATATTTTATCAGCAGCTATATTTTGAGCCGTTCTTTTTTTCGTAGCTTTGCCAACTTTTGATACAGTCTGTTCTTCTAATTCTACTGTAGCAGTACAAATAAAAATTCCATCTTTTTGTTCATATTGAAAGCTAGGTTTTTTGCATTTTTTTTGTTGACATAAGTTATTTAAAGTACTCAAAGGTAATTCATGCTTAAATTCTACAACTTCTGGTTCTTCTGGTTCTACCTTGAGCATTGTATCTTCTGATAGAGATAATTCTGCTACAGGGACTAACTGTTGATTAATATAAGCTTGTAACCAGGCTTTATAAGCTTGGGTTTTCGCGTCTTTGCGATTCTTACCTTGAATAGTATCAGATGTTGTCAAATCCTCATTATTGAGATTTACAATTAATCTGCCAATAAAAATCAATTGCGTGGGATTATAAATAATTTCTTCGTATTCTAAGTTAGTAATTTGTTCTAAAATTTTAGGACAATTATTAAGCAAATTTACAATACTTTTCTCATCAATTTGATTAAATACAAGTTGTTGCAGTTTCCGATCTTGAGTATTAAATAAAATCCCAGATAAATCAGTATTACTCAATTGTCTTGCTTCTAATCTAATTCCAAGCTCATGTCTAATTTCAGACAAAGAATCATTACGAAGACTCAATTCAATTAAACGGGAAAAATCTTTAGAATCCAAATTAGAGTAATTAGTTACTTTCAATAAATTTTTATCTCTTTTTTCTTTTAGATAATTAACTTGCTTTTGCTTTTGTTCAAGGTGAAACTGATTAATTGCTTCAGCGAACTCAGCCATTTGTTCTGTAGTATAAGGGCTAGGTTGACCAGCCAATTCAGCCTTGACAATGCGATGCACTATAAAATCAGCCAATCTCCTCAAAGGAGAAGTGAAATGGAGATAATAAGGAGTAGCCAAAGCGAAATGACCTTGACAAACTGGACTGTAAATTGCTTTAGCTAAACAATGACTATATTGAGAACGAAAATCTTTATTATCTTCCGATTCTAAATATTGCCAAATCAAACCTCGATCCATATCTCCTTGAGGTAAATGATTCCGATATAAAGCAGTTAATGATTTTTCCGTTAACCATTGAGCAACTACTGTATTAGCTAAAATCATATATTCAGCAATTAAAACTTCACTATTACAAGAAATCTGATTAATATTACCATCTTCATTAATATAAAAATTACCTTTAATAATTCCAGCAAAAGCACCATCTTTTACTCGTTTTTGATTAAGAATTTTTGCCCAAATCTGAGCAGATTGTAAAGGTAAAAACAACTCATGTTGAGGATTATTACTAATCTGTTCTGCTTCTTGATAAGATAATTTCTTTAAATTAATAAAGTAGCTTTTAAATATACGATAATTGGTAATTTCTCCTGTAGTTTTAAGCTCGATTTCTATGGTGATAGTAAGTTTAGCTCCTTCTTCTAACAGCGATAGCTTTTGTTCTGAAAGAGCGGTAGGTAACATGGGGATTATTCTCTGAGATAAATATAAAGTTGAGATGCGTTTTCTTACCCCTCGATCCAAAGGAGAATCAATCTCAATTACTTCTGTCGGGTCAGCAATATGAATCTGAATTTTCCCGATATCACCATGAGTCTCGACCCAAATAGCATCATCTAAATCTAGGGATTTTACACTGTCTATAGTAAAACCTTTAACTAAAGGTCTTGTACCAGAGTTAGATAATTGGAGAATGCTATTAGTTTGTGCTAGTTCAGATTCAGTAAACTGTCGATTAGTTTTCGTCATGAAACTTTGATTCCAATTGTTTGCTCACTAAATATGTCCCAATAATACCTAAACACAATAAGCTTAAATTAGTAGCCAGTTCAGTAACATTAGTTGCTACAGTTACTAAGCTAAGTTTATCTCTTGTTTTAGAGGTAAAGTCCGTGTGTTGTATTAAAGTGATTGGATTGAATTCTTGTCTGGTAGCAAAAACCCAGTTTTTGTCACCTATAGTTTGGAAGTACTTTGATTTGACCCATTTCTTTCCTTTGTTGACGTGACGGTGAATATCCCATCTGTATAATTTCCAGAATGTTAAGTAGTCTAAACAACTGAACGCTTTGTTGTTCACCACTGAGAAGTAGTAATTACAATATCAGGTGTTTGATAAGGGCAGCTTGAGGGTGCGTCTTATATTGATTAATTACTTCTGCTATATCATCGTAGTGTCGTTTTAGACTTTCTTTTGAGGGGGAATAGGGAATAGGGAGACCCAACTCGTCGCTTCGCGATTGGGGATTGGGGATTACTGGTCAGTAGTTAATGAATACTGATTACTAATTACTGAATACTGATTACTGAATACTGATTACTGAATACTGATTACTGATTCAAGATGCAAAGTATCAACTGGAAGAAATTACAAAATGGCTCGGATATTCGTGGTGTAGCTCTCCCTGGAGTTCCCGATGAAAAAGTTAATCTAACACCTGAAGTTGCTAAAACTTTAGGACAAAGCTTTGTCATTTGGTTGAGCAAAAAAGTTGCTAAACCAGCTACAGAATTAACAGTTTCAGTAGGGCGTGATAGTCGTTTATCTGGGTTGAGTTTAATGCAATCTTTAATGGAGGGCATGACCTCATTAGGTTGCAAAGTTTATGATTTTGCTATAGCTTCTACTCCAGCTATGTTTATGAGTACAGTTACTCCTGAATTTAATTGTGATGGAGCAATTATGCTCACCGCTAGTCATTTACCCTTTAATCGTAACGGATTGAAATTTTTTACTAGTCAAGGTGGTTTAGATAAAAAAGATATTACCGATATTTTAGAGTTGGCTGAAGCCAATAATTTTACAACTATTGCACAACAAAAAGACATTGAAAAATCTGATTTTATTTCCGTTTATAGTGATGGATTAGTTAACAAGATTCGCCAAGCAGTAAATCATCCTACAAATTTTGAGCAACCACTTAAAGGTTTAAAAATAGTTGTTGATGCTGGTAATGGTGCTGGAGGTTTTTATGTTGATAAAGTACTTAACCCCTTGGGTGCTGATACCACAGGTAGTCAATTTTTAAATCCTGATGGAAACTTTCCTAATCATATTCCCAATCCAGAAAACAAATCCGCTATGGCTTCAATTTGCCAAGCGGTAATCAAGAATCAAGCTGACTTTGGGATTATATTTGACACAGATGTGGATCGAGTAGCAGCAGTAGATCATTTAGGCAAAGAAATCAATAGAAATCGTTTAATTGCTTTAATTTCTGCCATAGTATTACGAGAACATCCAGGGTCAACAATTGTTACAGATTCGATTACTTCTGATGGATTAACCCAATTTATTGAGCAAGATTTAAAAGGAATACATCATCGTTTTAAGCGTGGTTATAAAAATGTAATCAATGAGTCAATTCGCCTCAATACAGAAAATAAAGAATCTTGGTTAGCTATTGAAACATCTGGACATGGGGCGATGAAAGAAAACTATTTTCTAGATGATGGAGCTTATTTAGCAACTAAACTCTTAATTGAATTAGCTAAAGCTAATCTTGAAGGTAAATTATTGACTGATTTAATTGCTAATCTCAGAGAACCAATTGAAAGTGAAGAATTCCGCTTTAAAATTGAAATTGATGATTTTAAATCCTACGGAAATCAAGTTATTGAACAACTAAAAGAATTTGCTACAAAGCAAGCAGATTGGGCAGTAGTTCCTAATAATTACGAAGGAGTAAGAGTATCTTGTCAATCCCCATCAGAAGATGGTTGGTTTTTATTACGCTTATCTCTGCATGACCCAGTAATTCCCCTAAATATTGAGTCTAATGTTGCAGGTGGTGTAAATATAATAGCTAGTAGACTTAAAGAATTTTTAACCGCTTTTGAATCACTAGATTTATCACCTTTTTCTTAATACATTTATAGCGATCGCAAAGTTTACTTCTGAAACGCTTACAGCAAAGGGTTTTCAGCCAAGGGTGTAAGTTTCTGTATGGTTGCTTAAAAGACCCCTTATACCAATTGGAAGAAAAAATGCAACAGATAAATGTAGGGCAATGCCCACCCTACATTTGGATTGAATTTATCTGTAACTTAATTTTTTTTGCCAATTTATATTACTATATAGTTATATAACTAATAAATTTAATTAGGCGATCGCGCTGAATTTATAGAATTTATGAATCCTACTTTTTCATCTCAACCAAACCTAGAAAATAGACTAAAAACCATCGATTCAGCTTGTCTCAAAGACTTACAAGAAAAACAACAAGTTGTTTTAGTAGATGTGAGAGAGGCTGATGAATACAAACGGGAGAAAATTCCAGGTAGTATTAGAGTTTCCCTGTCTAATTTCGATCCAAACCAAATACCAACTGTCGAAGACAAACAATTAGTCCTCCACTGTCAAACGGGAAACCGCTCTACTCAAGCAGCCCAAAAGCTTTTTACCGCAGGATATTCAGAAGTAACCCATCTACAGGGTGGTCTTAATGCTTGGAAAGCGTGCGGATACCAAACTCAAATCAATCATAATGCACCAATTAGCATCATGCGCCAAGTACAGATTGTAGCTGGTTCTCTAGTGCTATCAGGAGTATTATTAGGAACTTTTGTTGCTCCTGGTTTTTATATTCTTAGTGGTTTCGTTGGTGCGGGTTTAATGTTTGCAGGTATTACTAATACTTGTGCGATGGCGACGCTGCTAGCCAAATTACCTTACAACCAGAAAAGTTAATCTTATTGGTCCATTGAAATAATAGACCTCTTGCACCCACTCTCATAAATCCTGGTGAAAACAAGGCAATAGGCACTCTTGCAATAGGCAATAGATATAAGTTTTGATTCTATATTTATTTTTGCAAGAAGTCTAATCTCTTTGCGCCTTTGCGCCTTTGGGCGGGATTCTTCAAACTATTAAAAATACAAACATACCCTAAAAGAATCAATTTCATCTATGACCACAATAGTATTCTGTCTAAAATAATTTCGAGCTTATAGCGATCGCCTTATTGACTTTAGGCGATCGCTTCCATAAAAATATCCAGCTTAATATTCATAATTAGTCACTTTTGTCAATAAATTAAATGATGAATTTTTATAAAGAAAATTTTGAGTAAATACTCAGAAAATGAGTAAAAATTTGTAACAAAATGTGTCAGTATTTTTATAAAATTGTGTCAAATAGAGAGAAATGCGGTTTTAACGCAACATTTTTTGATACAAACAATTAACAGTAACCCGTTGTCTAAGTAGGATTAAACACCTGCTAGAACCGCAGACCGCCAGTCGCCCGAAGAAAACAAGGAGAATCAAGTCTATGTTCACTCACGTCAAGTCCACCATACGTCGCGTAAAGCCAGAAAACCTAAATGGGCGCGATTTATTAAAGGTGGTCTATGTCGTGCTAGAGCCTCAGTACCAAAGCACCCTGACTGAAGCTGCGAGAAATATCAATAAACACAACCCTCACTTAGCTATTGAATTGAGTGGTTACTTAATTGAGGAATTAAGAAATGAAGAGAATTATACTAACTTCCAACAGGATATAGCCCAAGCAAATATTTTTATTGCATCTCTAATATTTATTGAAGACTTAGCACAGAAAGTGGTTGCAGCAGTAACACCTCATAGAGAACGTTTAGATGCTGCTATTGTATTTCCCTCGATGCCAGAAGTAATGCGCCTAAACAAGATGGGTAGCTTCTCTATGGCGCAGTTGGGACAGTCTAAGAGTGCTATTGCTCAATTTATGCGGAAGCGGAAAGAAAACTCTGGAAGCTCTTTCCAAGATGCAATGCTGAAGCTGTTACGCACCTTACCTAAAGTACTAAAATATTTGCCTGTAGAGAAAGCCCAGGATGCTCGCAACTTTATGTTGAGTTTCCAATATTGGCTAGGAGGTAACTCTGATAACCTAGAAAACTTCTTGCTGATGTTGGCAGATAAATATGTCTATAAAGATAAGAATATTGCTGAGGGTATTAGTTACGAAGAACCCATAGTATATCCGGATATGGGTGTATGGCATCCTTTAGCACCAGAAATGTTTGAAGATGTTAAAGAGTATCTCAACTGGTATAACAGTCGTAAAGATATTTCTGATGACCTCAAAGACCCCTTAGCCCCTTGTGTGGGGTTAGTATTGCAACGCACCCACCTTGTCACCAAAGATGATGCTCACTATGTAGCAATGGTGCAAGAGCTAGAAGCTATGGGATCTAGAGTACTTCCAGTGTTTGCTGGTGGGTTAGACTTCTCTAAACCTGTAGATGAATATTTTTGGGAATTAACAAGCGGTAAAGAAAAAAATTCTTTAGTAGATGTAGTAGTTTCCCTCACTGGTTTTGCTTTAGTAGGGGGACCTGCTAGACAGGATCACCCTAAAGCCATAGAATCTTTAAAACGTCTCAACCGTCCCTATATGGTAGCCTTACCCCTAGTCTTTCAAACTACTGAAGAATGGGAAGAAAGCGAACTTGGGTTACACCCTGTACAAGTAGCTTTACAAATTGCTATCCCCGAACTAGATGGGGCAATTGAGCCGATTATTTTATCAGGTAGAGATGGTAATACTGGACGGGCTATCGCTCTACAAGATAGAATAGAGGCGATCGCACAAAGAGCCTTAAAATGGGGTAATCTCCGCAAAAAACCCAAACTAAATAAAAAAGTTGCCATCACAGTATTTAGTTTCCCTCCCGATAAAGGTAATGTGGGAACTGCTGCTTACTTAGATGTGTTTGGGTCTATCTATGAAGTATTAAAAGGACTCAAGGGTAATGGTTACGATATCCAAGAATTACCCGACTCTCCTAAAGAGTTGATGGAAGCAGTAATACATGATGCACAAGCCCAATATGCTTCTCCAGAATTAAACATTGCTTACAGAATGTCTGTAGAAGAGTATGAAAAACTCACACCCTACTCTACTAAATTAGAAGAAAACTGGGGACAACCACCAGGACATTTAAACAGTGATGGACAAAACCTTTTAATTTACGGTAAGCATTTCGGTAACGTCTTTATCGGGGTACAACCTACTTTCGGTTACGAAGGGGACCCCATGTTACTGTTATTCTCAAAATCTGCATCTCCCCACCACGGTTTTGCAGCTTACTACACTTACCTAGAACAAGTATGGGAAGCTGACGCAGTATTGCACTTTGGTACTCATGGTTCGTTAGAATTTATGCCAGGTAAACAGATGGGGATGTCTGGTGAATGTTATCCTGACAGTTTAATTGGTTCTATTCCCAATATCTACTACTACGCTGCTAACAATCCTTCTGAAGCAACTATTGCTAAACGTCGCGGTTATGCTTCCACCATTTCCTACTTAACCCCCCCTGCGGAAAACGCTGGACTATACAAAGGGTTGAAAGAATTAGGGGAATTAATTGGTTCTTATCAAACCCTAAAAGATGGTGCAAGAGGTATTCAAATTGTTGATACCATCATGGATAAATGTCGCATTGTCAACTTAGACAAAGACATTGCGCTACCAGAAACCGATGCTAAACAAATGTCTCAAGAAGCAAGAGATACTATCGTCGGTTTAGTGTATAAAAAACTGATGGAAATCGAATCTCGCTTGTTACCCTGTGGTTTGCACATCATTGGTAAACCTCCCACCGCAGAAGAAGCTATTGCCACACTAGTAAATATTGCATCTCTAGATAGGGAAGAAGAAGAAATAGTTTCTTTACCTCGCATCATCGCCCAAAGTATGGATAGAGATATCGATGAAATCTATGCTAACAATGACCGTGGTGTATTAGCAGATGTGCAACTCTTCCAAGACATCACCCAAGCTACTCGCGCTGCGGTATCAGCACTAGTGAAAGCCCAAATTGATGCAGAAGGACGAGTGTCTATGGTTTCCAAACTCAACTTCTTCAACCTTGGGAAAAAAGAACCTTGGGTACAAGCATTACACGACTTGGGATACACCAATATCGATAAAGAATTACTCAAACCTCTGTTTGAATATCTCGAATTCTGTTTAGAACAAGTTTGCGCGGACCAAGAATTAGGCGGACTCCTCAAAGCTTTAGAAGGAGAATATGTTTTACCTGGTCCTGGTGGCGACCCCATCCGTAACCCCAATGTGTTACCCACAGGGAAAAACATTCACGCCCTCGACCCCCAGTCTATTCCTACCTTAGCAGCAGTAAAATGCGCCAAAGTAGTAGTAGATAGATTAATCGAAAGACAAAAGCTAGATAACGACGGAAAATACCCTGAAACTATTGCTTGTGTCCTCTGGGGAACAGATAACATCAAAACCTACGGTGAATCTTTAGCGCAAATTATGTGGATGGTGGGAGTGCGTCCCGTACCCGACGCGCTAGGAAGAGTTAACAAACTAGAACTCATCCCCCTAGAAGAATTAGGTCGTCCTCGTATTGATGTAGTAGTAAACTGTTCTGGTGTCTTCCGCGACCTGTTCATCAATCAAATGAACTTGCTAGACCAAGCAGTTAAGATGGCAGCAGAAGCAGACGAACCCATAGAAATGAACTTCGTCCGCAAACACGCTTTAGAACAAGCAGAAGAAATGGGAATTAATCTGCGTCAAGCAGCTACTCGTATCTTCTCTAACTCCTCTGGTTCATACTCTTCTAACATCAACCTTGCGGTAGAAAACAGCAGTTGGGAAGAAGAAAAAGAGTTACAGGATATGTACCTCAACCGCAAATCTTTTGCGTTCAACTCCGACAACCCTGGAGTTATGAGTGAAAGCCGTCAAATATTTGAGAAATCTCTCAAAACTGCGGAAGTTACTTTCCAAAACTTAGATTCTTCTGAAATCAGTCTCACTGATGTATCCCACTACTTCGACTCCGACCCCACCAAAGTTGTAGCAAGTCTCCGTGATGACGGCAAAAAACCCACTGCTTTCATTGCAGATACTACTACTGCAAACGCCCAAATTCGTAGCCTTTCCGAAACCGTCCGCTTAGACGCACGTACTAAATTACTCAATCCCAAATGGTATGAAGGTATGCTGAGTCACGGTTACGAAGGTGTCCGGGAACTCTCCAAGCGTTTAGTTAATACTATGGGATGGAGTGCAACCGCCGATGCTGTAGATAACTGGGTGTATGAAGATGTTAACACTACTTTCATTGATGACCCCGAAATGTGCAAGCGTCTGATGGATATGAACCCTAATTCCTTCCGTAAGATTGTTGGTACATTACTAGAAGTTAATGGTCGTGGTTACTGGGAAACTAGTGAGGAAAATCTCGACAGATTACGGGAATTGTATCAAGAAGTCGAAGACAAGATTGAAGGAATTGAATAACTAGTTTTCAATCAACACAAAATAATAACCTAATCAGGTAGGGACGTGATTTATCGCGTCTCTACTGCTATATTTGGCTATTAGTGAAATATAGTGTATTACATACTACAAAACGCGATCGCGATCCAGCATTTAAACTACAATGGGTATCAAATGAGAAAATTGTTGGAAAAGTTTACCTGTGCATCTCTAATAAAGATGTTAGTATCAAGTTTGAGAATCAAGATCAAAGATAGAATTCAAATCAGTATTCAGAGGTTTTCCCTCAGTATTGAGTAGCTTCACTCCCAAATCTTATCTCTATGTACACTCTCTGACTGAGGAGACAGATTTTTTATGTCTATATATGTAGGTAATTTATCTTATGAAATTACCCAAGATGATATTCGTGAAGTTTTTGCCGAGTATGGAACTGTTAAACGAGTACACATTCCTACTGATCGCGAGACAGGTCGCGTAAGAGGTTTTGCTTTTGTGGAAATGGAAACTGAAGCAGAAGAAGATAAAGCCATTGAAACCCTCAACGGTGCAATGTGGATGGATCGCGAATTAAAAGTTAATAAAGCTAGACCCAGAGAAGATAACAGAAAATCTTTCGGTGGTGGTCGTCGTAACAATCGTTTCTAACGAGCAAAACTAAATTTAATAACGCTTCTGGAAGTTTATCGGTTAGTCCACTAGTAGCACTCCAGAAGCGTTTTGTTGTTAAAGGAGGGAAAAATAATGGCGAAACGTCGCAATGCCAAAAAAGAAAAAGCCAAGCGTAATAAAATTAATGCTCGTAAATTTCGTAAACCATCTTCTCGTTACTCCAATCGTAATCGAAGATACTCTGGTAACAAAGAGAACAAATCAGACGAGAGTAAAACTGAAAAGTCAGATGACAGTCAATCTTCCGCTAAAACTTCGGAACAATAAAGCACTCGCTTTTTGAGAATGATGTCTGGTGGCTTACAAAATAAATAAGGAAGGAGGAATGAGGAGCAAGGAAATCTCCTTAGCTCTATCAATCTCTTTCCCTCTTCAAAAACAAGGAAGGACACTCCACATTAACCATCGGATGATGCAATAGTTTTTAGCTTTCCATCGCTGCGACGGATTTTGGGACATCAGCAGTCATAATATCATGACCATCTTCCGTAACTAAAACATCATCTTCGATACGAATACCGATTCCTTTCCAGCAGTCAGGGATTTCGGGTTGTCCTTCTGCTGGCTTAATATAGGGAGAAATATAAATTCCTGGTTCTACTGTTAGGATATGTCCTGGTTGGAGGGTTTGCCAAGTTTCGGAATTGTGCTTGTACGCACCAGCATCATGAACATCTAAACCTAGCCAATGTCCTGTACGGTGCATATAGAAGGGTTTATATTTTTCTTCTTTGATGATTTCTTCTATATCTCCTTGCAATAAACCCAACTCCACTAATCCTTCTACCAAGACTTTTACCGCAGCATCGTGAAACTCATTGTAGGGTTTTCCTGTTTGCACCTTGTCAATGGCTGCTAGTTGGGCTGCAAGTACTAATTCATAAAGGGTTTTTTGTTCTGGGGTAAACTTTCCCCCGACAGGAAAAGTGCGAGTAATATCCCCATTGTAGTAACCATAGGAACAGCCAGCATCAACTAGTAATAGTTCATTATCCTGCATCTGGCGATCATTTTCTATGTAGTGCAGCACACAAGCATTAGCTCCAGAAGCGACAATAGAAGGGTATGCAGCCCCCATTGCGCCTTCTAAACGGAAAGTATGTGCAATTTCTGCTTCTACTTGATACTCATATACTCCTGGGCGAGCAAATTCCCTGGCGCGATTGTGAGCTTTGGCTGATATAGCTGTTGCTTTTCGCATCATTGCTATTTCCGAAGGACTCTTAACTAGGCGCATCGGGTGGGTAATGGGCATAGTATCTGCGATCGCCATAGGTACTTGACCTGTTTTTTGATACCCTGCTAGTAGTCTTTGCCACAAAGCAAGAATCTTATGATTAAAGTCCCGATCTTGTCCCAAATGATAATAGATGCGATCGGCATTAACTAAATACTGGGGTAATTTTTCATCTAATTCTGTGATGGGATAAGCTTCATCTGCACCATAGATGGTTGTGGCATTTTCCACACCACAAAGATATCCTGTCCAAGTTTCTTTTTCTGGGTCTTTCGGTTGCACAAACAAAATAAAGCGATGTTCTTCGTGATGGGGTGCAAATACTGCTACAGCTTCTGGTTCATTAAATCCTGTTAGGTAATAGAAATCACTGTGCTGACGATATACATACTCAACATCTTTGTGCATGGTAGCCATAGGCGCACTACGAAATATAGCCGTACCATTGCCAATTTTTGCCATGAGTTGTTCTTGGCGTTGCTGGTATTCGCTGCGGTCAATTCCCATTACTTTTTATCTTCCTTCTGTTGCAAACTACTATGTCTTTATTATGCAGGAAGTAAAACCGATACTTAATTCGGAAGAAAAACCCTGATATCAAGTGTGTGACGAAAAAACTTTTTTGTTCTTTTGGCGATCGCTAGTGAAAATGTGATTGGGATAGAGCGATCGCGTATATAATAAGTGATTAGGCTTTGTGTGGCAAAAGGGAAACTGAAGAAAAAATGGAAATAAGGGTGGATGATCTTTCTGGCGCAGAAATTGCGGATTTCCTGGAAGAGCATATTAGGGATATGAAGACCGTTTCGCCACCGGAAAGTAAGCATGCGCTGGATTTAGACGGATTGAGAAAACCGGAAGTTACATTCTGGACAGTTTGGGATGGTAGTAGCCTAATTGGCTGCGGTGCAATTAAAGAATTGAGCGCAGACCATGCTGAAGTGAAGTCGATGCGTACCAGTGTTTCCCATAGAGGTAAGGGCATCGCATCGATGCTGCTTCAGCATATTTTGAACGAAGCGAAGCTGCGAGGTTATCGCCGTATAAGTCTAGAAACTGGGTCAATGCCATTTTTTGAGCCTGCACGGAATTTGTATACAAAATATGGCTTTGAGAATTGCGCGCCTTTTTCCACATACAAGGAAGATCCAAACAGTGTTTTCATGACCAAAGAACTGTAGTCGTCACGTCTCCTGATAGCTAATACCTGGGGTGGCTTTACCAGAATAGGTGACTTTAATGGAGATGGGAAACATGATATCTTTGCTCCTGCAAATAACAGTATGTTTGTCCACACTCCCGATAGAACCCAGTTTAGAACTAAAGCCTGGTAGATATTAGGACTTAATTTTATATGTCAAGAGCCGTATAATATACAACAAGTTGTTTTCACAAAAAATCTAAGAGATGCTCTCGGTAAAACTCAACCATTATTTACTTATCTAATTATTTAATTTGTTGTTTTATGAATCTTCCGTTAGGAAACAGATTAACTACTGTAGAGCTTTATCTTAACAAGGCTCAATTACTAGAAAAAGACAATAAAATCAAAGAGGCGATCGCTATTTATCAAAAAGCAATAGAAGTTTATCCTCATCATTTTCGCTTTTATTATGAATTAGGGGAATTGTCAACAAAATCCCAAGCTTTTACAGAAGCAATCAAATATTATAAACAAGCAATATCTTTAAATCCTCAATGGTTTAAATCTTATTACGCTTTGGGTCAAATTGCAGTAAAACAAAATAATCTAGAATCAGCAATAGATAATTACCAAAAAGCCATAAATTTAAAGCCTGATTTTTCTTGGTCATATTTTAATTTAGGTAAAATATATTATAAATTGAATAAATTAGAACTGGCAGCAAGTTTTTATCAGCAAGCTATTGAATATCATTCTTTTGCTAAAAGTTATCACCTTTATTTAGCATTAGGAAATGTTTATCTCGACCAAGATAAAATAGATTTAGCTATTGATTGCTATCAACAAAGCCTCAAGATTAATGCTCAAGCTATAGAAGCAAAAATTAAGCTAGGTATGGCTTATTGTCGAAAATCTGATTGGCATCAAGCAATTCAAAGTTATAACCAAGTAATTAAAATAAATCCTAATTGTCATCTTGCATGGTTTGGCTTGGGAGAAATCTTTAGAAAACAAAAATTATTAGATATAGCGATCGCGAACTATCGCCAAGCATTAAAAATTAAGACTAACGATGTTAAAACGTTTCATAAATTACAAACTTGTTTAGCTAAAAAATCTCCCGAAAAATACCCAGATTATCAAGCTTATAAAAAAGCCATATCTGAGCAAGTAAAAGATGAGCAACTTTATTATAGATTGGGGCAAAAACTCAGCAAACAAGGATTAATTGAAGATGCCATTGAATGTTATCTGAAAGTTGTAGAACTAAATCCCAAATGTATGGATGTATATGAAACAATCTATAACAGTTCTTTGTATTTAGATAACTGCGATCGCATTATTAATGTTTATCAAAAAATTCTGCTCAAAAATCCTAATCTTTTAATTGTTGTTAGAAATTTAGGGAAGATTTTTAGTCGCCAAGGAAAAATAGAATTAGCTATTAAATATAATCGTCAAGTAGCCGAAACTCAAATCAAGTCGAAGGTACTCCGCCGTGAGACTGCAAAGTCTGCTTCAACTTTGTCAACATCAGCCTATTTAACCAATCACAAAAATTTTCCTGACCCCTGTTTCTTGATTATTGGTTCAGAAAAATGTGGTACTAGTTCTTTGTATCAATATATAATTAAACATCCTAATGTTTTAGGTGCAATAGAAAAAGAAATTCACTTCTTTACGTATAATTTTGAGAAAGGATTAGACTGGTATGGCTCCCATTTTCCTCCTTTTGCGAAAGATAGTAACTATATCACAGGAGAAGCTAGTACTTCTTATATAGCTTGTCATAACAATGCACCTCAAAGAGTTTTTAAATTATTGCCCCAGGTTAAATTATTAGCAGTTATTAGAGAACCTGTAGAAAGAGCAATTTCTCATTATCATCAGCTAGTAAGACTTGGTAAAGAACATCGTTCTTTAGAAGAAGCAGTACAAAAAGAATTACAAATCCTGAAAAATGTAGATGATATTTGGTCAATTAAACAAAAATATTGGTCTGAAAGTAAAGGTATTTTATGGCATAGCCTTTATGTTTATTTTTTACAGCAATGGCTAAATGTATTTCCTTCGGAACAATTGTTAATTATCAAAAGTCAAGATTTATTTACAAATCCCCAGAATACTATGGAACAAGTCTTTGATTTTCTAGAATTAAGTAAATTTAAACAACAAAATTACAAGACTTATAATTCTGGCGGTCAATATAATCAATCACAAGAAAAAATTGTTAAGCAAATGAAAAATTTTTTTGAACCACACAATAGAAAACTAGAAGATTTAATCGATTTGAACCTCCCTCGCGGGACACGAGGGATTCCCTTTTAGACTCTTATCTAGGCAATAGCCCCCGACAGACCGCCATTACAGGGCTGTTTCACCACGGACGCACCGACCGCAGTTAAACCTCTATTAAGTACAACTTCGGCAGCAGCTATATCTCTGTCCTGTTCGTATCCGCACTCAGAACAAGAGTGTATTCTTTCACTTAACTCTTTTTTGCCTGTATGTGTTCCACAGTTAGGACATATTTGTGAAGTGAAATCTTTATTTACCTTTGCGAAATATGTATCCGTTCTTGAGCATACATATTCTAATATCTCAAAGAATTGACCTAATCCCATATCAAGAGATTGTTTGCAGAACATACCTTTACTCCAAGAAACAAAGTTAATGTCTTCTACAAATATCATTCCTACTCCGCCACTCAATTGATAGGCAAGCTTGAAATGATAGTCCTTTCTTCTATTAGCTACTGCTTCATGTAATAGGGCTATTCTTCTCTGTAATTTGTTCCATTTTTCTGAACCAATGCGTTTCTTTTTAAGCTTTCTTTGTAGTAATTCAATCTTACGCAGTGCCTTGTCTAAGAACCTTGGTCTTTGGATTACCAAACTATCAGAAGTAGATAACATACTAGAAATACCTACATCAATTCCCACTGCATGACCGTGAGG